>Ga0302320_10007392_pt1 | contig 24199 bp, 16 predicted proteins | sample Bog_T0_3_FD_202130 | JGI IMG/M metagenome (GOLD analysis project Ga0302320, IMG submission 202130) | Peat permafrost microbial communities from Stordalen Mire near Abisko, Sweden - Bog_T0_3 | ecosystem: Environmental > Terrestrial > Soil > Wetlands > Peat | place: Sweden: Abisko, Stordalen Mire...
TGCAAGCAACGGAACCCTTCGATCAGCCGGTCACCCATGACGCGACTGTTTTCGGCCAGATTCAAGACCTCGAGTTCGGCCATTGCCGCCACGCCGATCACGGCCGCGAGTGGGTTGCCGCCGAAGGTTGAGCCGTGATCGCCCGACTTGAAAACCTCCATGACTTCCCCGCGACCGGCTACCGCCGAGACGGCGGCCAAGCCGCCGCCAAGCGCCTTGCCGAGGCAGATCATGTCTGGTGCGGCGTCTTCATGCATCCAAGCAAAGCGCTTCCCCGTCCGGGCAAAGCCGGTCTGAATCTCGTCCCAAATGAGAAGCACATTGGCCGCTGTACACACCTTTCGGGTGGCCGCTAAGAACCCGTCCGGTGGAAGAAGGATTCCTGCTTCCGCCTGGATCGGCTCTAGCAAGACGGCAGCGGTGTTTGAGGTGATCGCCGCCTCAAGTGCGGCGAGATCGCCAAACGGCACGATCGTAAAGCCAGGCGTAAAAGGTCCAAAGCCTGTTCGATAGGTCTCCTCTGAACTGAAACCAACGATGGTGGTTGTTCGACCATGGAAGTTTCCGGCGGCAACGATGATCTCTGCCGCGTCGCTAGGCACGCCCTTGACGGTATAGGCCCACTTGCGAGCCAGCTTGATCGCGGTTTCCACTGCTTCAGCGCCGGTATTCATGGGACAGGCCATATCGGCGCCGGTGTACTCGCAGACCGCCTGCAGAAAGAGCGCCAGTTCGCGGGTGAACACCGCTCGGCTAGTGAGGGTGAGACGCTCCAATTGGCGCTGGGCCGCGCCCACCACGAACTTCGATAGGTGACCATGGGCCATGGCGGAATAGCTGCCCACGCAGTCAATGTAGATCTTGCCGCTCACGTCCTCAACGTAAGGTCCCTCGCCACGGACTATGGTGACCGGCAACGGATGATAGTTATGGGTGCCATAACGTTCGGTCAGCTCAATGGTTTCTGCCTGGCCCAAGGATTCAGCGGCGGCCTGGACTCCCTTCGCGTAAACCTCCCGCCACAGAGACGTGTTTTCCGTTTGCGACATAGCCGGAGTCTACTGGTTGGATCGACTTCGGCGGTACCCCGGTGTCATCGAAACCGATGGAAGGGGCGGCCCTTTCGCCAGGTATACAAGGATATGTGGAACCTGTGCGGCCTCAAGCAGTGATCATCGCCGGACCAAACGGATCCGGCAAGTCAACGGTCGCCACCCATCTGCTTCCTGAGGGGTTGACCTTCGTAAACGCTGACAACATTGCCTCCGAGGTTGCCGGTGTGCCCGGCACGCCCGGGGACATCAACTCGGGTCGTATGTTGATCGAGTGGGTGCGAAGGCTGGAAGAGACACACGCTGACTTCGCCTTTGAAACAACGCTGGCCACTCGCATGTTGGAGTCTCGGATCAAGGTTTGGCGAAAGCTCGGTTACCAGGTTCACCTCTTCTTCTTTTGGCTCCCAAGCCCTGATCTGGCGGTCCAGCGAGTCCAATCGCGAGTACGGAGTGGTGGCCACGATGTTCCCGACAGCACCGTTCTGCGGCGATTCAAGGCTGGCGTTCATAATTTCTTCGACCTCTACCGTCCCCTTGTCGACACCTGGCGGCTTTATGACAACAGTAGCGAAATTCCCCGCCTGATCGCAAAAGGTGAGAGAGGCGCTGTCAAGATCGGCGACCGGGAAGTGTGGGCGCATATTTTGGAGGCTCATTGCCGCTAAGCCCCGAAGAGCCGGTCAACCAAAGCAAAAGCCGCTTTGAAGACGATGCCCTGGTAGACGAAGCAGTGAAGGCCGCTGTACGTAACGCGTTAGCCCAGCACCGCCGAAATGGGCAGACGGTCGCAATCTGGAGGGAGGGTGCAGTCCAACTGGTCCATCCGAGCGAGGCATTGATCAGGGAGGGCGATGAACCCGCTTAACTGGCTCGCGCAGGAGGAGCTCAGACTCAGCAACTCGCAATTGTTGGCTTGGACCTGCGGCGTGGCAGTGATCGTGCTTTGCCTGACCCTCTACGGATTCATGGCTTTTGTCCGGTGGGGCGCCCGCGATGAGGCGAAACGGCAGCGCAAGATCACCCAGCATCGCCATTCGGGAGATCCCCCTTCTGAGGAAGAACCGGCAAAGCGAGCCGATTCGCCAGAAGACCGCTGAGTCAGGGAACCAGAGTCGATAAAAAATACGCCAGAAAGCCGGGAGTTATTGCGGAACCAAGCATATCGAGCAAGTCTGGCGCAATATCTGCGATACCTTGCGGTCAGTGAACTGCTGTATACTGTGGAAAGGCGTACACGGACCCTGGGGAGAGGTCGGTCGTTGTCGCCGTGGTTACGGCTGCGTCGAGGTTTTTGAATTGAAGTCCCTGCTTAAAGTTACGTCACTGAATCGCCTTTGCAAAACCCTACTAACTGCGCCCCTCTTATTCTACAGTATTCTTTCCGGGTCAGCCTCGGCCCAGGTTTCCGTTCTGACGCAAAGGAACGACAACTATCGATCTGGTCTTAACAATCAAGAAGTTGTTCTCAATCCGGCGAACGTCGGTCCCGGAACATTTGGGATGTTGTTCTCACGGACAGTTGACGCCCAAATTTACACCCAGCCCCTTTACATTCCGAATGTGACGACGCCAGACGGGGCCGTCCATAACGTCGTGATCGTCGGCACACAAAACGACTCTGTCTACGCTTTCGATGCTGATAGCCCAAGCGCCACCGCGCCTCTTTGGCGTACCAGCTTTATCAACCCGCTGGCGGGAATCACTGCGGTACCTTCCACCGATGTCACCTCGGCCCCTGACATTCACCCCTTGATCGGAATCACATCAACGCCAGTCATCAGTTGGAACGCGGCCACCAACAGTGGGACGATCTACGTCACCGCGAAGACCAAGGAACTGACCGGCGGATCTTATCAATACGTGTGGCGTCTGCACGCGCTTAACGTGCTCACAGGGCAGGAGCAAACTGGCAGCCCGGTCGTCATCTCCGCCTCTGTTGCGGGAACCGGCCCAAATGGCGTTTTGACTTTCGCGGCGAAGCCCCAAAATCAACGTCCTGGCCTGCTCCTCCTGAACAACGTCATCTATATGTGCTTTGCCTCGCATGGCGACTCGAGCGTTTGGCACGGCTGGGTCCTCGCCTACAACGCCTTGACACTTCAGCAGGTCGGCGTGTATTGCACAACCCCCACCGGACTTGACGGAGGCATCTGGCAAGCGGGCGATGGGCTCACGGTCGATTCGTCCGGAGACATCATTGCCAATACCGGCAACGGCACCTTCGACGGCAGCCAAAACTTCGGAGACAGCATAGTGAAGCTGGCCCCAGCAAGCCAGGGGCTCGGAGTCCAAGATTATTTTGCTCCGGCAGACCAATCGATCTACGACTTCTGGGATCTTGACTTTGGATCGGGTGGCACCCTCTATTTGCCTGACATAAACGCCATCGTCGGGGGCGGCAAGAGCGGCGTCTTGTACCTTCTGAACGATGCGAACATGGGCAAATACACCGGCGCGGATGACTCGCATGCCGCCCAGTCATGGTTTGCCGGGAACGGATACTACAAGAGCACGCCGCTGATGTTCTCCCAGAATGGGAAGGGGCTCCTATTCACGTGCACGGAGGGCGACTACCTTCGCGCATACCCTTACAACTCGGCCAACCCGAGCCCGATCGGACAGCAAGCGGTGTGGCAGGGAAATAGTAAGAACGACGGCTCAGGGTTTTTCCTTTCCCTCTCAAGCAACGGCGGTAATCCCGCGACGGCGGTGCTCTGGGGTACTTGCAATTATAGTGGCAATAACCAGATATCCGCGGCGCCCGGAGCGTTGCAGGCATACAACGCCGAGACCGGAGCATTGCTTTGGACCAGCCGAACAAACCCCGCCGATAACGTGCCCTATTGGGCAAAATTCGTGTGTCCAACCATAGCCAACGGGAAGGTCTATGTTCCTTCATTTCCGTCTGAGGACCAGGTGACGACTCCCGGACAGCTGCTCTGCTATGGGCTGCTTGGCCAACCCGCCATTCCGGCAACCCCGCCCGGGCTATCGGTCACCCAGGGCAACTCAGAGAACTACCTCACCTGGAATCCGGTAGCGCAGGCGATCTCCTACACGATCTACCGCTCTACCGGATCGCCGGCCAATTATGTGCCCCTTGTTACGGGTCTGACCTCGTTGACCTACATGGACACAAGCGCGGTTAACAACACCGCCTACAGCTACGAGATTGCCGCCGTTAACGCTCTTGGGCAGAGTGCGAACTCGACGCCGGTCTCAGCAACTCCTAAAGCCGTCTTACCCATCTATAAACTGCACTGCGGTGGCGCTGCTGCCGATGGTTATGCTTCCGACTTTGATTTTTCTGGCGGCACACCATTTTCAACCTCGTCCCCGATCAACACCACTCCGGCATTGATGCCGGTCTACCAGACGGCAAGGACGGGCACCTTCTCGTATACGTTCGCCGGCGTGGTGCCCACGGCGACCTACTCCCTTGCGATCTCGTTTGCTGATCTGCAGCAAACGGCGGTCGGCCAGCGACTCATTGATGTGAGCGTGAACGGAACCACTGTGATCAGCAAGCTTGACGTTGTCAGTAAGGTTGGAGCGTTGACGCCCTATACGGTCACGGTTCAAGTGCCGGGGGGGACCAACGGCAACCTGACGGTGTCATTCGCCCCGGATCCTTCCAGCCCAGTTCAAGCGGCCACCGTATCGTCCATCGAATTGAGCGGAGGCGTTTGGCTGCGGCCCATGCCCTCCTCGGTGAGTGTCGCTGCCGGCCTCGATCGGACGACGGTGAGTTGGTCCTCGGTTTCAAATGCGGTTACCTACAACCTCTATAGGGGCGCCTCGAGCGGCGCCGAAACCCTCTATCTTTCAGGGCTTCATGCATCGGGACCGGGACAGCCCTACGCCGACTACAGCGTGACGCCGGGCACCACCTATTACTATTACGCCACTTCGGTCGATGCAATGGGCGAGAGTGCCCCAGGTCCAGAGCAATCAGCAACTCCCTCGGACTTCTCGGTTGCTCCATCGGTGGCCAATGTATCGCTTTCCATCGCTTCTCTGACGCCGCAAGCCATTACGTTTAGCTGCATCGCAAATGGGGGAGCAAGTGACCCTGTTGCCCTATCCATTCTCGGTGTACCGAGGGGGGTCACCGCAACGTGGTCATCAACTGTGGTTCAACCCAAGGCCCCCGTGACTTTGACGCTATTTGCAGGCGCAGGGGCAACTCTGGGTAACGGCACGATCTCGGTCTTGGCAAGGAACGGCGTGATCTACCGCCTGACATCGGTGAACATTACGGTGACCCCTTAGCGATGGGCTTGCAATGGATTCTTTTTATTGCCGACGCAAGCGAAACCTTGGGAACAATTTACTCAACCTTTCGTCAAAAACCCGGGACTGGCAGGGATATTGCCAGGCTAGGGGATGGGGTGGGCCAACGGGGGACCATTGGGCGGGTGACAATCTGCCCCTCAACCAGGAGGGCCGGGCTGACCTAGGGTGCGGGACTGTAAGTTCCAATATTGATGGGTGACTCCGTGAACATAACAGGCATTTGGGTGGACTCGGCGCGACTCTTGTGGCCTTAACATTTGGTTCGGTAATGTGCTTACCGTATGAGAGGCCGTCAACGACGCTGTTGATTAGAGTGGGAGTGAACAGCTATGGTAAAGAAACTAGATCATTATGAGCATACGTCTTTGAGCGTGGCCCTTGTTGAGACCGCGGCAAGAGTGACGGTCGCCGAAAGCCTTAAGTCAGGCAACGCCCTGTTAACCGTCGTCGTGCCGCTGTATGACGAGGAAGAGAATATTCAAGCGCTTTATTCGCGCCTAAAGTCGGTCCTAAGTGTCACCGCGCCCAAGCACGAAATCATCTTCGTTAACGACGGGAGCAAGGATCATTCGCTTGAGAAGTTAACCGAACTTTGGCGTCAAGACGAGTGCGTCGCAATCATCAGCCTCAGGCGTAACTTTGGCAAAGCCGCAGCACTATCGGCCGGCTTTCGCCGCGCCGTGGGCAAGTATGTGCTCATGATGGATGCCGATCTCCAGGATGTCCCTGAAGAGCTGGGAAAACTGATCGCGAAGATGGACGAAGGCGGTTACGACATGGTCACCGGTTGGAAGCAGAAGCGCAACGATCCGTGGCATAAGACGATGCCTTCGAAGCTCTTTAATCGGACCGTCGGCAAAGCGTTCGGCATGAACCTTCACGACTTCAATTGCGGTTACAAGCTCATGCACGCCAACGTGGCAAAGGATCTTCCACTCTATGGCGACTTCCACCGCTTCATTCCCGTTTTAGCGTCGGATGCCGGTTACAGCGTTGCCGAATGTGCGGTGGAGCACGCCGCCCGGGAGCATGGGGTTTCGAAATACGGCGCCAAGCGGCTGATCACGGGACTGCTCGATTTCCTGGCCACCCTGATGGTCACCAAGTTCTTTCACCGACCCATGCAGTTCTTTGGCTCGCTGGGTCTAAAGATAGCGGCTCTGTCAGCTTTAGTGGGCGCCTACTTGCTCATCCAGGGTTTGCAACACGGATTCCATGCCCATGCGCTTGATAGCGTGTTTATGATCCTTGCGGTAGCTTCCCTTCAAGTCTTCTGCACCGGCCTCATCGCTGAGTTGATTGTCAATTCCACAAGGCGCAGGCGCCCTGACCATGAAATGGGCAATGCCCTTGTTCATGACGTCGCGCAGATTCGCTGAATGACAGTTCTCAGATCGCCGTTCGGAGCGTCGCAGTCCTTGCGATGCTCCGATCCTAGCGCCATACTAACCAGATGAAAATTTGCGTCGTCACTTCAACCTATCCCCGATCAGCCGACGACGCCGCCGTACCCTGGCTTCGGGAAACCGTGAATCTCGTCAACGGATCGCCTGGCAACCAGGTGATGGTCCTTGCGCCGTCGTACAAGGGACTGTCGAGTCATTCGGTGGACGGGGTGCGGGTTGAGCGCTTCCGCTATTTTCTCGCCAAGGGAGAAGATCTCACCCACGATTCAGGAGCGCCCACCAAGATTCGCAGCCCCAAGCAGTTGGCCAAAACCGGCTTTTACGTCGCTGCGGGCGCTTTGGCGCTTGCGCGGCTGCATCGACGCGAGCGCTTCGACGTTCTCCACGTGCATTGGCCATTTCCGCATGCCGCATTTGCCTTATGGGCCAGGATTTTTCGTCGAGCCCCAATGGTGCTCAACTTTCACGGCGCAGAACTCTTGCTCGCCAAGAAAATCCCGGTTGTCAACCCGTTCCTTCGCTTCGCTGGCAAGCGAGCTGCGGCCCTGCTGACAAATTCCTCGTTCACGGCGGCCAAGGTTCAGGCTGTCGGCCTTCCGATGCCCACGATCCTCCCCTACGGGAGTCCGCTGCCTGAGCGGCAGATTCCCCCGCGTCCGGCAGGCAGGAAGAATCTACTTTTTGTTGGGCGCCTCATCGAAAGGAAAGGTGTCGAGTATTTACTCCGAGCGATGCCCTTATTGGCCGATGATCCGCAGATTCACCTCACCGTTGTGGGCGCCGGCGTGCTGAAGGACGGCCTGATGCAGCTAGCCCGCGAATTGGGACAGCAAGACCGGGTGACCTTTAAGTCCGATCTCTCACCAGAAGAGCTCACCCAGGAGTATGTAAATGCGGACATCTTTGTGCTGCCCGCGATCGTAGACAGTCGAGGCGATACCGAAGGGCTCGGCGTTGTCCTGATTGAATCCATCGCCTTTGGCCTTCCGGTGATCGCCAGTGATGTGGGCGGCATCCCGGACGTGGCCATCGACGGCCAGACGGCCATCCTGGTGCCCGAGAAAGACCCGGCTGCCCTTGCGAAGGCGATCCGATCTGCATTTGCCGATCCCGGGCAAACAGCCCGTCTGGTCGAGCAAGCCAAACAGCACGTGGCCGAGAACTTCAGCTGGGATGTCATCCTGCGCAGAACGCTCGATCTTTATGAGGGCCTCCCGCGCCGCTAGGCCGCGCAAAAAGGGGCTCCTTGGCACGTTAGCCAAGGAACCCCTTTCGCTCTAGCGCCATTTGGCGTTACGGTCTTTTCACCGGCTTACCGCTCATGGCATTGGCATAGAACTTCAAGGAGTCCACCTTTACGGTCAACTTGTCGCCGGACGGGATGTTGACGTGGAACGCATACTGGTCGATGATGTGGAACTGAATGGGCGTGCTGGACCCATCGGACGTTTTCATAGCCGCAAACGGGAGCCGAAGCTGGGACCAAGTGCTCGAAACCTGGCTGGCCACATCAGTGCTGTCGATCCGGTAGGTCGTAGCCGATGATTTTTTCTCGCGCAACTCGATTCGGAGGTAACCCGGCTTGATTGGAAGTGTGGCACCTGCCGCGTTGGTCAGCGTGGCCTTACCATAGAATTCCAAGCCACCCGTCATGTCAGCCGTAATGTTCGAGCCGATCAGCCCAACCGTCGCGTATACATCCGAGCCACTTCCCTGGAACACAAACTCGCCGGCGTAGGCAGGCTTCGTACCATCACTCTCCACGGGTCGATCGACACCATCCGTCTCCATCGTAACCGACGAGGGCGCCGACCAATCGGGGTCGCCGATGTAGCCGACGGAGAAGTTCGTGATGGCGTTTGTGACGGGAAGCCATACGAGATTCTGGGCTACCAGGGTTGCCGCCGCCGCATATTTAGGATCGCCGGTAAGCTGGGTTCCAAGCGTTAAGGCTTGAACGACCCACCGATAGTCGACGACTTTGAGGTCGCCATCGATGCCAGCTTGGACGCCGACACGGCTGCTTCCGTCGGTCTCCAGATTGCCGTCGCCGTCGATCTTGGTTAGCTCCCAATTTAGTGCTCGCACAATGTTCGAAAGGACCTGCGCCCTTAGGCTCGGATCTGGGCAAACCGTGTAGTAACGCTCCGCCATGGTGATGCCGAACGGCTGGTAAGCCACATCGTATCCACCGATTTCCGGGTTCACGCCGTTGGGGAGCTGGGCGGCCAAACCCAGGTTGGCGAACTTCGCCGCTTCTTGAAACGCGCTCGCTTTGAAGTTTGGATCGGTGGCAATCGAAGCTGCCATCCCAAGCGTTGCCGCCAAGACCCAGCGTCGGTGGGTGTAGGGAGCATCGTCGTTGATGCCCTTCGATTCGACTGCCGGCTCAATCAGCCAGGCGGCGCCTCGCTCGGCACTCAATAACGCTGCCGAAGGCCCCGGGCTTCCAGCCAATTGGCCAAGAAGCACCGCTCTGGCAAGTCCTTCGACATAGAGCGACGTGCTGTGAAATGGGTCACCCGTTCGTTGGAAAGGGTAGCCGGTTGCGTTGGCCAACCCATAGCTATATGCGTTGACCGTAGGATCGTACACCTGATATTGAGAAGCCCAACCGAGTTCAGACCAACCCAATGATTGACTCGCCGCGTTATTGGTCACGAGCCCGGCCTGGTACACATCGGCTCCGTACCGTTGCTCCTCAACGTACCACGACGTCGCGCCGTATCCCCAACCTACATTGACACCTAGCGACCCATTGGCCGCTGCCTGACCCGCAAGTCGGCTCGCCCTTCCATAGAAGGTCGAGACCAATAGCGGATTTTTAGCCGCATCCAGAATCGTTGTAGCGGACAGAGCCGCCCCATGGACCAACGTTACGCCCAGCACCAAGCCGACGACCCGTCGGCTTAGACCACCTTCAGCCTTCATACACATAACCACCTCTGGGCCGCTTATTCCCTCTGCCCATACGGGGCTTGCCAAGGGCATTTACCGGTCACCGGAGAGGGCTGCAAACTCCGAGAATAATGGCAGGTATGGCGATGATCAGGTTCAACTCGGCCTATTTACGGGGCAAGAGGCCGTCACAGCAGGCAATACGGAGCCAAGCCTAAGGAACCTGTTCCTCTCATCCGCATAGTGACTTAGCTACGGTCTAGTCGGTCGCGCTCGGCTTAGATGGGCCGTAGCTGATGTTCGCGAAGTAGAAAGTCTGCGTGCTATCCTGACGGTCGCGGTATGGCCCCACGTAGAGCTCCATTTTGGGATTTGGACTGCGATCGAGCTTGCCGGTCTTGAACCCAAGGTCGCCAGCACCTAGCGAGGGATCGTAGCCGATGTTGCCGTGCCAGGAGATCTCTGGTGTGTCGTCGCTGTTGATCCAAACCTTGAGGTCGGCATCGTCGTTGAACCCGAACTTCGTTGCCACAACAAACTCATACCATTGCCCGCGAACGAGCTCAGTGACGGTTTTGGGAAGCAAGGTGATGACCTTGGCGCTGGGATTTGCGCCAGTGTCCCGGTTGCGAATCGCAAAGGCAATCTGGGGATTGTCCTTGGGATCCGATCCATTGAGAATCTGAAGGGAAAGGGGTGGTCCGAATGGTGCGCCCTGCCACCACTGCGCAATGATGTAGTCCTTGCCAGTCGTTGGCGTATCAAAGGAATTGGGATCGAGTTTGACGGCGAACTTATAGTAAACGGTTGATCCATCGAAGGTGGGCGCGTTCTCATCGGACCCCTTCAGGATCGTGTAGTTGATCTTGTCGCGGCCATTGTCCGTGCCCTTGCCTTCGGTGGGGGTCAAGACGATCTTCAGGGCCTTGCCAAACCGGCTATCGCTCACAAATGTCGGCTGGACGCTGGGCTGTCCCTTCTTCACGCACTTCATCGAAAACGGACCGTCGGTGAGTGACCAGTCGTCGGGGTCGATATTGGGATGATCGCGTCCAAATTTCAAATCGACCCACGGGCCATCTCCTGCGGCCTTCCGAGCTCCGCAGGCAGTCGCACCGATCAACGCAAGCAAAGCAACAATCAACAAATAGCGCATCCTTCTTCTCCTCCTTGCGGACCCCGCAACGGCTCATGTAACCCCGGCAAGGCTGGCCAAGTCGCCACAATCATCATACAAGACGTCGCTAAATGCGCTCCCGTTACGGAGATTGAGTGGCGCCTTCCTAGGCCTGGGAATAGACCGGGATCAGCGCATCCCCCTTGATTATTTGACCGATTTTCCTTACCATTCCAAGCAAACCCGCTGGGTAGTTTGAGCCGATTCCCGTGCGGTTAGGTCTTTATTGACATTTCATTTCTATCATTACCTTCTCTACTACTGCGCAATACCCGCCCTAAAATAGCTCTTGAATCTAGATGTCAATGGGTTTCAGAGTCGCTGTTGACCCATGAAGGGCTGGCCATTTCGGTCCGCCGGCACAAAATGTGTGCGGCGACGCACCGATCACCGAGCAGAGTGCGTTATACTATGCGAGTCTCCCACGGAGTCGTTGGTTTTGAGGGTAATGGTTCCCGTTTGCCGCTCTGGGGCTGTGTGTGCTATTTCTGAAATACGTTGTTGGTGCACTCGTCTCCACGAAGTTTGATCGTTGTGCGGATGCACAACGGATTGTGTCAATGGAATCAGATCGATCTTACGTTGCGGGGACAGTTCCCCCTTTTATTAGCCGCAGAGTCGGGATCACGTTGCGTCAAGACCGGAGTCGGATTCTGGCCAAGATATCAGCGTTCATGAGGTAGGAATAAATTCGATGTCACACATGCCTTTTCAGAAACCGTGCAGTAAGGTGCTTCTCCCGCTGTTAGGGATCGCGTGCACCGTTGTCCCGCTGGCCGGGTGCGCCAAGGCACTCGGAAGCGGACCCAACGCGGCAGCCGTCACTGTCGTCACCGCTCACCGAAGCACCACTCACGCAACGGAGATTTCCGAGGGTGCCGTGGTTTCTGACCATGTTGTTGCAGTAACAGCGCCCCCCCTTGTTGACGACATTGCCGCCGGAGTCTTCGCTGAGGTCGGCGATCATGTGACGGCCGGTCAGACGTTGGCCATTGTCAATTCGAGTGCCGAGTCCTTGGTGCTACAGCAGAACCAGGCCAACCTGGGCGCGGCGATCTCACATTTGCGTTACGTCAGCCAGCCTTACCGGCCTGAAGAAATCGCGGAGGCCAGGCTTCAAGTCGACAGCGATGCCAAGGCGGTCGCGGTCGCCCGTGAGAGGCTCTCGATTGCCGAAACGGGCCGGCCTGAAGACATCAGCATTGCCGAGGCGGATCTCGCTGGCGCCCAGTCCCAACAGGATCTAGATCAGGCCAACTTCGATCGCAGCAAGAAACTCTATGATCAAGAATTGCTGCCTAAGTCCGATTTCGACGCCGCGAAAACCGCCCTCGACGTCGCGAAGTCCATGACGGCTTCCAAACTCGGCGCCCTCAAAGTCGCTGAAACCGGTCGACCCGAAGATGTCCGCTTGGCAAAGGACCTTCTAGAGCAGGCGGAGATCGTCGAGACGAAGGATCGGGAGCAGTATCGACTTCTGACATCGGGAGGACACCCGGACGAAATCAGCGAGGCCCGTTCGCTCGTTGCGGCCGATGGAGCCCTGGTCAATCAAAACGTCAACTTGATTCAGCGATTTGTCGTGAAGGCGCCCCTGGACGGCATCGTTGTCGAGCGGAATATCAACCCCGGTGAGGCCGTTCGTCCCCTTGATGCGAGAACAGACACGGTGGAAACCCTCCAGAACAATCCCGCCGGCATCTTCGAAATCGCGGATATGAAGAGTCTTTCGTTTCGCGCTAGCGTCGACCAGATGTACTTCCAGTCCGTCCATGTTGGCATGCCGGTCGAGATTCAACTTGAGGCACTTCCCGGAAAACGGCTCGAAGGGGTTGTTGATCATGTGATGCCCGATATTTCCCCGCTTGAAAACAGCTTCGATCCCAAAACTGGAAAGCCGTTGGCCCCCCTCAGCTTCCCCGTCTGGGTGCGGATCACGTCCAATGTGGACGGCTTGGTCCCTGGTCAATCAGGCTTTGCCACCTTCAGCCGGGACGTCACCGGACTTACCGTGCCTTCGGGAGCGATCAATGCCCTCTCGGTTGACGAGGGAATCATTTATGTCGTCACCGATGGAGCGGTGCATCGCCGCAAGGTGCGGTTCCAATCCACTCCCACGGGTGATGCCTTGATCATCCAAGGTGTGAGCGATGGCGATAAGGTCGTCGTTTCAGACTGGACGGCTTTGACGGAAGGTGAGGCGGTTACGCCCACCGAGCAGGACTGAGTCTGCCGGCAGCATTGGTGGAAGCTTATGGCATCAGATGGTCTTTGGCGTAGGGTGTTTATCCTCCTCATTGGGGTAAGCGTTATTGCGCTTGGATTGATCCCCTGGTGGCGGCTGGTCGGTCAGAGTGAGCCAGCGGTTTCAGTCGCTTTTCGACTCGTGTCGGCGGTGATCGGGTTCGTCGTGGTGATTGGCAGCTTCTGGAAGGGGCGCTCGGCAATTCTCATTTCTGCTGGCCTTTGGCTGGCGCTTTCCGGCCCGTTACTAATCGGCGTACTCACTCAAATCGACTCAAAGTCCGCTTCGTTGGCTGTCTTGGAGACCTTGGATGCCCGGCGAGTTTTGAACGACCTCAACAAGGAGAATCCAGTGAACTATGCGCCATACATACGGGGACGCCAGGTGGTCACTGCGAGTCTGCTGATCGATGACTACTCAGTCGTCGATGCCGCCGAGGACGTCGCCTCGTTTACACGTTTGCCGATGTTCCTCACCCCGCTGCTCGGTCTGTTGCTGCTATTTGCTTCGGCAACCTTGGAAGGCAAGGTTGGCTTGCGGGCGCTTACCGGTCGCTGGGGAGTCATGGTCGTGCTCCTTGTTGCTTATATCCTCGCGCTGAGCATCAGGCCCATTTATGCCAAGTTCTGCCTTCATGAGGCCAATATCAAGTCTGCACAGGGCCTCTATCGAGACGCGGTGGCACTCATCAAGAGCGCTATTCGTGCCGACCCGCGCCTTGAATACAGTTACCGAGTCCACCTCCTGCTGGGGCAGATTTATGGTCGGATGAAGGATTACAGCGCGGGCGATTATTTGGCGTCCATCGCAGACATCTACATCCTGCGCGATGACTCATTCATCAATTACAACCGCATGGAAATTGGCGTCAACATGTACGCTCATCAGATTCTTCCCACCAACGATCCCTATCTGCAGATGCGCGCTGGCCAAGCATTCGTGAACCTTGCCGTCGCTGAACTAAACCAAGGGGACGGCGGGCGAGCTCGGGTACTCCTGAATATGGCGAAGCCCTACTATCCCCATGACCTAGAAGTGCCCTTCCTTGAGGCAGTTGCCGATGTCTCGACGGGGGATTATCGCGAAGCCGCCCGGAACTACATTGACGTGATCAAACTCAACGAGGATTGCGGCATGGACCGGTACAAGTTCTACGGAGAAGTGCAATATGCGAAGACGATTTCTGCCGGCGCTTGGATGGGTCTAGCCTGGTGTTATTGGAACCTCGGTGACTTGCAGGCGTCGGATTTGTGCCGCTACAACGCCACTCTTCAAACGAGTCCGTCCACCGCGAATCTCCCCTCGCTGGAGGCAAGCCTTTGAATCTCCTTGAAAGGATTCCCAAGTGGCTGCTTAGCCTACTGCCTCTGTTCCTTGTAGGCGCGCTCGGAGCCCGCTTCTGGTACCAGGATGTCCAGAATCCCCTCCTCACCCTCTATACATTCCCCTGGAAGGCTCACTACATCAAGGCGCCTACCGCTGACCCCGGAGTGACCTGCTTCCGCAAGACGTTTACGTTGCAGGGAAGGCCGCCATCGGCTCTCCTCGTCGTCAGTGCCGACAATTTCTTCAGCGTGCTGGTGAACGGACGGCGGCCCTTCGGTTTCTTCCGTCCAGCCGGCGCCTTGACCGGCTTTGACCGCCCAACTAGTTTGTACTCGGCAATGGGTTTTCACCACCACGCCGCTCTTGCCACGGTCTACGACATGGCGCCCCTTCTCGTACCTGGTGTTAACTGCATCACCGTCAAGACAGACTCCGATGAAGGTCCTCCTAAGGTGGCCCTTCAAGCCGAGATCACCGGTCCCGAACGACAAACCATCGTCACTGACGGAACATGGTTCACCAGTCCTACTGAAGTGGTCCGTGATCAAATCGACTGGACTATGCGCTCGTTCCAACCCGATGGATGGATGCACGCCCAGGTTGATCCAACTCCGGTTACTGCGCTGGTCGACGGTGATCTGGCGGTATATACGGCGCCCATCACGGGCGACTTCGTCGCCGACGCTCGCCTCGATCCAACGTCGACCTACGTTTTTCGGAAGGAGTTCGACGCTTCGCCACCCGCCGATAGCACGACGTCGATGCGCATTTGCACCTACTCCGCTTACGATATTCGGATCAATGGCCTGCTTGTGGGCGGGAGCACCGTCACCCAAACTTCCCCACTCACTGTGTTCCCGGACATGCACTACCCGGACCAGCTCCCCCGCCTCACCCGCTTCAATCGAACAGAACGCCTGCCCGGCATCAAGGTCGTTCAGTCCTATCATGGGTTTGCAACCAAAAACATCCTACGGTCTGGCAAGAACTTGGTTGAAGTCACCCTTCACCCCACTCTCGATCCTTTGTCCACGTTTAAACCTCAACTATTCTTTCAACTTATCACCGAGGACACCAAGGGCAATCCTGTTCAGTCTCTAGCGAGCGACGAGACGTGGCAGGTGCGCCGCATTCCGTCCGACACTTATCGCCCAGTCGAAGTCATCGGCTCGGCCCAAACCATCGGGTTTCACCACGCTCGACTCGTGTTCCGGGGCAACGCGATCGGTCGACTGCTGACCGCCCGGTGGGTAGCGAGGGCGGCGATCATTGTCGTTGGATTGGATCTGCTTTTATGCATTCTCCTTTTGATCCTTATTCATGGGATGGGCATTACCCTTGATAAGCTGTTCTCGTTGGTCGGCACGATTCATGTGGCCCCCCTGGTCTTCCTGACTACTGGAACCCTCATCCAGGTTCTGTACGCCGACGCGAGTCAGCGCAGCTACGTTTCTTCCGTCGAATTTGCCCAGAGTGTGATCTACTGGTCGTTTGGTGTGACAGCGGTGTCACTTTTGCTTTACGCAATCGTTGCTAAATTCGCGGGCGTGGATCGTTGGATTCGCCGAAAGGCAGTCTCTCTGCACACGGCTTTCACCCAGTCAACTCGCAGCACCGTTTCTCTGATCCTCCTCGCCGTCATCAGCGTTTCCGCCATGGTTTACTACTACCAAGGCGTCGCCTTCCAGAACTACCAGCCAGATGAGTATGTAAGCATCCTTGCTGCCCAGGGGATTCTCAAAACGGGGCTGCCAAAGTATTTGGTCACTGGTATCTACTACACACGGAGCTCGCTGTTCCACTATCTGCTCGCAGCGGCCATGTTCGTGGGGGGACCGAAGAATCCGTATGCGTTGAGGTTTTGGCCTGCCCTCTTTCTTGTCGGCACCGCTATCGTGAGTTACTTCCTGGCAAGAAGACTAGGGGGCCGTTTCGCCGCTCTTATCGCGGCCATCGCGGTTGCGTTCTGCCCCTATACGGTTTTCTTTGCCCACGAAGTCCGCTTTTACACCCAATTTGCGTTCTTCACGACTCTGTGCGCTTATTTCTTCATCGCGAGTCTGCAGGAGCCAGGGAAGAACTCGCTGCGCATTTACACGGTCCTTGCGTTTTGCGGGGCCTATCTTAGTCAAGAATTTGCCATCTCGATTCTCTTTGCCACCTTTGGCGCCATTCTCATCACGAAGCAGACCAGGCAGTGGTTTAACTTGCGTATGCTTCCTTGGCTAGTCCTTGCGTTTCTTGTGATCGGGATCGACTATGCGGCCTACTTGGCCTACTGTCAAACCCCCCTGCCTTTTGTGGACCGAGACGCCATTCCCCTCCTTGCGCTCCACGTCAAGAACATGGAGGTCTTGGCTATGTACTTAGCCGCAAACTTTGAGGAGAGCATGATGGTCGCCGGCCTGCTCTGCATTATCGGTACGGTATATGCCATTTTCCGTCTTGCGCGATCTAGCCGAGAGGATCGTGAAAACAAGTTCCTCACGAAGTGGTGGTGCCTTCTGCTGATCTATGTGATCCCCCTCGTCGCCTTTAGCGCCATGATCACTCCGAAGCCGGCCGTTCGCTACATTGTCCAGGCGGCGCCGCTTGTGTTTGTGATGGCAGCTTGCGTCTTTGTGCTCGGTGTGAGGTTCACGCTGCTGTGGGTTGGGCGGCTCTCTGGAACGAGGACCTATGGCTGGATCACCTGCGGTGCCTGCACCCTTTGTGTCGCCGGCCTCTGGGGTCTTTCCTACAAGCCTATTCGCACCCTGAACGCCTCCACTCGCTACTTAAACCGTGACTTTACGGGTGCGTCGCGCTATGTTGCTGAGCGAATGCAGCCGGGCGATAAGATCATGTATTTCTGCCCCGAAGCGGCGATCGTTGAGCTCGGCAAGTGCGACTACATGTGGCGGCCGAGACTTGGCTCGGTGTACCGCTACTACAGCCAGGATAGAGTCATGCGCGACCGGAACGCGGGTGCGATCACTGTCGACTCGCCTGAGAAACTGGAGGATGTGATGGATGGATCGTCGCGGGTCTGGCTGGTGCTTCCTTCCGACATTGTCGGCACGGCGAACACGATCAATCTGAGGGACATGAAATACATCGTGTGGTCAAGCTTCACCCTTGCCCGTGAAACATTTGGCATCAAGGTCTACCTTTGGGATCGGACCCAAAATGGCTTCCACGGTCTACGAAATCATGGACTCGACACGTTTGGCTTCCAACTTGCGGGTGGCAACGTGCCGCCGCCCCTGCAGTACACGCCGCCTCAATCTTAGAGACTTCCGATGGTGATCAGCAATGAAGAATAAAGTTAAGGCGATCTTTGCAGTCATTGCCATTGCGTGCCTTATCTATGCTTTTGCAAAATCGGCGCCCCATGCTGCGCACGCCTTGCCTTCCTCGTTTGGTCTCCTTGCGGTCTGCCTTGTCCTATATCTGATTCACTATGGACTGCAGGCCGTCGGCTGGCACTTCATCCTCAAAGGGCTCGATCAGAAGATCAGCCTTCGCCACAGTGTGAAGATGTGGAACGCGGCGCTCATCGCCCGGTGGACCCCTGGGCCATTCATGTGGCTCGCCAGGCTCTACTTAGCGGAAGAGTATGGACTTTCCATACCCACTGTCGGCTTCGCCTTCCTATTGGAATTCTGCTATGTGGCGGTGGGCGCAGTAGCAGTCACTTGCGCGTTTGCGCTAAGCCTTTTTGGGCAGTTCCTTGTAACGGGCACGAATAAGGGAATCTCCGTTGCGCTGATTACCGTAATGTGCATCTGCGGCGGCCTATTGGTACGGCCAAAGGTTCTTCGGTCCATCTTCAAGTTCCCCTTCATGCGGAAAGTTGCTTCGAAGGCGTCCAAGGCGGAGATCGATTGGGATCACCTGCCCCACATGTCAACATCCACCAGCCTGTTGCTTGCCATCTATTACGTCGTGATGTGGACCTATTCCGGATGGATGTTCTACGTCATGGCGCTCGCCTTCATGCCGGTTTCGGCCGCCAGCGCTCCCATTCTCGTCGCTTCGTTCCCCGGTTCTTGGATTGTTGGTTTCCTCGCGATCATCGCGCCCGCCGGCATTGGTGTTCGAGAAGCGGCGATGACCTTTATGCTTGCACCGGTGATGTCGTCATCCTCGGCGCTGGTGCTCTCGGTATGGTCACGCATCCTCATGTCGGTTTCCGAGGTGATCATAGTCGTGTTCTCTTATCTCGGCAGACGATTTTCTCGCGGTACCGAGCCCTTCAAGGACTTCGTGACCGCCGGAGGCGGCGGTTCAGCTGAGGATGGCCATGCCCCTTCTGTCGAGGCGGCCACATCAAAGCCGTCAAAATCTCAGGCGCCACCGCCAAGGAAGACGGGGAGATTTAATTTACTTGTCTCATGGCTACTGATTATCGTCTCGTTGGGATTCGTCGGGTGGTTCGCTTTTGGCCCCGAAGATCTCTACTATTCAGGTGGCGACCAAGATGCAACGCTTACATCGGAAGCAGCTTCGGTTGGTGTCGATAACGCGGAGGACGACGCGGCCGATAACGATATGACTACCGGAAATGTGGTGCAAGACCAAAACCAATCCGACGAGGATCAGAACCCATCGAGTGAGGATGACGATCGCGACCGGTAGCTGAGAAGGTCTATACATGATTGCCAATGCTGGCAGGCATGTGACGTTAACCAAGATTTGACAACTAAACTTTGCACGAATACGAGAATCTGAGATAAAATGATACGTTAAGGGGCAACGCAGCCGTTGAGGAGCAACAGATTGGGATCTGAGGTAAACAAATGATCGATAACGTCTTTGCAGAAACGACAAATGCGCCAAATGTATATGCACTTCAGTTGCCTTGCGAAGATTCGCTTCGTAGCGGCGCTGCAATGCTTAGCGTCGTCATTCCCCTTTTGAACGAAGAAGATAGTCTCGACGCACTATACGGAAGACTTAAGGCGGAACTCACCAAAGTGGCGCCTAACCACGAGATCTTCTTTGTTGACGATGGCAGCCGCGACGGTTCGCTTGCCAAGCTCGTTCAGTTTTTCAAACAGGATCCTTCCGTTCACGTGCTGAGCTTTGGGAACAACTTCGGGAAGGCGGCGGCTCTTGCTGCCGGTTTCAAGCGATTGAACGGGCAGTACGTGATGATGATGGATGCCGATCTTCAAGATCAGCCTGAAGAGATGCTCAAGCTGATTCGGAAGCTTGATGAGGGCTACGACTTGGTCACTGGTTGGAAGCAGGTCAGGCATGATCCCATCCACAAGACGCTCCCTTCAAAGCTGTTCAACCGCAAGGTCGGTCGAACGTTCAACTTGAACATCCACGACTTCAACTGCGGCTTCAAGCTCATGCGGGCTGAAGTGGCTCGTAATATGCGCCTCTACGGCGACTTCCATCGGTTTCTTCCTGTTCTCGCCCAAACAGCTGGTTACCGGGTAGCCGAGGTGCCCATCGAGCACGCTCCCAGAATACACGGCTACTCCAAATATGGCGCCAAGCGGCTGATCACCGGATTGCTTGACTACTGGGCACTGGTCGCAGTCACAAAGTTTTACTACCGACCCATGCAGTTCTTTGGGAACTTCGCCATCCGATGCGCCGGAATCGCCACCTTGTTTGCCATCTACGCTTTGGCGACGTCGCATGGGAACTATCATCTCCGGCTCGTCTGGGTCTTGGCGGCCATCTTCGCCATCGGGTCGGCGCAGTTGGTTGCGATTGGCTTAGTGGCCGAGATGCTGATTAATGGCACGCGCCGGGTGGCGCCGGATGTGGATGTTTCGGGAACGCCGAGAGAATTGAACGAATCGCTGCGGTCCGGAGGGTTTAGTGCCCTTTAGGTCGAATCCAAAGCTCGCAACCAAATCGTCCCGAGTAACATATGTTCCGCTGGCTCGAACGGGCGGCGGAACATGCGAATTTGATCAGTCAAGCATAGTATGCTTGCCGTGGAATGAGAGGGAGATGTTTCGTGGCGTCAAGAACTAAGCAAAGATGGGCGGCTTTGGCCGGAATGATCGTCTTTTGGGGGGTTCATGCGTCCTATGCCTCGATGATCGTGCCTTGGGGACTTGCTGGTGCACTGGCCACCAAGAAGTCCGCAGAGGATTCTGCTCCAAAAGTCCTTACCCTGGATGAGTGCGTCAAGCGGGCATTTAATAATCCGCTTGTCAAGCAGCAGTACGAGCTGCTGGCCGCGATCAACAACAACAAGGCTCCTGAAGTTTACGCCCTCTACGATCCAGACCTCTCGCTACTCGTCAGGGTCAATTTCCCGCTCAATGTCAACGTGAACGAGTACGGGACGAACGACGAAGTCGGACGCATCGGACTGTCAAGCACCGTGACAGCGTACGACTTCGGTCTCAAACAGAGCCTGGTCAAACAAGCCGATGCCGACAGCGATCAGTTTGCGAAGGGCCTGGAATATCAACGACAGAATCTTTTGATCGAAGTCATCGGGGCCTACTTTGCCACCGCCTCTGCCCAAACTGCCATTGACGTGGACCAGCAGGCGGTGGACGCCAATCAGAGCCTCGTCAACGTCACCCAAGGCCGACTCGATGCAGGGGTCGTCACCAAGGTCGATCTTGAGGCAGCCAAAGCGATGCTGTCCGGCGCAATAGGAACCTTGGGAGTTGCCAAGTCCACATTAGCCATTGCACAGTCCAATTTGGCACGGCTCATCGGAAGCAACCCGGCTGAGGATGCGCCAGTGGTTGCTCTACCTGCGGTTTCTGAATTTGATACCACCAACCCGAACATCGTTGAGACCGCGATTAGCCGAGATCCTGAAGTTTCGCAACTCACCCTGCAGGTGCGCCTTGCCGAAGACCGCCTGGACATCACCGACGTGGAGGAGCGGGGCAAATTTGACGTCACTGCAGGGGTTGGCTTGCAGGCTGCTGCGCGGAATTCCAGTGGTACGTTTACGGATGGTGTCCTCTACCAGCCGTATGGACACCTTCGGCTTGCCTATACCAAGCCCCTCATCGAGGGTCGATCTCTGAAGTTTCAGCGGCAAGACCTCCAGAATCAGGTCGACCTCGCGAAGGTAACACTCCTCGCCTACGAACAAACCCTTCGGCAGTCGGTGTTTGCCATCGTCCAGAACCAGGAAGGGACGCTTGCCCAAATCACGAATCTCAGCGAGGCGGTAGCTGCCGCTAAAGAGGCGCAGTCGCTCGCCGAAGCCCGCTATGCCGATGGATTGGCGATCCAGCAAGAGGTTCTCAACGCCGACTTTATGCTCTCCAATCTGACCCAGCAATTGGAAAGTGCGAAAATCATCGCCGCCGCGAACGTGGTCAAGCTAAGAGTCCTCACCGGCGTGGGCGCGAAACTGCCACCCGTGAAGGGCCTTGACATGATTCACCGTTAGAGCATAGCCGAAGGGGCATCGAGGCTTGACCTATGACGGTCGCTACAGCCTCCACGCGAGGTTCTTTGCCTGCAGGGGGTTCACCATCTCTGAGTGGCCATCGGCGAAGCCGACGGCGGCTCGACCGTTATGGCGGAAGTTCAGGCGACCCTGCTGGCCCTCGTAGAGAACGACCGTGACGCTGCCCCGTATGAGGTCATACAACCCCCTACCTGCTATCCCGTCGTTGAAACTGTAGCTGTCGCCCTTACTGTCGTCGAACGGACAGCTAAACGAGGTGGGCTTGCCCACATACGGCATGATTTGCCTCTGCCAGTTGAGAGAGGTCAATGAGAACACCTCGTGATGGTCGGCAACGAACATCAACACAGCTAGGGTGAGCGCCTTCGCGTTGTGAAGGCAAGCCAACGTGATCTGATCGGTCGCTTTGGGGGCAGCGCCTGCCAATTGCGGGGCATTCGTCGGGCGCACCTTGGGTGCCGGGACACCTTTGTCGGAAGTTGACTTGAGTCCGATTTCCGAGGCGATAGCGTGCACCGCCGGCGCACTCAAGGCGGAATGTCTCTGCTCCTGAACATGGTAGGACGGTAGAACGCAACGTCTGACCACCATTGAAGGGCGCCCCCCTTGTTGTCCAATGTTTGGGAACCGCGTGACCAGAGGCCCTTGGGCGGCCGCGGTTCCGCTCCGTCGGTCCTGTGACTCCATCGCCAATATATTCACCATCAGGGCCAATCGCCCCTTGTACTCCGGTCCATCGATGAGCCAGTCCGAACCGTCACGCACGAGAACCTGATATGACTTCTGCGTGACGGCTGGACCGTTTGGGCCCGCGCGCATCGTCAGGTCAAAGGTCACAAAGGCATAGTCGCCCGCTACCGTTGCCGCTACCCCGTCAACGGTCAAGAGCAGAGGGGGGTTGGCTAGCAGTGAGCCTTTGATGAAGCTAGGTACGACTCCGCCGGAAACGAGCTTCGCCGCGCCGTCAAGGTCATTCTTGTTGAGGGCCGCTACGAAACTCTGTAGAGCGACCTCTGGTGTTTGCTGAGCGATGGCCCCGGCGCTTGTCACGATCAAGAACATGAGGAGTAACCTTCGCATGCCTTCATCTTATCTCTCCCTAAACCCATGGGCGAGGAGTTTCGCCAAAGACTTGGCTATCGGACCCTGGCCGGCCCCCAGCGAGGGACTCGGCGATCGCTGGCGCGCGGCGGAAGGCCGGGGTAGCCTGAACAGCCAGCCTGCCCTATTTCTGACAGCTCGGCATACGATCAAGGAGTAAAGCGAAATCGAGGAAGTACTTGTGATCGGCGGAGGAGCCGCCGGGATCCTGGCTGCGTGGCGAGCGGCAAGCCTCGGCGTAAGGGTTACGCTGCTCGAAAAAACCGACCGCCTAGGCACAAAGATCCTCATTTCAGGGGGTGGCAAGTGCAATATCACCCACCAAGGAACGGTCGAGGAAGTCCTGAAAGCCTTTCGTAAGAACGAGGCGCATTTCTTGCGCCCGTCGTTTTACGCATACCCTCCCGACGAAGTGCTTGGGTTGATCGGCTTGGAGACTTATGTAAGACCCAACGGTAGGGTCTTCCCGGTCGATGCCACCGCCAAGGATGTCGTGGCGGCACTTGCCGCCCGCCTGCGGCAGATGGGAGTCGTGATTCGGTTTAACGCGCCTAGCACCCACCTTTTGGTGGAGGACGGAAGCATATGCGGTGTCCGGGTGGGCGACGAGATCAGGTCAAAGAAGGTTGTGCTGGCGGTCGGCGGATCCAGTTATCCGGGCACGGGAACGACCGGCGATGGATGGACGATGGCGACCGCAGTCGGCCATCGACTGGTCAAAGTCAGAGCCGCTCTCGCGCCAATCAACCTCGTGAAGCCCTGGCCCTGGCCGGGCGTTTCCCTGCGCGATTGCATCCTCAAGGCAAAACAAGCGGGCAACGAGCTTGCGCGGTGGCGCGAAGATCTCCTGTTCACCCACCACGGGGTCTCCGGGCCATGTGCCCTCGGCATTAGCCGTGAAGTCGCTGAGGGCGCCGGCGGTGGGCGCATCGATCTCGAGGTGGACGTAGCGCCAGACCAAGGCTTTGATCACCTTGCCCAACGACTTAGAGAGTGGCTTGCCGCCCACCCGCGAAGGCCACTCACCGCCTTTGTTGGCGACTTTGTACCCGATCGGCTGTCCGGAGCCCTTCTTAGGAGCGCGAACGTTGATGGCGCCCTCCAGGGCGCCCGTTTGGATCGCCGGGGTCGCGCCAGACTTCTCGAAACTCTGAAGAATTGGCCACTCGGAGCGGTTCGCGATGTGCCGATCGAGAAAGGCGAGGTCGTGGCAGGTGGAATCTCGTTGGACGAGGTTGATAGCAAGACGATGGAATCCAAACTCGTTGGTGGGCTCTACCTTTGCGGGGAAGTCCTCGA
>Ga0302320_10007393_pt1 | contig 24199 bp, 22 predicted proteins | sample Bog_T0_3_FD_202130 | JGI IMG/M metagenome (GOLD analysis project Ga0302320, IMG submission 202130) | Peat permafrost microbial communities from Stordalen Mire near Abisko, Sweden - Bog_T0_3 | ecosystem: Environmental > Terrestrial > Soil > Wetlands > Peat | place: Sweden: Abisko, Stordalen Mire...
GGACGAGTGGCACAACTTCGAGGCATTGAACATTCCCGAGGAACACCCCGCGCGCAATCCGCTGGACAACTTCTATTTGGCCACGGCAGCGAGGTTGGGCGAGCCTGGGGCGTTAGCTTCCGGGTCTCATGGTCCCCGCGTTGCCCCGAAGGCTAACGCCCCCGGCTCGCCTAGGCTCCTCGCTCCCGTCCCCCTGCTCCTCCGCAGCCAGACGAGCACCGTGCAGATCCGCATCATGGAAAAGACCCCGCCCCCGGTGCGGATCATCTCGCTGGGCCGCGTCTACCGGCCCGACGACGCCGACGCCACGCACTACCCGATGTTCCATCAGATCGAGGGCCTGCTGGTCGATCGCGGCGTGACGATGGCCGACCTGAAGAGCATGCTGCGGCTGTTCGCCAAGAGCTTTTTCCAGGACGACGTCCACATCCGCTTCCGTCCTTCGTTCTTCCCTTTCACCGAGCCCAGCGTAGAGGTCGATATGAGTTGGCAGGGCCGCTGGATCGAGATGGGCGGGGCCGGCATGGTCGATCCCAACGTGTTCCGCGCCGTCGGTTACGACCCCGAGGAATTCACCGGCTTCGCCTTCGGCCTCGGCATCGAGCGCGTCTGCATGCGGCGGCACAACGTGACCGATATTCGCGAGTTTTATAAGAATGACGTGAGGTTTCTACAGCAGTTTTGACGCCGCTTGCTGCGCGCATTGCACCCGACTAGAATCCGTACTATGACGATGCTGTTGAACCCGGTGCTTGAAGGGTTGGATGCCGCGCGCCGCGCTGCTGGGGACGCCGTCCGCCCCAACGACGAAGTGACGATGGATGATCAGGGCGATCATTGGGTATTCGAGTTCGTCCCGCGCAGGGACGCGCTCGGCGGGGGTGCGCGCGTTTCGATCGCCAAGGACGACCTTCGCGTTCTAAGGGTCATCCGCGGCCAGTAAGGAAAACTAACCGCCACGCACTAATCCCTAATCCCCAATCCCTTTGTCATGCTCATCTCCTGGAACTGGCTGAAACAATACGTCCCCCTCGACATGCCGCCCGAGGAACTCGAGCAGCGGCTGATGATGGCGGGGCTCAATCACGAAGAGACCCACGCCGTCGGCGACGACCTGTGCATCGACCTGGAGGTGACCAGCAATCGGCCCGATTGCCTGGGCCATATCGGCATCGCCCGCGAGGTCTCGGTGTTGTTCGAGTGCCCGCTGACGATCCCGGCCGCGCGTCCGGCGGAAGACGCAGCGCGAGTAGAAGAGCTCGTCCGTGTGCGGATCGATTGCCCGGACCTCTGCCCGCGATATACGGCCCGCGTGGTCCGCGGCGTGCATATCGGGCCTAGCCCCGAGTGGCTGACCAAGCGGCTGGCCACGGTCGGCATCGGGACAATCAACAACGTGGTCGATGTCTCGAACTACGCGATGATGGAGTGCGGCCAGCCGCTGCATACGTTCGACTACGCGAAACTCAGAAAAGAGGTCAGAACTCTTTTCCCCAATGGGGATCAGGGCCTTCAGTCGTCCATCCAGCAGAAAAATAGTTCTGACCCCTTTTCTGAAATCGTCGTTCGCCGGCCGCTGGGCGGCGAGACGATCGAGGCCATCGACCATAAGACTTACCGCCTGGAACCGGAGATGTGCGTGATCGCCGACGCCCAGGCGGCCGTGGCCATCGCCGGCGTGATGGGCGGCGCCGCAACCGAAGTCACCGAACAAACCCGCGACGTGCTCATCGAAGCGGCCGACTTCGACCCGATTTCCGTCCGCACCACCGCCCGGCATTTGGGCCTGCACAGCGATTCCTCGTACCGCTTCGAGCGGCGGGTCGATCCCCAGGGCATCGATTGGGCTAGCCGCCGCTGTGCGGAGTTGATCCTGGAAACAGCCGGTGGCCAACTGGCCGTCGGTGTGGTTGACGTCGGCGCCCGTCCTCCCCGCCGCGAGCCGATCGTGCTGCGGCTTTCGCAGTTGAAACGCATCCTGGGCATCGAGATCGATCCGACCGTGGTGCGGAGGATACTGACGGCGCTCGGGAATCAAATCATCGAGCGACCTTCCGCAGACTCCACGCCCCACGCCCCACGCCCAACGCCCCACATGGAATGCACTCCTCCGTCCTGGCGGCGGGACCTGTCTCGCGAGATCGACCTGATCGAAGAAGTCGCCCGGATTCACGGCTACGACAAGATTCCCGAGGACGTGAGCGTGCCGATGGCCGCGTCGTCGCGGCGGCCGGAAGACCGCGTAGTGGCCAAAATCCGCAACGTGCTCACCTCGGCCGGTTTCGACGAGGCGATGACCCTCAGCGCGGTCGATGAACGGTCGGCCCGCACGGTGCAGGCCTGGACGCAGGCCGAACCGCTTCGCAGCCTCACGCCCGTGATCCGCGGGGCCGACAACCTGCGCACGAGTCTCGTGCCCAGCCTGTTGGCCGTGCGGCGGACCAACGAGTCGCTTTCCAACCCAGTGATCGAACTGTTCGAGATCGCCAAGATATATCTGCCCGGCCAACGTCTGCCCGAGGAATGGTGGATGTTGGGCATAAGCAGCGGCCGGCCGTTCGCGGAGGTCCGCGGTGTGGTTGAGTCGATCATTGCGACTCTGGCGCCGAAGATGGAACTGGTGGCCGAAGCGGCCGACATGCCGTTGTTGGATCCGCAGTCGGCCATTCGGCTTAGCCTTGACGGCCGCTTGCTGGGCTACGTGGGTCAATTGAACGCCGAGGCCATGAAGCAAAGCGATCTCCGCGGCCCTTGCGTGGTGGCCGAACTGAAGCTTGCGCCGCTGGTCGACAAGGCCGAGTTGGTTCCGCAATACGTCCCCCTGCCCGCTTTCCCCGCCGTTTCGCGGGACCTGAACCTGGTGGTCGAGGAGGCGGTGCTCTGGGGCCAGGTCGCCGTCACGGTCCGTCGCCACGGCGGCGCGGAGTTGGAATGTGTCGAATACCGCGACACCTACCGCGATCCCCAGCGGCTAGGCGGCGGCAAGAAGAGCCTGCTATTCAGCATCGCCCTCCGCGGTGCCTCCGGCACGCTCACCAGCCAGCAGGCCGACGTCATCCGCGACCGCATCGTGGCGGCGTGCCGCGAAGAGCACGGTGCCGAATTGCGGGCGTAGGGTTCTTCGCCGGCATGTCGCAGGCTCTTTGCTGGAGGCGATTTCGCTGACGCGCTTCGCATTGGCTTTCGGACGGTTCGGACGGGCCTCAGTACACTGAAAGCCACGACTTGTCCGCGGCATGCTGATCAATATGCGCGGCGAGCCATCTGAGCGCGCTAGCGGTACGCAGCGCGTACTCGACAACGGTCTTATTCTTGTGGCGGCAAATGATGATCCCAATCGGAGCGTTTTCGCCTTCCATGCGTTCCTGACGGTCAAGGGCTTCAAGATAGAACTCCATCTTGCCCTTATGCTCCGGCTCGAAGGCGCCGACCTTCAGATCAATCGCCACAAGGCAACGGAGCCGACGATGGAACAGGAGCAGGTCGACGAAGTACTCCTGACCACCGACTTCAAGCAGATATTGATTGCCGATAAAGGCGAAGGCTCCGCCCAGCTCGGACAGGAACCGCCTCAGGTTCTGTACCAACGCCAATTCCAATTCGCGCTCGGAATGTTCCACCGAGAGTTCCAGAAAATCAAACGTGTAGTGGTCCTTCACCGCCAACGCCGCTTGACCCTGAATGGCCGGAGGCAAGGTCTGGTCGAAGTTCGTTTGGTTGAGCAAGTACTTTTCGTAGCTTTTGTTGTCGATCTGGTGTTGGAGCACAGCCTTGGTCCAGCCGAAGCGCGCGGTCGCGCGTAAGTAGAAATCCCGCTCCAAATCATCTTCGCAACTGGTGAGAATGACGAGATTCTTGGCCCAACTGATTTCTGCAACCAATGGTTGCAGTTTTGGCCGTTTCGAATATTCGCAGTAAAAGTCCCGCATGTTCCAGAGGTTGCGCGCCGAAAAACCGTTGCGACCTGGGAATTCGGCCTGCAAATCGCGGGCAAGCGTCTCGACGACTGCTTTTCCCCAACCAAGTTCCCCCTGCTTCTGGTGGATCGATTCGCCGATTGCCCAGTAAAGTTCCACCAAGTCCCGATTAACGGCGCGCAATGCCTTGTATTGTGCCGCGCGAATGCGACTCTTGATCTCCAAGAGGAAAGTGGCGTAGTCGTTCGCTGTCAGATCGCTCATGGTAACCTCCCGGAACCCAATCTCTACCGATACTCTGTCGCCGTCTTCCCCGAGATGAACTGCCGCCAGGCGTCCATGTGCTCCTTGCTCAGGCCGTTCTCGCGGACGATCTCGGTCTCCGTCTGCCGGTCGCTGTGCGGCACGCGGACGCGGACCTTCAACCGGCCGTCGGCCTGATAGAAGAAGACGACGTCCACCGGCGACTTGGCGGGCAGCCCGGGCGGAAGATCGGCCACCGTCAAGCGGCCGATGGCGGTGCAGTCGTCCGCCGCGGCGCTCTCGCCTTCGACGATCTGCGCGAGAATCGACCGCTGGCCCTGCTTGGCGGTGGTGAATTGCCGCACAGCGCTCACGGGCAGCGGCGTGTTGCGGGGGATCACGATGCCGTTGCGGCGGCGCTTGGTCTGCGGATCGACGCCCACCACGCCCAGGCTGTGCGAATTGACGTTGCGGATGCTGAAACTGGCGGGCCGGCCCTCGAGCTTGGCCAGCAACAGCCCGGCATGCAGGGCCGCACCGTGGGCCACCGCTTCGTCGGCCGCCACGGAGCCGTCGGGCGCCATGCCGCTGATTTGCTGGAGCATGGCGCGGACCATCGGCATCCGCGTCGAACCGCCCACCAACAACACGCGCTCCAGATCGCCCCACTCCAGCCCGGAAGCCCGCAGGGCCTGCACGCAGGTGAAACGCGTGCGGTCCAGCAGGTCCTGCGTCGCCTCCTCGAAATGCTCGCGAGAGATTTCCACGCGATGCGTCCGCCCTTGGTATTCGGCCAGCACCGGCGCCTTGGACCGGGCGGAGAGCGTCCGCTTGGCGTCTTCGCATTCCCGCCACAGCTTGCCCACGGCCGCCGCGTCTTCGCGCAGGTCGATGCCGTGCGCCTGCAGGAAGGCGTCGGCCGCGATATTCACCAGCCGCTGGTCCCAGTCGTATCCGCCCAGGGCCACGTCGCCGTCGGTGGCCAGGGCCAGGAACTCGCTGCCGCGGATCTCCATCACGGTGACGTCAAACGTGCCGCCCCCCAAATCATAGACCAGCACGCGTCGCGGCCGGGTACTCTCTTGGTGGCTGCTGCCCGCGGCGTTCAAGAAGCCCTGCTGAAATCCGAAGGCCACGGCCGCCGCGGTGGGCTCGTTGATGATGTCCATCACTTCGTAGCCCGCCATGTATCCGGCGTCCTGCGTGGCCTTGCGGCGGATCTCGTCGAAATAGGCCGGCACGGTGATCACCACTTTTTCGAATGGCCCGATCTGCTGCACGGCGTCGTTGCGGAGCTTGTTGAGAACCCAGGCCTGAATGACTTCCGGCGGATACTCCTTGCCGTCGATGGCGCGGTGGTACGCGCGATGCCCCATGTCGCGTTTGGCGCACTCGGCCACGTGGCCGGCCTCGCTGCCCATGGCCTTCACGGCCTCTTTGCCCACCACCGCGTCGTTGCCTTCGATCAGCACCACGCTGGGCGTGAGGCGGTCGCCTTCGGAATTCACCAGCGTGACGGGTTGCCCGCGCTCGTCGAGCTTGGCCACTACGGAATAGGTGGTCCCCAGGTCGATGCCGATGGCCGGCGTGTTGGATTGCGTCATGGAGTTTGGTCTGTTTGCTTTTGTTCGTCTTGCCGCTGACCGGTCCCCAGCGGTCCGGGGAACAGGTCAGGACGGAAACAGGAAATCAACAGGTAGCCGATCAGGCCGAAAATCACCGCGGAAAGCAGATGGCCCGCCAGCCGCGTGATCCGCGCGCGAGCCCAACCATCCGCTTGCGGCTTCGCCGCTTGGACCAAGGGGACGGACTGTTCTTGCGTGCTGGCCGCGGACGGTGTCACCACCGGCAACGCAACATTCAGCGGCTGCGGTCCAGAAGACCACTGTTTCGCCGCTTCCGGCGTGGCAGCCGCGGTTGTCGTTGGCGCAGGCGAGGTCCCGACAGGCGACACGCTACCGGCGGGCGTCCATCCGCCGCCGGCGACAACAATTCCGCTTTGTCCCGGATCGCCCGCCGCAGCGGCGCTTTGCTGCATCTCCTTGGCCGCCGATTCGAACGCGGCGACCCCGCCGGCCGAATCGATCGGTTGCTTCCACCGCGCCAGGCCCTCGCTGGAAAGGCCCGCCTCGCGGACCAACTCCAGCCGGGCCGTATGGTGCGTGCCCGGCACCAATGCCTCGACCGCCAGCCGGCCGTTGCTGCCGTATTCGAACGTCACTTCCACCGGCCAGCCCTTGGGCAACCCGGCAGGCAGGTCGCGGACCACCGTGCGGCCGATTGCGATGCAGTCGCCCGGCTGCGTGCTTTCGCCTTCGAGCACCTTGATCGCGATCGTGCGCTGGCCTTCCGATTTGGTGGCGAAGCGTTCCGTATGCCGGGCGGGCAACGCCGTGTTCCGCGGAATCAACACCACGTTCTTCTTGCGGAACGTGTCGGTATCGATGCCTTCCACGCCCAGGCTGTGGGCGTTGACGTTGGTGACCTGGAACGTGCTCCGCGCGGCGCCGTCCCGCGTCGATAGCAGGTGGCTGGCGTAGAGCGCCGCCCCGCGGGCAACCGCCTCATCGGGATTGACGCTGCGGTCGGGCTGGATCGTGGAAAGGCCGTGCAGCATGCGGCCGACCATGGGCATGCGCGTCGAGCCGCCCACCAGCAGCACCCGCTGCAGATCCTTCCATTCCAGCCCGGCCACGGCCAGCAGTTGCCGCGAAGTGGAGGCGGTGCGTTCCAGCAGATCGGCCGACATCTCTTCGAACTGCTCGCGCGTGACGGCCGCTTCCAGGGAATGACCCTGGTAGTTGATCTGGATCACCGCCCGATTCCGCGCGGAGAGCGTATGCTTGGCCTCCATCGCGTCGAGATACAAGCGGTTGAACGTGGCCGGGTCCTGGCGGGGATCGGACTTGTACGCCTTGATGAATGCCTCGGCCGCGAAATCGACCAGCCGCTGGTCCCAGTCGTGGCCGCCCAGTTGCACGTCGCCGTCGGTGGCCAGGGTCTGCACCTTGCCCGCGGTCAGCCGCAGCAGCGTGACGTCGAAGGTGCCGCCGCCCAGGTCATAGACCAGCACGTTGAGTTCCTGCCTTCCGCTCCCCTCGCCCGCCTCTCGCGTACGAGAGGATGGGAGAGGGCCAGGGTGAGGGCCACCGGCCGTGAGGTAGCCCAGCGCCTCGCCGAAGGAAATGGCCGCGGCGGTCGGCTCGTTGACGATGTCCAGCACGCGCAGGCCGGCCATCTCGCCCGCGTCGGCCGTCGCCTTGCGGCGCATCTCGTCGAAGTAGGCCGGCACGGTGATCACCGCCTGCACGTCGTTGCCCAGCGCACGGACCAGGTCGGCCTTGAGCTTCCGCAGGATGCAGGCCTGGATAACCTCGGGCGGGAGGTAATGCCCGTGGATCGGATGCGAATAGTACGGCGCGCCCATGTCGCGCTTGACCCACTGAGCCACCAAGTCGGGATGGGCGGTGATGGCCGTGCGGGCGTTGCGGCCCACGACGACCTCGGTCTCGCTGAAGAAGACCACGCTGGGCGTGATGAAATCGCCCTCGGCGTTGGCAATCATTGCGCTGCGGCCCGCGGCATCGATCCATGCCATGGCCGAGTTGGTCGTTCCCAGGTCGATTCCGATCGGCTTGTCGTTGGGCATGATGGTCTGGTCGCGGTGCTGGGGTCGAATCCTCTAATTTAACCCAAGTTATAGGGTGGGACAAGTTGTAGGGTGGGTCAAGCAAAGCGATGACCGCGGGGAATTGGTGGGTCTGCGCTGCGATTGACCCACCCTACATTGCCGCTATGTTGACCTCTACCTTCTCCGCACCCTATATTACGGTAGATCGCTCGAATCACCGCACTGTCCACCGTCAATTTCCCTATGGACCCAACCCAATTCCTTGGCCTTCCGTCCCGCGGCGTCGAGGCAGCCGAGGCCCTGATCCTGCCTTGGCCGCTGGAGAAGACCGTTTCCTATGGCGGCGGCACGCGCAGCGGCCCGGCGGCCATCCTGGCGGCGAGTCGGCAGATCGAACTGTTCGACGAAGAGACGCTCGTCGATTTCGAGGAGCGTCCGCGTTTGCACACGCTCGCGCCGATCGCGGTCGATGCGAGCATGCCGGAAGACCGCCTGCCGGAGCACCTGGCCGCGACGGCCCGCTATGTGGCCCAATTTCGCGAGCGGTTCCTGCTGACTCTCGGCGGCGAGCACCTGTTGACCTACGGCCTGGTGACGGGCCTGGCCGACGACCCGGCCCAGGTGACGATCGTGCAGATCGACGCCCACGCCGACCTGGCCGAAGAATTGGGCGGCCGCCGCTGGTCGCACGGCACCGTCATGCGGCGGCTCTGGGAGCGGGGCTGCCGGCTCGTTCAGGTCGGCGTCCGCAGCCTCTCGCGGCCGGAGTACGAACTGGTCCGCAGTGGCCCCCGCATCGAGACCTTTTTCGCCCACGACCTAGCCGCGCGGTGGGACGAACTGCTCCGCACCCTGGCCGCGCTGGAAGGCCCAGTCTACCTCTCCTTCGACGTGGACGGCCTCGATCCGTCGATCATTCCCAGCACGGGCACGCCGCAGCCCAACGGACTGTCGTGGCCCCAGGCGATGGAAGTGGTCCGCGCGGTGATCGACGCGCCGTGCGATTTGCTCGGGGCCGACGTGGTGGAATTCGTCGCCTCGCCCAATCCGCCCGGCTGCGACCTCAACGCGGCGCGGCTGGTGATGAAGATCTTGGCCTATTGGTCCCGGCGGACGTAGGAAAGTAGCAGGCACCCTCCGGGTGCCGTCCGCTAGAAGTTGCAAACTTCCGAGAACGAACCTGTGGTTGACGCCATACAGCGGACGGCACGCGGAGCGTGCCTGCTACTTTGGGCAAAGGATGTTTCGTGAAACGTGACGTGCGTCCACAATCGAGCCGCCGCAGGCCGTTCAACCGGCGGCCGTGGCAGTATTCGCTCTTCTCCCTCTTCGTGCTCACGACCGTCTGCGCCGTGCTACTCGGCATCGGCAAGAGCTTTCCCATGCAAACGCTCATCGTCGTCGGGATCGTCGCCGGGGCAGTCCTGGCCATCGGCCTGTACGTAGGCGAGCTCGTTGTCATCGGCTGGATCATGGACTTCCCCGCTTGGCTGGCCGAACGGGCGCTGCCGGCCGCCCACGTGCCTCTCCAGTACGAACACCTCGGGGAGATCACAGTCGTGAATCTCGGCGACAATATCGCCAGCACCCGCGAGTGCCGCTCCGTCCAGCAGCAACTCGACCGCCTGATCGCCGAGCAGCATTATAATCTGGTCCTCGATTTCTCTTCCATCAAGAAGCTGGCCAGCGGTTTCCGCGAGGTACTGCTCCACGTCACGCGGACGGCGCGCACGGAGGCCGAGAAGCAAGGCAAGCCCTATCGCCCTCTCGAATTGCCGCCGGGCGAAATGTTTGCCATATTCGTCGACCGCGATCAGGCCCTTGCCGCCATGAGCAAGCACGCGGGGCATGGCTGGGTCGTGCTCTGCGCCGTCCCCGTCGGTATCCGGGCGGTCTCCGACGAATAGGAGTTGAGAGTTGAACTCGTTTACCCACCTTGCCGGCCTGTGGTCCGATCCGCGACGGCGTGCATGCTGGGCCACGCGCGCCACGATCGCGATTCTGGCGCTCGGCGTTGCCGGCTGGAGCCTCGTAAAAGATTTCGACAAGGACGAGATCGAGGCCGTGCATTCGGCCTGGAAGATGCTGCACGGCGAGCGGATCTACGTCGATTTCTTCCAGCATCACCATCCCCTGCTCTATGCGTACCTTACGCCGGTCATCGCCCTGTGTGGCGAACGCCCGGCCACGCTGCTGGCCTGCCGCGTGGCGATGTGGCCGTTCCTGGCGGGCATGCTGGCCGCGACCTACATCTTGGGCCGTCGCGTCTTCGGCCGCCCGGCCGCCACCATCGGAGTGCTGCTGGCGCTGGCAAGCTGGCCCTTGATGGTCAAGGCCGTGGAGATCAGGCCGGACGTTCCTCAGGTCCTATGCGGAATGATCGCCCTGGTCTTGCTCTTTCCACGCACCCGGCAGGCGGCCCGGCGAAGCGCGCTCCGGACCGGCGCGGAAGCGTGTGTCGCCGACCATGTGTACATGGTGCCCGGCTCCGCGAAAGAACGCGACTTTCGCGGAGCGAAAGGCGACAATCCGTCAGTTTTTGATTCCCCAGTTCTCCGCCACTTTTTGATCGGCGTCTGCCTCGGCGTGGCGTTCTTGTTCCTGCAAAAGGCCCTGTTTTTGATCGCAGGCATCGGGCTGGTCGTGGCCTGGCGGGTCTTCGCCCGCGAAACCGGCTGGGCGGTCCTGCTGGCATTGCCGGCGGGGATTGCCGTCGTCGTGGTCCTCTTTGCGCTATGGCTGGCCGCAAATGGGCCGCTACGCGAATATGTCTTTCTGAATTGGACGCTCAACGCGCACTACCGCTACCAGTTCGGTTTCGACTTGACCCTGCGCCACGTCTGCAAGCGGGAATCGATCACGGTGCTCTTCGCGGCGATCGCCTGTCTCGGGTATCTCCGCAATCGACGGCGGTGGGAGTTGGCGTTCCTGACGCTGTGCCTGGTGGGTTCCATCGCGACCGTGCCGGCACCTTACTTGCAATACTGGATGCCGGCCCTGCCGCTGGTGGCGCTGCTGGCAGGGCACGGCATGCTCAAGTTGCTACGGCGGCGCCGCAGGCTGCTCTTCATCCTCCTGGTTTGCAGCGCCGTGATGCCGGCCGTGGTCGAGGCGGCCTGTCAATCCGGGATCAACTTCTCGCACTTGAAGCGCATCGGCTACGTGTTGGATGTCACGGCCCCCGGCGACGCCGTTTACGACGGCGACGCGCAATTCAATGTCTTTCGCCGCGACATCGACTATTTCTGGTTTTCCCTGAGCGAACATGGGGCGCTGCGGTCGTACCAGGACCTGCGCCCCTATGAATATGACGTCTATGAACGAATCGCCCGGATGAAGCCTAAAGTCATCAGTTCGCACGAGATCGACAACCTGGCCGATCCACGGATACAGGAGCATTACACGCCATCGGAGCAGTACGACGGTCTGCTCGTGCGGAATCGTTGACCAGGGCTGTGATCGGGAAAGTAGCAGGCACCCTCCGGGTGCCTGCTACTTTGGGCACGTCGCGTGTGTTCTAAACGCCCCCACGGAGCCCGTCTCCGTGGAGCGATAGGCGCCGCAATGCGGACACGTCTCCACTTGTCCGCGACGCGAACCCGCAGCGGTGACGTTCTCGCCACATTCCTGGCAGGCAAACGCGACGTCTTCAGCATCGCGAGCTTTCGTGTCGGGCGAGCTCGATTCGTGTTGCCCATTGATCCATTCCTCGACGAGCTCGTGGGCGCGTCCGACATCACCTTCCCGCACCCAGATGCGCGGCGCGGTCGCTTCGCCCAAGGGCAGCCAGCCCGCGGCAGTTCTGAGCGACGTACCGACGATTTCCGCACGGATTCCCTTTTCTTCGAGGACCGAGCGGAGAAAGCCCGCCTCCGTGCCGTGGGCGGCGGAACAAACCTCGACAATGCGATCGGCGCCGCTTTCGGAAAAGGTTTCCTCCGCAATTTCCGTGTCTGCGGACCATTCCGCGTTGATGTATCTCGCAGGGTCGGCAAGGAACGCGGACCACGACATGCCCCGGTAGGTGATCAAGCTCCTCTTTTCGCTGTCGTAGGAGCCGTACTTGCGCATCGAGGGAATATAGACGAGCATTCCGCGCGGGTCGTACGCGTCGCACGATTTCAGGAGGTCCAGGGCGCGGATGACGCAGGCCGATTCCTCGTCCTCGGCGCTGACGGTCAAAGTGATTTCCTCGATCTCGTCCGCCGCGCGGAATGTGAAGACGCCGATCTCGCAGGCCGAAGCGTCGTATTTCAGGCGGCGATCCGACTCAAGGAACTCAAGCAAATCGTCAGGCAACTCGTCCTTAAGCATCGAACTTGCTCCTCGATTCGTTGCGGGGACCGACGCCGTATTCTCCGAGACCAGCGCGGCCCGAATTTGACTTGATTCTACGCGCACCCCGCCGCGGGCACAACCGGCGCAGTATATCAGCCCTTGAGGCAGGTTTGGGAGTGCGGCGCGGGCACCATGTACTCATGGTCGCCGCCGCTTTTCACAACACAAAAGGTCGCGTTTGGCCCAAAAGCAGCCGTCTTGAAAAGCGGCGACGAGTCGCCGCACTCCAAAGACGTCCCAAAGGTAACGGTCGTGAGGGTCGCAAGGGGCAAGCCACGCCTTGCCGCGGCGAATCGCCGCGAGGTCCAGGCATGACCTATAATTGCGCGACAACATCCACCGCTTGGGGCCCGCGCCTTGATCCTCCTGCTCGTTGCCATCGGCATGCTGAACGTCTGCTTGGGTTTCGGCCTGGCCATGTACTATGGCTACGGGCCGCCGGGAATCAACGGCATATTCCAAGCCCTGGGGCCGATGCCGGCGGAGATGCCTACCACCTGGCCGATTGCCTCCAGCGAACTCGCAACGCCCAGCGACCCGCCGGCGTCGCCGGCCGAAATGGAAACTGCTCCGCACGATTCGCCGGAGCCTGTCGTGGTAGCGCCGGATGCGGCGCCCCATGCGATGACGGACCAACCGCTGGCCGAAGAAGGCGTTTTGAGCGAGGTCCGCGACATGGCAGCCGCGGCGGAAACGGCTTTGGCATCGGGCGAGCCGCAGGCTCGCGCATAGCCCCCAGTCCCTAGCCCCCAATCCCCCTCCCGCACCCAACTGCGACTTGCTTTTCTACAGTTTTCCCCGTATATTACCGATCTATTGAATTTTCGATCAAGTTTACAAACGTACTGAGGATACCAATGCCCGCACTCGTTCCTGTCCACGGTGGTCTCTCCGAACCCGTCACGCGTACCGTTCCCGCCGACCAGATCGCGAGCTTTCTCGCCCATGCCAAGACCCTGACGACGGTGCCGGTTTCCGATGCGGACCTCTCGACCGTCTACCGCCTGGGCGACGGCGGCCTGAGCCCGCTGACCGGCCCGATGGACTCGAAAACCTACAACCGCGTGCTCGACGAATCGGTCATCGAGCACAACGGCAAGCTTTATGCCTGGACGATCCCGCTGGCTCTGCCCGTGACCGCCGAGTTGGCCGCGCGGCTTAAGCCGGGGCAGGAAGTGGCCTTGGTCAACAGTTCCGGCCAGATCGTGGCCGTGCTGGAGTTGAGCGACGTGTTCCCCTGGGACAAGGCCCGCTACCTGAAGTCGGTCTACCTCACCGATCGGACCGATCATCCCGGCGGCGACATGGTCCTTAAAGGCGACGCCGACAAGACGCACCTGTTGGGCGGCACGATCCACGTTCTGCCGCAGCCCAAGCACCCGCGCTTCGGCAAGTACGTGCTCTCGCCGCGCGAGGTCCGCAAGCTGTTCGAGACCAAGGGTTGGAACCGCGTCGTGGCCTTCCAGACCCGCAACCCGCTGCACCGTGCCCACGAGTACGCTTTGGTCTATGGCCTGGAGACGCTGCTGCGTGCAGGGCACAATGCCGGCGCGGTCCTGAATCCGCTCATCGGCGAGACCAAGGGCGACGACGTCGACGCCGACGTGCGGATGCACACCTACGAAGCGCTGATCGACAACCGCTCATTGGGCGACGGCGACAGCGACGCCGCCCTCTGGCAGGCCGGGGCACCCGCGCTGCGGGTCGGCGAGAAACTGCCCGACCGCGTGATCCTGCTGGGCCTGGACATCAAGATGTTCTACGGCGGTCCGAAGGAGGCGGTGATGCACTCGATCTATCGCCAGAACTTCGGATTCACCGACATCGTGATCGGCCGCAAGCACGCCGACGCCCCCTATCACGACGGCAAACCGATCTGGGGCGACTTCGACGCCCAGGAGATTTTCACGCAACTCAAGGGCGACCTGAAGATCCAGCCGCTGAAGGTCGGCTTTGCGGCCTACTACGATTCGATGGGCCGCGTGGACCTGATGGAGAACCATCCCAACGAGAAGCCCGTGTTCATTTCCGGCAAGGACGTCCGCAAAGCCTTGATCGAAGGCCGCCCAGTCGATCCGCGGATCATGCGCGAGAGCACCGCGGCGATTCTCACCGAGGCGATGAAAGGGAAGGCGTGAGGCTTTCGCCGGTGTTGGCGCCCGGTTATAATTAGCAGAGAACCCTTTGCGATGAGGTTGTTATGACGACGATGGTGAATCTTAGCGACGAAGAAATAGCAGAACTTCAAGCCGCGACGAAGCAAAGCGACATCGGCGAGGCCCTGAAGACCGCGCTGCACGAATACGTTCGTTATATTCAGCGGCAGGAGTTGATGACACTATCGGGACGGGTCGAGATGCAGGAAAACTGGCAAGAACTTGAGGAAGCCGAGTTGAAGGCGGCCAATGAACTCCGAAGACCTGGTCCTTATTGACACCTGCATGTGGGTTCCGTTTTTCAATCGGTCGCAGTCGGATGTCAAGCGGGCTGTGGACTCGCTGCTTCGCGGGGATCGCGGTGCGATAGTCGGGCCAATCATCGCAGAAGGTCGAGAAGAGCGCTCGTCGCACAGATACATCAAAAAAAGAGGCAAACCGTCCAACGCAACTCTATTTGTCGTCGATTGTACGGATGGCCAGCAGAGTCAATCGGGTTTCCGGAAATGAGCAATTTCCCAAAGCAAATCTGGTATCTTTACGATAACACCAGCGGGAAGACCATCCTCAAGCACCAATATGAGCGTGGCGTAGTCGTTCCCTGCCCGCACTGCGGCAAGAAACTGGTGATCGAAAACTATCGATCTACCTGCTGCGGTTACCAATTCCGCACAAGTTTTGGTGAGATCGCGCAGTGTCAACCAGTCGCAGAACACAACCGGCTTGCCGGACGCGGATGGGATAGCCTCAGGCCCTATAAGCAAGAGAAGCCTGGCATGTAGGCTGGCGCTAAGTTCGGTGGTTGTGTCAAAGGACGAAATCTAACGCGGAGTTGGTGAGCGAATGAAGAGAATCCTGGGTGAAGCCAAGACGGTCCGCGAGTTGCTGAGCAACCGTAAGTACGCCATCGACTACTACCAGCGCGAGTACAAGTGGGAAGAGAAGCAGATTCAGGAACTTCTCGACGACCTGACGGGCAAGTTCCTTGAAGATCACGACCCTGCGAACGAGCGCTGTGCAGTGGAGTCGTACGGCCATTATTTTCTCGGATCGATCGTCATCAGTTACCGCGACAATAAGAACTTCGTCATCGATGGACAGCAGCGACTAACCAGCCTGACGCTGTTGCTCATCTATTTGCACAATCTCCAAAAAGGTCTCGCCGCGGCGGTTAAGATCGACGAGCTAATCTACTCGGAAAGGTTCGGTAAAAAGTCGTTCAACATCGACGTGGACGCGCGCGCCCGCTGCATGGAGGCTTTGTACGACGGCACTCAGGCATTCGACGCGGCGGACCAATCAGAATCTGTCCAGCGAATCGTCGCCAGATACGAGGATATCGGCGAGTTCTTTCCGAAGGAGCTGAAATCGGAAGCTCTCCCGTTCTTCGTGGACTGGCTCATCGACAATGTACACCTTGTCGAGATCACCGCTTATTCGGACGAAGATGCGTACACCATCTTCGAGACGATGAATGATCGCGGTCTGTCGCTGACGCCGACGGAAATGCTCAAAGGGTTCTTGCTCGCCAATATCACCGACCCGGCGAGGCGAAACACCGCCAACCAACTCTGGAAAGATCGGGTGCGGCAGCTTACGGCATACGACAAAGAATCGGACGCGGATTGCGTCAAAGCATGGCTGCGAAGCCAGCACGCGCAGAACATCCGTGAACGCAAGCGTGGCGCGAAGCCCGAGGACTTTGATCGGATCGGGTCCGAGTTTCATCGCTGGATTCGCGACAACGAGGATGCGCTGGGGCTTACGAATTCCGCGGGCTTCCTAAGCTTCATCGAGCGTGACTTCGCGTATTTCTCTCGGCAGTACCTTCGAATTGCTCACGCGTCTTGGAATCTGACCAATGGCCTTGAAGAGATTCACTACAACGCCGATCAGGGGTTCACGCTCCAGTTCCCGCTGTTGCTGGCCACTTTGACCCCCGACGATTCGCCGGAAACCGCGGACTGCAAGATGCGGCTCGTCGCAATTTTCCTCGACATACTTCTCGTTCGCCGGTTGTGGAATTTTCGCGCGATTGATTACAACACGATGCAATACGCCGCATTTCTCGTTATGAAAGACGTGCGGCACAAGTCGCCCGCTGATCTAGCGCAGCTATTGTTCAAGCGGCTTGAAGACGACAAGGAATCCTTTGCCGGCAACGATCGGTTCTATCTGCATGGGATGAACCGAAAGCAAATCAAGCGAATCCTCGCCAGGATGACGGATTACATCGAGACGCAATCCGGTATGTCCAGTCGCTACGTCGAATACAACGGCGGCAAAGGCAACGCCAGGTATGAAGTCGAGCACGTTTGGGCGAACAAGCCGGAACGGCACACAGACGAATTTGCCAACGAGCACGATTTCGCCGAGCATCGGAATCGCGTCGGCGGCCTGCTGCTCCTACCGAAAAGCTTTAACGCCAGCTACGGCGCGCTTCCCTACGAGGAGAAGCTGCCGCACTACTTTGGACAGAACCTTTTGGCAAAATCTCTTCACCCTGATTGCTATACCCTCAATCCGGGCTTTGTGGGCTTTATAAATCGGACAGGACTTCCGTTTCGCGCCCACACCAATTTTCAAAAGGCAGACCAGGAGGAGCGTCAATTGCTATATCGCCGCATCGCGGAAGTGGTTTGGAACCCGTCCCGGTTGCTGGCATAATCGCACGCCGACGTACGTTTGGGCCGCGACGCTCTCCTCCTCGCGGACTGGCTCGAACGGTAAGGGAGCCGAAAGAACCGTGACTGACAAAACCCTCATCCCGCCCCGAACCCTCCAAGGTTTCCGCGACTACCTGCCGGAAGCGATGATCCCGCGCGAACGCCTCATGGAGACGGCGCGGCGGGTCTATCGCTCCTACGGCTTCAGTCCCATCGACACGCCGGCGCTGGAGTACCTGGAGATACTCGCCGGCAAAGGCGGCGAGGAAACCGATAAGCAGATATACAAGTTCCAAGACCAGGGCGAACGCTGGGTGGGGCTGCGGTTCGATCTCACCGTGCCGCTGGCCCGCTTCGCCGCGCAGCACATCAATGAACTGGGCACGCCCTTCAAACGCTACCACATCGCCACGGTCTGGCGGGGCGAGCGTCCGCAAGCCGGGCGCTACCGCGAGTTCATGCAGTGCGACTTCGACACCATCGGCACGCGCTCGACCGCCTCGGACATCGAAACGGCCCTGGTGATCCACGATCTGCTCCAGGCGATCGGGATCAAAGATTTCACCATCCGCCTGAACAACCGCATGTTGCTCACCGGGCTGCTGGAGCGGCAAGGGCTGGTCGAGCGATCGGCCTCGCTGCTCCGTGCGCTCGACAAGCTCGGCAAGATCGGCCCCGAGAAAGTGGCCGAAGAAATGGTCGACGTGGCCGGCGCCACGCCCGAGCAGGCCCGCGAGGTGCTCAAGCTGGCCGAGATCACGGGCACGAACGACGACGTGCTGCGGCAGGTCGAGCCGCTGGTGGCCGGCAACGCGACAGGTGAAACGGGCGTCGGCAAGCTGCGCGAGACGCTGGCCGCGCTGGCCGCGGTGGGCGTCGCCGAACCGCGCGTGAAGCTCGATGTCTCCATCGCCCGAGGGCTGGACTACTACACGGGCACGATCTTCGAGACGTTTCTCAACGAACTGCCGTCGATTGGCAGCATTTGTTCCGGCGGGCGGTACGACAACCTGGCCGAGCTGTATACGAACCAGGAACTGCCCGGCATCGGGGCCTCGCTGGGGCTGGACCGCTTGCTGGCCGCGCTGGAAAAGCTTGGCCTGGTGGAGAAGGTGGCCACACCGGCGGCGGTTTTCATTCCTTATTTCGACGAAGCCCGCTTGCACGACTACCTGCGGCTGGCCGCGGCGTTGCGTGCCGCGGGCATCGGCGTGGAGGTCTATCCCGAGGCGAAGAAGTTGGGGCAACAGTTGAAGTATGCCGACCGCCGCCGCTTCCGCGTCGCCTTGATTGCCGGGCAAAACGAGTTCGACGCCGGGGTTTGCCAGGTCAAGGACCTGCAGCGCGGCGAGAAGAAAGACGTGCCCATCGCGGGCGATTATGAGGAGTTGATCGAGGAGGTGAGAAAGATAGTCTAACCCGTCACCAGAGTTCCCACTGGTGCTGGGTCACGACGTAGATGCCCAGCAGGAGATTCGTTACCGCGTGGGCGGCAACGCAGTCCCAGGGATTGCGCGTGCGGGCCATCAGCCAGGTGACCATGCCGAACCAGACGGCCGCGGCCAGAAACTCGCCGGGCTGATGCGAGAGCACCGGCACCACGATGCTCACGAGCACCGCGGCCGGGTTCACGGCGCCGAAGGGTACCTTCCACCAGTCGCCGTCCATCGCCAAGCGCATGAGGAAGCCGCGGAGGAAGAACTCCTCGATCACCGGCACGACGACAACCAGTCCGAAGAAACGGATGCCCAGGAACGTACATGACCAGGCGGGCGAAGCCGCAAGCGGCGACTCTTGAGGGTTGTAGGCGGGCCGCGATCCGTAACCGGGAACCTTCGACAACAGATCGGTCAGGCCAATGCGGCCTGAAAGCCACCAGAGACCTATCCAGACGACGATGCCCACCGCCCCGACGAGCAGGGCCAACATGCCGGGTGGGCGGCGGAACTGGCGGTAGCCGGGCAAGACGAAGCCGATCGCCGCGAGGGTAAGGGCGATCTTCGCCGAGTAAATCAGCGGATAGGCCGAATACGGGAGCGAGAGGCCGAGCAGTTTGCCGCCGGGTTCATCGTGCGATGGTTCCAACGCGCCGGCAAGCAGGTAGACGGTTATCGGCAGCACGAACACCAGCCAGCGATGCCTCTCCAGCAACGATTGGCGGGCTGGCGGTGTCAGGGCGGGTGACGGTTCGGTTGACGCCAACGCTGAAGCCTTTCGATCGCCCGGCTCAATCGCCAAATTCGGTGAACACGTCCTCGGGCAGCGTGCGCAGGGCGGCGATGCCCACCTCGTCCAGGCGGCGCCGCTTGCCCACCGCGTGCCAGGCGCTGACGCCTTGCAACTCCGGCATGACCTCAATGAGCTGATCGACCAGCGTCTGGGCCATGAGCCGGGTAGGCTCGATGTCGGCCTGTTCGAGCATGGCGAGGGCCGTCTTCATCAGGCGCACCAATTGGGCGCGTTGCATCAGCGGCTGCGAAAGCGTGTCGCCCGATTCGGCGAGCAGTTCAGCGACGGGCACGTCGAGGGCCTTTTGCCACTCGTAGAGCACGCTCAACGGCAGGTCGTTGCATTCGTCCTCCTGCCGGCGGATTTCCGTCACTTCCACATTCATGCGTCTGGCCAGCGTGCGGCGCGAAATGCCTTGCAAGCGGCGTACTGTCGCAAGCCGGTGATAACCACCGTGATTTGCCGGAACGGTTACGTCCCCGGCCGGATCAGCGGTTGCGGTGTAATCGACAAAGCTCATGACCGATTCCTCACGCGGTCATGACCGCTGGAGAATCGTCAACAAGCGTTGCCCGAACGGCGAGGCCGCGACATTCCTTTTCCCCAATCAGTCACGAACCAAGATTCCGCGAAACGGCACGGCCAAGTCCTGTGTAGCTGTGCCGTCGATTTTGGCCCCTCGGCGATTGCCGAAGCGGAAGCCGTGGATCCGGCTCGTGAGAGGCCCAAGTCATGTCACCCGAAAATGACCTGGCCGCACTCGCAAGCAGATCCGTTAAGGAAACAATCTGAAGAGCGTTCGTGAAAATGCTCCCCTTCCGTTGTCTATCATACAACGGCGGGAAGCGTTCCGCAAGCAAATCCAGAAAAATTGCTGCGGCCGTTACAGCCCTTCGCGGGCGAACATTTTAACACGCCCCAAATAGTTGGGACGGGCGGGAGGAATCTTCGCTGGAATCCGCTCGAAAACGGGCCGGCGACCACCTCGCACGATGACGACTTCCCCCCGACTTTGGGCCACCGCTGATCGCACGGCGGCCTCTTCGCCCAAAGGTCTCTTGTGGCGGACCATCCTGATTTGCGGGTAGCGCTGGCACAATTCGTGGGCCATGTCCGTCGTCGCATCCGACGAAGCATCGTCGATGATCAGGACCTCGAACCGCTCGCTCACGTCCGCGGCCATTTCCAGAACCTGCGTGAGCATCTCGGCCAGGCTTGATTCGGCGTCACGAACGGGAAGCAGGACTGTCAGCGAACGATTCAAGGTCGTCCCTTTCGGCAGGAGTGTAAGAGTTTGCGCCGGTAGTAAATTTCGGACTGCACGTCCCAGAAACTGCAAGAAAGCTGAGATTTGGACATCTGCGCAGTTGATAGGGGACGAGGCGGGTATGCCGCTTCGTTCATAGTTACGGCTTGGGCCGGTCATCTGAACGTTTGCCCCGCCTACAGGCGGGACTACGACGGCTCGACGCCCCCCTGGAAAAACACCCGTCCGCCCGCTATGCTGATGCTTTGCAAACTTCCTGTGAAAGTCAGCCCCATGTCCGAATCATCCCCGCAAGCCAGCGGACCCGATTTCAGCAAATGTGACGGCCTCATCCCGGCTATCGCCCAGGACGCCGTGTCGGGCGAGGTCCTGATGATGGCCTACATGAACGCCGAAAGCTACGCCGAGACCGTCGCGACGGGCCGGGCCGTCTACTTCAGTCGCAGCCGCAAGAAACTCTGGCGCAAAGGCGAGGAGAGCGGCAACGTGCAACTCGTCAAGTCGATCCACCTCGATTGCGACCTGGACACCATCCTCTTGAAGGTCGAGCAGATCGGCGGCGCCGCCTGCCACGAAGGGTACAGCAGTTGCTTCTTTCGCCGCGTGACGCCCCAAGGTCTCGTCGTGGAAGGCCAGCGCGTTTTCGACCCGGCGAAGGTCTACGGAAAAAAGTGAGTCCCCATGTCCAACATTCTTAAACTCGGAATCCCCGCGGGCAGCTTGCAGGAGGCGACCGGAGAGTTGTTCCGCCGTGCGGGCTACAAGATCAGCTTCAGCTCGCGCAGCTACTATCCCACGATCGACGATGACGAGATCGAGTGCCTCCTGATCCGCGCGCAGGAGATGTCGCGGTATGTGCAGGACGGCGTGCTCGATGCGGGCCTGACCGGCTACGACTGGATCATGGAGAACAACTCGGACGTCCACGAAGTGGCCGAACTGGTCTTCTCGAAGGTCAGCCGCCGTCCGGTCCGCTGGGTGCTCTGCGTTCCGGAGAGCTCGCCGATCCAAAGCGTCAAGGACCTGCAAGGCAAGCGGATCGCCACCGAAGTCGTCGGCCTGACGACCCGCTATCTGCAAAAGCATGGCGTGACCGCGAAGGTCGAGTTCAGTTGGGGCGCCACCGAGGTCAAGCCGCCCAGGCTGGCCGACGCGATCGTCGAGGTCACCGAGACCGGCAGTTCGCTGCGGGCCAACAACCTGCGGATCGTCGAAGAGATCTGCCAGAGCACGACCCGCTTCATCGCCAACCACGCGGCCTACGCCGAACCGTGGAAGAAGCAGAAGATCGACGACCTCGTGATGATGCTTCGCGGGGCCATGGCGGCCGAAGGCAAGGTCGGCCTGATGATGAACGTGCCCTGCGATAAGCTCAAGCAGGTGCTGGCCTTGCTGCCCGCCTTGCAGCAGCCGACGGTCTCCAAGCTGGCCGACGAGCAGTGGGCCGACGTGAACACGATCGTCGATGAATCGGTGGTCCGCAAGATCATTCCCCGCCTGAAGGCCGCCGGGGCACGCGGCCTTGTCGAGTATCCCTTGACGAAGATTATCGAGTAACTGGAATATGGAGTGCGGTAATGAATTACCGCACTCCAAAGCAACCTGCCGGGAGACTCTCATGAGTGCCGAAGAACGCTTGGCCGCGATGCTTTCCGAGTTGAAGACCCTCCTGCCCCACGCGCCCGAACCCAAGGGCGTTTACCGGCCGCTGGTCATCGTCGACAAACTGGTCTACACCTCCGGTCACTTGCCCGTGCGGTCCAGCGGCGAACTGGTGACCGGCCGGCTGGGCGGCGATTTGACCATCGAGGCCGGCTACGAGGCGGCGCGGCTGGCCGGCCTGGGCATTCTCGCCTCGCTGCGCAAGCAATTCGGCACTCTCGACCGCATTCGCCGCGTGGTGAAGGTCCTGGGCGTGGTCAACAGCACGCCCGAGTTCACCCATCAGCCCGCGGTGATCAACGGTTGCAGCGAATTGTTCGGCCATGTCTTCGGCCCTGACGCCGGCATCGGCGCCCGCAGCGCGATCGCCGCCCCCGCATTGCCTATGGGAGTGGCCGTGGAGATCGAGGCCGTGTTCGAGTTGGACGGATAACCGAAAAATCGCCCGATAAAATAACGCACTTGCCTCGGCGGGAGCCCGAAAGTATGATAATTCAATGTTGGGATCGATATTGGACTGCCGATAACGGCAAATAAAGATCGGTAGGCGCGTGCGTCAATGGCTCAGATTCGACTCAATCTACAACAACGCCACGACTTGGAGACCATTTGCGACCTCGGCGACGAGGTATTGCGAACGACTGTAAAACATATATCGAACTTGGCGACAATTCCGTTGGCTGCAAGTGAATTACATGCTGAGGTCGAGCGCGCCCTCGGAGACAAACGCAGATCGACACGAAGCGTGATGCGCCAATGTCTGTCTCTGAATGATCTAATGCGACAATCCGGCCTGAATGCAAGTGCTGTTGTTGCCAGCATTACTTCTTGGGCGAAAGCCACACCGAAGTGGTCGCAATCGCAGATTGATAAGTGGAAATCGATCGAAGCCGTATTTCGAGACTTGATCAGCCTAGACGCGTTCCGAGTCGTCGCGCGCGCGCTTAGTCTGTCCTATGACTATGCAAATCTTTATTTGCGAGCAAAGATCATTACCGACATTCGGCCGCTGTTCTCAAGTGACGCTGAGACAATCGATGGCGCAGTCGTTTCCTATACGCTACGGCTGGGTATTCGAAATGCAAATGGACAGAATGAAATGAGCGTGGCAATGGATGAAGGCGACGTGCTAGAGTTGGCACACCAGTGCGATCGCGCATTGCGAAAGGCTCGTGTCGCGCAAACCCTCATGACAGCGAAGGCCGGGATTTCAACCGTGATCACGGGGGAAGTGCATGATGCCTAATACGTTAACAAAAAAGTCACGTAAGCCTAAGGGTCGCTGGATGCAAAGGACGAAGATGGTGCCCCCGGTTCGCAGTGATCACGGCAAAGGCTTGTATTGCGTGATTCAATCGTTTCGGTTTGCGACGCTTGCAGCCTATCCGAATCCTGCCGATCGGACAGCGAGTCCACGCCGAGCGTTTGGTCCGCAAGAATCATTTATCCAACGTGCACAGAGGCTGGTCTGTCGCGGTCGCGTGGATGCGGCCTTGGATTTGGTTTACGACTCAATTGATGCACTCTTGAGGTTAGGTCGCTACGCAGCAGTTGATGGAATCCTGTCAAGCACTGCTCCAGTTGAATGCTCAACGGACATATTGCTCGGATTGCTAACAGCGACTTTGTCCGCTCGAAGCAAATTGCATTTTCGCACGAAGTTCTTTAGCGATGTCAGCCAAGTTGTAACAATCCGGCCTGAGTATGAGGAGGGACTATTGACGGGTCTTAATTGATTCGAGCCATTGTCGCTGTTCGATTCCCACTTATTGCCCGTTGACCTGACGATGGTTTCGTGACTCTGTTTCGGCGATCCTTCCTTTGCAAGATGCCAATCGAACGCTTGTTTACGCAGGATGAACGGCCTCTTACGTCGATGGCCCATGCGGGCATCGCGTTGTGCCGCGTTGACCCCTCACAGCGACATATCGGCCTATTGCATCGCGAGGACGGTTCGGGTGATGTAATGCTCCTGCACTTGGCGTGGCATCACGATCTTCGTAATCAATCCCCGGGACGTCATTATCTTTGGGTCGATGTGCCAATACCGGGGCCTCGCTTGCGCCAGGTTGCGGCCATCTGCCGCAACT
>Ga0302320_10007394_pt1 | contig 24198 bp, 10 predicted proteins | sample Bog_T0_3_FD_202130 | JGI IMG/M metagenome (GOLD analysis project Ga0302320, IMG submission 202130) | Peat permafrost microbial communities from Stordalen Mire near Abisko, Sweden - Bog_T0_3 | ecosystem: Environmental > Terrestrial > Soil > Wetlands > Peat | place: Sweden: Abisko, Stordalen Mire...
TGATCCGGCTGATCCGGGCGTCGAAATCGCCACGGGAAGCGCGCGAATCGCTGATTGAAGCGTCGGTGCGTTTCACGTTCAACGGCGTTTATCTGATGGCGGCGGGCGCGACGGAACCCCTGAAGCAACTGACCGAACGGCAGGCGCAGGCGATTATCGAACTCCAGTTACAGCGGCTGACCGGCATGGAGCAGGAGAAGATCGCCAACGAACTGGCCGATCTTCAGCGGCGCATCTCGGAGTATCTGGAGATCCTCGGCTCAGAGAAGGTTCTGCGGGACCTCATTATTAAGGAATTGCGGGAAGTCCAGAAGGAGTTCGGCGACGAGCGCCGCACGCAGATTATCGAAGACACGGGCGAGATCAATCTGGAAGATCTGGTCCAGGTGGAAGACGTGGCGGTGACGGTGACGCATGGCGGCTACCTGAAGCGCACCGCGGTAGACACGTACAGACGGCAGACCCGCGGCGGCAAAGGCCGCATCGGGATGGGCACGCGCAACGAGGATTTTGTGGAGTATTTCCTTGTGGCATCGACGCACGCCTACCTGCTGATCTTTACGAATAAGGGCCGGGTCTACTGGCTCAAAATCTATGAGATCCCGGACGCGGGCACCGTGGGCAAGGGCAAGCACATCAGCAACCTGATTAATCTGCAGCCGGACGAAACGGTGAAGGCGTTCCTGCCGGTGAAGAGTTTTGTTTCCGATCAGTACGTGGTGATGGTGACGAAGTTTGGCGTGATCAAGAAGTGCGAGCTGACCGAGTTCGATAATCCAATGTCGCGCGGCATTATTGCGCTCGGCGTGGACGACGGCGACGAACTGATCGCGGCGCGGCTGACTTCGGGCAAGGATTACATCTTCCTCGGCTCGCATGACGGGCAGGCGATCCGGTTCCAGGAAGACAAGGTTCGTGCGATGGGACGTCCGGCCCGTGGCGTGCGGGGCATGGACCTGGCTGCGGAAGACTTTATTGTCGGGGCGGAAGTCATCGTGGAAGGCGGGCTGATCCTGTCGATCTCGGAACATGGATATGGCAAGCGAACCAAGGTGGAGGATTACCGGCTGACCAATCGCGGCGTGAAGGGCGTCATCAACATGAAGACGACCAAGAAGACCGGCAAGGTAGTGGGGATTCTTTCGGTGAAGGAAGATTCCGAACTGATGATTGTGTCGCGCGAAGGCAAGATGATTCGCATCGATTCGGGCGAAATCCGGCAGGCGGGACGGTCGACGCAGGGCGTCCGTCTGGTGAGGATGGAAGAGGTGGATAGCGTAGCGGCTGCCTGTCTGATTCCGGAATCCGAAGCGAAGGACGATAAGGGCGACGACGGCAACGTGACGCTGCAGTAGCGGGCGGTTATGAGAGCGAAGCAAGAGCGGCTGATTGCGGAATTGCGGGGCATGGGCCGCGTGATTGTGGCTTATTCGGGAGGCGCGGATTCGGCCTACCTGGCATGGGCGGCGCAGCAGGCGCTGGGCGACGACGCGATTGCGGTGACTGCGGATTCGGCGTCGATTCCGGAGTCGCATAAGCGCGACGCGGAGGCTTTCGCGCTGCAATTCGGAATTCGCCATGAATATGTGGCGACGAACGAGTTCGATAATCCCGATTACGCGAAGAACGGGCCGGACCGCTGCTTCCACTGCAAGGACGAACTGTTCGCGGTGCTGGAGGAATTCGGCCGCGCGCGCGGGATTTCGCACATCGTTTACGGCGTGAACAAAGACGACCTGGGAGATTATCGTCCCGGCCAGCGCGCCGCAAAACTGCACGATGTGGAAGCGCCTCTGGTGACGGCCGGTCTGACGAAGCCGGAGATTCGCGAGCTTTCGCGTGCCGCGGGCCTGCCGACGTGGGACCGCCCCGCTGCCGCGTGTTTGAGTTCGCGTATACCGTACGGCACGCCGGTCACGATTCAGAATGTGAAGCAGGTGGAACTCGGCGAAGAGGAAATGAAAGCGCTGGGCTTCCGCCAGTTCCGCACGAGATTTCACGGCGAGATGGTGCGGATTGAAATCGCACGCGAGGAATTGCCGCTGGCAATGACGATCGAGATGGCGGACCGGCTCACCGCGATTTTCAAGCGGCTGGGGTATCAGTACGTGGCACTGGACCTGGAAGGATACCGGCAGGGATCACTCAACGAAGTGCTGCCGATCGTGAAATGAGCCTGTCGAGGCGCAGCTTTCTGGAAGTGGCATCGGCATCGGCGCTGGCTGCGGCAGAAAGTACCCGGCCACCCAACGTGGTGCTGCTGCTTGGCGACGACCATCGATGGGATGCGCTGGGTTGCGCGGGAAATCCGGTTGTGCGGACGCCTGAACTGGATCGGCTGGCACATGAGGGCGTGCGATTCGGAAATCATTTCTGCACTACGCCGATTTGCTGCGCGAGCCGGGCCAGCATTATGCTGGGCGAATATGCGGGCAGTCACGGCATTTACGATTTTGCGACGCCGCTGAATGGGCCACAGGCGCAGCGGTCGTACTGGGGCCGGATGAAACAGGCTGGCTATCACACCGGCTTCATCGGCAAGTACGGCGTGGGCGACAAGATGCCGGAGAGTGCGTTTGACGTATGGAACGGCTTCCCCGGCCAGGGTTTCTATTTTCCCAATGGCCCGGGGGGCCCGCATCTCAACCACATCATGCGGGATCAGGCAAACGATTTTATCGGGAATGCGCCCGCGAACAAGCCGTTCTGTCTTTCCCTGAGCTTCAAAGCGCCGCATGTGCAGGATGAAGATCCGCGGCAGTATCTGCCGTCGCAGGATACAGAGGCGCGTTATAACGGCGTCGTCATTCCTCCACTGCGACGCGCCGGAGCGAACGATATTAACCGCTTTCCGCCAGCGATTCAACACTCGGAGAACCGTCGGCGATGGGGAGTGCGGTTCTCCACACCCGATTTGTATCAGGCGTCGGTGAAAGGGTATTACCGGCTGGTGACGGGTATTGACGATGTGGTTGGCTCGATGCGCGCGACGCTGGAGAAGCGGGGCGTGGCGAACAATACGATCGTCGTTTACTCGGCCGACCATGGGATCTTCAACGGGGAGCACGGCTTCGCCGGCAAATGGTACGGGCATGAGGAGTCGCTGCGTATTCCGCTGATTGTGTATGATCCACGCGTGCCCGGGGCGGCGCGGGGCCAGGTTGTGGATGCGATGACGCTGAACATCGATCTGCAGCCAACGCTGCTGGAACTCGCCGGGCTTGCGGCTTTGGGTCATGCGCAGGGGCGCAGCGTTTCGCCGCTTTTGAAAGGCGAAGCGAACACGTCCCGCAGCGTGTGGTTCTTCGAACACCGGTTTCCGGATGGAGGATGGATACCTTCGAGCGAAGGTATTCGCACGCAGCGATGGAAATACATCCGCTATACCGACAACGCCGCGCCGTTCGAGGAATTGTACGATTTGCGGGCCGATCCCAACGAGACTATCAATCTGGCCGCGAACGCCCGGTTCCAAAAACAACGTGAAGCGCTGACGCGTTACACGAATAGCTGGCGGCAGGCTTTGCGGGCGTGGAAGCCGGAGCAGGCGTGGGCGGATCCGGTCTCGGAACAGGATCTGGTGCGCGACGGACTGAGCTGACTTCCCCCACGGTTCAGTCCCGCGTCAATCGGCAGTTGGCAGGGTAAAGCAGAAGGTGGAACCTGGTCCCCTGGATTCGACCCACATACGACCGCCGAGCGATTCCACGGCCTTCTGGCAAAAAGCCAGGCCGAGCCCGAGGCCCGGAATCTGTCGTCCATGCAGTCGCTTGAAGGGCGCAAATATTCGTTGATGATAGGCACCGTCGATACCGGGACCGTTGTCCCTGACGAGGAACAGCCATGCGGCGCCGTCTCTGCGCGAGGAGACGTGGATTACGGGTTCGGCGGCCTCGCAATATTTCGACGCATTTTCGAGCAGATGGCGAAAGACCCGGACCAGCTTTTCGAAGTCGCCTTTGACCAGGGGAAGCGGGTCGTGAGAGATGCGCGCGGGTGGGCACCCGGGCGCCGTTTGCACGGAAGCGACGGCTTCCCGAAATACTTCGTTTAAATCGAGGCGAATGATGTAGCGGCTGGGCGACCCGGCGCTGGCATAGTCCGCCATGCCGGCCAGCAGCGACTGGATCTTCGAAGTTCCGTCCACGATGAAGCGGCGAAACTGGTCGGCCTCGGGGTCGGAAGCGGGGCTTTTTTTTGCCAGCAGTTCACAATAGGCGTTCACCGTGCGCAGGGGTTCACGAAGATCGTGCACGGCACTCAGCATAAAATCCTGGAACTCATCCTGGGTTCGACGCAGGGACTCTTCCAGCTCAAGGCGCAGTTTCGTCTCGGCCTGGAGAGCGGTCTCGAGATCGTCAGTCTGATATCTGGCTTGTTTGCTGTTAGCAGGGGACATGAGTCGGCTTAACTAATCAGATCATGGGGCACAATACGAACTATAAAACACAAGACCTGGGAAAGCAATCCGAGTCGCGAGGCCGGCTCGCGACCGTTTCAGTGGGCCGCGGCCAATACATCCATGCCACGCGGCGGGCGTCCGGATCGTTCCCGAAATGGTGCCCGGGCAAGAAAAGAGGCGTGAGATTCCTTACGTTGGATCGTAATTCGTGACACTCCAATAAGCCTAAGTTACCGGGGATGTGACGCCTCTCTGAACTGGTAAAAGTGCTAGGTTGTCCATTTGAAGTGTGCGCGAGGTGACGGGACTCGCGAAGCGCTGGCCGATCGCAAATTTTTCCTGTAACGCGCTGTCTTGTTGAGGATCTAATCGGATCTGAAGGTAAGTTGCGGGCAGTCGCACGCGACTTTAAGACAGCAGTCGCACGCGACTTTAAGACAGCAGTCGCACGCGACTTTGAGACAGCAGTCGCACGCGACTTCAAGACAGCAGGCGCACGCGACTTCAAGACAGGGGATGAAAACATGACAGCCACTCAAGCGGGAAGCCGGGAACGGAAGAGACCTGTCTCATCGGGTGTGTCCGGATCGTCGGAAGCCAACGTCTTACTGAAGACGCTGGTTGCGTTCAGGAAGGGCAACTTCCGGGTGCGAATGCCGGTGGATCTGGTCGGGATCGACGGCAAGATTGCGGACGCGATCAACGACATTCTGGATCTCAACCAGAGGATGGTCAATGAATTCGATCGGATCAGCCGTACGGTGGGGAAGGAAGGCAAGATTGCGCAGAGAGCGTCGATCGGCTTCACGAGCGGCGACTGGGCGAAGTGCTTTGAGTCGGTCAACAGTCTGATCGGCGATCTGGTGCAGCCTTCGACGGAGGTGGCGCGGGTCATCGGCTCGGTGGCCAAGGGCGATCTGTCGCAGACTATGTCTCTGGAGGTGGATGGGAGGCAGCTGCGGGGAGAATTTCTGCACACTGCGCGCGTGGTCAACACGATGGTGGATCAGTTAAACTCGTTTGCCAGCGAAGTTACGCGCGTGGCGCGCGAAGTGGGCACGGAAGGTAAGCTGGGTGGGCAGGCGGTGGTGCGCGGCGTTGCGGGTACATGGAAAGATCTGACCGAGAGCGTCAATTCCATGGCGAGTAACCTGACGAATCAGGTTCGTAACATCGCGGGTGTAACTACGGCCGTTGCCACGGGCGATCTGACTACCAGAATCACGGTGGATGCGCGCGGAGAAATTCTTGAACTCAAGAACACGATCAACACGATGGTGGACCAGCTCAGCTCGTTCGCGGCGGAGGTTACTCGTGTGGCGCGCGAGGTGGGTACGGACGGCAGGCTGGGCGGACAGGCGGAAGTGAAGGGCGTGGCAGGGGTCTGGAAAGATCTGACGGATTCGGTGAATTCGATGGCTGGTAACCTCACCAGTCAGGTTCGTAATATCGCGGAAGTTACGACGGCTGTGGCGAAGGGCGACTTATCCACGCGAATTACCGTGGATGCGCGCGGCGAGATTCTGCGTCTCAAGAACACGATCAACACGATGGTGGATCAGCTGAGCTCGTTTGCAGCTGAAGTGACCCGCGTGGCTCGCGAGGTGGGTACGGAAGGGCTGCTGGGAGGCGAAGCGGATGTGCCGGGGGTGGCGGGAACGTGGAAAGATCTGACCGACTCGGTGAACTCGATGGCGGGAAATCTGACGGCTCAGGTTCGTAACATCGCCGAAGTTACGACGGCCGTTGCGAAGGGCGACTTATCGCGCAAGATCACGGTGGCGGTACGCGGCGAGATTCTGGAGCTCAAAAATACGATCAACACGATGGTGGACCAGCTCAGTTCGTTTGCGTCGGAAGTTACACGTGTGGCGCGCGAAGTAGGTACCGAAGGCAAGCTGGGCGGGCAGGCGAAAGTGGAGGGGATCGCAGGGACGTGGCGCGATCTGACGGAGAGCGTGAACTCCATGGCGGGTAACCTGACGAATCAGGTTCGTAACATCGCCGGGGTAACTACGGCAGTGGCGCGGGGCGACTTATCCACGAAAATCACAGTGGACGCGCGCGGCGAAATTCTGGAGCTAAAGAACACCATTAACACGATGGTGGATCAGCTGAATTCATTTGGCAGCGAAGTGACGCGTGTGGCCCGCGAAGTTGGCACAGAAGGGAAACTGGGCGGCCAGGCGCAGGTAAAGGGCGTCGGCGGCGTGTGGAAAGATCTCACCGATTCGGTAAATTCGATGGCAGGCAACCTGACCAATCAGGTGCGTAATATCGCCGGCGTGACGACGGCCGTTGCCAAGGGCGATCTTTCGACAAAGATCACGGTGGACGTACAGGGCGAAATTCTGGAGCTGAAGAACACGATTAACACCATGGTGGATCAGCTGAATTCGTTTGCGTCGGAGGTGACGCGCGTGGCCCGCGAAGTCGGAACCGACGGGAAGCTGGGCGGCCAGGCGCAGGTGAAGGGCGTCGGCGGAGTGTGGAAGGATCTGACGGACTCGGTAAATTCGATGGCTGGCAACCTGACCGCGCAGGTTCGTAACATCGCCGAAGTGACGACGGCGGTTGCGACGGGCGATTTGTCGCGTAAGATCACGGTGGACGTTCGCGGCGAAATTCTGGAGCTAAAGAACACGATCAATACGATGGTGGATCAGCTGAATGCGTTCGCGGGCGAGGTGACGCGCGTGGCGCGCGAAGTGGGCACGGAAGGCAAGCTGGGCGGGCAGGCGGATGTGAAGGGCGTCGGCGGCGTGTGGAAGGATCTTACGGATTCGGTGAACTTCATGGCCGGCAATCTGACCTCGCAGGTTCGTAACATCGCGCAGGTGACTACAGGCGTGGCTAAGGGCGATCTTTCAACTAAGATCACCGTGGATGCGCGCGGCGAAATTCTGGAGCTAAAGAACACGATCAACACGATGGTGGATCAGTTGAACGCGTTCGCGTCGGAAGTTACACGCGTGGCGCGCGAGGTGGGTACGGAGGGTAAGCTGGGCGGCCAGGCCGACGTGCACGGCGTGGCGGGTACGTGGAAGGATCTGACGGACTCGGTCAATTCGATGGCGAGTAACCTCACGAGTCAGGTGCGTAATATCGCCGAAGTGACGACGGCCGTGGCCAAGGGCGATCTTTCGCGCAAGATCACGGTGGATGTACGCGGAGAAATTCTGGAGCTGAAAAACACGATCAATACGATGGTGGATCAGCTGAATGCGTTCGCGGGCGAGGTGACACGCGTGGCTCGCGAAGTAGGTACGGAAGGCAAGCTGGGTGGCCAGGCGGATGTGAAGGGCGTCGGCGGCGTCTGGAAAGATCTGACGGACTCAGTGAACTTCATGGGCGGTAATCTGACGTCACAGGTCCGCAATATTGCGCAGGTGACGACGGGTGTGGCGAAAGGCGATCTGTCGACTAAGATCACCGTCGATGCGCGCGGCGAGATTCTGGAGCTGAAGAACACGATCAACACGATGGTGGATCAGCTGAATGCGTTCGCAGGCGAAGTCACCCGCGTGGCACGCGAAGTGGGCACGGAAGGTAAGCTGGGCGGCCAGGCGGATGTGAAGGGCGTGGCGGGTACCTGGAAAGATCTTACGGACAGCGTTAATTACATGGCGAGTAACCTAACCAATCAGGTTCGTAACATCGCTGGTGTTACCACTGCAGTGGCGCGCGGCGACTTGACCACTAAGATCACGGTGGATGCGCGCGGCGAAATCCTGGAGCTGAAGAACACGATCAATACGATGGTGGATCAGCTCAGCTCGTTCGCCAGCGAAGTGACCCGCGTGGCGCGCGAAGTGGGCACGGAAGGCAAGCTGGGCGGCCAGGCGGATGTGCGCGGCGTTGCCGGAACGTGGAAGGATCTGACGGACAACGTCAACTTCATGGCCGGCAATCTGACCAATCAGGTTCGTAACATCGCCGAAGTCACGACGGCCGTGGCCGGCGGCGATTTATCGCGTAAGATCACCGTCGATGTACGCGGAGAAATCCTGGAGCTGAAAAACACGATCAATACGATGGTGGATCAGCTGAGCTCGTTCGCCAGCGAAGTGACGCGCGTGGCGCGCGAAGTGGGCACGGAAGGCAAGCTGGGCGGCCAGGCGGATGTGCCCGGCGTTGCGGGCACATGGAAGGATCTGACGGACAGCGTGAACTCCATGGCGGGCAATCTCACGTCGCAGGTCCGTAACATCGCGCAGGTCACTACGGCGGTTGCGAACGGAAACCTGTCGCGCAAGATCACGGTCGATGTGAAGGGCGAGATTCTGGAGCTGAAAGATACCATCAACACGATGGTGGATCAGCTGAATTCGTTTGCCAGCGAAGTGACGCGCGTGGCGCGTGAAGTCGGCACCGACGGTAAACTGGGTGGCCAGGCTGAGGTGAAGGGTGTGGCCGGAACGTGGAAGGATTTAACGGATAACGTCAATTCCATGGCTGCCAATCTCACTACGCAGGTTCGCGGAATCGCAAAGGTGGTGACGGCGGTCGCCAACGGCGACCTGAAACGCAAACTGATTCTGGAAACCAAGGGTGAAATCGCGGAACTGGCCGACACGATCAACGGCATGATCGACACGCTGGCGACGTTTGCCGATCAGGTGACTACGGTGGCGCGCGAAGTTGGCATCGAAGGTAAGCTGGGTGGCCAGGCCCGCGTGCCGGGCGCGGCCGGTATCTGGCGCGATCTTACCGACAACGTGAATCAACTGGCGGCGAACCTGACGAATCAGGTGCGCGCGATCGCCGAAGTGGCGACGGCCGTTACCAAGGGCGATCTGACGCGGTCGATTGCAGTGGAAGCGCAGGGAGAAGTGGCGGCGCTCAAAGACAACATCAACGAGATGATCGTCAACCTTGCGGCCACCACGCGCAAGAACAACGAGCAGGACTGGCTGAAGACCAATATCGCGAAGTTCACCGGCATGATGCAGGGGCAGCGCGATCTGCTGGCAGTGGCGCAGTTGCTGCTTTCCGAACTGACGCCGCTGGTGGGCGCGCAGCACGGCACATTTTACATGGCGGATGCGGCGGAAGATACACCTTCTATGACGCTGCTCACCGGCTACGCCATCGAGGGGAAGATTCCCAGGAAGTTCAAGTTCGGTCAGGGACTGATAGGCCAGTGCGCGCGGGAGAAAGATCGCATACTTGTGACCAACGTGCCTGGCGAGTATGTCCGGATCAATTCCAGTCTGGGCAGTGGCACTCCGGTCAGCATTGTGGTGCTGCCGGTGTTGTTTGAGGGCGATGTGAAAGCTGCGATCGAGCTCGCTTCGTTCGGACAGTTCAGCGACGTTCACCTGGCGTTCCTCGATCAGCTGACGCAGTCGATCGGCATTGTGCTGAATACCATTGCGGCGACGATGCGCACGGAGCAACTACTGAAACAGAGCCAGGCGCTGGCCGAAGAACTGCAGAGCCAGCAACTGCAATTGCAGACCACCAACGAAGAGTTGCAGGAGAAAGCTCAGTTGCTGGCCGAGCAGAAAACGGAAGTCGAGACCAAGAATCAGGAAGTGGAACAGGCCAAGAAAGCGCTGGAAGAGAAGGCGGAGCAGCTGGCGCTGACGTCGAAGTACAAGAGCGAATTCCTGGCTAATATGAGCCATGAGCTTCGTACGCCACTGAATAACCTGCTGATTCTGGCCCGCATGCTGTCGGAAAATTCGGACAGGAATCTGAGTTCAAAGCAGGTCAAATTCGCCGAAACCATTCACACATCGGGAACCGATCTGCTGGCGCTTATCAGCGATATTCTGGATCTCAGCAAGATCGAATCCGGCAAGATGGACGTGGATATCGGCGGGGTGCGGTTCATGGAACTGCAGGACTACTGCGAGAAGACCTTCCGGCATGTGGCGGAGGGCAAGAATCTCGACTTCGGCATCGAACTGGGAAGTTCGCTGGTGAATGAAGTGATGCATACCGACGCGAAGCGGCTGCAGCAGGTGCTGAAGAACCTGCTCTCGAACGCGCTGAAGTTCACCGAGCGCGGGTCGGTGAGGCTGAGCATCGACAAGGTCAATTCGGGCTGGAGCACGGGCCACATGATTTTGTCGCGGGCAAAATCGGCCATTGCGTTCGCGGTGACGGATACCGGCATTGGCATCCAAACCGATAAGCAGCGAATCATTTTCGAGGCATTCCAGCAGGCCGATGGAACCACGAGCCGCAAGTATGGAGGCACGGGGCTGGGGCTTTCGATCAGCCGCGAACTGGCCAGACTGCTGGGCGGCGAGATCCGTCTGCAGAGCGCGCCTGGAGTTGGCAGCACATTTACCCTATACCTGCCACAGACCTATCTGACGCCGGTGCAGATGCCGAAGAGCGAGGCGCTGCGGATCACACCCATCATGCTTGAGCAGGCAGCGACGCCGAGCGACAAGGTGGACATGATCCTTACCTCTCCCCTCGACAACCAGGAACTGGTGGAAGATCTGGTGCTGGACGACGACCGGAACCTGATTCAGCAGGGCGACGCCGTGCTACTGATCGTAGAAGACGACATTACCTTCGCGCGAATTCTGGTGGACCTGGCGCACGATCACGGGCTGAAGGCACTGGTGGCGCTGCGCGGCAGCAGCGCGATCTCGCTGGCGCGCGAGTTCCGCCCCGGGGCGATCACGCTGGATATCGGCCTGCCCGACATGGCCGGCTGGACGATTCTGGACCGGTTGAAGCACGATCCGAATACGCGCCACATTCCGGTTCACATTATTTCCGGCGATGAGAACAGGAAACGCGGGATCGGCCTTGGCGCGATTACCTATCTGGAGAAGGCGGTCGGAAACGACTCGCTGGGCGACACCTTTGCGGCGATCGGCCAATCGACCCAGTCGCGCATGAGGAAGGTGCTGGTGGTGTGTGCGGATGAGGAACGGAAGCAGGCCGTGGCCAGGATGATAGCGGCTCCGGACATGGAAATCGTCAATGCCCGAACGGGAAGCGAGGCGCTGGCGACAGTGCCGGAAACCGCTCTCGACGGGATTGTGATTCACCTGGAACTGGAAGATATGCCCGCACTGGGACTGGCGGCGCGCATACTGTCGCGCAACGGAGCCGGTGGACTTGTGCCGCCGATTTTTGTTCTGGCAACACGTGCCTTTACCGCTCAGGAGGAACACAACCTGGTGGACCTGTCGAGAGGGAGCATTGTGAAGCCGGTTTACTCGCTGGAGAGGCTGCTGGACGATTCGGTTCTGTTGCTGCATCGGGCCGAAGCGAATCTGCTGGAGCATCAGCGGACTGTGCTGGACCATTTGCGGCAAACCGATACGGCTCTCTTTGGCAAGACGGTTCTGGTGGTGGATGACGATGTGCGTAACATCTTCGCTCTGACGAGTCTGCTTGAGGAGCACAATCTCAACGTGGTGCATGCGGAGAACGGACATGCCGGCATCGACCTGCTGACGAGCACGCCGGGCATCGACCTGGTATTGATGGACATCATGATGCCGGAAATGGATGGTTACGAAACCATGCGGGCTATTCGGAAGATACAGAGGTTCCGGTCGCTCCCGATCATCGCGCTGACGGCGAAGGCGATGAAGGGCGATCGCGCCAAATGTATCGAAGCGGGAGCGTCGGATTACATCACGAAGCCGGTCGATCTGGAGCAGCTTTTCTCGGTGCTTCGCGTGTGGGTCAGCGGCGATCATGAAATCGCGCAGGCCGCGGTTCCGGCGTAAATTGGCAATTTGTTACCAACAGGGGAACTAATGGCACCACAAAAGACGGAGCGTCCGGAGATCCCTGCAAGTCTTATGGGGGCGCGAAGCAGGCGCGGGGTGAGGGTACTTCTGGTGGACGATTCCGCCGAAAATCTTGTCTCGCTGGAGGCCGCGCTCGAAGGCCTGGACGCGGAGATGGTGACCGCGCGATCGGGCATGGAGGCGCTGAGGCATTTGCTGGAGCGCGACTTCGCGGCCATCATTCTGGACGTGAAGATGCCGGACATGGATGGCTTTCAGACGGCCGAAATGATTCGCAGCCGGAAGCGTTCTCGCCACACGCCGATTCTGTTTCTGACCGGTTATAAAAGCGACGAGCATCTGTTTCGGGGATATGATCTAGGGGCGGTGGATTTCCTCTTCAAGCCTGTAGTGCCGGAGATTCTGCGCTCCAAGGTCAGCGTGTTCGTGAAGCTCAGCCAGCACACGGATCTGCTGAAGCATCAGGCGGAAGTGCTCAGCAAGACGGAGCAAAAATTCCGGTCTCTGCTGGAAGCGGCTCCCGACGCCATGATTATCAGTTCCGAAAACGGAGAGATCAGCCTGGTCAATTCACGGGTGGAAACGCTTTTTGGCTTTCCGCGGGAAGAACTGGTGGGAGCGAACATTCAGATGCTGGTGCCGGAGTGGCGCGTGATGAGCGCATCGGCCGGTTCTCATCAGGAAGCGAGGGCAACACGCAGGGACAAGAGTACGTTCCCCGTCGAGATCAGTCTGAGTCCGCTGCACACGGAGGAAGGCCTGCTGGTGACGGCGGCCATCCGGGATATTACGGAACGGAAGAGGATCGACGAAGACATTCGTGAGCTCAACGCGAGGCTGGAGCAGCGGGTGGCGGAGCGCACGCGGGAGCTTCGCGAGGCCAACGAAGCGCTGCGGCAGTCGAACGACGATTTGAGCCAGTTCGCGTATGCCGCGAGCCACGATCTTCAGGAGCCGCTGCGGATGGTCGCGCTTTATGGCCAGTTGTTTCAAAAGCGCTATGCGGGGCAACTCGATCAGGAGGCAGATCGGTCGCTGGGCTTTATCATCAGCGGCGCGCAACGGATGGAGATGCTGCTGCGCGATTTGCTGGCCTATTCGCAGACTGGCTCCGACCAGGAGCCGGCGGTTCAGGTGGATTGCGTGGAGGCGCTGTCCAAGGTTACGCTCAACCTGCAGGCGGGCATCGAGCAGAACAAAGCGGTGGTCAGCTGGACGCGTCTTCCCCGTGTGAAAGCGCATGAGTTTCGCATTGTTCAGCTATTTCAGAATCTGATTGGAAATGCTATTAAGTACCGCGGGGCCGAGGCGCCGGTGATCTGTGTGACAGCCGAGCGTCAGGGCGGCAACTGGTTATTCTGCGTGGAAGACAACGGCATTGGAATTGAGCCGGAGTACGCCCAACAGGTATTCGGAATTTTCAAACGCCTGCACGGCCACCGTTTCCCCGGAACCGGCATCGGCCTGGCGATTTGTCAAAGGATCGTCGAGAGATATGGCGGACGGATCTGGGTAGATCCCGCGGCGGGCGGCGGCTCGCGATTCTGCTTCACGCTGCCGCAGGCAGGCGTTGAAACCGCCGACCGTGCCTATGAAGGCCGGGCGGACAGCGACGCTTCTACCAGGGTCGCGGCAGTGTAGAGCGCTCAGGCAACTGTGCGCGCGAGCGGGGCTCCGGCGGTCAGGACTTCACGGACCAGTGGGCCAAGCTTCATAAATTCTCCCAGGTCCAGGGGCTTTTGAAAATACCGCGTCGCTCCAAGGCGGGCCACCTGCCCTTTGTCACCGGGGGAATCGGACGAGGTCACAATCACAACGGGCACGCAACCGCATTTGGGGCTTTGTCGGATGCGCTCCAGTACGCGGGCTCCGCTTTTGCGGGGCAGATTGAGATCGAGCAGAACGATGTGGGGGCGCGGTCCGGCGTCGGTCCGGTCGATAGCCTCGATAAAGTCGATGGCTTTTTCGCCATCCTCGGAAACCTGGAAGTCGCAGTCCATTCCGTCCAGTTTGAGAGCCTGCCGCATGAGCAGTTCGTCCGCCTCGCTGTCTTCCACGAGCCAGATATGGAATTTTTCTGTCATTTGAGCTGTCGCCGTTGCTGCCATACAGGTGCTGCCCTGGAATGAATAAGCTCCGCCGCCGAATATTTAAGCACTTATCGCGCCATTTACCAGGATGACGTAAAGATCGTCCCTGTGGCTTTCGGCAGGCGCTCGTTCGACATGTTGGATATGCAAAAAATGCACGCAGCGGCAGAACCTGCGCTCAACAGGCAAATGAGGTGTGCGCCTAAGGCTAATGATTTGTGTGTTTCTGCGCCCGGTATTGCTGGCAACCTGAATGCATGGCGATCAGGACTATATGACACAGGAAGGTTACGGCCAGGCTTATCAGCGGGGATTCGAGCTTACGTTCCGGTTTTTGCAGTCGCGAGGCGTGCCGCGGGAGAGCGCGAGGGAGGCTACGCAGGCTGCCTGGGCTAAAGGGTGGGAACGCCTGGCACAGCTTCGAAACGAGGAATTGGTCATCACCTGGGTCAATACGATCGCGCTGAATGTGTATCGCCGGGGCCGCCGTCACGAGGAGACGTGGGCGGTTCTGCGCGATGTGAGTACCCGGCCGGGAATTAATCTGGCCGCCATCGATATGGCCAGAATTCTGAGGATCTGCTGCCCGGGCGATCGCGCATTGCTGGAGCAACAGATGAAAGGTCTTACGCCGGCGGAGATCGCGCGGGCCCGGGGGATTCCGGAAAGCGCGATCCGCATCCGACTTCTGCGCGCTCGCCGTGGTGCGCGTTTGCGGCTGGAACAGATGAGAGGCGCGCGCTCCGCAAACTGATCACAACGCAGTGTAAAGGGGGCGGCGAGACCTATCGGCGGAGGCCACCGCCCACTCAGTCGTCCAGCATGGATACGGATGTGCCGTTTAACGTGGAACCGGCTGCCTTGAGTTCGGAAAGGCGCTTATGCAGGGTACGTAAACTAATGCCCAGTATTCCTGCTGCTTCCTTGTTCGTGCGGGAATGCTTCAGGGTTAACTGAATATACGCCTTTTCTACTTCCTCCAGCCGCTGACCGGCTTCCAGCGTCACCGAATCGGTAGCTGAACTGAGTGACGTCGGGGCGGCCGCCGACGTTGCGACTGGCCGCGGCGGTGGCTGTGTGGTGCGGAAAACGGGACCCAGGTGGCCAGGCAACACCGTACCCTCCCGGGCGACAATGATGCCTCGCTCCAGAACGTTTCGGAGTTCGCGAACATTGCCTGGCCAGGAGTAATCCATGAATTGTCCCAGCACGTCCGGATGAATATCCGTCACTTTACAGTCGTTCTTTTTATTGATGCTCCGGATGAACGCCGCGGACAGTGCGGGAATATCGTCTTTGCGTTTCCGCAGCGGAGGCAATTCGATATGGAAGACGTTCAGGCGATAGTAGACGTCTTCGCGAAGAAGCTTCTTGTCGATGGCGTCCGACAGGGGACGGTTGGTGGCCGCAATTACACGCACATCGACCGGGATCTCGCGTTGGCCGCCCAGTCGCCGCACGGCGGACTGCTCCAGAACGCGCAGCAGCTTGGGCTGCATGGTGATGGGCATTTCCGCGAGTTCGTCGAGGAACAGAGTGCCCTGATTGGCGTGTTCAAAACATCCCGCCCGGCGTTCCATCGCTCCCGTAAAGGCGCCTTTCTCATGTCCGAAAAGTTCGCTCTCAATCAGCGTTTCCGGCAGAGCAGCGCAGTTAATGGCCACAAAGGCGTTGGAGGCCCTGGGGCTCAGTTTGTGGAGCGCGGAAGCGACCAGCTCTTTTCCTGTCCCGCTCTCTCCCGTTATGACCACAGAAGCTGAACTGGGCGCCGCTTGTTGAATCGCGGAGAACACGACGCGCATTTCGGCGGACGTGCCGATCAAATCCTCGAGGACGCCCTGGTAACCCAATTGGCGGCGCAGACGCTCGGTCTCCTGAACCAGGCTCTTCTGCCGGACGGCCCGCTCCAGCAGCGGAGCAAGTACCGTCACCTGCGCGGGTTTCTCCAGATACCAGAACGCGCGATAATCCTTCACGATTGAAACGGCCTTGTCGACACTGCCGAGACTTGTCAGAACTATAACCGGCGTCAGATCGCCGCGGGTGAGCAGTTCCTGCAATAGCTGAATGCCGTCCATGCGGGGCATCATCAAATCGGTGATGATGACGTCGATCATGCACGAACTTAGTTTTTCGAGAGCCTCTTCTCCATGCTCGGCGGTCTCCACCGCGTAACCAAGGGCGGAAACTTTGTCCGAGAGGCTATTTCTCTCCTGTGGCTCGTCCTCGACAATCAATACTCGTGTGACTGGAGGCGTCTGGGGCATACGTGGATATTCTAGCTGAGTCATTGATTAATCGCGCAGTTTCTGCACACGAGGGAAGAACCGGTATACAATTTGACCGACGCGCCATTCTGCCGCTCCGATAGCAATCTCTCTGAAAACAAACGCGGTCTTCCTGGGCGGAATATAACTTTCAGCGAAAGATAACGTTTTGTTCGGAACATATGACGCGGTCTTCGTGCACTCTTTAGCACTTATCTCGCCACTCGTCTGCCGCTGCAGGCGATAGCGGGAACGCGACTGACACGGCAACGGCCGGCCTACAGGGTATACCTGCAAGCCGGCCGTTGTCTGGGTCCAGTCTAACCTGAGCGAGTCCGCTATTGACGTGTGCGTTCCGGCGAATCGTGGTTCAGGGCCATTTCAAACTTGCTGGCGCTGGCGGGAGTCTTGAAGTCGCCCGACAGAATCTCATGACTCGATACGTTCCGGCCATAAAGTTCATGGTCGGTTTCACCGTCCGGCCGCAACGTGGCGCCCTCAAGCGAAACGCCGGCAAAGAGGCCCCGCGATCGCGAATAAGAGAGCATCTCGGCGTGCATTTCCGCGTCTGTTTGCGCCGCGGCCGTGCGACCGATCGGACCGGCCGCTACCGAAGCGTCTCCACCGAGAGTGAACTTGTCAGACATGAGATGGCGCATCCCGCCGTCGTTCATGACAAGCAGGACTACGTCAGTCTCGGAAGCGCCAATCTGGAAGCCGACGCTGCCGCCTTCAATCTGAACCGCCGCCGGAGAACCCCAGCGCGTTCCGCCTGCATGACGGCAGACTGCGAAACCGCGGCCATACTTGGCCCCGATAATGAATCCGGCCTTCTTCATGCCGGGAACGATAACAACACAACGGGCCTTATCCAGCAGATCGTGGGGGATACCGTGATCCGAGGCGTTCATCATGTCGCTTAAGGTATCTGCCGAGGCGTCGAGCCTGTCATCCACCTTAACTTCTCTGTCCGCTGCGATAGCGGCGATGCTGAGCGATCCGGCAATTGCCAAAAGGGCTATAACAGTTTTTCGCATAAAAACCTTTCGTCTTCCTCCGCCACACACAATATGCACTGTGTCTTCCAAAGTGCGGTCAAATACATCCCTGGCACCGGGCTCAGGAGTGTGTGAGGACGTAGCGAACTCCGCAACGGGCCTGTGCGTGCTTACCTAACACGTGCGGGCGAGAAGCGATCGGATGCCCGCATGCATCGATAGAAGCTATCGGATAAAAGCTGTCCAAACAGGAGAACTAATTCATATGAAACCGAGCACCAAAGATCAGATGGCTGGTAAGTTTCACGAAGCCAAAGGCGCAGTGAAAGAGCGGGCCGGCGTCACGACGAATAATCCCGACCTCGCGGCCAGAGGTCACGATGAGAAGGTCAGCGGAAAAATTCAGAACAAAGTCGGCCAGATCGAGAAAGTAATTGAAAAGTAGTTAGCGTTGCCTTGAATCGGAGCGGCGATTTCGATCGCCGCTCCGATGCCTTCTTACCCTTCATTTCAAGCCGGCGGTAAGTAGACAGCCACCTGCTTCGTCGCCCCGTCATCCAGCAAAGGAATCATTCTCTCCGGCAGGATTTTGCCGTCCATTTCGACACGCGGCGTTGTCGTCGTACGCAGGACGGAAATCTCATACCTCGTTCTCCCGAATCTCCAGGAGACTTTGAAGCCGGGCCAGCTGGCCGGGATGGCCGGCCGCAGCAGCAGCATGTTCCCACGACGCTGAAAGCCCAGAACCTCTTCGAGCCATATCCGATACATCCACGCAGCCGAACCGGTGTACCAGGTCCAGCCACTTTGCCCGGTTTGCAGCGGGCTCGAATACACGTCGGCGGCCGAAATATAAGGCTCGCCGCGATAGTGCTGAACATCCTGTGGCGTCCTGCAATGTTCCACCGGATTCATCAGCTGAAGTACTCTGACCGCCTGCTGTCCCTGCCCCATGCGAGCCCAGGCCATCGCCAGCCAAAGCGAACCGTGCGTGTACTGGCCGCCATTTTCGCGAATCCCCGGAGGATAGGCCATGATGTAGCCAGGATGCGGTGTGGAATGATCGAATGGAGGCGTGAACAGTAAGACGACGCGCTCGGAATCTTTCACCAGTTCCCGATCCGCCGACTTCATCGCCGTTTCCGCACGACCCGAATCGCCGCCGCCGGCAATCACGGCCCACGACTGAGCGAGAGAATCGATGCGCGCCTCCGTATTCCTGTGAGAGCCGAGCGGGGAACCATTGTCGAAGAATCCGCGCAGATACCACTCGCCGTCCCAGCAGCAGGCCTCGACCGCCTTATGCAGCAGCGCGACGCGTTCCCTGCACTGAGCGGCGAGCGCGGCATCGCGTGTATCGGCCAGGTCCGCGACCTGCGGCAGCAGCGAAATAAGAAACCACGCCAGCCAAACGCTCTCTCCGCGGCCCTGAGGGCCGACATTGCTGAGGCCGTCATTCCAGTCGCAACTGCCGATCAGCGGCAGCCCATTCTGTCCGGGGCTCCAGCCTGCGTCAACGGCGCGGCGGCAATGCTCCCACAGAGAGGCGTGATCGGCCGATATGTCCGGCCTGAATAAATGCTCCATCTCCCCGGGCTTCAGTGCAGGGCCTTCGATGAAAGGTACCTGTTCGTCGAGTATGCCTGTATCGCCCGTCACCGAGACGTAATGCGCCGCTACATACGGCAGCCAGAGCAGGTCGTCCGAACATCGCGTGCGCACACCCATTCCCGAACCGGGGTGCCACCAGTGCTGAACGTCGCCCTCGGTGAATTGCCGGGAGGCCGCCAGCAGGATATGAGCGCGCGCCAGTTCCGGAGCCGCGTAAAGCAGCGCGAGTGAATCCTGCAACTGATCGCGAAATCCGAAAGCGCCGCTCGATTGATACAGCGCCGTGCGGCCCCAGAACCGGCAACTCAGCGCCTGGTAGACCAGCCAGCGATTCAGCATGAGATCCACGGAAAGGTGCGGCGTTTCAACCTGAAGCGTATTGAGCCGGTTATCCCACCAGGTTTTCGCGTTAATAAGCCCGCGCTCTACAGCCGCCGGATCGCAAAACGCGTTGACTATTTCCCGCACATCTTCGACGCGGGGCGCCTGCCCCAGCATAAATACAACATCCACTTCGGCGCCAACCGACAGCGTCACCGGCAACTGCAGCACCGCCGCCGGATCGGTATCCGCACCGCAGGTGTTATCGAGACGAACGGCTTTCAGGCCGGCTGGATCTGCGGTAGATCCGTTGCGTCCCAAAAACGCGGCGCGATCTCCGGAGTAAGAGCTCACATGCGGGATTGCCGCCGCGAAGGCAACAGAATCCGTGCTGTCGGGAGACCAGCGCTGACGCGCCAGCACGGCGCCCGATTCCGGATCGAAGCTGGTAAAAATATGCGAAGCCTGCTGCTCCCTTTGCGTCCCCAGCACCCACTCCGCGAAGTAAGTCACGGTCAGACGCCGCTTGCGGGAGGAATCATTTCGAAGCCGCAACCGGTAGATCTTGACCGGATGCCGCGGGCCGTCATCGCCGAAGGGAACGAATACCGTCAGTTCCTGGCCGATGGCGTGGCTATTATGTTCAAAAACGGTGTAGCCCTGGCCATGTCTGGCGCGATAAGCATCGTCTTCGCGAATCGGCAGAGCGGTCGGCGTCCATACGGAACCCGAGTCTTCGTCGCGAAGGTAAATGGCCTCCGATACCGGATCGCTCACCGGATCGTTCTGCCATGTGGTGAGTCGGTTGAGCTGGCTGTTGCCCTGCCACGTGCAGCCTAAGCCGCTCTCGGTCACCATGCAGCCAAAATCCGGCGTGGCGATGACATTCGACCACGGCGTGGGAGTGACGGTGCCAGGTCCCAGATAAATGGCATACTCTTTGCCATCCTTTGAAAAGCCGCCGACACCGTTGAAATATGCCAGTTCGAGAAACGGCAACTGGCGCGAAGGTTCTTCCGGGCCGCCGGAGGCCGGAACAAAGGGTATCGCCGGCGGCGAGGGCTCGCGGACAGCCGGTAACTGCCGCGCGAGTGCGCCGCGCGCGCTCAGCAGAACTGCCCGTGAACTGCTCAGAATCAACGTCCGCTGCGTATCCGACAGCAACGACCAGTCGCGCAGAAACACACCGCCGGGGCGATCCGTGCCCACCTCCCGGGCGTGCGCGTCGATAATGCGCTGCAACTGAAAATTCAATGGCCGGTCGTAGCCTGGAGCTTCCTGATTGAGGATCACCAGATCCGCCATGAAGCCGCGCGTTCGCCAGTAGGAGTGAGCGGCCAGCACTTCGCGAATCAGAGTGAGCCCGGTTTGCTCGCGCACCATCGCGGTCACGATCGGCAGATCTCCGGATATCCCCATGGCCCATAACTCGCGCTGGCCCGCCGCACCGGGCATCGGTCGCGACGTTTGGTTTCGCAGCGGCGAGGAAGGGAAGAACAAATATCCCGCCAGTTGCTGGTAGCTGTGTGCGGCGTCCGCGCCGATTTGCAGATGGCGAAACTCCAGCTGTTCGTGTGTCCATGCAAGGTCGGGAACGCGGGCGGCGGATTCCGGGCGGCGGTACTTGGTGATGAGCCGCAGCAGATCTTCGCGCGACGATGCCGCCATGGTCAGGAAAGAGAATTCGGCTCTTCCGCGCGGCTCCAGCGTTTCGCGGCAGCGCAGGCTGGCGATCGGGTCGAGCACGGCGCCCACGCTGGCATTGAGCGATCTCTCCAGGCCCTCGGGATTGGCGACGGATCGTCCGCGGCCAATAAACGTCTGGCGGTCGGTCTCGAACTCCACGTTCCCGGTAGCTCCCACAAGCATATGGGCCACCCACAAGGGTGGATCGTCGGGCCCGCGCAGGCGGCGGTGCGCGATAATCACACCCTCATCGGCTTCCGTTTCCACAAACATCTTGCTGAACGCGGCGTGCGCCGCATCCGCCGCGTGCGGGGCCAGCGCGAATTCGGCATACGAAGTAAATTCCAGGTAACGGCGGCGGCGCGTACGGTTCAGTATGGTCAGTTTGCGAACTTCCACGTCGTCGTCCGCGCTGACTACCACGGTCATCACGGATTCAATGCCGAGGAACACGCGCCGGTATTCCGCGCGATTCGCCGAAAAGCCGACCGAAGCTTCGCCGCGGTCTCCACCAACTGGCTGGCCGGTCGCGGACCATACCGCATTGGATCGCGATTCGCGCAGGAGTACAAACGTTCCCCAGTGATCGAGAGTAGAGTCGCTCCTCCAGCGTGTGACGTCGAACTGATTCCAGCGACTGTAGCCGGAGCCTGAATTGGTGACCATCACGGAATAGCGGCCGTTGCCCAGCAGCAGCGTCTGAGGAAGGACAGTCTTGGCGGGCAGCACACGCTCGGCGGCTTCCTCTGCCGGTTTGGATCCTGAAAGCGCCGGCAGCGGCCGCAGCGGTGTGACACGCAGCCGCGCCAGCGGAATGCGCTCGTAGAGAATCGATTCCACCGCGCGAATGCGGGGATCGGAGTGAAAACGGCGGCGCATGACATCGCCGTTGAGCAGATTATCCAAAGCGGCCATTGTCATCCCCTGATGATGGGCCATGTAGCCGTAGATAGGCACTCCGCCGTTGCCTTCGCGCGTGGGTGTGATCGAATAGTCGATCGCTTCGTAGAACCCCATCGGACCTTTCAGCCCACCGTATTCCAGCCTTCGCAGATTTGCCAGGCTGGAGCGGGGATCCACTGAGAGCGCCAGCATCGTTGAGTAAGGCGATATTACGGGGCGGCTGTCGGCTTCCGGGTTCTGCGCGAGTTCGGACACTCCGAATGCGCGGTATTGATAAGTTTGCCGGGCATCCAGTGCGCTGTATGCCGATTCCGAAAGTCCCCACGGCACGCTCAGGCGCTCACCGAAGAGGATCTGTCCCTTAACGGCGTTGCGGCAGGCCATATCAAGAAGCGAATTCTCATAGCTGTTCGTGAAGAGCAGCGGCATGAGAAATTCGAACATCGTGCCGCTCCAGGAAAGAAGCTGGCGGCCCTGCGTCTCGGTGCGCATGGGACGTCCCAGCGCAAACCAGTGTTCAATAGGGACGTCGCCTTTGGCTATTGCCACCAGGCTGGTTAAGCGCGCCTCGCTGGCGAGCAGGTCGTAATAGCTGGTGAAGCTCGGCGGCTCGCCGGCCAGATATCCTACGGCCATGTGGCGTCTCCGCGGGTCGTAAAGAGCCCGAAGATCCGTACCGTTCGCGAGACGCCGAACCGATTGCTGTAACTTGCGCAATTCCAGGGCGGTGATAGCAGCATTCTTCTCCGCGTCCTGTGCATCGGATTTCAGCCGCGCAATCCAGGCGCTCGCCTCCGGAGGCATTTCGGGCGAGAGGGGGCGATTGATAATGGCTCGCAGCGCCGGAATCCCGCGTTCGAGCTGAGCCAGAGACGGGATGGAACTCAACGCCTCCTGGCGAAGCGCCGGCACATCCCGGCCGAAGAGCGCAAGAAACGATTCATCCGGGCGCGACAGCGTCTCCACCCATCGAAGCTGCCGGTCGATCACTTCGATCCACGCATCGATCTCCGCGGCAAAGCGAGCCGCCCAATAGGCGCGATCGCCTCCGAATCCCGACTCCCATCGGCCGACATCGCGAAAAGGATCCGCGGAATGGAAAACCAGTCGGAGCCTCTGAATCAGCTCGTGATCCCGGAGTTCCGTATGGAGCAATCGGGCTGCGGCTTCGCAGGGGCCGCATAAATACAGGTCGTCGCCCGCTTTCTCGGTCAGGATTTTGAGCGTGCCAAGAAGGCCGCTGAGCCAGCCCCTGTCCAGCACCGGTTCATCCAGAATCTGGTCGATCGCGCGATCCACGGTCCACAGGCTGGCAACCAGATTGCCGCTGTCGGCCGCGGAAATATATCGCGGATTCAGCGGCGTCAGCGTGTCGATGTCGTACCAGTTGAAAAGGTGGCCATCCTGCCGTTCAATCCGATCAATGGTGGCAAGGGTCGCGGAGCAGCGTTGGGAAAACTTTATGGCGGGCAGCCAACCAAAATCGTGCGCTGCGAGGGCCGATACCAGCCACAGCCCGATATTGGTAGGCGAAGTCCGGCGTGCTACCTCCACGCGCAGCGCCAGCTGGGTATTATCCGGCGGAAGCCAGTTGCTCTCCTGATTCACGAGGTCGTCGAAAAACCGCCAGGTCAGGCGGGCGGACTGGACCAGATAATCCGTCTCGGCCTCGGTCAGCTGCTCCGAACGGGGTCTCCAGGCGGGGCGATTCAGCCAGACAAGCAGAAACGGCGAGACCATCCATAGAGCCAGGAAACCACCCGTGGGCGGCAGCCTGTGCCAATAGTAAAGAATGGGTATCAGCGCCGCCGATACGGCTCCGATGATAATCATCTGGCTCTGTGTGGAGTTCACGTGAATGCTGGCTTCCCGTTCCGCGGCGTCCGCGGTCTGCCATTCGAGGAGCCGCCGCCGGCTGAAAAAACTCCGGTAGCACGCGCGCACAATGGCATCGATCGACAGCCACGCCTGATGAGGCAGAAATGCGGTGAGCAGGGCGGAGCGGATCAATTCATCGGTGGCTCCCTGCCTGCCGTGCACCGTGCCTTCCAGCTGGCGGGCCCATCGATCCAGGAGTGGAGCCAATGCAGGAATGGCGATCGCCAGCGCCACCACGACGCTCCAGACTGCGGGCGCCCCGGAAGTCACCCATCCGAACAGAAGCAGCAGCAGTGAAGCAACGGGTAC
>Ga0302320_10007396_pt1 | contig 24197 bp, 27 predicted proteins | sample Bog_T0_3_FD_202130 | JGI IMG/M metagenome (GOLD analysis project Ga0302320, IMG submission 202130) | Peat permafrost microbial communities from Stordalen Mire near Abisko, Sweden - Bog_T0_3 | ecosystem: Environmental > Terrestrial > Soil > Wetlands > Peat | place: Sweden: Abisko, Stordalen Mire...
CCCCGCGCACCCAGGGCGTGCCGCGCCCGCTGAGCTTGCCGTCGTCGGACATGGCCTCCGCAAACCCCATGCTGATGCCCGCGCCCACGGAGGCGGCCAGCCCGACCTTGAAGGTGTCCAGCGTGTTTGTGGTGGCGAAGGCGGCGGCAAACAAGGGCGCCAGCGTGGAGACGGAGCCGTCCATCAGCCCGGCCAGCCCCGGCTGGACGAAGCGCAGCACGAACAGCCGGCGCGCGGCTTTCCGCTCCGCGCCAAGTTCGCCGGAGGCGGCCTGCGCCTCGGTGATGGCTTCGGCGGCGCTTTCGTGCCGCTGCTCCTCGCGGGCCAGATCGCCGAGCAACTGGCGGATGCCGGCATCGGTGGCCCGTTGCGCCGCGGCCTCATAAAAGCGGCGCGCTTCAATTTCCATCAGGGCCGCCTCCGCGCGCGCCTGCTCCGGCCCCAGCGCCCCGGTGAACCACGACGGCCGCCGTATATTAAAACCCTGCACGTCCGGCCGCCGGATCAGCGGGATGTGTTCGCCGAAGCGCCGGCGATAAAGTTCGATCAGACGGTGCCGGTGGCCATCCTCCTCTCCGGCCATCTGGGTGAACAGCGCGGCGGTGGCCGGGTAGTCCTGGCCGAGCGAGTCCGCGAAATCGCGGTAGATATGGCTGTCCTCCTCCTCCGCCGTGACGGCCAGGGCGAGGATTTGGGCTTCGGTCAATTCACTGAAATGCATGGTGGTGCCGGTTCATTGCAGGGCGGAAGTGCGGGCCGCCATCCAATTCCAGTCCTGAATATCCAGGGGATTGGTGGCGGCTTTACCGGCGATTTTTTCCGACCGGTACATCCAGCGGTGGGTTTCCGAATGGCCGTCCGCAAAGTGGAAGCCGCAACCGGTGTTGTGATAGGTGCCCGGCGCGTCCTTCCAAGACGGATCAACCATGTCAAAGGCAAAGGCCGCGTCGTTCAAGCCGTGCTCGTCTTCATCCACCAACACCCAGAGCAGGGACGGACCCGGCTGGTGGTTGTCCGAGGCCTTGGCGAAGGTGTGCCATGGCTGGCCGCTGAAATGATGGTAGGTGCCGTCAAGCCAGGAGCCGTTGACGGGCTGATCCGGGATGCCGCTGTGGCCGTTGCCCGGACTGGTGGCCGCAAATTGCGGGTCCACCGTCCCCACCGCCTGGCTCATGGAAAAGGTCCGGACGGCGGGAACGGTCTGGCCGATCAAGGCCGAATCTTTGGTGCCTTGGTAGATGCCCTGACGCACGTCGGCCGGACAGCGGAACACTTTGTAATTGCCGCCCAGGTAGGTGATGAGCAACGAAAGGGCCGGATCTTGCAGCACGTCCGGATCAAATTCCTGCGGCTGGCCGATCCCCGCCTGCCCGGAACACCAGTTGTAGCCGGGCTGGGTGTTGCCATCGTCGGGATTGGGCGGGTAAAAATCATGGTTGTCATTGGTGTAGAGCGCCATCGCCACCAACATCTGCTTGCCGTTGCCGAGGCACAGGACGCCCTGGGCTTTTTGCTTGGCCTTGGACAGCGCGGGAAAGAGCAGCGCGGCCAGAATGCCAATGATGGCGATGACCACGAGCAGTTCGATGAGCGTAAACGCCCGTCGGCAATTCATGGAGGATAAGACACCAGCATTGGGGGTTCGGTTCAAGTTAATTCCCCGGCCCTCTCCTCCATTAAAGCATGGAGGAGAGGGATTTTTTGGGGAAAAAGCCAAAAGCTGAAAAGCTGAAAAGCTGAAATAAAGACAGGGGGAAAGGAAGAGTGAAGAAGGCTCAGGGCTTTGGGCTTGGGGAAAGTATAAATTATAAAGGATAAAGTATAAAACTTGGGGAAAGGCGGGAGGGGGGAAGGCTCGAGGGGCCATGGTGTTTTCCATTGTCAGGCGATGGAGGGTGGTGCCATACTGGACCCACATTATGAAACTCTTTCGCACCGCAATGGCCGGGATCGGCTTCGCTTTCGCGTTGTGTCCTTCGTTCAGTCTGGCGCCGGCTCAACCGGTCGCCGGGCAGCCCGCCGCCCGCTCGTGGTCGAGCGATCCGCGCGTGCAAAGCCGGACTTACGTGTTCACCAACACGGACGAGACGCTGCCGTATGCGGTGTTTGTGTCCACGAAGGTGGCCAAGGACAAGCCGGCGCCGCTCATCGTGGCGCTGCGCGGCGCGGGCGGGAATCCCGGCGTTTTCATGCATGAGCCCGCGTTGAGGCTCGCGGAGGAGGGAGGTTATATCCTGGTTGCCCCCATGGGTTATTCCGCCATGGCCAATTTTGGCAATCCGGCGGGGGGCATGGGCGGGTTTGGCCGGCGCGGCGGCGGGGCCACCAACACGACCGGCCTGACGTCCCCGCCGCCGGGAACGAATCAGGCGCCGGGCGCGCCGATGACCGGTCGCGGCGGCCCGGGGATGCCGGCGGGCAACGGGGCAGGCGGAGGCGACCAATCCAAGGCCAGCGAATACAGCGAACAGGACGTGATGAACGTGCTGGCGATAATCCGCAAGGAATTTAACATTGATGAGCATCGCATTTACCTGATGGGCCACTCGCAGGGGGGCGCGGGGGCGCTGCACATCGCGGACAAGTATTCCTCGATCTGGGCCGCCGTCGCCGGGCTCTCGCCGGGCGCCCCCGGGTTCCAACTGGATGCGAGCGCCAAGTTCAAAGATGTGCCGGTCCTGCTGGTGGTGGGCACCAAAGACACCTTCATTGGCAGTGTGCAGGGCCTGGACGAACGAATGAAGTCGCTGAACCTGCCGCACGAATACGTGGAAGTGCCCGGGAAGGATCACGGGGGGATCATCATGGGCGGGATGACGAATGTGTTCCAGTTCTTCGGCCAGCACAGCAAGCCTTAGAGCCTGTCTGAAGATTCAAAGGGGTTTTGTTTTCGCAACCAGGCCGGTATGGGAAGGCGCGACGAGCGAGCCTACCCCTCCCGCTCTGCGGGATGAGTGAGGAGCAACGCCGCCAGACCGGCCTGGTTGCGAAAACCCTCCGGGCGGCAGGTCTTTTGCCCGTGGACGGCGTTGGCTCGGCCCATTGGCTTCCCAAGCCTCCGCAAGTCAGAGACCCGGAGTTGACGTGCGCTCCGCGCAGGCAGTCAGCCCGCTGCGGGGATGCGCGGGCCTCGCCGCCTTGTCCACAGTCAAAATCCCTTGCCGCAGAACCCCTTTCAATTTTCAGACAGGCTCTTAACCGCAACCAGGCAGTTCAACCGCAGATGGACGCAGATGAACGCAGATAAAAGACGGAGTCCCGCAGAGCGGGACCACGGACTGCGCGGATGACACGGATATTGGGGAAAAAGCTGAAATGCTGAAAAACTGAAAAGCTGAAATAAAAGTCCGATTCTTCACGACTGAAGCCACGGTGGTAATGTACGTCCAAACGGCCGGCCGGGCTCGGCCGGTTTTCGGGGGCGCATCTTCCAAGTGACGGTCAGTGTCACTGGGAAGCAACTCAAGCGCTGGAGCGCGGGGAAGCTGCGTCCGGCTTTCAGGAATTCCCACCTTGCCAATTGACCGTTGGGGTGTGAAATTCGTTTGATAAAACCGGCAAAACGGCATGGCGGCAGGTGCTCTGGCAAACCGGCGGCACGCCGAAACGACAGATTTGGGTGATGCTGCGGGGCGAAACCGTTTAGGTGTTTATGAAAGAGCGATTCATCTTTGGGATGCACTGGAAGCACGACGGGGAGATGTATTATGACGAGGTGCCAGCCGACTCAAAGGAGGAGGCGGCCGGATATTTCATTGACCATAAGCGTGACGATGTTTCCTTGGTTCGCGTGGAACTGGTGGGGCCGAACGAGGGCGGCGTTCGGGAGATGGTGGTTTCGCCCTATTCGCCATTCAACCCGTTGGTGGCCCGGCGGCGGATGGACATTGATGAGGATGCCAGATGACCGCGATCAAGCCGGTTAAAAGACGCCGGAAATGGATATATTTGTCCGCCGCACTGTTCATTGGTTGCCGGTCGCAGCTTTTTCTGACGAATTGGACGCTTCATGCCAGATTAAATTTGGCGGTGAGCGGATATTTTTTTTGCCGCCTGGAACCGGCTGATCAAAACAGTTTTGAACATATATCACCCCCGAAATATTTTGCCTCCTTTTTGGTTTATAACCACGGGAAATACATTGGCTATTTGGATCCACACGGAGACTTCAGATCCATGGCAAATGAGGACGACAACAGACAATTGTTTCTTCAAACAGAAGAAATAACTCCAATCTTGGTTTTATTGGAAGGCGCCTCCTTGTTTGTCGCGTTGTTTATCGCAATCTTGGGGGCGGCCGGTTTCCTGGCGGACCGGCTGTACGGGCCGAAAGGAACGCCGTGAGCAATTATTTATGCGATTATACTGAACCCGTCTGCCGGGAGTCGCCATGAACTTGGGTTCGCCACCGGGAATGAAAGCCCCTTGTCCCTGCAGGCCGGATCCCCTGACCCGGCGCCACAAGCGCCTCGGCGTGAGCGTAATCCCCCCCAGGGGGGGTTCACACGAGGTCCGTCGCACAAGCAAAATAGTTGCAAAAAGTTTGTCCAGTTTTGAGGTTTGTGTACATCATTGGGTGAATGGCTGAACCGAACGACCATGAATTGCTTGCCGAATTCATCCGCCATGAATCCGAGGAAGCCTTTGCCATGCTCGTGGCGCGTTATGTCAACCTCGTTTATTCCGTGGCCTGGCGCTCCACCGGCAATCCGCACCACGCCCAGGAAATCACGCAGACGGTCTTCATCATTCTGGCGCGCAAGGCGGGGACCCTGGCGGCGGGCACGGTGTTGTCCGGGTGGCTGTATCAGACCGCCCGGCTGACGGCGGCCAATTTTGTGAAAGTCGAATTCCGCCGGCACCAACGCGAACAGGAGGCGTACCGGCAATCCAGCGGGCAGGAACCGGCCGCGGCGAAATGGGAGCAAATCGCGCCGCTGTTGGATGCGGCCATGGGGCGGCTGGGCGAAACCGACCGCAACGCCCTGCTGCTGCGGTTCTTTGAAAACAAGTCGGCGGCCGAAGCCGCCCGCACATTAAAGCTGAGCGAGCCGGCGGTGCACAAGCGCGTGGACCGGGCGCTGGAGAAACTGCGGAAAATTTTCAGCCGGCGCGGCGTGACGTTGACGGCAGCGATGATTGCCGGCGCGGTGAGGGCGAATTCCGTGCAGGCCGCGCCGGCCGGAACGGCGGCCAGGGTGGCGGTCACGGCATCAAAACGCGCGGCGGTTGCCGGTGCAACGCTGGCGTTGGTGAAAGGCACGCTGAAGCTGATGACTTGGAGCCAATACAGAACCCTCGTGGTCACGGCCACGGTCGCCACCCTGACGGGCGGCGCGCTGGTGACGGCGGTTTTGAGCGAACCGGCCCGGGCTTTGCCGGCCAAGGAAACGTCGGCCGACTCCCCCGCCCCGGTTGCGCGGGAGACGATGACGGGCGCGGCTTTTCTTTGCCTGACGACTCCGCCGGGCGCGGTGGCGTTGCAACCGGATGGAAAGATTGTGGCCGGCTCAAGTTTGTCCGGTTTCTTTATTGATCCCCAATCGGGACGGCTGGGTCAATTTGCCCGGGCGGTCGTCCGGCTGAATGCCGACGGCTCGTTGGATCCGACTTTCTCCTGCCACGCGGAACTGACGGCCTCGGATGCCGCCCGGGCCCACATTGATTGCCAACCGGACGGAAAGCTCCTGGTGTCCGGGTTGTTCGACACTGTGGATGGCCAGCCCAGACCCGGCTACGCGCGATTGCTTTCCGACGGTCGCGTGGATGATTCGTTTGTCCCGACCACGGGCTTGACCAACGGGCTGGCGTTGGGGCGGACTTATCTTTGCGGCGGCACTTATCCCGCGGCGGCCATGAGCGACGGTTCCGTGGTGGTGATGGCCGGGAACACGGGGGGAAGCTACGGCGCTTACCGGCTGGAGGCCACGGGCCGGCTCATTCCGTCAGCGACGAATGTCCAAGCTTCGGGGTTTGCACTCCATGGGGATCTGATGTACACGCTCCAAAACGACGGGTTTTGGGGGAACAAAACGCCGGACTGGAGCCGCACCACCCCGGCGGGCCGGCGGCCCATGGTTCGCCCCAACGGGCAATTACCATTCGAAGACTGCGCGGAACCGCCGTCCGCCACCGACGCGGCCGCCGTTTTCAAGGCGCTGTTCGCGGAAGTTCCCTTCGAACTGTGCCGCGTGGCGGTGCGGTTGCCGGAGGGTGGCGCGGTGGTTGGCGTCCGTGACCGATTCGTAAATGGCATCATGACGGCGCCGGGGCGATTCCTGCGGTTGGACAAAAACTGGATGCCGGATTTCAGTTTCACCAACCAGTATGAAGGCGACCGGCGGGGCAGCATGACCCTCAAACGATTGAAGGATGGCAAATTTCTGGTGGCCGGCGGTTTTACCAAAATGGATGGAGAGGATTTTTCCGGCATCGCCCGATTAAATGCGGACGGGCAGATTGATCATGGTTTTCATTGTGAGATCACCGGCGCCCCGCCGTGGCGTTCGGTGATGGACCTGGCGGTTCAGGAGGACGGGCGGATTGTCATCTGCGGGGCCTTCACCGCGGTCAACGGCGTCCCACGCCTGTATATCGCCCGCCTCAACGAGGACGGCTCGCTGGATGACGGTTTCAAAAATCCATTTATCGGCTTGGATGAATTTCAAGCCCTGCGGTTCCCGGTCCATCACCTGGCCGCCGAGACGGCAATATCCGCGACCAATGCCCTGGCGCCAGGCCCTCTGGCCGGGGTGGCTCCGCCAGAAACGATACTGATCACCGCGATGAAATATCAAGGCGGGGTTGCCAGGATTGGATTCACCGGCAAGGCCCGGGAGACTTACGTCCTTCAGGCCCGGGACGCTCTGAACGCCGCCAATTGGAACACTATCAGCACCAATCAGGCGGATGCGAGCGGCCGCGGAAGCTTCTCTGACCAGGACGCCATCAATCATCCGTCACGTTTTTATCGGATTGCCACCCCCTGAACCGTAACCATGCGATAGAAACGCAGCGTTTGTTTGGTCTTTTGGCGTAAGGACGTCGTCGTGAGGCGCTTCCAGATCCATGAAGGATAGGCCACGCACCTCACTCCTCGCCTTACGCAAAAAACCACGGCGCAACCACTTGCGTTTCTATTGCCTGGTTACGGCTGAAGCTGCCACCACGCTGAGGGCCGGAACCATACTGCCAGGGCCGCAGGATAGGCGACAGCGGAGTGCGCCCGTCCCCGGGCGCAGCAACGCCGGATGGCACCGAGACGGACTGGTTTTCCAAGGCCTTTTGGCATTCTCTCGTTGCTGCGCCCGAGGACGGGCGCACTCCGGCTTGGTCGTGCATCCCAGCGTCTCATCAGTACAGTTGAAAAAGAACTTAACCGCAGATGAACGCAGATGGCCGCAGATGAGGAGAAATGGCAAAGCCCGGGAATTCGAGGCCCCAACTGGTGCCCGGTCATGGCTGGACTGGATCAATTTTCCCTCCCGGTTTCTATCCGTTCGTCGGTGGTCGAAATGCGTCGTTCTGGCTGAGGGCCGTCCGGGCCGGGCCGCGTAATCCCATTTTGGAGCACCGTGATTGAGGGTCAAGGCCACCGACAAAATCAAACAAACGATGGGGACGGGCCGTCCCCACCCCTGCTTTCCCGGCGCCGGATTCAGGAACGGCTGGACAGCCGCCCCGGCTCCGCTTATGTTTTTCCCCATGGCGGCCCGCCCACAGCCTGAAGTCCTGCCCGGAATCGGGGTCAAACCCGATCCGACGGCGTCGCCGGAGCATGGCTATCTCGTGATCTGCTGGGATGACCCCGTGAATCTCATGGATTACGTCACGCATGTGTTTCAAGCCGTGTTCGGCTGGAAGAAGACCAAGGCCGAGGCGCACATGCTGGAGGTCCATACGCAGGGCCGGAGTGTGCTCGCCCAAGAAGACCTGGAAAAAGCTGAGTTTTACGTGCATCAGCTCCAGAAATACCAGCTCCACGCCACCCTGGAGCGCGCGGGCCAATAACCCATCCATGAGATTGTTCCAGGCCAACCACGACAGCTACGGGTTTGAATTCAGCCGGCGGGAAAAGGAACTGCTGTTTGAGGTGCTTTTGCTGTATCCGCTGATCCCCGCCGCGCATCACCGGCTGAGCCGCAACCCCGGCCCCCGGGACGAGGAGAACCAAAACCTGCTGGATGAATCGCTGGCCGCCCATCGGGAGGAAACCCGCGAACGGGTGCGCACCCTGCTGAACCATCCCCGGTGTTTTCAGCCGCAGGGCGAAGGTTATGCCTGGCTGGCGTCGCGCGGTGAAATGGAATGGCTGTTGCAGGTGTTGAACGACATCCGCGTGGGCAGTTGGCTGGCGCTGGGCAGCCCCCGCTTGCCGCCCCCGGCGAACCAACCGTTCACGCCCGAGTCGCTGGCGCATCGCCGGGCCATGGACATCGCCGGCGGCTTCGAGATGATCTTCATCGCGGCCTTGGACGGCGAGCCGCCGGCGCCGGCAGCCTGAGTGTCCCACCATGGCCCCGCTCCCGCGTTCCTTCTACGACCGCGACACCATCGTGGTGGCCCGGGAATTGCTGGGCCAACACCTCGTCCACGTCACGTCCGCCGGCGAGCGGCGCGGCCGGATCGTGGAGGTGGAGGCGTATCTGGGCGTGCACGATCTGGCGGCCCATTCCTCCAAAGGGCTGACGGACCGCACACGCATCATGTTTGGGCCGCCGGGCTACGCGTATGTCTATTTCATCTACGGCAGGCATCACTGCATGAATGTGGTGACGGAGCCGGCGGGGTGCGGCACGGCGGTGCTGCTGCGCGCCCTGGAACCCGTGCCGCCCCTCGCCGGACCCACGAACGGTCCCGGCCGGCTCTGCCGGACCATGGGCATTGACCGGCGGCTGAACGGGCACGATCTCCTGAGCCCTGATTTCTTCATCACCGCTCCGGGCGCGCCGGCGGAATGGAAAATTGTCAAACGTCCGCGCATCGGCGTGGCGTACGCCCGCCACTGGGCCAAACGCCTGCTGCGGTTTTACATCAAAGACAACCCGTTTGTCTCACGGGCCTGAGGAGGATGTCAAAACGCCAAATATTCAGACCCTCGTTACGCCGCCTTCCACCCCCGGCCAAAGGCGAATGAACCTCGGCAACGCCGCCCAAAGTGGTAGAATGGACTTATGAAAGTCACGTTGACGGCAGAATGGAAGACGCTCGTGAAGGAGAAGATCCGTAGCGGACATTACATGGACGAAAGTGACGTCTTGCGCGACGCATTGCGGGCGCTCGAACTGCGCGATGATCATGAATCGCCCGCATTCGAGGCGGTGGTGCGGGAAGGTGTGCGCAGTCCGCACCGGCCCTATGGCAAGGCCACGCTCAATCGCGTTCGTCGGGCGGCGCGTGACGGCAAATGAGCCTGCCGGTCAGTATTTCCGTCCGCGCCGAGGCAGACCTCACGCATCAATATCGCTGGTGTCTTGAAAATGCCGGGGTGGCGGTGGCGGAACGTTTTCTGGCGGGGTTTGATGCCACGGTGGAACAACTGACCCGACAGCCGGGACTGGGACGGGTGCGAACATTTCGCGCCGGGGAACTGGCGGCCATCCGGTCTTTCCCGGTCGGCGGGCGATTTGGGGTTCACCTCATTTGTTATCGCTGCGACGGTGATGGGTTGCGCATCGAACGCGTGGGGCATGGCGCGCGAGACCTGCCCCGCCATCTCCTCGAACCGCCGGAGGACTGAGCCAGGCAGGCAAGTACAAATCAGCATCCCGCTCTGAGCGGGTTGGCTTATTTTTTCCGCCCGACAAACGTCAGATACTGCCAGACCCCGCCATAGGCGGCGTCCACCCGGTTGATTTCCGGCTCGAACAAGGCCTGGAGCAACGGCCGCAACTGGCCGTTCATGCGCACATGGTTGACGGCCATCCAGCGTTCAAACCAGCGGAACCGGGTGGCGTGAAAATCCACCACCGCCACCCGCCCGCCGGGCGCCAGATCCGCCGCCGCCGCGAGGATGGCCGTTTCAAAGCCGGGATTGAACATGGAGAGGGCGTACGAGAACAGCACCAGATCGCAGCCGCCGGTCTCCTCCCGCGGCGCGTCATACGCCCGGTGCCGGAGCTCCACGCGGGAGCCGAAGGCAGCGGTCTTGCGCCGGGCCACCGCCAGCATCGTCGCCGAGAGATCCACCCCGGTGATTTCCGCCTGCGGAAACCGCTCGCAGAGGCGCGTCAGGTTCCGGCCCGTCCCGCACCCCGCCTCCAAAATCCGCGCCGGCTTGATCCGGGTGGCGAGGTCGCCAAGGATCGCGGTGCGACCGAACAGAAAGCTCCAGCGCGTGGCATCGTAGATGCGTGCATGCAGCCGGTAATAGTTTTCAATGGGGCTGCGCGGTTCCGCCCCGGCCGGTTGGGAGAAGACCCCGCTCATAACACTTCGGCAAAATGCAGGCTGCCGTAGGTCCCGACCCGGTCCGTGAGATGCAGCGGTCCGGTCCGCCCGGGTTGAAACTTGAGCCGGGCCAGCACCGATTCCGGGATGAAGCCGAGGTCCAGGCCGGCGGAGCGCATCAGGATTTTGGTGCCGCGCCGGCTGTTCGCCAGGATCAGCTCCCATTCCTCCAGGAGGGCCGCCGGATCGCGCCAGGCCAGCCAGTCCTGATGATCCAGCAGCACGTAATGCGAGTAACGGCCGGGATGCTCCCGCAGAAAACCGGTGAGCGTGGCGGTGTGCGTGGTGATCCGGTGCTGATGCTCCCGCAGCACCGGGTGATGGTGCTTCCGCAGATACTCCGGGCAGCAGGTCATGGTGTAGGAACCGGTGATATAGACGCGCCAGAAGTAATTTTCCGCCGCCGGCAGCTCCGTCATCACATGCCGGAGCTTGTCCTTGATGTAGCTTTCCAGGCCGCCGGGATAATGATTCTCAATGAGCTGGATTTGCGGCCGCGGCACGCCCAGCAGGGTCATGACACCGTGCTGGCGGATCAGCCAGTTGCTGAGCTTGCCCCAGACTTTCGGCTCCAACAAGGCGTAAATTTCCCGCTGTTCCTCCAGCGTTTTGGCGTCCAGCAGGCACATGGCGAAGTTCTTGATGTTGGGCTTGGCCTTGAAGAGCACGCCGCCCAGCAGCCAGGCCGCCACGCCCGAAGTGCCTTCATAAAAGAACGACTTTTTCAACCCGCCGGGATTGAAGAACCGGATGTGGCCGTCCCAGAACTTGCGCGCCGGCTCGGGCAGCTCCCGGGCGATGGACCGGTAGATAGCCTGGTGGTCGCGGTGGGAACCGAGGCCGAAGAACTCGAAGAAGTCCATGAACTGGCCGCGCCGCAGCAGCGCCAGCTTGAGTTCCAGGAGCGCGTTTTGGCGGAAATTGACATCCACCGCGTGAATCTCCGCCGGGCCGTCCAGCAAGTAATCCAAGGCGTTGCAACCCGCGCTGGTGATCATCACCACCCGGCTCTCGTTATCCAACTCGAGCAACCGCCGGTCGATGCGCGGATCCTCCCAGCAGGTGTTGTAAATGAGCTGGCTCCCATGCACATGATGGAACACCAGATCGCCGGTGGCCTTGAGAAAGGTGCGCGCCAGTTCCCCCGCGCCCCGGTCGGATTTGGGCCTGATGGTCATGGGCGGGAGTGACCGCCCTTCCGTTCGGAATGAAATTTCGACGGGACAAAGGCGACTGCGGCGGGCCGGCAGGGATTCAACATATCAAGCTTCATGATGGTCACATCCGCCCGGCTGATGCCATGGCATTCAGGTTACGATCCGGCAACAATTTGACGAGGAGGAAGCACAACGCAGCGGAGGGCGAAGCGGGCGCCCCTTTTCGGCCGGCGGAACTGTCGCAATCAGGTTGACCGGTCAGTTTCCGCTTTATTGGTAATCATATCCCGGCGGCGGATCGAAATAACCCGCGACGGAGATGCCCCCATGGGGATAGCGGAGCGAGCTGCTCCAATAGATGCGGAGCAAAAGGGCGTGACCATCCGCAAAATCGGCCATGTTTTTGGAGTTATAATAGGAATCGGCCGGGCAGGCGAAAACCCGGTCCGGCGGCGACGACGTTCCGTTCAAACCGACGCAGCTTTTCACGAGTTCCTGGTACGATATATAAGTGTGGGGGCCGTGGTTGGGCAGCACATCCCCATTGTCCCCGGCATAGAGGTGGACGCCCAAGTTGAGTTGTTTCAGATTATTCAAACACACGGTCGCTTTGGCCCGGGCTTTCACGCCGGCCAGCGCCGTCAACAGCAGCGCCGCCAGAATGGCCAGGATGGCAATGACCACCAGCAACTCAATCAAGGTCAAGGCGGCCGGCCGGGCGGCCGCCTGATTTGGGCCTTTCATACTCTTTTGGACCGGAACGGCGGCCAAGGCTCACGAGCGGTTTGGGCCACGCTTCCGCGTCGCGTTTGGGTTCATTCTTCCACGGGCGTCTCCGTCGCCGGTTCGGCGGCGGGTTTGGGCCGGTACAGCAGCACCACATTGCCCACGCGCAGGATCAGTTCGCTCCAGGACTTTTCGGCCAGCAAGGGCGCCAGTTCCTTCTTTTGCTCCTTGAACTGCTCAAACTTCACCTTGATCAATTCGCGATGCTTGAGCGTCTCCACCACCTGGGCCAGGAACCGCGGGGTCAGGCCGTCCTTGCCCACTTTGAGGACGGGCTTGAGCAGTTGGCCGCGGGCCTTCAGGGCGCGGATGGTGGCATTGGTCAGTTCAGACATTCCCGCAGGATGCCAAAGCGGCCGCTCCGGGGAAATCTCAATTATCCGCTCCGGCAATCCCGGCAAGGCCGATTTAGGAAGGCGCGACAACCGGGACGGGAATGGCTCGTCCCCGCGTTTTCAAGGTTATCAAACAAACGATGGGGACGAGCCGTGCCCACCCCGGTGCTGGAATCCGCCCGGAAGGCGCATTGATTTTGCATAAGTAAGATTGACACGGGCGCGGGCTCTTTTTAATTTCCATCCGCAAAGACCACGCGCTTTGCCCCGGACGGCAAGTCCGGGGATTTTTATTGCGAACCACCGGCGCGTTCTTTGAAATACTATGGCAAACACGATTCTGGTCGGCGCCCAATGGGGCGACGAAGGCAAAGGCAAGATCATTGATGTGCTCACGGAGCAGGCGGACGTCGTCGTCCGCACCCAGGGGGGCAACAATGCCGGGCACACGGTTTTTCTGGGCGCCAAAAAATACGTCCTGCATCTGGTCCCCTCGGGCATTCTGCGCCGGGACAAGCTCTGCGTGATCGGCAACGGCGTGGTGATTGATCCCGTCGGCCTGGTGAAAGAAATCCAGGGCTTGAAGGACATGAAGGTGAAGGTGGCCCGCAACCTGGTGGTGAGTGAAACCGCCCATCTGGTCCTGCCCTACCACCGGGAACTGGACGCCCAGCGCGAAGTGCTCAAGGGCAAAAACAAAATCGGCACCACCAAGCGCGGCATCGGCCCGGCCTATGGGGACAAGGCCGCGCGCGTTGGGATTCGGATGATTGACCTGGTGGACCCGGCCCGCTTTGAGGAAAAGCTCCGCCAGCGCATCCGGGAAAACAACGAGGTACTCCGGGCGCTCGGGGCCAAGCCCCTGTCCTTCAAGCAGGTGCTGGCGGAATACCGCGCGGCGGGCGATTACCTGAAGCCCTACGTGGCCAACACCGTGGTGCTGCTGCACCAATGCACCCGGCGGGGCGACAACATCCTGTTTGAAGGCGCGCAGGGCACCTTCCTGGACATTGATCACGGCACCTATCCGTACGTCACGTCCTCCAACACCACTTCCGGCGGCGCCTGCACGGGCTCCGGCGTGGCCCCCAACCGCATGGATGAGGTCGTGGGCGTAATGAAAGCCTACACCACCCGGGTGGGCGAAGGCCCGTTGCCCACGGAAAACGCCGAAATCTCCGATCTGCTGCACGGCATGGGCCGCGAATTCGGCGCGACCACCGGCCGCGCCCGGCGCTGCGGTTGGTTCGATTCCGTCGCCACCCGCCACGCCACCATGGTCAACGGCATTGACAAGCTGGCCGTGACCAATCTCGACGGCCTGGACTCCGTGGCCTCCATCAAAGTGTGCGTCGCCTACCGGCACGGGAAGGAACGGTTTGATTACGTGCCCAACGACGCCGCCCTGCTGGCGGAATGCGAACCGGTATACGTGGAATTTGAAGGCTGGCAGACGCCCACCGACCGCGCCAAGTCCTGGAAGGAGTTGCCGCTGAAGGCCCGGGCCTATCTCAAAGCCATCGCCGAATTGTCCGCGGCCAAATTGTTCATCGCCTCGGTCGGGCCGGCCCGGGAACAGACCATTTTTGTGTGAGCGCCGCTCCCCTCCAGTTGAGTTCCGAGGCCCGGGCCAACCTGCCCCAGCACGTCGCCGTGATCATGGATGGCAACGGCCGCTGGGCCAAGCAACGGGGCCTGCCGCGCATCGAGGGCCACCGGCAGGGCGCCGAATCCGCGCGCGCGATCATCCGCAACGCCGGCGAACTGGGCATCAAATACCTCACCCTGTATGCCTTTTCCGCCGAAAACTGGAACCGCCCCCAGGACGAGGTGGACGCGCTCATGAAGTACCTGGTCCACTACCTGAAAACGGAGACTTCCGAGCTCAACAAAAACAACGTGCGGCTGGAAGTCATCGGCCAGATCTGGCGGCTGCCCGACCACGTCCAGGAACACCTTAAAAAATCCATCGCCACCCTCGCCAAAAACAACGGCCTGACCCTCATCATGGCCCTGAGTTACGGCAGCCGCATAGAAATTGTGGATGCCGTCCGCCGCCTGGCCGACAAGGTCAAGACCGGCCAGATCGAACCCGCCGACATCACCGAGAAAGTCATTTCGGATCATCTGTGGACCCGCAACACGCCCGACCCCGACCTGCTGATCCGCACCAGCGGGGAGATGCGGGTGAGCAACTTTCTGCTGTGGCAGATTTCCTACGCGGAACTGGTGATCACGCCCACGCTCTGGCCGGATTTCCGCAAGCCGCAGCTTTTTGAGGCGCTGGAAGAATACGCCCGCCGCCATCGGCGCTTTGGCGGGGTGTAAAGCAAAAATGCTGAAAAACTGACATGTTGACACGCTGAAATAAAGACCGGGGATCCCGCAGAGCGGGACCACGGATGGCGCGGATTTTTGGGAAAAGCGGAAAGTGGGAAAGCGCGAAATCGGAAACGGGGAGAGGGTTTAAACACAAGACGCGGACGCAAGGACGCAAAGAAGGCGGGGGGTTGGGCGGAAAGCAAAGGCCAAAGTCTGAATGCCAGCCAAAGATATTTGAAATTTTGCCCACGAATGGACACGAATTGAAAATCTGAGAGATGAATTGACGACATTTCAAGCGTAGGACTAAAATTAAAGGGGTTTCGGCCCTACAGGCCTCACAAATGATTGCGGGGGCGGTTTCCTGGGGCTGCGCTCAGCGGGGCGAGCAACGAGAAATGTCCAAGGTCCCAAGCCTAATGTCCAAAGTCAGGATGGCCGATCGGCCGTTGATTTGAGCCTCCTTACGTCGGCTGCTACGTGATGTTGAAATGGGGAAGCCTCCGGGCTTTGGGCTTTGGGCTCTGGGGGAGAAGCCCAAACGGCGCGCCCCGAGCGCGCCCGGCCTTGCCGTCCCGGAATTGTCGGCAGGTTAAGATCCCTACGGCTTGGGCAGCGAGGCGGAGGGCAAGATGCGGGCATGGGACTGGCGGCAGGATGCCGCCAGGTACGGCAGGCGGGACGCCCGCCGGTACAATGGCAGGGTGAAAATGGGCGGCGCGGCAGCGCCCCACCGGACAAGGCTGCCGACAAAGTCGGAACGTGAGCAAACGCTACGCCGGGTGGGGTTTCAGTCCGCAAGCCGGGCACACGGGGGAGATCGCTGGACGGCAAACCTGAAGGACCGGGGGGACGAGGCGGTGGCCGGATGTGGGGACGAGCCCGTCCCCACCCCGACTTTGTCGGCAGCTTTGCCCTGCCGGAGCGGCTTTCCCAGACGATGATTTACTTTCGGCGGGCGCACTGCTAGATATGGGGGGTGTTCAACGACACCAACATCTGGAAGGGCTTCAACCGGCCCCGGCGGCTGAGCCTGATTGCCGGACCGTGCGCCATTGAGAGCGAAAAGCTCTGCCTGCAGGTGGCCGCCGCCGTCCAAAAGATGTGCGCCCAATTGGGCGTGTTTTACGTGTTCAAGGCCAGTTTTGACAAGGCGAACCGCACGTCGGCCAAATCGTTCCGCGGCCCCGGCTTGGAGGCGGGGCTGAAAATTCTGGCGAAGGTCCGCACGGAACTGGAGGTGCCCGTGCTCACGGACGTGCATACGGAAGCGCAGGCCGCCGCCGCCGCGGAGTTCGTGGATGTGCTCCAGATCCCCGCGTTTTTGTGCCGGCAGACGGATTTGATCGCCGCCGCCGTGGCCACCGGGAAAATCGTCAATCTCAAGAAAGGCCAGTTTCTATCCCCCCAGGAAATGGGCCAGGTGGCGGAAAAGGCGCGGACGGCGGGGGCCAAAAAAATTCTGCTGACGGAACGCGGCACCACGTTTGGGTACAACAACCTGGTGGCGGACATGCGCTCGATCCCGATTCTGAAGCGTTTTGGGTTTCCAGTTATTTTTGACGCCACGCACTCCGTGCAACTGCCGGGCGGGGGCGGCGATCAGTCGGGCGGGCAGCGGGAATTCGCGCCCGTGCTGGCCCGGAGCGCCCTGGCGGCCGGGGCCGACGGTCTGTTCATCGAAACGCATCCCGATCCGGCCCGCGCGCTGAGCGACGGCCCAACATGATCCCGCTGGCGGAAATGGCCGCCCTGCTCCGCCGGCTGCTGAAAGTGTTTGAGGCGGTTCAATGAACAGCCCGGTGAAAATTTCCGCGTCCCTGAAAACCCGCCTCGCCCGGGTCCGGCTGTTCTTATGCGACGTGGACGGGGTGTTGACGGACGGTTCGATCTACGTGGGCGGACAACGCGAGTTCAAGCGGTTCAACATCCGCGACGGGCTGGGCATGGTGTTATGGCGGCGGGCGGGTAATAAAATCGGCTGGGTTTCGGCCCGGCCCTCGGCGGCCACCCGGGTGCGCGCGCGGGAGCTGAAAATCCATTTTTTGGTGCAACAAAGCGACCGGCTGGGCAAGGCCGCGGCGATTGAGCAATTATTGTCGAAGGAAAAATTGAGTTGGAATGAGGTTTGCTTTGTCGGAGATGATATTGTGGATCTCGGGCCGCTGAGCCGGGCGGGGCTGGCGGTGGCGGTGGCGGACGGGGTGGCCGAGGCCCGGGCGCTGGCGCATTATGTCACCCGGCAGCCGGGCGGGCACGGGGCGGTCCGCGAAGTGATTGAATTGATATTACGCACACAAGACCAATGGGCGTCGTTTGTAAAACATTATATGGCCTGAGGCGCGCGGCGGGCACGGCGGCGCTGGCGGGGTGCGCCGGGCTGGGGCTGGCGGTGGCCGGGCTGCGGGGCCAGGAGGCCCCGCGACAACAGGCCAGCGATTACTCCTCGGTGGAGTATTTTGATCCGCCCCACGAACTGCAAATCAGCTCGCGGGTGACGGGCGCGCAGGCGTTCCCCCTGCCGGGCAACCGACGGGTGCGGTTCAAAGATTTCAGGCTGGAAACCTTCGCCACCAACGGGCACGCGCTGTATATTGTAGAAGCGCCGGACTGCGTGTACGACAAGTCCGACCGCCTCGCCAGTTCGGCCAGCCACCTGAAGGTCCGGCGGGCGGACGGCCAGGTGACGCTGGAGGGGGAAGGTTTTTTGTGGCGGCAGGACGACAATTTCCTCATCATTTCCAACCAGGCGCAAACCGTCATTGAACCCGGCACCGGAACCGGCCCAAACACGAAAATGATCCCATGAAACACTTGATCCTGATCCTGCTGCTGGCCGCCGGTTTGCGACCGGCGGCGGCGCAAACCAACGCCCCGGACGAACGCACCCACATCCATAGCGACGGACCCGGCTCGTTTGACATGGTTCGGCATCACGTGACCTATCAGGACAATGTGCGGGTGGATAATCCGGGGATGAAGCTCACCTGCGCCTGGCTGGCGGCCGACCTTCCCCTCCCCAACAATCCCGACAAGCATATCCTGGCCCGAACCAATGTGGTCATCGACCTGACCGGCGAGCCGGGCAAGGGCACCAACAGCGGGGCCGGCTTGCTGGACGACACGCACCAGAACTGGCATGTGACCGGCGACCAGGCCGATTATAATTTTCGGGTCACGGGCACCGCGACCAATGAAATCGTGACCGTCACCGGCCATGCCGTCGCGAAATCGGACAAGCTGACCGTCACCAGCGAGCGGGAACCGCTCGTTTACAACCTGGTGACCAAGATGATTTCGGGCAAGGACTATGATACGATCTCCAACGACCCCCTCAGTCCGGGCCGGACCACTGCCCCCGCCACCACCAACGCGGCACCCGTCCCCTGATAAAATCCATCATGGAGCCAGCCATTCCCGCTTCTGACGTCCTGCTCACCACCGAAAACCTGGTCAAGGAATACGGGGGGCGGCGGGTGGTCAACGGCGTTTCCGTCAACGTGGGCGCGGGGGAAATCGTGGGGCTGCTCGGGCCGAACGGGGCGGGCAAGACGACCACCTTCAACATGGTGGTGGGGGTGGTGAAACCGGATGAAGGGAACGTGTTGTTTCAAAACCAAAACATCACCACCCGGCCGATGCACCAGCGGGCGCGGCTGGGGATTGGTTATCTCACGCAGGAGCCGTCGGTGTTCCGCAAGCTGACGGTGGAGGAGAACATTCTGGCGATTCTGGAGACCTGCAAGCTCACCCGGGCGGAACGGGCCGTCCGTTTGAAATACCTGCTGGAGGAGCTGGATCTGACGCCGCTGGCCAAGAGCAAGGCCTACCAGTTGAGCGGCGGGGAAAAGCGGCGCCTGGAGATCACCCGCGCGCTGGTGACCAGCCCCAAACTGCTGCTGCTGGACGAACCCTTCGCCGGGATTGACCCGATCGCCAAATTCGAGGTGGGGAAAATCGTGCGCCGGCTGCGGGAGCGGGGCCTGGGGATTTTGATCACCGACCACGATGTGCGGGAGATGCTGAAAATCATTGACCGCGGTTATATAATTTACAAAGGTCAGGTGCTGGTGGCCGGCAGCGCGGAATTTTTGGCCGGCGACCCCAAGGCCCGGGAAATTTATCTCGGGCCGGAATTCAACATATAATGGTTATGGACCGAAACGCCGTCACCGTCGAAAAGTTTTTCCAAGGCTACGCGGAATCGCTGCAGCTCCGGCGGCTGGGCGGCGGCGCGGAACCGCTGCAGCGGATCATCCGGGAGCCGACGGTCAACCGGCCCGGTCTGGCGCTGAGCGGGTTCACCCGGTACTTTGCCAACAAGCGCTTGCAGGTGATGGGGCACGCGGAAGTGTATTACCTGCGCTCCCTCCCGCCGCAGGAACGCCCGGCGCGTTACGCCTGCCTGTTTGCCTACAAGATTCCCTGCATTGTCTTCAGCCGCACCCTGCGGCCGGACCGGGATTTTCTGGCGGCGGCGGAGAAAGCCCGGGTGCCGATTTTTCAGACGCCGCTGGTGACGATGAAATTCATCAATCTGGCGACGCTGGCGCTGGAGACAATGTTCGCCCCGCGCGTGACCGAGCTGGGGAGCATGGTGGACATTCTCGGGGTGGGCGTCATCATCCGCGGCGACAGCGGCATCGGCAAAAGCGAGGCGGTGCTGGCGCTGATCGAACGGGGTTACAGCCTGGTGGCCGACGATGTGGTGAAGGCCATGCTGGTGGATGGCAAGGAAATTCTCTGCACCAGCGCGGAACTCACCCGCAACCACATGGAGGTGCGCGGGATCGGCATCATCAATGTGGTTTCGATGTTCGGGATCAAGAGCATCCGGCATGAAAAAACCCTGGATCTGGTCGTCACCCTGAAAATCTGGAATGACGTGCCGGATGTGGACCGATTGGGCATGGAGCAGGAATTTGTGACGATCATGGGCCTGCCCGTCCCCCATATCACCATCCCGGTGCGGCCGGGCCGGGATCTGGCGCGGCTGATTGAAGTGGCCGCCTTTCAGACCAAACTGAACAAGTCCGGGCACAACGCGGCCCAGGAATTAAACGACCGGCTGATCGCCCAAATGGTCCCGGGAACACAGCCGTCCAAGTAAATTAAGTTGCCGTCCGGCGGAAGGTAACTTAGGTTGGGGCAAGCAAGGCAATGATGAGCGCAAACAAAGCAGATGGCCAGGCCTTCAGCAAAGAGCTGACGGTGTTGAACAAGCAGGGCATTCACGCCCGGCCGGCCGCCCGTTTTGTCAAGACCGCCAATCAATTCACCTCCGAAATCTTCGTGGAAAAGGACGGCGAAAAAATCAACGGGAAGAGCATCATCGGGCTGATGATGCTCGCCGCCGGTCCGGGCAGCAAATTCACCGTCCACGCCAACGGGGCCGACGCCTCCCAGGCGCTGGCGGAAATCGAGGCCCTCGTAAAACGCAAGTTTGATGAGGATTGATGGTCCCGCATGACGACCGAGGCCTGGCCAGCGGGCATGAAGGGGCGCCCTCCCCGGCACGGACCGGGCGGGGTCAAAGCCAGCGGGGAACGTTGAAGGAAAAACCGGCTAAATCCTTTGGAAAACCTCAGTTTTAAGGCTAAATTCCGACCATGAAAATTCACGAATTGACGATTGGCTTAAAAATCAGGCATCCGCAACACGGTTTTGGCATCGTTAAAAAACTGGATGAACATACGGCCGAAATCCGTTTTGACGATGGATTACGGACCGTTGACCCGGAAATGAGCGGGATAACACCCGGCGAGCCGGTGGTGGAAGCCAAAGGGCTGGATGTGCCGCTCAAATCGTTCGTTGAAACCATTGTGGAAAGCATGGTTGCCAAGCTGGGGATTGAAAAGCCGGATTCGGTGATTCAAGAGCTTGGGGCACGATGGAACGCGGGAAAGCTGGTGATGCACCCGGCCGACCCGACGTTACAAACCAAGGAAGTTCCCCTGGAAGTTTTTTTTCATAAAGTGGTCGGCATTCGCAATCAATTGCGCGTCTTGGAACAGAAAATCAACGCGCACGAAAAATTAACCGATGGTGAAAAAATTGAAATGCAGCAATATATCACCAGGTGCTACGGCTCGCTGACGACATTCAACATATTGTTCAAGGAGAAGGAGGGGCAGTTTTAAGCGATGTTAAATGAAACGCATTTCCGCAATCGTGCGTCGGCAACAGCCGGCGAGACAGGGCCGGCAAACCGGCGCTCCGCAAATACGTGAAACTTTTGCGTTGGATAATCCCTCTGGTTTTGTGACCCTCAAAGCGTTCAACCCTTAAACTGATGAAAAAATCTGCTGCCGGAAATCTTAACCGCCGTCAATTTATTGCCCGGACGGGCGCGGCGCTGGTGCTGCCTCTGCTTGTGCCGGGCTGCGTGGTCGGCCGTGGCCGCCGCGCCCGGCCTTCCAACCGGGTCACGATGGGCGTGGTCGGCTGGGGCATGCAGGGTCCGAGCAACACCAAAAACTTCCTCGCCCTGCCCGACTGCCAGGTGGTGGCCGCCTGCGATCTGGACAAAGACCACCTGCAGGACGCCGTCAAAACCATCAACGACCAGTATCAAAACCAGGATTGCCGGGCGTACCACGATTACCGGGAGATGCTGGCGCGCCCGGACATTGACGCGGTGATGCTGGCGGTGCCTGATCATTGGCACGAGCTGGTGGCCACGGAGGCCGCCCGGCAGGGCAAGGATATTTACGGCGAAAAGCCGCTGGCCAAGACCGTGGCTGAACAGCAGGCGATTGTGCGGGCGGTGGAAAGGCATGGTTGCATCTGGCAGACGGGTTCGTGGCAGCGTTCCGGCGCCACGTTCCGCAAGGCGGCGGAGATTGTGCGCAACGGGCTGATCGGCAAGGTGACACACGTGGAGGTCGGCCTGCCGTCCGGGCACAGGGATTTTGCGGGCACGGCTCCGGAGCTGCTGAAGAAACTGGGGAAACCAGAGGACCAGCCGGAGTTTCTGGCCACCATCACGCCCGGAACGGACGCGTGGGCGGCCGCGGTCACCGAACCGCCGGCGGAGCTGGATTTCGAGACTTGGATCGGCCCGTCCAAAATGGAGCCGTACATCAAAACCCGGGTGCATAAGAACTGGCGGTGGAATTACAACACCGGAGGGGGCCAGTTGCTGGACTGGATCGGGCACCATTGCGACATCGCCCACTGGGGCCTGAACTTTGACCGGTCGGGACCTTCGGAGATTGAGGGCCAGGGCGATTTCCCCCCGGCAGACGCCTTGTGGAACACCTGCCCCAAATACCGCATTGAGTTGAAGTATCCCGACGACGTCACGATGACCATTGCCGGCGGTTATCCTGACATCAAGAGCGGCACGAAATGGATCGGGACGGACGGCTGGGTGTGGGTGGATCGGGAAGGTTTTGAGGCGTCCAATCCAGAATGGAAAAAGTACAAAAACTTGCCGGCCGATTTGGCCAAGGTGAAGCTCTACGTCTCCGACAACCATTGGAAGAATTTTGTGGATTGCGTGAAATCAGGGCAACCGACGGTCGCCCCGGTGCAGACCGCGCATCATTCGGCCATCCCGGGCCATCTGGGGCTGATTTCGATGCTGACGAAACGGAAGATCCGCTGGAGCGTTGGGGCGGAGAAGATCATGGGCGACCCGGAGGCCAGCCAACTGCTGACGCGTACTTACCGGGCGCCGTACCAGTTTTAGGTTTCGGACCAACGGGCCATGAGCCAGAGGAGGTCGCCGAGACGGTTGAGGTAGATGACCATCTCGCCGTTTAGCCGTTCGTCGGAAGGGCGAAAGTCCAGGACCCGGCGTTCCGCCCGGCGGCAAACGGTCCGCGCCACATCCAAGGCGGCGGCATTAACCGTGGCGCCGGGCGTGGCCCAACCTTGGAAGCTGATTTTTTGCGCCTCGATTTCCCGCACCCATGCATCGAGCCGGGCGGTCATGTCCGGGGTCACCAGGGAATAACCCTGCTGAACATAGCGCGCCAAATCCTGCGGCAAAATGCCCAGTTCCCCCATCACCACGATCAGATCCTGCTGAATGGCGAGGAGCGGGTCGCGGATGAACGGGTCGGCGGCCAGGGCCCGCGCAAGGCCAATGGCGGCATTGAGTTCATCCACCGTGCCATAGGCCTCCACGCGGGGATGGTTCTTGGGGAGCCGCCGCCCGTACATCAGGCCGGTGGTTCCGTCATCTCCGGTTTTGGTGACAATGCTCATGGTCAGTGGCGGGCGGGTTTGGTCGGGGTGGACGAAGGTGCCGGCGATTGCACAATGCTTTTATAGGCCAGGATGCCTTGGACAATCGCCCGGGCCATCAGCCGGCGATAGCCGGCGTCGAAAATCCGCCGGCCCTCGGCCGGATGGGTCATGTAGCCGCCTTCGATCAGAATCGCGGGCATGGCGGCGTCGCGCAGGACCGCAAAGCGGGCCCGGCGCACCTCGCGGTCAGTGGCCCCGAGGATGTGGACGAGGGATTTCTGGGTCTGGGAGGCCAGCAGCATGCTTTGCTGATCAAAACGGTTGGCGGGGGTCCGGCCATAATCTGCGCCGTCCCCTTGAGCGTTGGAGGAACTGGCCCCGACCGGCGTGATGCAGTAGGTCTCCGGCCCCTGAACCTCGTTTTTGCCTTCCTCCGTGGCGTTGAAATGCAGGCTGACGAACAAATCCGCGCCCTTCCGGTTGGCGAGGGCCGGCCGCAACGGCAGGTCCACATATTCATCTTTGGTGCGGGTCAATATCACCTTGAAACCCGCCTGGACCAATTGGTCGTGCAATTCCTGCGCCAGGGCCAGAGTGTAGGTTTTTTCGTTGTACCCGCCCACGCGATTGCCCGTGTCCTTGCCGCCATGACCAGGGTCCAGGCAGATGGTGGTGAGGTGCTTGCCGGCCGGCTGGCGGGGCGGATACAAAATCGGGCGGATGGTCTTGTCGCAATCCAACTGGGAAATCAGCGGCACGCTCCGGTTGGCGGCGACCGGAAAAAGCAGCCGGACGGCCACGCCATTGAGCTTGGCATCCTGGGAATTCACCTCCAGCACCAGGCGGAGCACGCGGTTGGTGGCGGTGATTTGGTTGCCCTGGCCGCCCCGGACCACCTTCAAGCCGTTGGCCACCGCCCAATCCGCCACCGGCACATAACCATGGCCGTTGA
>Ga0302320_10007400_pt1 | contig 24194 bp, 14 predicted proteins | sample Bog_T0_3_FD_202130 | JGI IMG/M metagenome (GOLD analysis project Ga0302320, IMG submission 202130) | Peat permafrost microbial communities from Stordalen Mire near Abisko, Sweden - Bog_T0_3 | ecosystem: Environmental > Terrestrial > Soil > Wetlands > Peat | place: Sweden: Abisko, Stordalen Mire...
CAAAAGCATTTGGATTTATCCGCTCACGCGCCACTTCCAGCGACAACTCTGCAGCGGATAGGTCAGGCTTGGTGCCGGTAGTCACCGTCATGGCGGTCGCTCGTCAGAAGATCTGTGTAATAGAAAGGAACTGACCAGAAGCAGGCGGCGGGCCTGACCGAGCGCGACACGCTCACCATCATCGACCGCACGGGCGATAGCAACCGCAACCTGCGGGATGTGGCCTTAATGCTCGTGGGCCGCGATCTACTGGCCCGGTCATCCGAACTCGTGGGGCTCACCGTAGCCGACCTAGAGGAAACCGAGCCCGGCATGCTCGTGAAGCTGCGACGCGGGAAGACGACCACCGAGACGCACTCCTGTTTCGTTGGGGAGGCAGCTGCGGTGGCGCTGCGATCGTGGCTCGGGCGGACCGGTATCGTGCATGGACCTGTGTTTCAAAGCCTGACCAAAGGCGGCAAGGCGACGGGCCGGGCGCTCGACACGCGCGACGTGCGACGAATCCTCAAGGGTCTGGCCGTTGCTGCCCGCCTAGGCCACGGTAAAGCCGTGAGCGGGCATTCATTGCGGGTGGGCATGGCGCAGGACCTGGTGGCCGCCAACATGGATTTGCCGAGCGTCATGCAGGCGGGGGGCTGGTCGACGCCGGTCATGGTTTCGAGGTACACCGAGAAGTTGACGGCACGGCGTGGGGCCGTGGCACGATACTACGGCAGTCGATAGCGCCGAGAATCGATTGGTAACGCGCGTACTGGGCGGGGAGAGGACGTGGCGAAATCGAGGGGACCTAAGCGATCTGGGACGGGCAAGGCTTCACGGCCGTCGACGACGAAGTCTCTGGAAGCTCAAGCCAAGAGTAAGGGGTCGGGCGCGAGCCTCATGGTTATGGTGCCGCCAGAGACGCTTCGAGCACTCCGCGTGCAGGCGGCGGAGACCGGCACCACTGTGCGTGCGCTCGTGCTTGCGGCGCTGAGCAAGGCGGGGTATGAGGTGCCGGCCGATGAACTGATCGATCGGCGGCGGCGGACATGACGGGCTTCACTTGCAAATTCGCTGAATGCAAAAAGCACGAAAGGCCTTTCCAACGCTTGTCAGGCGAAATCGACCCCGGGCACCCCCGCTGACTGAAAACGGGTCCTTCGATAGGACCTATCTCGAAGCGCGCATCTGTTACGGGGCCCGCTCTTTTTTGTGAACCTAGAGAAGTTGGGTCCCATCGGGTATGTTGAGGCTGCCGGGGACAAAGAAAGCCTGGGGCTTTGCCGTCCACGTCGGCCACCGGCCATACCGCCCGTGCGCAACTACGTCACTACGCGAAGCAGGCTCTTTCATAGTGGCACGGAACAGCCACCCGTCGATCAATGGCGGAGCAGGAGTTGATCTGCGTGTAGGTATTCTCATCAATAAGCCAGGGACGTGACGATGCTAGTCGGAGTGGTCCCGGCGGGTACGGTCGGGATACTTTGCGTCGCGAACGCACCGGAGCCATTGATGTTGAATTGAGCCACGGCGCTGCCACCTCGATCGGCCACATAGGCGTAGCCGCCGGTCTGATCGACCGCGAGCGCATAGGGCGAGACCAGCGTCATTGTGTTCTGCAGTGAGCTTGTCAGGGTGAGGGGTCCACCTGCCCCGATGGTGAATTGTACGATGGTGCTGGTTGCGGGATTCGTGACGTAGACGTATGCGCCGGTGTGGCTCAAAGTCAATGAACTCGCGGTCTGCGATATCGACGCTGGGGTCATAGCGGTGAGGGCGCCGCCCGCCCCGATGGTGTACTGGCCAATCGTCGCGTTGCCCAGGTTTGCGACATAGAGGTAAGAGCTCGTCGGATCGATAACGATGGCGTTGGGACTGGCGCCAGCCGCCAATGTCACGCTGCTGGTCGGCGTCGTGCTCAGGGAGCCTGTCGTGATGCTGAAGACCTCAATCTCGGTGGACGTGGCAACGTAGGCGTAGGCCCCAGTCGGATTGACTGCGACTACCGCGGCGCCGGTGCCGGCCGTGATGGTCGGCGTCGCCTGAGGTGAGAGGGCGCCTAGTGTCGCGGAGTATTGCGACACCGTCCCATCGGTGTAATTCGCGACGTATACATAGCTGCCATTGATCGCGATGCTGTTTGGTCCTGCTCCCGTTGGCACGGTTGCCATGCCCATCGGGGACAGGGTTCCATTCGCCGCAATGTTGTACTGAGACAGGTTGTTAGACCCAAAATTCACCACGTAGGCGTAGTGTCCTGTCGCGTCCACGGCGATAGCGAACGGCTGAGTTCCAGCGGTCACGGAGGGAGTGTCCATGGGATTGAGCGCGCCATCGGCGCCGATACCGAATTGAGACACCGTGCCGTTGCCAAAGTTGGTGGCATAGGCATATTGCGTGGCTGTCGTCACGGTCAAAGTGATTCCAGGAGACACAATGCTGGTCACTGGGTCGGTCGCCGTGATCAGCGTGGTGCCGACCGCCAAGGCCGTCGCCAGTCCTTGCGAGCCGCCCGCATTGCTGATGGTCGCGGTGGCAAGCGTGCCGGAGGTCCAAGCAACGGCGGCCGTAATTATCTGCGTCGAGGTATCCGTATAGGTTCCCGTGGCGACGAACTGTTGCGTGGTGCCGTCAGCAATGCTCGGGGTCGAGGGCGTAACTGCGATGGAAACCAGCGTCGCCGCCGTAACGGTCAAAGTGACCGACGGCGACACGATTCCGGTGGTAGGGTCTGTGGCCGTGATGGCACTTGTCCCGATCGCAAGCGCAGTCGCGAGCCCATTCGTCGGCGTCGCATTGCTGATGGTGGCCGTCGCGGGGGTACCCGAGCTCCAAGTCACGGTGGTAGTAATAATCTGTGTCGTTGTATCGGTGTAGGTCCCGGTAGCGACAAATTGCTGTGTAGTGCCCTTCGCAATACTCGGTGTAGCCGGTGTAACGGCGATGGAAAGCAACGCCGCCGGCGTGACGGTCAACGTGTCGGCCGGCGAAGTGATGCCGCCCAGACTTGCGGTGATGGATGTGGTGCCGACCGCCACGGCGGCTGCGATGCCGTTCATTCCGGTCACGTTGCTGACTGTAGCGGTCGTTGGGACCGAGGAGGCCCACGTCACACTGGTCGTGATCACCTGTGTCGAATTGTCGCTGTAGGTCCCGGTGGCCACGAGCTGTTTCGTGGTGCCCTTCGCGATGCTGGGTGCGGCCGGCGTGACGGCAATGGACACGAGTGTCGCGGGCGTCACCGTTAGGGTCACCCCCGCCGATGTAATAGTTCCCAAGCTGGCGGTAATGGATGTCATACCGGCCGCCAAGGCTGTTGCCACGCCGTTTGTCCCCGTCGAGTTGCTGATCGTGGCGGTCGCTGGCACTGAGGATGTCCAGTTTACGGCCGTTGTAAGATTCTGAGTCGAATTGTCGCTGTAGCTCCCAGTGGCCACGAACTGCTGCGTGGTGCCCATGGCGAGACTGGGCGCTACGGGTGTAACGGCAATGGAAACCAGTGTTGCCGGCGTCACCGCTAGTAGGGTAGAGCCCGATATGCTGCCCATGCTAGCGGTTACCGTTGTTGAACCTACAGCCAATGCACTCGCAATCCCGGTAGGGGCAATCGAAGCGATGGTGGGCGCTGAGGAAGTCCAGGTCACTGCGGCGGTGAGGTTCTGCTTCGAACTATCGCTGTATATCCCCGTTGCCGTGAATTGCTCAGTCGTACCTAGCGCGATACTGGGCGTGGATGGTGTCACCTCAATGGAAGCGAGGGTCGGCGCCTGCGGTTGCCTGGGTAGTGTCTCGGTCAAAATGTATCCGGCTTCGGTATTGGACACGCCGATGATGGCGGTATTTGGGGTCACCGATGTGTCAAAGACCGCAAGGCCCGAGGCAGTCGTGCCATTCAGATTCGCAGAGGCGCCCGCGCAATTTTCGAAGCTATAACTCACGTTGTATACGTCAAAGCTCGAATTGATAAGGGATATCGCGCCGTCGATTGTGCAGCCAGTAACGGCGTCCTGCGAGAAAATCACGCCTGTTGAACTGACGCTGATGGTCGCGTTAGTGCTAGGATTTGTGTAAGTTCCGGCAATCGCTGATAACGATGACCCGGTGTCGTAGAGTTTATCGAAAGAGAACGTGAGGGATTCTGTGGACGAAGTGTTGCCGGCGGTGGTGAAATTGAACGTCGCCGTAAACTGTTTTCCAGCAGTTATTGTCCCGCTAAACGTCCCGGACCCGTGGGTTGAGCCGTCAGCAAATGTTGCGCCGATTGGTAGGTACCCGTCATAGGTCCCTGAAATATTATTCCCCGAGGTTGTGGCTGACCCAATATATTGGGCGCCGTCTGAGCGAATGAACCTGGCTGTGCCTGTTTCGGTCACCACGCCAGTCAAAGAGAGGCCAGTTAGGGTGTCAGTGCCTTGCCAGATGCCTCCTGGGTCGGCGTTCGACACTGGTGGTGGCGACGTTGAGCCACCGCCGCCCCCTCCACCACCACCACCACCACAAGCCGCAAGAGTCACCAGCAATAAAGCAGCGAGCACACGTCTCATGTCATCCCCCGGTCTTCTTGGCCGTTTTGCGGACTATAGACCGTGCCATTGCCGACGTACAGCATTCGGCAAATAAAAAGGATTGACGTATAAAGCTAGCGAATCAATGGCTCTCCACTCGTCGCGGCAACCAGGGTTTGTGAGGCACGGCTTTTGATTGTAAGGGTCTTCGTGATTTCGTATGGGTAAATCGACAGGCCTGATCACGATGCCAAGCCTATTTTCATAGTGCCAGATGCACATTGAGATGGAGCTAAAAGTTGGCATGATGTGCGGATGGCAAACTCAGTCAAACGTCGCCGGTTGGCGGACGCATATACCTTTCCAGGCTTCCGCCCGCTCCAACGCGTCCAGGGAATGTTCGGTGACCCGAAAGCTCGGCTCATCACCCTCGTTCGCCGGGGAAAAAAACGATCTGCGGCACGTGCGGCACGGTACACCGCGGCTGGTACGATCGAAGGCAGAGACGAGTTCGAGATTTGCCCTGCGCCGATCACCGTATCTACCTCGACGTGGAGGTTCGTCGGGTCAATTGCCGGCAGTGTGGCGCGGTGAAGCGCGAGCGGCTGGACTTCCTGGTCGAGAATGCGCTGCACACCAAGCGCTTTGCCCTGTACGTGGGGCGGCGCTGCCGAAGTGGCACGATCAGGGACGTCGCCGAGGAACTGCACTTGGACTGGCAGACGGTCAAGCGGCTGGAGATGGACTACATGCGCGAACAGATCCGGCGAGTAGGAACCCCGGGGCCGAAGGTCATTGGAATCGACGAGATCTCGATCCGCAAGGGACACACCTACCGGATCGTGGTCAGCGATCTGGAACGGCGCCGGCCGATCTGGTTCGGTGGCGACGACCGGAGCGAGGCGAGCATGGACCAGTTCTACCGATTTCTCGGCAAAAAGAAGACCAAAGGGGTTCGTCTTGCTGTCATGGATATGTGGAAGGCTTTTCGCAACTCCACACAGACGAACGCGCCGCAGGCCGCCATCTTGTTCGACAAGTTCCACGTGATGAAACACCTCGGCGAAGCGCTCGATAAGATCCGCAAGGCCGAATACGCCCGCCTCACCGGCAAGCAGCGTCAGTTCATCAAGGGCCAGAAATACACCCTGCTGTCGCACCCGCAAAACCTCACCGGCACAGCCCGCAAGAACCTGAAGTTGCTGCTCGCCGCCAACAAGCGCCTGAACACTGCCTACCTGCTCAAGGAGTCCTTTGGCCAACTCTGGGACTACACCCGCGAGCCTTGGGCACGGAAGTTCTTCGAGAACTGGCGAGCGAGCTTGAAGTGGCAGCGCTTGAAGCCGTACGAGAAGTTTGCCGAAATGATCGAGCGGCATTGGGATGGTATCGCTGCCTACTGCAAACCCGAAAACAAGGTCGCACTGGGCTTTGTCGAGGGACTGAACAACAAGATACGAGTCATGCAGCGTCGAGCCTATGGGCTGCGGGACGAGGAATACCTTCGACTGAAGGTGCTGACCTCCATGCTGCCACAGATTTGAGCGGAAAATGATCAACTTTCACCCACTCGTTTCCACGATGACCCGATTGTAAGGACACCAGGATAAGTGGGTCTGCCAAGACGGTCTGCGGCGGCCATGAAATAGTAGCTGCGGAATTTCGTTGGCAGAAAAGTCCAAAGAATTTCGCAGCACCTATTAGGCAATATCGACCCCGGCACCCCCGTTGGCCGAAAACGGGTCCCGCGAGGACCGGTCCTGTGTGCCGCTCCGTGATACTTTCCAGGAGCACCTGCACAATTTGGGTCTTCTCGGGGGTACGTCCGGCCGGCGAGCGGGAACAAATAACCCGAACCAGAACAGGGCCGCTATTTACAGCACGTAACTGAGCCTCTCAATCACGGGCTGCAGGATAGGAATCACCGGCTGCAGCTCTCGCAGGTAATGGCGGTAGCGATAGCGCGAGCGGTCGTAGAGTTTCTCAGTTACCTGCGCGTAGCTCGCCGTGCGCGCATAACGGCGATTCTCGTGAAATGCGAGGCAGGCAGGATCAAAATCCGCATTGATGTAATTCAGAACCCGGCGGATGCTCGCTTCTTGGTTCTCGATCATGTCCTCGTAGCGCAAGCGCATGTAGTTGAGTTTCATCTCGGCGCGGTAGTGATCGACTAGATCCATGACCCGCACATAGTGGTGTGCGATACTTTCGAGCGCATAAGCGCAGTAGAACCCGTGAGTCAGCAGGTTCGAATAGACGGAGAGCACGACATCCAAGGGATGACGTACGACATGCAGGAGCGGGGAGTTGGGAAACAACAGCCCGATGAGTCCCAGGTGCGTCTCGTTGAGTGGCATCTTGTCGGTGAACCAGGCGGCGCCGCGCGGCACGATCTTAAGCTGCACGACTTTGCGCAAGTAATGATCGCGCAGGTTGTCCAGATCCTTGCGATGATCGCCCATCCATAATTCCGCGAGCGCTTCAGGGTAAGCGAGCGGACTGTCGAGGAGCCGCGGCATAAGCTCGGCGATCTCGTTGATGAAGGGTAACTCATCGCCGGCGGCGATGCTCGCGTGCGCGGTGAGGGTCTGTTCCAAGAGCGTGGTACCAGAGCGCGGAAACCCGACCACGAACAGCGGCTGTGCGAGGTCGGTGCGAGTCTTCGCGCGCGGCAACGTGGCGAGGCGCTTGGCGATGAAGAAACTCTTTAGTCGACCGATAAGCTGCTCCGCCTGAGCATCGAGATAGCGTTGACCCGTGAGCTCGCGCAAGCGAGTCCTACCAGCGTCGAAAGCTGCGAACGCTTCTTCATGGCGCCCCATCCGATCCAGCAGCCGGCCCTTCTCCAACGATTCGACCGGGCTCAGCGTCGCGGTGGCCGCCGCCATAGCATCGAGCACCGCAAGCGCTGCCGGCGCGTCGCCCTGGCGCCCGAGCACCGTTGCACGCAGCAGCTGCACGTGCGGATTCCCCGGGGCGAGCGTTTCCGCGCGGTCCACCAAGGACTTCGCCCGGGCGAGATTGCGGTCTGCCTCCTCCAGGCGCGCGAGACCGAGCAGCGCGTGTAGGCTGTTGGGCGCTGCCGCGAGTGACTCTTCGTAGAGAGCGCGGGCCTCGCGCATTTTTCCTTGATTCTTCAAGCAGAGACCAAAATTGGCGAGCACCACGGGGTCACGCGCCTCGGCAAGCTCCAGCGCGCGCTGATAATGATATTCGCCTACCGCCGGACGATTCGCCTCGGTGAACACCATACCCAGCAGGTAGTGGGACTGCGCATTTTCCGGTGCTATGCGCATGGCGTTCCGCGCGTGCTTTTCCGCCTCGGCTACGTTGCCCCGTCCCAGCAACAGCAGCGTCAGTTCATTGGTCGCCCAGAAGTTATTCGGTTCCAGGGCCACAATGCGCCGGACCAGCGCGGCGCTCGCCTCGGATTTACCCTGAGACTTACGGATCTCATAGAGCACCCCGAGCGCGCGCGCGCGCCCCGGGGCCAACTCCAGCACATCGAGAGCCAACCGCTCGGCTTCGTCCGTGCCGCCGCCGCGCTGCGCCTCTACCGCGCGATCCTCAAGCGGCGCCAGGTGGCGACTTGCCTCGCGTGACCCGAGGCTGGAAAGATCGAGCGCGCAGCATCGGGTGCGGGTCAGGCCGCTGCCGCAAGCGCACTGACGACGCGTGCTCGGCAATTCTGCGGTGGGAGAGGGCAGCGGCACTACGCCTTGGATACGCCGATCGCGGCGTGGACGGTGTCGTGATCCATCCATGAATGCGACTCAAAACCCGGAACACTGAAATCCTGCGATGCGGCGCTGGTAACCGGCGCGCCGCGGAGTCCCAGATCATGAGCACTCGACCAGAACCGATCGCCTATCATGGCGCGGTGGGCATCACTCACAAAGTTCAACGAGTCGTGCGCCAGGGGCGTGAGGATCGCACCCACGTTCTTGGCTAAACTCACATCAGTGCCGATGCCTTTGGCGGTCAGCACGAAATGCTCGCCGGTAAAGGAACTATTGAAGTCCAAGTTAATGGTGGTAGTTCCCTGGGTGATCTTCAAAACATCGGTCTTGGTGTTGAAGGTCTCTTTGGCGCCTTTGGCGGCGAGATTGGTGATGTCGAGCGTATCGCCCAGAGCAAATCCATCGACGGTGAGCATGTGTGGAGTCAACGCCGTCTTCGTAGCATCTACTATTCCGGTGGTGCCCTTGGCAAACGTCAGTGTCGAGAAGCCGGTGAACTGAGTGCCTAACGTGATGGGAGTGCCGCCCTTTGGCGTTCCGCCAAGTTCCAACACATCGTTGACCGAGGGGTTGGCGAAAACCAACCCGTTGAACACGGCGCCCGGATCGACTACCAGCGTGCTCGCGACCGAGCCGAATTTCACCGCATCGGCGCCCGTGCCGCTGTTGATCGTGCCGTTGTTGGTCAGTGTGCCGCCATTCAGAAACACGCCCACTCCGCCACTTGCGTGGGCGCCCCCAGTGCCGCCAATGATGCTGCCGTTGTTGGTCAATATGGCCGCCGCATTGAAACTCACGCCTACACCGCCGTTGCCAGTCGTGCCCGCGGCGCCGCGGATTGTGCCGAAGTTGGTGAGACTAGCGCCCGCCACGGCACTGTAAACTCCGGTCGCGCCAGCGGCGGTTGGCGCCACAACGCCGGTACTGGTAATCGCAAGTAAAGGACGTGGATAGGCCGCGCTGCCCAACGTGACCGTCGAAGTGATTGGGTCATTTGCCAACGTGATGTCCGTGCCGATGCCACCATCGCCCGACAATAAAAATTGCTCGCCGGTAAAACTGCCCGTGAAATTCAGCGTGCCGTCATCCGGAGTGCTCAGCACGTGGGTGGTCGGATTAAAATCCGCCGCGATGTTGGCCAGTGTCAGGTTCGTCATATCGACCTTGTCACTGAACCCAAAGCCGGCGATGGCTCCGTTGAACGCAGCGCCAGACCCAACCATGAGCGTGCTCGCCGCTGAACCAAATTGAACAGCGGCGCCGTCTGCGCCGTTGACCCGGCCCGTACCTGCCTGACCGCCCGAAATACTGCCCGACGTGACGAGCGTGCCGCCATTCAAGAGCACGCCCACTCCACCGGCACCCCCGGTGGTGCTAGTCGCACCGCCTGCCCCGCCGGTGATGACGCCAGCATTGGTCAGCGTACCGGCTATGAGATCGACGCCCCCACTACCGCTGCCGCCACTGCCGCCGTTGCCCCCGGCGCCGCCGATGATTAGGCCGCTATTGGTCAGGGAGCCGCCGGCTTGATCGACGCCTAATCCGCCCGCACCGCCGCCATTGCCGCCGTTGCCACCTTGTAGGAGGCCGCTGGTAGATTTCGTCGCCGAACCGCTGTTTAAGATTACGCCGGCGGCCCCGACGCCGTCGCCCCCGGATTGGGTAAATAGCCCGACGCCACCACTGACGATGCCATTATTGAGGAGCGTGCCACCATCCAAGAGCATGCCCAGTCCGCCTGCCCCGCTTGCACCGTAGGTAGTGCCGCTGGTGCCCCCGGCACCCCCGCCGATGTCGCCTGTGCCGCCGGTGATTATGCCGTCGTTGGTCACCAACCCTGCTGCAAGAATGACGCCGGTACCGCCGACACCGCCGACACCGCCCGCGCCAGTGCTACCGGTTATTCCACCCCCGATGTTACCGATGCCGCCCGTAATCCCGCCACTGTTGGTGAGCGTGCCACCATTAAGATATTCGCCAGTACCGCCGGCTCCCCCTGCACCGCCTCCATAGTAACCGCTATCGCCCCTTCCACCGATGCCCCCCGTGATACGGCCACTGTTGGTCAGCGTGCCACCAATCAGGGATACGCCAGTACCGCCGGTTCCGCCTGCGCCGCTTCGATAGTAACTGCCGCTACTGACGCCGCCACCGCCGCCTGTGATTGCTCCTGTGTTGGTAACGGTTCCCGACGACAGATCGACTCCCGCTCCGCCCGCACTTCCCGGGAACGGCCCAAATCCACTGTAGCCGCTGTCACCGCCGATACCGCCGGCTATGCCGCCACTGTTGCTCAACGCGCCACCGTCCACCAGCACACCGGTCCCGCCGGTACCGCCAAAACTGCCGAGGTGACCCGAGCCTCCTTGGCCCCCCGAGCCGCCGGCGATTGTTCCCTCGTTGGTCATTATCCCCAACGACAATTCCACGCCTATTCCACCCGCACCGCCGGGGAAGCCGTATTCCTGGCTGCCGCCCAAGCCCCCAGAGCCGCCCGTAATGCTGCCGTAGTTATTCATCGTGCCGCCAAACTGATGGACGCCGAGTCCACCGGCGCTGCCGTTAGCGTAAAACGAATCCGACCCGCTACCGCCAGCGACGGTCCCTCTATTGGTAGCTGTTCCCGCTGAGAGATCCAAGCCGGTACCGCCTATCCCGCCGATTTGGTTATAGCCGCTTTGGCCCCCAGCGCCGCCGCTGATTAAGCCGTAATTTGTTGTCGTCCCGCCGGTCTGATAGACGCCCACTCCGCCGGCACCGCCGGAAGTGTCGGTCGTGTAACCCGACCCGCCCACCCCGCCTAGGATGCTGCCGAAGTTGAGCGCTTGACCGAGAACGAGATCGATGCCAGTGCCCCCGGTGCCCTGCTCGTTGGTGCCGGGTCCGCCTTCGATAACACCACCATGGTTATCCAAACTAAAACCTGCACCGTTTTCATAAACACCGAGCGCGCCGTAGGCGGTGGGTGCCACAAGCCCAGTAAAGGCGATGTAAAGCGGACTCTGATAGGCAGCCGTGCCCATGATGACAGTAGTGGTGACCGTGCCGCTGATCGTGCTCATGCGCCGGATCTCCTATTATTTGGCTAAAACGGGCTTTGGCCAAAAGGTGCTAGTTACATACGCTTTCGATGAAAACCGGATCGGTCGAAGTGCCGACGGGCGATGATGTACTCGGGGAGACATCTACGCCACTTTCGAAACGGAAGACTGCCACGGATGTAGCTGGGGACGGGAACGAAGCGGCGCGACACGAGTAGTAGTAGGTTCGAGTCGAATCAACGCTGCCCGATACATAAGTTCCGCCGAAATCATCCTCTGCGTCCGTCATCAATTCCTGACCTGTCTGGCTAAGCACGTGAACCCATAGATTGAAAGGATAAGTGTTCTCGATGACGTAGTTAGGTCCCGCCGTTAGTGTTGTGCCCTGCAGGCCAGAATCCCCCGTCACCATTGCTTCTCCCATTCGTATACCAATCCCGTGGAGGTAATTTTGAAACCGAAGATATTGGGCTGAGAAAGATTGGGACCGGTATACACCACATACACGAAGTCATGTGCCGGATTCATCGCGAGAGTCAAGGGAGAACACAAAATACCAGTTGAACAGTTCAAGCTTACGGTTGGTATGATGGCAGCCAACCTACCTTCGATGGAGATAATGCATCATGGGCACATCAACACAAATATCAGTTCTCGTTTGGATCGGGCTGACCTTCATCCCGTTTTTAGTTTCTGCTGACGCGCAGTCCGATCAGAAAACATTCGAAAGAAACCTTCAGGTCATGGAGGAGACAGCCACGAAACTGTGCTCGACAGTCGATGCGGAAGGGAAATCTCGTTCATCGACGGCCTCTGCCGATGCTCGCGCCGAACTTAATGCCGCCCTCAAGAAACTTGTAAACGTTGGGGGCGGCTTGAGCGGTAAATACGAAAGCTCCGAGTATGCGGGCGTATTGCAGAAAGATCTTGCTTCATTGAAAAGCCAAGAACTCGGATGTAAGCAGGCAAGGTTTTCCGAAATGTATGAAGGAATGTTGGCGAAACCAAGGGTGAAAACGGCGCAGCGCCCACAAGGTCAGGGTGCCGGTTCCGCGGGATCTAGTGCGGTAGCGCCGCCGCCTCCGATAAGCGTTACGCAGGATAATCGAGAATCGAGCGGGACAAACATTGGATATGCCGGATCCGTGACCGTTGTTCCCAAAGCGCCGCCTTTATTACTTACCACAGAGCAAGTTGCCGCAGCGACCGAGGCTTTAAAGCATACCCGACATTCCGTCAGCCTGATTCTGCCCAGCTTGGATGGGGCTAACGTTGATGGTCGGACTACTCAACTCGGGCGTCAGATTCTAGCGATATTCGGCCCACCGTGGACTGCCAAGCCCGCGGTTCTTGGGATTGCAGGGTTTCCAAAAGTCATAACAATTGTTGGAACTAAGGAGAATGAATCCGTACGCGAAGTTGCCAAGGCATTCGACGCTGCGCATATTCAGTATACTGTTGACCCTAATGCGTACGCTGGTCCGGGATCGCTGCAGGATAATCCCGCGGACGTTACCGTCACGATTCCGCGACCTGATTAGGTAGCACGACTTCTGGGTAGCCCGCGCTGCGCCGCTCAAGCGAAGCTAGATCACGCACCGCGACAGATATTGACGAAAATCTTGCGGCGGCGTGAAATAGGGATATCGATAATCACATAAGCAGGGAGCTACTAATATGAAGATTCCGTCGAAGTGGGCTATTGGGCTGATGATGGTGTCGGTTGCCAGTGTCGCTCAAGTTCCCGCAACTAACGACACGAGCGACGCATATTTCAATACCGGAATGGGTACCAATACGTTGTTCAGCGTTGCTCCCTACCCGCCATGTACTGTCTCTGAGGCAACAGGGTGTTACAACACAGCCGCCGGATATCGCGCGCTTTATAGCAATACCACGGGCGGTGACAATACGGCTGCCGGCGATTTCGCGCTCTTCAGCAATACGACTGGTTCTAGCAACACCGCCGTAGGAATAACTGCGCTAAATTTCAATACGACCGGGGGCGGGAACACGGCGGTTGGGGGCGAGACACTTTACAGCAACACTACGGGAGAGGAAAACACGGCGGTAGGGGAGCTAGCGCTTGCGGTCAATTCTACTGGCAACGACAACACTGCCACCGGTTCTCAGGCACTCAATCAAAATACAACCGGAACTTTTAATACTGCTTCGGAGGTAACTGCGCTCGGATTAAACAACACAGGCAGCAACAATACTGCTTTTGGGGCTGCCGCGCTTGCTGCGAATACAACGGGCGGCAGTAATACTGGTGTGGGATTCTACGCTATGTGGGAAATATCACTGGAAGCGGCAATACTGCTGTGGGTGATAGTGCACTAGCAGGCGGCCCCAGCGGCGGAGCGAGTGGGTCGAATAACACCGCGCTTGGCGGCAATGCTCTTTTTTTATACTCAAGCGGATCAAACAATATCGCCGTTGGCTTTGAAGCTGGATATGGCGTCACAACCGGCAGCAATAACATCGAAATCGGCAACGAGGGCGCCGCATCGGACAGCGGCGTCATTCGCATCGGAACCGAAGGCGCGCAAACCGGCGCGGCGATCGCCGGAATCTACGGCGTGAATGTGACCGGGATGGAAGTCGTCATCAATTCTAAAGGAAAGCTCGGCGTCAAGACTTCCGCGCGGCGATTCAAAGACGATATTCAAACCATTGGCGAATCAAGCGAGCGTCTATACCAACTCCAACCGGTCACGTTTCGATACAAGGAGCCGGAGCCCGACGGGGCGAGGCCAATCCAATACGGCTTGGTAGCCGAAGAAGTCGCCAAGGTCTACCCCGAGTTGGTCGAACGCGACGGTAAGGGCGTTCTTGTCGGGGTGCACTACGATGAACTCGCGCCGATGCTCTTGAACGAAGTGAAGCAACTCGACACGCCGCCGCGGCCGGCGCCACCGGCGTGACTACGCGCACGGCGACAAATGGGGTGACCCGCTTGCGCTTCCTGGCGACCGGCGCCTGCCTACGCCCACCCTGATTACGCGCGAATCGGCTGCGCAGGTTGTACACGCTCTGAACGTTCAAGCCGTTCGATTGGCAGTACTGCGTCAACGGCACTTTGCCTGCCTCTGCCCGTCGGACATGCGCAATCAATCCCTCGTCGCGCCGGCTTGCCTTGCCTCGTCTCGTGTTCATCATGACCTCCGTTCACGGCACATCGCCGTGAGACAGAGCATTGACTCGTCAGGTCAGCAGGGGAAGACTGTGGTTACTCGAGGGCTTACGTTGAACAGGTCTGTTGAAGGACATAAGTCTGGATCAAACGGATGCCTGTGCTCGTGACCGCATACATATTAAGAGCAGTGCCACCTCCTTGCCATCCGGACCCCAGATTGACGATTCTAACCGCGTAGTCTGTTGCCATCGCGCTCCCGGCAAAAAAACCAGCATGATGCTCGACGCGAGAGATTTCATTTAATTTTCCCCTTAATCGTTTATGGCAGATGTTGCTCTGCTTAAAATATGACAAGCCATCGGAATTTCCGAATCTGGCTCCGCATCAAGGCGCCGGGATTTTCGCACCCTTGACGCCATTGACCTTGACGTTAGGGTTTGAAACCGTGGTGGTGCCTTTCCCCGCAACCGTCAAAACGTTCGACGACGTTTCGGTCACCGCACCTGTGCTTGTGACTACGAGGCTCTTGCCGACCGTGGTCTTGCCGAAGGTGGTCGCGTGTTTGGCGCCGGTCGTTGTGGTCGTCAGCTTCGTGCCGACCGTGCCGGAGATGTTCATTGCACCCGCCGCCGTCAGTGTCGCCGGGCCACTGCTATCGAGAATAGCCGTCAAGGCGGTCTTGTCGTCGAGCGTAATCCCACTGCCTTCCGCCGTCACGGCACCTCCGAAACTATCGCCGGCCTGGCCGAATGTGACGGCGTACTTCGTCGCCCCGTTGAATGCCTGCAGGATGCTTGTGCCGGTCACCGTGACAGCGGAACCCGCCGCTTGAGTAAGGGCACCCCCCTGCGATGTATCCGTCAACGTAGCAGTCGCCGTGGTATTGCCCAAAATCAATCCAGCTAAACTATCGACCACACCGATATTCGAGGCATCGGACGTCACGGCTCCCACGAATTTGTTACCCGCGTTGTCGAGAGTGATGTTGTACTTTATGTCACCGGCACCGGACACACCGTTGTCCGCAGTAAAGTCGCTTGTGCCTGTCACATCGAGGGCAGTTGCGGCGAGTTGCTTAATCGCACCGGCCTGCGAGGTGACATTCAGCGTCCCGGCCGTGATATTCCCAAGCGTCACTACGCCGCCCGTCGATTCAATCGTGAAGCTCCCGCCCACATCGAGTGTCCCACCCGACTGAGCGAAGCCCGTCGTACTTAAGTTTCCCGTGGTATCGAGTGTCCCGGCCGCCATGACCAAGTTGCCGCTGTCGGTCAGAGTTGTGAGCTTGGTAGTTCCCAACGCCGCCATCCCGGTATCGTAGGTCACGGTATCGCCCTTGGGTATCGTGACGGCGGCGACGTTCGAATAATCGGGAATCGCTCCTCCCGCCCAGTTCGAGGCAGTCGACCAATTGCCGGTCGCACCGCCAACCCAAGCGACGCTCGCCAGCTGATTGATGTTTAGATTTCCACTCCCATAGCTGATGATGTAGCCCTGCTGATTGGAGTAAAGCCCGCTGGGCGTGATCGTGTACGTGCCCACGTTCACTGCTGGTCCCGATGCACTGCTGAAACTCAACGTGCCGAACAGATTGCCGTTCGGTGTCACCGAATAGGTCACGCCGTTTGCTCCGTTGTACGCCGAGCCGTTGTAGGTCATGCTGCCGCTATTGGCGGTCACCGTCAGCGGCGTCATGAATGAACGGAGAAGGGGATACGTGTTTCCGCTATACATCACCCAAGTGCTGGTGAAATCCCAGTTCGGGTTCACGTTGCCGTTCGCCGCGGTGGCAGTCGTGAAGTTCACCTGATTCTGCATGTTCGCTGTCGTCATGCCGATGCCGCCTGCCGATGAGGCCTGACCGGAGGTCGTAACGTCCCAGAAGCTGTTGCTAACGACACCGCCGGAATTGGCACCCACCAGCCCGCCATTGCCTCCACCGGCTTGGACGGCTCCGGTGGAGTAGCTAGAATTGATGGACCCGCCCGCATTGTAGCCCACCAATCCGCCGTTATCGCCCACTCCGTTGCCAACGTTGCCTGTAGCGTAGCTGTTACTAATTGTCCCGGCATTCACGCCTACCAGTCCGCCGAGGGCGCTCGAGCCGCTCACACTGCCTGTCGCATAGCTGTTGATTACTGATCCTGATCCATAGTTTTTACCAACCAGACCGCCGACGGAGTTGCCGCCAACCCCAACGCTGCCGGTGGCGAAGCTGCTGCTGATTGACCCGTAGTTTTTGCCTACCAGCCCACCGGCAAAGGATTCGGGGCCGTCTCCGCTGGTCGTCGCGTAGCTATTGCTGACGGTTCCACTGTTAACGCCCACGAGACCGCCAGTTATCCCGTCTTCGGCGAACGCGCCGCCCGTCGCGTAGCTACCCGTGATTATACTGCTAGTATTAATGCCCACGAGGCCACCGACTACGGAGTTACCGCTAACGCTGCCCGTCGCGTAGCTGTTCGTAATTAAACTGCTGGAGAGATTGGACCCCACGAGTCCACCAACATAGTTCGAACCATTTACCGCTCCCGAGGCGTGACTGTTTGATATCGAATTGCCATTCCCGTAGCCCAACAAACCTCCAACGGACTGACTACCGGTCACGGCGCCCGTAGCATAACTGTAGTTAATCGATCCGCCGCCTCCATTGCCGACTAGTCCACCGACCTCCGTGACACCGTTGACTGTCCCGCTGGCGTAACTGCTCGTGATCACATTGGGATTCTGTCCAACTAACCCGCCGACATCGGTAGAGCCGTTTACGTTGCCCGTGGCGTAGCTCGTTGAGATCAAGGCCAGGTTTACGCCCGCGAGGCCACCAATACTATTTGTGCCGGTGACACTTCCCGTAGCGTAGCTGTTGCTGACGTCGGATGCGTTAACCCCGACCAGGCCGCCGACGGAATTTGTACCGCTCACCGTCCCCGTAGTGTAGCTATTGCCGATCGACCCGGCGCTGTATCCAACTAACTCGCCAACGCTTCCCAGGCCGATCACACTGCCGCCGATTAATCCTACGTTCTGAATCGCAGAGCCCGAGCCTATGAAGCCAAAGAGACCGATATCGTTCGCTGCAGGCAGATTGATCGTGAGGCCACTGATGGTGTGCGCCAGCCCGTCGAATGTGCCGGTGAAAGAAGTGATCGAGCCACCGATTGGTGCAAACCCTGAGTTTCCCCAGACACCCAATCCGTTACCGGTAGCCGACGCATCGATGTTCTGTCCCAGCGTGTAACTTGCGGCGGTATTCATCGCCATCAACTGCAACTGGTGCGCGTTGTTGATCGTGGTCGAATATTCGGATGCCAGCATCGGGTAGGTGGCTCCCGTTGCACTGCTCGCATTATTTAACGTGCCATCCGTGTCCACGATAACCCAGTTATTGCCTGATGAACCCGTTATGGAGGTAAACCCGAACCCCGTGAAATTCGAGGCCGTCTGCATTTGCGCAGTGGTCAACCCCGTGCCAGCCGCTGAAATGGCTTGACCTGATGTCGTGATATTCCAGAAGCTGTTACTGGCCACACCGTTGCCAAAACCGCTTAGGCCGCCAACATTGCTGGAGCCGCGAACAGGCCCTGCGGCATAGGTATCGTTGATAGTGCCGTTGCTACTCTCCCCAACCAGCCCGCCGACGTAGTTCCCACCACTGACCGCGCCGGTGGAGTAGCTGTTACTGATTGTGCCTCCGTGGAAGTTGCCGCCCAAGAGACCGCCCACTTCACTTTGACCCGTTACGCTGCCAGCATAGTAACTGTTGGTGACAAGGCTAGTGTTTACGCCCACGAGGCCGCCGACCCCGGTATTGCCGCTTACGCTCGTGGTGGCGTAGCTGTTGTTAATCACACCTCCCGCCGCATTGAAGCCCACCAGCGCGCCGACATAGTTCACCCCCGTGACGCTGCCCCGGATGAGTCCGACGTTCTGTATCAGAGAAGGAAATACCGTAGAACCGAATAGCCCAACATAATTTTCAAACGTCTGATCGATCGTCAGGCCAGTGATTGTATGGCCAAGTCCGTCGAAGACGCCGTTGAACCCGGGGATGGGAACAAATCCGTAACTACTCCACACATCCGTAGTGCTGCCGGTGGCCGATGCGTTGACGTTGAGTCCCAAGGTGTAGCTTCCCTTGAGATTCATCGCGATTAGTTGCAGCTGATGCGCATTATTAATCGTGGTTGAATACTCTGAAGCCAGCATCGGGAGCGTCGCTCCGCCTTCGCCAACGGAATTATTCAAAGTGCCGTCGAAGTCTATCATCACCCAGTCGTTGCCCGACGCGCCCGGCGTAGTCGTAAAAACAAAGCCCGTGAAATTGGACGCGAATTGCATTTGAGCCGCGGTCAGCGGTGCGCCGCCGGCTGACGTTGCCTGCCCTGAGGTCGATGCGTTCCAGAAACTATTGCGGACGGCGCCGCTACCATATGTGTAGCCCACCAGGCCGCCAACATTGGTAGTCCCCGTGACTTTGCCGGTGCTGTAGCTAACGCTGATCGCGCCACCATTCTCGCCCACCAGTCCACCAATGTAACTAGGCCCGCTGATGGTGCCTGTGGCGTAGGTGTTGCTAATGGTGCCGTTATTATTTCCCGCGAGGCCGCCAGCGTAGTTATAGCTACCACTAACGCTACCCGCGGCGTAGCTGTTGTTGACAGTGCCACTGTTGCCACCAACTAAGCCGCCTATATCGCTACTGCCAGTCGCGCTACCGGTCGCGTAGCTGTTTACGATAAGGCCTCCATTGCCTCCTACAAGACCACCAACGCTCGCTAGCCCGCTCACATTCCCCGTCGAGTAGCTATTAGTTACGGTGCCGCTGCTTGTGTTAGTGCCAACCAGGCCACCAATATCCACACCACCGTTTACGCTGCCAGTCGCATAGCTAGCGTTGATCGCGCCCGAGTTGTAACCTACAAGACCTCCGGCGCCAGGGTCCGCGCTACTTTCACCACCGGAAGCATAACTGTTGCTTATGGTACCGGTGTTGTAGCCTACAAGTCCCCCACAATCCTCCGTATCGCAGCCGGTTTGTCCGGTGGCAAAGCTGTTTTTTATAATGCCGGCGTTGAGTCCCACAAGCTCACCGACGTCACTACTTCCCACAACGTCACCTCCTTGTAATCCGACATTGCGAATTAGCGAGGCCGAGTTTGTGTGACTAAACAAACCGGCATAATTGCGAAGTTCGCCGATGCTCAGGTTGCTAATGGAATGTCCCAGACCATCGAAAGTACCCGCAAATGGGGTACTTAAATTGCCTATGGGCGTGAAGCCGGCTCCCGAGTTCCACGATGCTGTGGCGGTGGCATCGATGTCGCTCCCGAGAGCGTAGCGCCCAGAGAGGTTGCCGTTGATCCCCTGAAGATCAGTCCCTGTGGTGCTGCCCGGCGCGCCGAGGCTATTAATTACTGTGTAGGGCGTACCGCTGATCGACAACGTACCCGAACTATTAAAGTTGACCATTCCAGTAAAGCCGCTGCCAGTGAGCCCCATGACCACGGTGCCGCCAGGAACCGCCGCATCGGCGCCGTTGGCGGTCGCGGGATTGAGTGCAAGCGACGCCGACCCCGTGGCCGTCATCGCGGCATTTACGTTGACATTGTTGGCAGCCGTCAGGGTGAGTGTGTGGACGCTCCAACTCACGGTGTCATCGACGTTGATGTTACCGCTGCCGGCAGTGGCACCGCTGCTGCTCAGCAGGGTGACGGACGTAGTGCCGAGTTCTGAGGAAAGGGTCGCCCCCGAGATATCACCGCCGCTCGGGGCAATCGTGAAGTCCTGGGGATCTACGAGCCAGTTGCCGGTGAGCCCTGTGGCGGCCGCCGTCGTCACACGGGAGCCATTCCCCACCTCGACGTGCGCAGCATCGGTCTCGATGAAGCCTCCGTTGCCGCCATCTGGCGCGCTCGCATCCAACGTGCCGGCGACGTTCGCAGTGCCGGCCGCCATGCCGCCTAGCAGCTCGATCGTGCCGTTGTGGTTTTCGACGGTGCGTGCTTCGATTACGCCGCTGTTGTTCACGACGCTAGCGAGCAACGAGCGCTGCGCGCCCGCCGACATGATCACCAAGCCGCCGTCCGCTTCGATCAGGTGCTGGTTCGCCGCCAGATTGTTGAGCGTGCTCTGGTCCACCTGCAGATGAACGAGCCGGTCGCCGCTGAAGTTGAGGGTCACTGCGCTCCCGGCGCCGAGGGCCACGGTGCCCAACTGCGCGGTGATCACGCCCTGATTGCTGACGTGATTGCCGAGGAGGGCGACGTAGCCGCCATTGGCGGCGGCGATCGTGCCTTGATTGATGACACTGCCCGTACCGCTCCCGCTGAAGCTTTGGGTGTTGCCAGTCAGAGCCAAATCACTCACGTCGAGCGTGGAGGCGACCAAGCCGCCCACGTTGACCTGCGCTCCTTGGCCAAAGAGAACGCCGTTAGGGCTGATGAGATACACCTGACCGTTGGCATTCACCCGCCCGAGAATCTGGCTGCCATTGTTTCCCAGGATTCTATTGACGGCAACAGCGGAAGCGGACGGCTGCAGGAAGTCGACGCTCGCCTGTGCCCCGATGCTGAAGCTCAGCCAATCGATCGAGACATCCGCGCTGGATTGCCGAACATTGGTCACGTTGCCCGACTGGGTGATGCTGGCGCTACCTGACACGACCTGGCCACCCAGGGGATGCGTCGTAGCGGAAACGGAAGAAGTTCCGCACGTGGGGGCCACGCACGGTGGGGCGGCGGGCGCGGCGTGTGTGAGGGGCGCAACCGCCAGCGAAATCGCAGCGGCGAGAACGTTTCGACCGGGAGCAGATCTTGACCGCCCCGACTTGCCACGTCCCCTGGCCGTTTCGGCTACCGGCACCCATGCGCTTCGGACTTGGCTCCACACGAGCCGATAAATGCGGTTCATCGAGGCGTGACGATTCATGTTTTTATCCCCTCCCTGGGCCCAGCTTACCGTCGCCCAACTTTCTGCATTGCACGCTTGAACGCAGACGCCGTCAATATGCGGCATCTGGCGCCCGTTTCGACGCCATCAGTCCATCGGACGCCACCCGCTATTTGTCATAATATCCACTGCGGTTCGCTGCGTTTACTGCACGCTGCCCCAGCTAGTGCAAGTGGCCCGTCCCGGTGAATCAGCTCAACGCTGCGCGACAACCTCATCCTTAGGTTGCAGCTTAATGAGCGCCACTTGTATGTCGGCCAATTCCCGCTCAAGAGAAGCGATTTTTGCGTCTTGGGCAGCGGCCCGCTGATCCTCGGCAGCAATCTTCGCCGCCTGTGTCGCGACTATCTTCTGCTGCTTCTGGACTTCGTTGAGCAGCATCGGCGCAAGCTCGTCATAGCGCACGCCCTGGATAGTGCCGTTGTCGTTCCTGACCACCAGTTCCGGGTAGATCTTCGCTACTTCCTCGGCAACTAGACCATATTGCACCGGTCGCGCGCCGTCGGGTTCGGCCTCCTTGTAACGAAAAGTGACGGGCTGCAGCCGATATAGGCGTTCGCTCGATTCGCCCATCGTCTGAATGTCGTCCTTGTATCGTCGCGCGGAGATCTTGACGCCCAGATGACCTTTGGAGTTGATGACTACCTCGATCCCGCCGGGGACGCTCGTGCCGTAAATCCCGGCAATTGCGGTGCCTGTTTGCGTGCCTGGAGTGCCAATTCGAATGACGCCGCTGTCCTCGGCAGATCCCTCGTTGCCGATGTCGATATTGTTGTCGTTGCCGACAACGTTGTGACCGGCCTGATACCCGAAGGCGATGTTATAGCTTCCGTTCAGGTTTGAACCGAGCGCGCCAGCCCCCGAGGCGCTGTTGTAGCTGCCGCCTATGTTAGACGCGAGCGCGCCTGAGCCGTCACCGGTGTTGTTGTTGCCGGTTGTGTTGGAACCGAGCGCGAAGTCGCCCGAGGCGACGTTGTTGAAGCCGTACGTGTTGAACTGGAGTGCATTGGCACCTGATGCGGTATTGTAGGAACCGGTCGTGTTGAACTTGAGTGCGCCCGTACCCGACGCAGTGTTGTAGTAGCCGATCGTGTTGTACTGGAGCGCGGCGGTGCCTGTGGCAGTGTCGAAAATTCCGCTCGTATTGAGAGACAGCGCGTAGGCGCCCATGGCAGTGTCGTAGCTGCCGCTCGTGTTGGAATAGAGTGCTTCGTACCCGGCGGCGGTGTTGGAAGCTCCAGTAGTCGACGCTGCAGGCCCACCGAGCGCCCGAGTCCCCATGCCGGTGTTGTCGTTACCATCGCTCGTGTCGTTCGTCGATGGCAGTTGAGCGTAGGCCGCCACCGACCATAGTGCTAATGCAATCGTCCACTTTGATGTAGGGTTCATCGGTTGTTTCCTTGGTATGTTCTTGTTGCGTCCTCGACCCGAGCGAGGCCAGCATGAATTGGACGCCTCGGCACTATTTGCGTCAACGCCTGATAACTGTGCCTCATGGGTTAGGGAATGATGCAGCGCAGCAATGCCGCGACCGGGTTTACCTTATTACAGTGCGTGGGGCACCCAAGCCGATCAGATTACGTCACATGCCGATCGGTCGGTTGCCGGAGTTGGAACTTCGAGGGGCGCATTCCCGTCACGCCAAAATGCCGCAGTAGCTATAATTAATACGTTGCTTGATCCGCATTGACAAAGACGACGGGCAACGCCGTGACAATTCGGACTTGTCCGAACGCGAACAAGATTTGGATAATCCAGTGTCAGCTTGTTAGATGGTTATGAGTGGCGCATCAATGATAGAGAGTACCGCGCGGATGAAGCTCCATCTCTTCCTTGTTTCAACCTTATTTCTTGTTGGTTGCGGCTCTGTCAGGCAACGCGAGTTTGATGACGAAGTCCAGCAGTTGAAGGCACAGAGAACGACCATAAATGATGAGTGTCGTCGTGAGCTTGATGTGCCGGACATTGGCGGTGCACTCCGGGGAAAAGTGGAGGTATGGCGCACGCCGCCCGACGCACCCATACCGTTTGAGGTTTTGTCGAATGACATGTTTCCTACGAGTGATGATCAACAAGCCATAAGACATTGGGCAGTTGTTCGCGATAAGTGCGTAGAAAGGCAGATGACGACCTACACTGCTCCGCCGCACGCCAATCGTGTAACACGAGATTACCTAGCGAACGAATATGCCGTGATCAAGGAGAATTCTTCGCGAGTGGGTAGCCTCATTGTGGCTTTGTTCCAGCAAAAACTGACTTATGCGGAATTCGCGAGAAAGCGTTTGGAGATAGGGCAGCAGGAGACACAAACGCTTCGGGCAATGGAAGATGCGCAACGTGAGCGGGACGAAGAAGCCGTTGCCGCTGCTCGGGATCGTTTCAACCAGAGTCTTATGGCGTGGGGTACTTACTTGCAAGGTCTGCAAGCGCGACAGCCGCAGACGGTGTATGTGTCGGTACAATAATTGTGCGCGCTGCGCTCCAGGCCTTCTCGCCGGCCCCAGGCTCGTGGATGATCTCAGGCTCGCAAGGTGTTTATGGCGGCGGGCACCACTTCGGTGTGGGTCTGATTCATGGGCCGAACACGCCCACGCTTGTCAGAAAAAGATGGGGACGCCAGATGCTTTTTCGTTGAGGATTAGGGGCAACTCTGGGGGCATGTTAAGAATGCCTGTTGCCTAAAGTACTTATAGGTCAACCACCTAGGCGCACTATTCGGTAGCCCCCGGCTCCACCATTGCGCACCCTCCGGGTCACTCGAGCTTCAGGTGCTTGATGATCCGGTTGAGGGTCTTTCGCATGTCATTGATCTTGCCGATGTTGACAGCCGTCTTCCTGGCTT
>Ga0302320_10007402_pt1 | contig 24190 bp, 25 predicted proteins | sample Bog_T0_3_FD_202130 | JGI IMG/M metagenome (GOLD analysis project Ga0302320, IMG submission 202130) | Peat permafrost microbial communities from Stordalen Mire near Abisko, Sweden - Bog_T0_3 | ecosystem: Environmental > Terrestrial > Soil > Wetlands > Peat | place: Sweden: Abisko, Stordalen Mire...
GATAACCGCTGAATGCATATAAGCGGGAAGCACTCCTCAAGATTAGATCTCCCAATCCAAAAGGATAATGAAGAGCACAGGAAGACCACCTGTTTGATAGGCTGGATGTGCAGGCGAAGTGATTCGCATAGCTTACCAGTACTAATCGCTCGTTCGGCTTGACCATAAAATTTACTCTGCGCATGGAGAGAACCTGCTCCTACCTTGAGTTACCCAATGCTATTTAGTTGTGAGACATCGATCTCACGCTCTTTTCTAAAGTTTCCGGTGATCATACCGCAAGGGAAACACCCGTTCCCATCCCGAACACGGAAGTTAAGCCTTGCTGGGCCGATTGTACTGCACGCGAAAGTGTGTGGGAGAGTAGGTCGTCGCCGGATTAAATAAAGGCCTCACGCCTCAAGCGTGGGGCCTTTTCCGTTCCTGCTGGAAAGTGGCAGTTGCGGATTGTCCTCGCTCTCGGCATCTTCGGAAGCTTTGTGAAGGTGTTATGGTAGATGTCGGGTTGAAGTGACGGAACCGTTTCCTGGTGGCCGCCACATCGACTTAGATTCTGTGTTCTGTCTTTACGTATATTCAGGAGATGGCATGAGACGCATTGCAGTCCTGCTCACCGTGATATTCCTCATTCTTGCAAGTGGGATCGCTTCCGCGCAACAAACCGATGTTTCAGTCAACGCCATCGGGACCTTTACCAATAGCGTAACTGGAAAGGGCCTTGATGAGACGGCGACTAAATCGGGCGGCGCGCTGATTTCATTCCGCTACTTTCCGCATCAACACAACGGCATCGAAGTTAATTACGCTTACACCAAGAACTCACAGGTCTATACGAGTTTGTCTGGTGCGCCTGTCACGAGCGTGCAGTCAAGCATCCACGAGTTTACCGGCGCTTATGTCTATCACCTTACTCGCGGGTCATTGCAGCCCTTTGCGCTGGCTGGTGCCGGGCTGCTGAGTTTTAGTCCGACGGACAGTGCGATCAAAGCAGCAGATCCTTCGATCAGCCGCCAGACGAAGCCGGTTTTCCTGTATGGAGTGGGACTCGACTTCCGGGCCACCAAGAACATGGCCTTGCGTGCGCAGTACCGAGGCTTCATCTACCAGGCACCGGACTTCTATGGGGACCAATATGCTCTCCATACTGGCTCGGCGATGCAGATGGGGGAAGGGGCCGTTGGATTGGTTTACCGTTTCTAAGCGGTTCGATCGATGTAGACCGAGCCTCGGACGCCTAGGTGGTGACGCCGCTATTGTCCAGAAAAATCAGCTTTTCGGGTGGGACCGTGGCGGCGCCGGAGACTATGTCGGCCGCCGCCCTTTGACTTCGGTGCCGCGCTTCGAGGTATGGAGCGATTTGTTTACGCCGCAAGCTCATCTCGCGCAGCACCTGACCTAGCTGGCTCTTGCAGACACTCACGCCGAGGGTTGCGAACCGGTCGCGCATCTTCACTTCGGTCAAGTCCGGCTGTTGGAGCAGGCTAGCTAGCAGTTGCAGGATTGATGTATCCACCGCCGGCGAACCCACATTTGCTACCTAACTACGGCAATTTGGGGCACGCTCGGGACACACCTACTCTCTGAAAATGCTCTAGCAGTTTTGATACTTCCAGTTGCGCCGTTTACCTTCGGCGATCCACTCGATGGCAAGTGCGATACGCTTGTCACGCGTCTCAGGGCGCTTGGCATCGGCAATCCAGTCAATATACTCAAGTTTGTAGCTTGGGCTGAACGCTGCAAAGGCCACTGCGGCTTTCTTGTTCATCTTCAAAGCGAATGCGAGTTCAGGAAGCATCTCGGGCACCTGTCTTGGAGCCTTTACCACCTTATGCCTTGCCGTGATCGGACTCGTGTATTCCCAGCTCGCAACGAACCCCGCGGCTTGTCGAATCCAGTCCAGCATCAGCTTGTCCGGAGGAAGGTCTCTCACGCTTGCGATGCGGCCCAATGACCCCATCGCATCGCCGCGCAGCGCCTTTGCGTCACGCAGGACTGCGCCAATCTCCTCTCCCCAAAAGCCGAAGCTACAATGCTGTTTGAATGCCGACATGTTGCAGAGAATTGCGCCGCGATATTCGAAAAACGGTCTATTCCATTTAATCGTCTCCTCGACCTCGGGGCAGGCTGTGTGTACCAACTTCCGCAGGTGTGCCAGGATTGGCTGGGCGAATGGTTGCGCCTTCGTCAGGTATGCGTCGACTTCAGAGTTCAGATTGAGCGTCGCCATCGGATTTGCCTCCCGTCCAAGACCAGTCAGTGTACCAGCCCTTGCAAAGCTTGTCGCGGGTAAGCTGATTACGGGTTCATTTCGCTGCGGCACCGGAGAGAACCTCCTGCACCATCTGCGCAAAGCGGCGCTCCGTGTGCAAGTTGTCGAAAGCCGGCTCGACCGCCATGAAGCTCAGCCATCCGCTATGGCGGGCGCGCGCTCGTTCCAGGCAGGCAACGGCTTTGCCGGAGTCGCCGAGGAACGCCCATAGCTTGGCGATCTCATAGTCATCGTAGAAGCGTCCAGCGTCGGCCTTTTCCGTCTCCGCCAGGATGGCGCGGATCGCGCCCGGATACCCCCCGCGCGCATACACGGCGCCCAGGTTGTCGGCGATTCCCGGTTGTCCTGCCGAGATGTAAAAGCGCTGCCGGGACTCCAGCGCTTCCTTCCACAAATGCCGCTGCTCGTAGGCCCAGGCCAACTTCATGTGCGCGGTTTGAAAGCTGGGATCCAATTTGAGCGCTTCCTGGTAGTTTGCGATGGCCCCGTCGAAGTCACGTGCGAAGTAGTCCACCCATCCGACGTTGGTGACAATGATCATGGAGAGCGGGTCTAGTTGCCGTGCCTGCCGCAGTTCCTCCCGCGCCTCATCGAAGCGCCCGCGCGAGGCCAGAAAAAGTCCGTACCAGTGATGTGCCGTTGCGTTGTTGAAGTTCAGCGACAGCGCCTTGCGGAACTCTGCATCCGCCTCGGAGAACTTCCATCCATAACGCCAGAGATTGAACGCCAGCGATGCATGTCCCTCTGAAGAGTTTGGATCCAGCGCGATGGCTGTCTCTGCCGCGCTGCGAGCCTGGCGCTCAAGATCCCTGCCGGAATTGCGCTCATAGTAATCCAGCGTCAGGTTGTAACAGTCGGCCAGTCCGGCATACGCCTGGGCGTACTTGGGGTCCAGCGAGATGGCAGTTTGAAAGAATTCGATTGCCAGGTGGAATCCGTCCTCGTTCCGGCGATTCAGCAGATATCTACCGCGAAGATTGGCCTCATAAGCAAGCTGGCTGCTGGAGCCGTCCACGGGCACGCGCGACTCCGGCAGCACCACGGAGAGTGCCAGCGCCACCTTGCTGGCTACGGACTGCTGGAAGGCGGGAATCTGCTTGCCGTCGGCCTCTCCTTCATAGGTGCCCGTCCAAAGCTGGCTCTGGTCGCGGGCGCGAACCAGGCGCGCCGTAATGCGCGTCTTTGTGCCGATTCGCTTCACGCTGCCTTCCACAAAGTACTGCGCTCCCAACTCCCGGCTGATCCGATCCAGCGTCTTCGAGGAGTGTTTGTAGGTCATGGCCGAGGTGCGTGCGATAACGCCAAGCTGCTTGGGGCTGATCGTGCTGAGGTGGACAATCATCTCGTCCGTCAGCCCATCGCTGAGGAACTCCTGATCGTTGTCACCCGTCAGGTTCTCAAAGGGCAGCACCGCAACCAGGATGCGGCCCGAGGTAGCCGTATTGCCGTGCAGCCCGACCTTGTACGTCACCGCCGCCGAAACCAACAGCAGGACTCCCACCGCCGCCAGAATGAGTGGCACGGGCTTGCGCCGCCAACCCGGTGTTTGAGCAGGCGCGGGCGCGGGGGCAAGCGGTTCGGGCGATGAAATCACCGGATCGTCGGCTTCGGCGGATGGCTGCTCGACGTTCTTGACCGGGGCGATGAATCGGTATCCCTGGCGCGGGATTGTCTCGATGTACCGCGGGGAGCTGGCATCGTCTCCCAGTGCGGCGCGAACCTGGCGCACGCAATGATTCAGTCCGCGCTCGAAGTCCACAAACGTGTCATCGCCCCAGATTCGCTGCTGGATCTCCTCGCGGGTCACGATCTCGCCGGGATTGGAGGCGAGAAGCACGAGAAGCGTGAAGGGTTGGGGCTGAAGTCGAATGGGCCGGTCGAGCTTCTTGAGCACGCCCTTTTGCGCGTTCAACTCGTAAACGCCAAACGTGACATGCGTAGAGTTCGAGACGGGCGGCGCCATAATTCGAGTTGAGCGGGATGAGATGGGACGACGCTCGCATTATGCCAGAGGCGTATGGGGCGCGCCAATCTCTTTTATCTGCTTTTGCGGCATTCGCATAACCACGATGAACCGTCGAGTTGTCCACGGTCTGGAAGCTCACATTTCGGGCCGGGCAGAAATCATCTCTTCAACATTGCGTAGCTGGCGGGCTCGCCGCAGACTCGACACGATCCGACCGGCGGGTATCGCTGGCGTTGAACGGTGAGCATTGTATCGAGCGACCCAGTGCGGAGAGTTGGATGACGCCAAGGGAATCATCGTCGTCATCCGCCTCACCAATGGCCAAATCTCGATCAGTTCGGCCTGAACCAACCTCTTTACGATAGCTTAGGTCTGTTTCCATTCACTTCCTGCCCCGGCTGCACTACTAGATCGTTTGCGAGCTTGAAGCGCACAATCGACTCCGCTGGTATCTCTATATCCCCGTTGCCAGTCATTCCCGCAACAGCGGTTCCAGCGCCACCACCCACCAAGCCGCCTACAAGCAACCCCGTGCCGCCGCTGGCTACGCCACCTACCAGCATGCCCAGTCCCGCCCCTCCGGCAATCAAGCCCGTCGAGCGTCTGCCCTTGCCCCTTTTGCTGCGCGCCACGTCCCGCGTCGTCAGCGGATACCACGTCCCATTCAGCGTCAGTGAGGTCAACCGCAGCTCCAGCAGCGATCTGCCTTTGAAGTGTCCTCGCCGATGCGACACATCCACCATGCCGCCTACCACCGCATTCTTCGGCACCAATATGCTGTTGTCGCTGGCCAGCACCGACTCCACCAACTCGCCAGTAAACGCGTCGCCCGCATGGCTGGTTTTTACGCTGATGTGTTGATCAATCCGAATCGTCAGTGTCGTGCCTGCCGGGATGCTCACGGTGACCGGCACCGCGATTACCGTTGGACCCGAGGCTGCAGGAATGGGTGCTCCAACCGCAAGCGGTTTTGCCGTCGTTGTGATCGCCCCGCTCGTCTGGCCGGGGGCTGGCGGCTGCACCATTGTTGTCGTCGTGGTTCCGCTCTTGTCTACGGAGACCACCTGCTGCGCCTGCCCAGTTGCAGCCGCCTGCTTCTTGGCCTCATCCAGCGCCTGTTCCTGCTTGGAACCACATCCCGAAAGAACGGCTGCCAGCAATAGCAGCAGGGGTATTCGTCCGGCTCTAACCAATGAGCCTGAATTGAACATCGTCGATCCTCTTTCGCGCGGGTTTTCACGCCGCAGGGTACGTATCCATCGTTTCAAGGGAAAACCCTTCGTCTGCAGCGCACATCTCCTCGCGTTATCCTGCGGGGAGATGTCGACGGAATCGTGAGCAGATCCCAAAACAGGGATAAATCCCGGACAGGGTTCTCCTGGCTTACTTCTCGATCACTTTTTCGATCTGCCCAACCTTCTTCTGAATCGTGCCACAGGTTTGTTCTGTCTTGCCTTCAGCCTTTAAGTCGGGATTGTTAGTGGCTTGGCCTACTGTTTCTTTGACTTTGCCTTTCACTTCATGAAACTTGCCTTTAATCTCATCCTTCGTACTCGGGTTCATTTGTTTTCCTCATTCGTGAAAACGTCGATTGGGACTTCCGGCACCGGACCTGCACGCCGGAGGCCTTCGACAAGCCTGACAGGCCGAGCCGTGAACCGTCTGGTCAAAAAAGAACACATTTCACGATGTAAAGAGATTGTGGTTCTGCGCGCTGCTCCGCTAACCTGACTTTTCTTTCATCCAATTGCGAATAACGACACTCAGTACAAATGACTGCAGACTCGAGGAGAAACAGAATGACGAAACAGGTGGACCTTGGCGGCAATTTCACGCTCCCTCGTACCTCGATGACCTTGAACCGCATGGGCTATGGCGCAATGCAACTCGCCGGACCGCAAGTGTGGGGACCGCCGCGTGACGTTGATGGCGCGATCGCCATTCTGCGCGAGGCGGTTGCGTCCGGCGTGAATCATATCGATACCAGCGACTTCTACGGTCCGCACGTGACGAATCAGATCATCAGGCGGGCGCTTCATCCCTATCCGGACGGGCTGGTGATCGTGACCAAGGTGGGCGCGCGCCGGGGTGACGACAAGTCTTGGATTCATGCTCTTTCGCGCCAAGAACTGATCGATGGCGTTCATGACAACCTGCGCAATCTCGGACTTGACAGGCTGGATATCGTCAATCTTCGGGTTGGTGGCGTGATGAGGCCATCAGAAGGCTCCATTGCGGAGCCGCTGACCGTGCTCGCCGAACTCAAGCGTCAGGGACTGATCGGTCATCTCGGTGTGAGCAATGTCAGTCCCGTGCAGTTGGCAGAGGCCCAGTCAATTACGGAAATCGTATGCGTGCAGAATCTGTACAACGTTGCGCTGAGGAACGACGATGGCTTTATCAAAGACCTCGCCGGGCAAGGCATAGCTTATGTGCCGTTCTTCCCGCTGGGAGGGTTCACTCCTTTACAGTCGTCGGCGCTCGATGCCGTAGCAGCGTCACTCCAGATCACGCCGATGCAGGTTGCGCTTGCATGGCTTCTTCGGCGCTCGCCCAACATCCTGCTGATTCCCGGTACATCGTCCGTGAAGCATCTTCGGGAGAACCTCGAGGCTGCAACGCTCCAAATACCTCCCGAGATGATCGCCAAACTTGATTCAATCGGCGGAGATTCCGGCAGCGAAATTCCCTGAGCCAACATCTGGCACTCTGCGCCATTCTTATGTACTTGCAGGAGGAACTATGAAAAGGCTCATCAGTGTCTTCGTTTTGTGTGCCTTCCCCATTCTGATCTATGCGCAGAACAGTCCGGTGATGGATGCCGCGCGCGACACCCTACAGCGGCGGCAGAAGAACCTAGTCGAGGCGGCACAGGAGATGCCGGCGGACAAGTACGGCTTCAAGCCTACCCCGGCACAGATGTCGTTCGCGCACTTGGTCGTCCACATCGCGCAATCGAATGGATTTTTGTGCTCGAAGATCTCCGGCAGCGCCGCCCCTCCGCAGCAGGTCTCCGATGCTGATCCAAAAGAAAAGCTGGTGGATGCGCTGAAGGCGTCTTTTGATTTCTGCTCCATAGCCTTAAGTCAGGTGGGCGACGCAAAACTCGGCGACGAACTCACGCTTTTTGGCGGACGCAAGGGTACGAAAGCCGCTGCCGTCATCGCCCTTACCAGCGATTGGGCGGATCACTATTCTGCAGCCGCCATGTACCTGCGTCTCAATGGGCTTCTGCCGCCTACGGCCAAGGCGAAGGACTAAGAAGGCAGCCAGCGCGGGACAATCGCACAGCGCGCCGAGTCTCTGGAAAGCCGTATCTCAGCGGTTCTGGCGATCATCCATGAACACAATCTTCCTGCTCCAAGGCGATCGATAGTGGTGTGCGCTGCCCGAAGAGGTCAGGCGGAACGGATCATTCAGGCCTTCACGAACTGGACATCGAGCGTGATGGTGACCTCGTCGCTGACAAGGATTCCGCCGGTTTCCAGCGCCGCGTTCCAGGTCAGGCCGAAGTCTTTGCGATTGATCTTCGTAGTTGCGGACAAGCCCACGCGAGTATTGCCCCAGGGATCCTTTGCTGGCGGGGTTGGCCCATCGACGGAAAACAGCACCTTGCGGGTAACGCCGCGTATCGTCAGGTCGCCGTCGACGGTCAATTCCCCAGCACTGACGAGATTGATACGGGTGGACTTGAAGGAGAGCGTAGGAAACTTCTGCACATCGAAGAAGTCGGCGCTCTTCAAGTGCTCATCGCGCTGGGCGTCGCGGGTTTCGATTGAGGCAGCGTCAATTGAGGCCTCCACATGTGAGTTTGCCAAGTTTGATTCGTCCAGAGTCAACACTCCCGTGACTTTAGCAAATTGCCCTTTCACGTTTGAGATCATCATGTGTTTTACCTTGAACTCGGCAACGGTGTGGGCTGGGTCGATGTTCCAGGTTGTAGTTGTGGCTTGTGGCGTAGCGAGGGTGCTCATATTTGAATATCCTTTCTACGTCATTTGATTCGCCCCAACGATATTCGTTTCAACAAATATTTATTCTGACTTAGAACCCTCGTCGCAATCATTGCGAGCTCTACCGCTGGCTGGCGGCTGATCCCCAGGACGCAGAATCGCTGCCCGCCCAGATCCCGTGCTCACCACCTCCGGTTGACACGAATATTTTCTATGCTGCGTCAGCAGTCAACGAAGGCTCCTTTGCCTTGATCAATGGCATATTGACCAGATGTTCGCTCAAGAACCAGACTTGTAGCTCACTCGTGCGCAGCACCTGGCTGACAACCAGGTCGTTGGTGCCGTCATCGCCTAATGACGAAGCCCGCCGACCGAGCGTGCGACATTCGCCGATGATGACCTTGTGAGCGTCCAGCAACCGGGACAGTTGTACGGGAACCTCTTCGCGACCGCGCGGTGGGCGCTCGATTTGCGTACTCTCGGCTACATCGGCTGCCATCGCGATGCTGATGCCCCCAAGTAACTGAATTCGCTCGGCGATGGAATCGACCAGCTCGACTTGCTCGTCGTGATGTTTGTCATAGAGCAGATGCAGTTGATAAAACGTTGGCCCTGCAACCTGCCAATGAGACTTCTTGTACAAATCTCGAAGCGTCATGGTATTGGCAAGCAACTGGTTCAATTGCTTAGTCATCTCCAAACGAACCGGTTCTTCAAGTTCAAGCGGCAACTGGTGACTGACAGTTCCGTAGCGCTGAATCTCACCCGCGCGCTGATGAAGCCTGGGTTGCGCGTTGATGGCCTCGGAACCTTCTCTGCCCATCCGTTCTTTGTTCATAGCGAATCTCCTTCGGATCAACCGTACAGGGGTGCTTCACTTCCGGCTGGATACGCAGGCTTAGACGCCCATTTGTGGATTGCAGTTGTGAGAAACAGCCCAAACTTATTGCCGCTCTGTATAGGTGGGAGCTCGTACGAGCAGAACCGCACATCGCTGGTGCGGTCCGAGGAAGCATTCGTCCCCCGCGAACAAGCACACCAAGAGTTGGTCCTTGCAGGGCATATCGGCGAGGTGGTGGATGCTACCGAAGCAAATATCAGGTATGTCGCGTAAGTGGCAAGCTTGGCCAGTGATGCTCAGCCCCGAATCGGAGGTGCCAGTTTTTCGAGGTTCACGGAAACGACTCCGGGTGCGCCCGATGCCACCCTTCTGACTTCGTCGATTTGGTCCATGGCTGCGAGCTTACCCGTGATCGTGACCGCTCCATCGTGTGCGGCCACATCAAGCTCGAGACCCGACGTGGACCGATTGATCGCCAAATCGGCTCGCACGCGGCTGGCGATGGCGAGATTGTCCATTCGCCGCTGGCTTTCCGGCGTTGACTCGAAACGTAGTTCGAGTGCCAGCGAGGAGATCACGCGGCAAGCTTCCTCCATACCCAGATTTTCGAGGTTGATCACGATGTCGTAGAGAGAAGGATCTTCCCAGTCCACGCCATAGAGAAATTGAGTCCACTTGCGCCGGTCCCCATCCTCCTTCTTGATGTAAGCAATGGCATCCTTGCGGCTGGACTTCATCCGTTCCTGCATAATCTTGACACGACGCTCGGTGGGGGCGACGATGCGCACCCGCAGTACGGGATGCCCGCCCCTGAGCAACAACTGGCCCGCCAAGCCGTGATAGAGAGCCCTTCCCTCCCGCACTTCTTCGGTAAGAGCTGACTGAATGAGAGCCAGGTAGAAATAGCGTTCGTGCATGAAACGATCGAAAAATCGCGGCGGTTTCTCCAGTGCATCCCTTAGATCGTTTTGCGATACCCCATAGGCAGCGGCCCGTTCGACGATCACGTCGCGATCAATGCAGCGATAGCCAAGTCTCCGAGCCAGGCATTCCGCCAGAGTCTTTCCGCCGCTGAACGAGCCACGGGAAATAGTGATGATCGGCATTGTGGATACCCCGGCGAAGATAATCGATGCTCCGCGAAGGTATCAACCATACTCCCTGGCCAGCAGCTTTCATAGTGGAATATGCTCGACGCGGCGAGCGAACACCGAAAATATCCCATCGGATTTTTACCTCTCGGTCCATCCGGATATGGCTCATCGAAACGGACGGCGGCATGTCCTTGACTAGGCTGGCGGCAGAGGCTTGTAATTCAATCTTCCAGATATGGTATGCGTGACCGGTTGGGAGGAGTGTAGCTGTGGGCGGCAAGAAACTGGTAAAGCTTCGTCGTTGGTCGCAGATCATCTTCTTCGCGTTATTCGTAATGCTTCTGTTGCGGACGGAGTTTCGCGGGTCTGCGCGTGGAATGGGCGGCGACACCCGGTTGCCGTATCCGGTTCGCCTGTTCTTTGAACTGGATCCCCTCGCCGGTTTGTCCAACGCGCTCGCCAGCCATGCGCTTTACCGTGGCCTGCTCTGGTCGCTCGTTATCGTCATCGGAACGCTTTTTCTCGGACGGTTCTTCTGCGGATGGATCTGCCCGATGGGCTCCATCCACCACTTCTTTGGAAACCTGCAGTCGGAGAGCAAGCGCGGCAAGCAGCTTATAGAATCCAACCGCTACAAACGCTGGCAGACTACCAAGTATTACGTTCTCTTCGCGGTGCTGGCGGCGTCGGCGTTGGGTTCGGGGCTTATTGGCTGGATTGATCCATTTTCGTTCCTGGTGCGTTCGTTAGGGCTCTCCGTTCTGCCCGGATTGAACTATGCCCTGAACGCCGGATTCAACTGGCTGGAACACAGCGGCTTCGCGCCGCTTCAACTTGCCGGGGGAGTGTTGCACTTTGTTTTCGGCGCGACGGTGCTGAACTTCAAACAGCCCTACTTCCGGCAGGGAATCTTTCTTGGCATCATCTTCGTTTTCATTCTCGCCCTCAATCTGCGAGTTACGCGCTTCTGGTGCCGCGCCATCTGCCCACTTGGGGCGCTGCTTGGGATCGTTTCGCGCTGGTCGGTGCTAGGACTGCAAAAGGACGCTACAGCTTGCAATGACTGCAACCGCTGCCTGATGCGTTGCCAGGGCGGCGACGATCCGGCCGGTTCCGCTCCGTGGCGCAAGGCTGAGTGCGTGATGTGTCTGAACTGCGTCGACTCGTGCCCAGAGCATAGCCTCGCCTTCAAGTTTTTTCCGGAAGGACCGAAAGCAGTCGACGCGCCGGATTTGCAAAGGCGCAAGGCCTTCACCGGCATTGCCGCAGGCGTGGCGGTCATTCCGCTGCTGCGTAGCACAGCCGGACTTGCCGCTGGACGGGACGACCGCCTGGTGCGGCCACCCGGATCGCTGCGCGAGAGCGACTTTCTGCAGCGATGCATTCGCTGTGGAGAATGCATGAAGGTCTGCCCCAACAACGCCCTGCAACCGGCCATTACCGAAGCCGGCCTAGAGGGTCTCTGGACGCCGGTAGTGGTCCCGCACATCGGTTACTGCGAGCCAAGTTGCGTGTTGTGCTCGCAGGTCTGTCCTACGGGCGCCATCTGGGAGATCACGGCGAGGGAAAAAGGATGGGTGGTTGGCGTGGGCGCACCCGACGCAAGGCCGATCCGCATTGGCACGGCGTTCTATGATCGGGGACGCTGCCTGCCGTGGGCCATGGCGACCGACTGTATCGTCTGCGAGGAATGGTGCCCCACCTCTCCGAAGGCAATTTATCTTCGTGAAACCCAGGTTATCGATGCCAACGGTAAGCCTAAGACCATCAAGCAGCCGTGGGTCAGTCCTGAGAAATGCATTGGCTGCGGCGCGTGCGAAAACGCATGCGTCGTGCGGGATCGCGCGGCAATTGCCGTCTCCAGTGTTGGAGAGAGCCGCTCGCCTGACAACCAGATATTGCTGAACAGAACCAAAGGGAGGCAAAAGATATGACCGTCGGCCCAAAAATTCGCCTGGCGGCAATCATAGCGGTGGCGCTCGCCGTGATTGCGTGCGGTTGCAAGAAAAATTTCCCAGCACAGCCAATGCCAACTTCCAACGAGGTTGCGGGTTGGGAGAAAACCGGCGAGACGCGAACCTATACGGCAGCGACCTTGTCGAACTATATCGACGGCGGTGCCGAGCAGTACTTGAAGGCCGGATTCAAGAGCGCATCCACGTCAGATTACAAATTCCAAGGCAAGATCGAAGCCGTCGCAGATGTCTACGAGATGGCCGATGCCAGTGCAGCCCGCAAGATTTTCGAGGCTGATCCTGCTGGCGATGCCAAGGCGGTCCATCTCGGTGACGCAGCCCGAAGCTACAGCCAGAGCGTAATTTTCTATAAAGGTTCCTTCCTGGTGCGGATCGTTGCTTACCAGGAAACGCCCGAGACACCGCAGGCTTTGCAGCAACTTGGGCAAGGTATCGAGAAGAGGCTATCGAACTAGGCATAGGCTTACATTCGTTGAGGACGCATCCATGAACGCGAAGAAAGGTACAAGCCGCCGCGACTTTCTGAAAGCCGGCGTTGCTGGCGCAGTTGCATTGGGCGCTACGGATGCATTGGCATTTGCCAACTCTCTGCAAGCGGGCGGATCGATGTCCAAGGTCGTGATCGCAAAGGACGCGATGCTGCGGGGATCCGGTTCCGCGATCGATGCCACGCGCATGAGCGCGTTGCTGGATCGTGTGATGCAGGCATGGTTTAGTTCCAGAGATGTGCTGGCTCCGTGGAAGCAACTAGTCCATCCCGGACAGGTCGTCGGTTTGAAGGTGAACGCAATTGCAGGCCGCGGGCTCTCGACGAATGTCACTGTGGTCCGGGCAATCGCCGAACGGCTCCAGCACGCCGGAATCAAGCCGTATGACATCGTGGTATGGGACACCACGGGTCATGAGTTGGAACGCGCCGGATTCCAGCTTTCGTCGGCTCCTGGCAAGGTCCGCTGCATGGGTACGAATGCCGTGGGATATGAAGACAAGCCGGAAGGCTATGGAACCGTCAGTTGCTGCCTATCCAAAATTCTTACTCGTATCTGCGATGTTGTCATCAATGTTCCGCTGCTAAAGGATCATAGCGAAGCCGGTGTAACTTTGAGCATGAAGAACATGTATGGCGTCATCCACAATCCGTATGACTGTCACGGCGGCGGCTGTAATCCTGCAGTTGCAGACGTGAATATGCTGCCCACGATTCGCAAGAAGATTCGCTTCACCATTGCAGATGCCACCACAGCCTGTTATCACGGCGGCCCAGGATACCGGCCCGAATACGTCTGGCGGCCCAATAGCCTTATCGTAGGCAGCGACCCTGTTGCGCTCGATGCCACGGCGTGGAAGATCATCGAACGCAAGCGCGCTGAAAAAGGTCTCAAGACGCTGGAGGCGGAAGGGCGCGCGCCTCGCTACATCGCCACTGCGGCAGACGCGCGCCATCAAATCGGAACAAATGACCCCAAGCGCATTTCGCTGGTTGAGGTATAGGTCAATTCCATGAATGCTCCAAACGGCACGTCATCCCAAACTCAAGGCATCAGCCGCCGCGAAGCGCTGCTCAAGGTATTGCGGCTTGGCGCTGTCGGAGTCAGCGTCACGGCGCTGGGTACATGGCTCAGTGGACGAAACCGGCGGCCCGTCGACGCCGTTGTAACCAATGCCAAACGCAGCCATACCGTAGCGCCCGACGCGAGGTTTCCTGACGTGGTGATCGCCGAGGGCGGCGAACCGGAGCAACTCGTACAGGCAGCGCTGCGTGAACTCGGAGGTATCGAGCGCTTCATCTCCCGCAATGACGTTGTACTGGTGAAGCCCAACATCGGTTGGGATCGCACTCCGGAGCAGGCCGCTAACACCAATCCCGAGCTTGTTGCCGAGGTGGTTCGCCAGTGTTTGAGCGCAGGCGCGAAGAAAGTCATCGTCACCGACGTGAGCTGTAATGACGCGCGCCGCTGCTTTCAACGGTCAGGCATTGCCGAAGCCGCGCGCAACGCCGGAGCGCAGGTCTTGCTGCCCGATCCGGCCCAGTTCAAGGACGTGGATCTCGAAGGCGAGGTTTTGCAGACCTGGCAGATTTTCGAGCCATTTCTTTCCGCCGACAAGATCATCAATATTCCGATTGCGAAACACCACAGCCTCAGCGGCGCAACCATCGGAATGAAAAACTGGTTTGGAATGCTGGGCGGCATGAGGGCCGAGTTGCATCAGCACATTCACGAGAGCCTTGTGGATCTGGCTGATTTCGTGCGCCCCACCTTGACCGTGGTGGATTGCTACCGAGTGCTCATGCGCAATGGCCCCACCGGCGGAAATCTTGCGGATGTCGAACTGCACAAGACGCTGGTGGCCGGAACTGATCCGGTGGCAATCGACGCTTATGTTGCGAAGAAGTACTGGAATCTTGATGAACGCGCAATGCCGTATCTCAAGCTGGCCAGCCAGCGCGGCCTCGGATCGTATGAGTTCGATAAAGTGAAGTCTAAGTTCGTGACGCTGAGTTAACGCGTTTTCTGAGTAGGTGTACTCGACCCTCACGTTGGAAACCCCACCTTCTCCGCGAAAACGGCGGAGAAGATGGGGCCCACAGCGTACATCTTCTGTATGGATGTGGATCGCTCTAATCGCTATGGGCCGCAGTGCTCAGCAGAGGTTTGCGGGACGTGACCATTTCTTCAATTTCCGCCATCGACTTATTACGGGTTTCAAAGCCGAAATAGAAGGTGACGATAAGGCCCACGCCGCACATCGCATAGAAGAGGTAAGCCGCTCCGATTGCGCCGGTAGTAGCTTTCGGCGAAACCATGTTGCTGCTGCCGGCAAAGAAAGACAGCACGATGGGCCCGAGTATTCTTCCTAGTCCGGCAATGCCGTAGGCCGAACCCATTCCGGTGGCCCGCAGGCGCTGCGGCCATACTTCGGTCGCGTAAGGTCCGGTGACCGCCCATCCGCCGCCCACAAATCCGTACACGGCAATAAATGCGAGGTAGATTACGGGAACGTTTCCCAAGTGAGCATTCCAGAAGCGCGAAATGATCAGGCAGAAAATCAGGGTTCCGGTTCCGACCATCATTCCGCAGACGCGTCGGCCAAGTTTCTCCGACAGGAATGCCCATGTAAATTTCGCGACGATGCTGGAGATCGGCAACACGATGAACATCTTGGCTGCCTGCACGGGCGTAACTTTCAACACCAGTACCAGCAGCGTTGGAGCCCAAAGGGTGAATCCGTAATCCACCACCGCCTGAAGGAAGCCGGATATCCAGGTAACGGCTACGCTTCGCCGGCACTTGAAAATCTCGAAGAACGACACCGTCTTTTCTTCAAGCTTGTCCGCGGCGGTCACAACGAGGTTGCGGTAATCGATGTTCAGTCCGGTGATCCAGTTAACCGAGTTTACGGCATCCTGGTAGCGTCCCTGCTTGATCAGCCATCGCGGAGACTCGCGCATCCAGAACCGGAAGAGCAGAGAGATGAATGCAGGCACCAGCCCAATCAGGAATAACCCTCTCCAGCCAATCATCGGGGTCAGATAGCCGGAGCAGATGCCTCCCAGCAAACTTCCCGCGGGGATCATCGCGGTCACAATACCGCCCATCACGCCGCGATATTTAGATGGCACAAACTCCTGGACCAACGGCAGATCCACCGAGTACAGTCCGCCTACGCCGAAGCCCACAAGGAAACGGAACACCGTGAGAAAGATCCAACTGCCTTCCGGGGTGAAATATAAAATGCCGCTTGGTATGGTGAAAGCCGCGGTGGTAATCAGGAGCACCGGCATTCTGCCGATGCGGTCAGCCAGATAACCGAAGAAAAACGCGCCTAACAAGCTTCCAACTCCAGCGCTCAACAGCACCATGGCGGTAGCGCCGAAACTCAGATGCCACGGAACAACGATGAAAGCTAAGACGAAGCCGATAATCCAGTAGTCGAAGAACTCAAGCATGTCTCCCAAAACAGCCGCGGTGACAAGCTTGTAGTGATTCTTGGTAAGAGGCGAACTTTCGAGCTTTGCGAAGAGTTCGCGAATGGTGAACGTGTTAGCAGACTCGGTGGTCATTTTCTCTATTCCTCAAAAATCTCCAGATCCGAAGATAAGTCTGGCTTTGCTGCGTTTAGCCCTACTCTTCAAAAACGGCGGCGGCCCGGCACCATGCGGCACTGCACTGGTCGAACTTCACGGGCAATGCCATTACCATGAATCCGTGCGGTTTCGGCAACTGGTCGAGGTTCGCCATTTTTTCGATTTGCAAATACTCACGCTTCCGCCCATGAATGTGCGTGGGCCAAAGCTCATTCTTGTCTCTTGTCTTTTTGTAGGAATCCACCATTGCGCCCACGGGCCGGTCGAGGGTCCAGGCATCGATGCCAATACAGCGGATGCCCTGATCGAGCAGCCAATCCAGTCCGGCGATACCCAGGCCCGATTGCATTGCAAGGTAGGTTGCGGTGTCAGTGCCCCAATACTTGTCGCAGCCCGTGTGGAGCAAAACAATGTCGCCAGCCTTCAACGTATAGCCAATCTTTTCCAGAGCGGTCTTCAGGTCTTCAATGGTAATTTCCGTGCCGGGGGCCTTGTGGCGCATGTCGAGGACAACGCCCGGTCCGTAACACCACTCGAGTGGAATCTGGTCGATGCTTCGTGACGGTTTTCCTTCGCACATCGGTCCATAGTGGAGCGGGCTGTCGACGTGCGTGCCCGAATGGGCGCTACCGTAGATCCAGTCCGTTGCCAATGCCATGGAGTCGGGAAAGTCGGAAGCTTCAATGCCAGCCATCTTAGCCAGCCGCTCCGCTCCCGCCGCATGGCCGGAGTGTTCGATCTTTGGAGGAAATGGCTCGGTAGCTCCGTTTATGTGCGAAACGCTTAGATCAATGAACTTGTACACGCTTGCTCCTCTCATGCTTCTCGGGCGATATATAGTTTCCCGCGCGGACCACTTCCGCCAATTCTTTCCCTACCCGGAGGCGATGATCCCGCGTAATCGCCTCCGCTTTGGCACCGTTCCGCGAACGGATTGCCTCGATCAGGCGGTCATGCTCTGAGTCCGAGATTTTCACCGTCGCTGGCTTCAAATTGAAAATTGCCCGCCCATACTGCGACTTGACCAACAGATCGTCAATCATGCTGAGCAGAGCGGGATAGGGAGACTTGGCCATCACCTCCTTGTGAAATTCCCGGTTCAAACGCGAATACTCGGCCAGGTCTTCTGCCATGGCGGCATGCTTCATCTTTATGTCGATGGCCATGATTTCTTCGATGTCCGCGTCTTCCAGAAAGGGCAGTGAGGTGCGAATCGCCATGCTCTCAAGGGCCGCCCGCATCACGAATACTTCCTCGATCCACTCCGGAGACGGGGTTGTCACCACCGAGCCTACATATGGCCGCGTCTGAATAAGGCCGGTGGCTTCGAGCATCTTCAGCGCTTCGCGCACGGGTATATCGCTCACCGACAATTGATCGGCAATCTCCCTGACGATCAACCGCGTGCCCGGAGTCAATTTACTTGCGACTATCGCATCCAGCAGGGTCTTATAAACCAGCTCGGCCTTCGTGGAGTATTCTCTTACCAGTTTCAGCACTTACCCTCCGTTCAGCCCAGAACTTCCTCGACGATCGCCTTGAACTCGGTATTTGTCAGCAGACCTTTCTTAGACATGCCGAGTTGTTTTACCTTCTGCAAGATCAAGTCGAAGCGTTCCTTGTTCTCCGGATACACCATGCCCAATTCCTTCATCTTGGTGGTCACGGATGCGTATCCGCTCTTCTTGCCCAACACTACTTTGGGCTGCTGGCCTACAAATTCGGGATTCATCGAGAACATTGCCAACGGCTGCTTGAGAACCATGTCGATGCCGATACCCGATTCCCTGGTGAAATTCCCCGATCCCACGATGGGCTTGTTGGGAGGGAGCGGAAAGTTTGTCAGCTCCTGAACCACGGCAGACATCGCGGCAAGCTTTTCGAACTTGAATCCCCACTCATAGCCGTACAGAGTTTTCAGCGCCACTGCTACTTCTTCCAGGGCGGCGTTTCCCGTTCTTTCGCCAAGGCCGTTGATGCAGGTATGTACAACCGTTGCGCCGACCTCGACGGCTGCCATCTCGTTTGCCACCGCCATGCCAATGTCGTTGTGCGTATGGATTTCAACCGGGAGCTTTGTAACGTTCCGCACCATCGTGACCAGGTACTTGATCGCCGCAGGAATCGCGCAGCCAGTCGTGTCGATGACTCCAACCGAGTCCGGCGGCGCTTCTTCCATGATGCGAACTAGGAGTTGTTTGAAATCGGCCACAACCGCGCGAGTCGTGTCATAGGGGAAGAAAACAGTATGGAGACCGAGTTCCTTCGAGCGCTTGATGGCCTTCAGGCTTTGCGCCAGAACGTGGTCCATCGTCCACTTGAACTGGAGTTCCAGCTTTGGTTGACCTACCGGCACTTCGATAATCACGCCGGATGCGCCGCATTTGTGGGCAAACTCGATGTCCTTTTCCATTGCCCGCACAAATGCATAAACCTTTGCCTTCTTGACCCGCTTCGAAATCTCCTGAACGGCCTCTGCGTCTTCGGAGGAAACCGCCGGCATTCCGGCTTCAATCCGGTGAACGCCGATGTCATCCAGCATTTCAGCGATTCTGATCTTGTCGTCTTTCCTCAACACGACCCCGGGAGTCTGCTCTCCATCCCGCAGTGTTGCGTCATGAATCTGGACTTCTTCGGACAAGCTAAACTGGTCTCGGACTTCGGGCAGGAAATTCACGCTGCTTGTCCACCAGAGATCCGATCTCCACTTCTCACTCATAGCGATTCTCCTTCGATCAAATATATATAATATATAATCTCGAAAATTGTACAGAATAATCTCGCTTTGGATACCATTACGGGTGCCCGTAAGTGTCGGCCAGCGCATTCTTCACGCCTGTCGAATACGCCATAACATCAACAGAGGCTTGCACATCACCGGCGTTTGAGGTTATAACCCATCTCGATAAACTCGTGGATTCAATCGTGAGCCTCGCCAGGCCGTGTTCCGTTTTGGTTCCCATTACGGGTTCGAATCGTGTCGCTTGTACCCTCTGACGCAACAATCTGATTGACATCGATTCCCAAAGATATCCATATGTTTAGCTCACACATACTCGTTTTCCGGGCCTAGCCGTGGTTGACATGTGAGTCGTGCGCCTTAGTGTGGCCTGCCAGCATGCTTTTCCGGCAAGTATTCCGGCATGACTACTAAGGAGATTCACATGGAACAAGTTAACGAACAGCAGGTGATGCGGAAGATCTTCTGGCGGCTAATCCCCCTACTGATGTTTCTGTTCGTCATCGCCTACATTGACCGCGTAAATGTGGGCTTCGCTGCCTTGACGATGAACAAGGACATCGGACTTAACGCCCACACCTACGGACTGGGCGCTGGCATCTTCTTTCTCGGGTACCTGCTTTTCGAAGTTCCCAGCAACCTAATCATGGTCAAGGTCGGCGCCCGGATGTGGATTGCCCGAATTCTTTTTGGCTGGGGCTTTGTCGCCTGCGCCATGGCTTGGGTACATGGGCCAACGAGCTTCCTAGTCACACGGTTCACCCTTGGTGTTGCCGAGGCGGGATTCTTTCCAGGAGTTATCCTCTACCTGACTTATTGGTTTCCCGCACGGTATCGGGCACGTGTCGTTTCCAGGTTTATGTTGGCGATCCCGCTTTCGGTTGCGGTAGGCGCGCCGGTTTCGACGGTGATCATGCAACTGAACGGAACGCTCGGTTTGAAAGGCTGGCAATGGCTTTTCTTCCTCGAGGGTATTCCAGCGATTGTGGCGACAATACTCGTGCTGACGGTTCTGACAGATAATCCAGCTCAAGCAAAGTGGCTTACAAGTGCGGAGAAAGACTGGCTGCAAGAACAGTTGGCAACAGATCGTGAACATATTGCCGTCAACAAGACGGAGTCTGGCGCGGCCCGTGTTTTTGCGAGTCCCATGGTGTGGGCTTTCTGCATCATGTATTTCGCCAGTACGAGTTCGAGTTACGGACTCACGCTGTTTATGCCGCAGATCATCAAATCAGTTGGGTTTACCACGATGCAAACCGGTTTCATTATGGTTATCCCGTATCTGATCGGTTGCGGTGGCATGCTTGGTATCGGATGGCTCTCGGATCGTTTCAAAGAACGTAAGTGGCATTTCATTGTGGCCATGCTGATCGTTGCGCTCGCCTTTGTATCTGCTGGCCTCCTCGGCAAAACCGTTGCCGCCCTGGTGCTGCTCTGCGCGGCCAACTTTGGCGTCATGGGTAGCAAGGGACCGTTCTGGCCCCTGCCGTCGGCTTATCTGGGTGGAGCTGCGGCTGCCGCGGGCATCGCCTTTATCAACTCAGTAGGTAGTCTTGGCGGTTTCTTCGGACCATACATTGTTGGCTGGGCTAGTGAGCGCTTCGGCAACTTCTCGAGTGGACTCTACGCGCTTGGCGCTGTGGCGTTTCTAGGAGCGCTGGTAACCGTTTTCGCCGTGAAGAACCGCAAAGCTACGCCTTTGCCGGAAAAAGCAAAGGCAGCCGCCGGAACACGTTAGCAATACCGGAGCTGGTGTCCCCCCACAATCAAGCCGGGGTACACCTCGCGCGGACCCAGCGCCTCGTCTCGCGAGAGCGCGCAATCAACGACCTGCAATCTTAACCACCAGAGGTGAAGCATGACCAATTTACTGATTTTAATGACGCATCCTGAACCAATTCGAAGACAGTACTACGATTTTCTCCGCGCCAACTTTCCCGAGCTAGAAGTTAATGTGGTGGACCATCACAGCAAAGTAGGTCCCTATATCGGCTCTGCGGAGATATTGCTGACTTATGGCAATATGATGGCGGACCATGTGCTGCAGGAAGGTCCCAACGTGAAGTGGATTCATACCCTCACGACCGGCACCGACGGATTTGAGAAACTGCCATCTTTGCGCCCCGAGATACTGCTGACGAGTACGCGTGGCATCTATGGCCCAGCTATGTCTGAGGCTGCGCTGATGGCGATGCTTGCCTTGAGCCGGAACTTGCCGACGACGATGCGCAACCAGGAGCAGCATGTCTGGGAGAGGCCGCGTGTGACTTTGCTCGACGGCAAGACAGTTGGAATATTCAGCCTCGGCCTGATCGGAGCCGCCCTTGTACCCAAGTGCAAGGTAATGGGAATGAAAGTAATCGGAGTGGATCCGCTCCAGCCAAGTGTTCCAGCGGCCGATCGTGTACTCGGGTGGGATGAGGGCATGCGGGCCGTCGCTGAGATGGATTACATCGTCTCGTTTATTCCCTCTATGCCGCAGACACGGGGCTCCCTCGATAGGAAGTTTTTTGCAAAGATGAAGCCCACGGGCTATTTCATCAACCTCGGCAGGGGAGACGTGGTAGACGAGGGCGCGCTACTCGATGCACTACGCGAGAAGCGGATCGCAGGCGCTGCACTCGACGTATTCAGCCCGGAACCACTTCCGTCCGATCATCCGTACTGGACATTGTCGAACGTAATCATCACGCCTCATCTGGGCGGGGTCTTCGACGACTCTCCCAAACGGGCGATGCCAATCGTAGAGGAGAACGTTCGCCGATACCTTGCCGGTGATTTCGAGAACATGATAAATCGGGTTAAACATTAACGAGACCACGCCGCGAAGACTACCACTCCATCTTGCTTCGCGGCAGCGGCTCGCCCCCGCGCCACGAGAAAGTGCAGATGCGCAAGCGACTCACCTACAGCGAGTCCAATGTCGTGCCCGGTGAGGCCCGTAGGATCGCTCGTGTCCACCCACCCTATTCCCTCTAGTTATGTGGCATGACATATTTTCAAAATATTGTTGACAGCCCGACGGAGGGGAGGTACTCTCCTTTTGTTCAAAACCGAAACATCATTTCTTCTATCGAAACGATAATAATTTGCGCATCTGAAGTTGTCGTTCGTGGTTTGAGGTTATAGCGTGGTTACATACAACCGTGAGACCGAGAGTGGTGTAGCCGCGGCGGAGCGAGCGCTGGCGGTGTTGGCGGCATTTGACGAAGATGCGCCGGTACTGACGCTGGCGAAGCTTGCCGCGCGCACGGGCATGGGGAAGAGCACGCTGCTGCGATTGCTGGTTTCTCTGGTGCGGACCGGCTTCATTGAGCGGCACGATGACGGTACCTATCGAATTGGCTCGCAGGCATGGCGAGTCGGTTCGCTGTTTACGCTCGACCTCTCGTTGGAAAAAATCCTCTTACCGATCATGGAGCAGTTGGCCGCTAGAACCAAGGAGAGCGTTGCCTTTTACGTTCGTCTGGAAGGCGTGACGCCGCCCACTCGTATCTGTCTGCTGCGCGTGTCTGCGCCAAGACGAGTCGTGCATATGTATTACGTTGGGAATCGGCTGCCGCTGGATCGGGGAGCTGGGGGGCGAGTGGTTCGCGCCTTCACCGATCTCTCGTATCGCGAAGACGATGTGATTCGCGAGGAGGGTGTATGTGCCGCATGGGGAGAGGCAGACCCGGAAGTCTGTGCGGTTGCTGCTCCTGTGATGGGACCGGATGGGCGCTTCGTCGGAGCGCTGCTTTTGTCTGCGCCGTGTGCGCGCCACGATCCAGATTGGCTGGAATTGATGAAGCCAGTTGTGATGGAAGCCGCTATCTGGGCAACCCACAGTCTTAAGCCGTTGCGAAGCGTCAGCGGTTCCGTGGCATATGGTCCGTCTGTGGAGATGACCATGGGAGCGGCTGCCAAAGGCATAAGCAGTTCAGTGAATGTTTTGTCGCCTGAGGCGAACGTCGAGAGCGAGCAAACATTTCGGAAGATCTCAGGCAATAAGTCTAAGAAGTCCAGAAAGTAGCGCCGCAACAAGCTCTTGAATTACCGGGAACGCGCCATGAACTTGAATATTCAGAGCTCCTGGCTTGATTTGCGAAAGTGGAGGCGAGGTCTATGGGTGAATTGAGGATACACGGCCGGGGAGGACAGGGGACGGTAATCGCGGCAGAGATGCTGGCCAATGCATTTGTCCATGGTGGCAAGTACGCATCCGTCTTTCCATCTTTTGGCGTCGAGAGGAGAGGCTCGGCTGTGACGGCTTTTGCGCGTTTTGCCGACCACCCGGTTCGAGAGCATACCCGTGTTTACCGCCCAGACATTGTGTTGATCCTGGACCAGTCTTTGGGACAGAGCGCGTTGTGCTACCAGGGCTTCAAGGAGGGCGGAACAGTAATTGCCAGCACAGCACACCAGCAAAACATATTGGACATGAACCTGAAGCACGGCGTTTTGGCTACCGTCGACGGCGCACGCATAGCCATGGAAGAAATTGGCCTTCCTATTACCAATACTTGCATGTTAGGTGCCTTTGCAAAAGTTACTCATCTTGTAGAGATGGCAGATCTGAAAGAGGCATTGGGCTTGTACTTTCGGGGGAAAGTGCTGGCAAAAAACCTGCAGAGCCTGGAGAGAGGCTATGAAGCGGTAGAGATTAAGTCCTTCCCACAAAGGCAAGAGGCAACCAAAGAACTTGCCGGAAAGAAACCTTCTACCACGGTGAAGGCGCCACCCATCCTTAGCCCATTCGATTCTCCATGGGTAGACGTTGATAAGAAACTTATAACCGTGCAGACGGGAGAATGGCGATACAGGAGACCGGAACTTAATAAAACAGCCTGCAGGCTATGCGGATGGTGCAGCCTTTACTGTCCCGTGGGGTGCCTGACGGCTGGTGAGGATCATTACTACCATCCAAATCTGGATTACTGCAAGGGTTGCGGAGTTTGTGCCAGTGAGTGTCCAGCAAAGGCGATCAGGATGCAGCCAGAGGAGGTAAGTAAATGATAACGGTTTTGACTGGCAACAAAGCTGCGGCACAGGGTGTACTTCTGTCGCGGCCAGACGTGATCGCTATGTACCCAATCACTCCTCAAACGCCACTGGCAGAGGAGTTGGCGCACTTCCACGCAGATGGACGCCTGGATTGCGAGATGGTGGAAGTGGAAGGCGAACACACTGCAATCAGCGTGCTGATGGGTGCGTGCGTTGCAGGAGGCCGGGTATTCACTGCCACTTCGTCGTGGGGACTTGCCTACATGAACGAGCCGCTT
>Ga0302320_10007403_pt1 | contig 24187 bp, 17 predicted proteins | sample Bog_T0_3_FD_202130 | JGI IMG/M metagenome (GOLD analysis project Ga0302320, IMG submission 202130) | Peat permafrost microbial communities from Stordalen Mire near Abisko, Sweden - Bog_T0_3 | ecosystem: Environmental > Terrestrial > Soil > Wetlands > Peat | place: Sweden: Abisko, Stordalen Mire...
TATGAACCCGAAGCCCGCGATGGGAGTGAAACGCATCCAGAATTCAGTGGTAGAAGGTTTGTAGCGTCGCCAACGATGCATGATCTGCGCGTCGACGTAGTCAGATTGGGTTAGTTCGTAAGTGACGGTCATAGAATTTGCGGCAAGAATACCAGGTTTGAGATTTACGTTCGTTGGTATCTCTGACTGGAGGCGTGGGAGTAAGATGACCCCCGTGCCGCTGAGACAGAATTCGTGCAGTCGAGGGAGACTTATGCGTTTAACGGGTTGGTTTTGTCTGGTCGCTTCTGCTACGGCGCTTTTGCCGCAGGCTCGAGCGATCACCGGTAACACGGGCAAGACTTGCGATGTGCGCAGCTTCGGCGCAAAGGGCGACGGCAAGACCAAGGACACGGCTGCCATCCAGAAGGCCATCGATGCCTGCGCGGCCTATGCGAATGGCGGGACGGTGAAGCTGAGCCATGGGACGTTTCTGAGTGGGCCGATCTCGCTGAAGTCGAAGATCACACTCGATCTGGAGAAGGACGCGACGCTTCTGGGCTCGCCTGACCGCGCGGATTATCCGATGGTGACGTTTGCGCATCTGCCGACGGTGCAGCCGCTGGTGGGCTCGGTGGGCGAGGAGAACATCGTGATCACCGGCGGCGGGGTCATCGACGGGAACGGTCATATCTGGTGGGAGTACGTGAAGGGCGTGCGGGACTCCGGCGTGCTGGGCACAGACCATCCGCGGCCGATGGGCATGGTTTTTGACCACTCCAAGCACATTCGCGTTGAAAACATCACGATGCAGAATGCGGGCTTCTGGCAGATTGTGCCGTACTACTCGGACGACTTGCAGTTTCGCCATCTGCGCATCCTCGCGCCGCACTCGCCCAACACAGACGCTATTGATCCGTTCAGTTCGTCGAACATCATCATCGACCACGTCTTCTCGTCGGTGGGCGATGACAACATCGCCATCAAGTCCGGTGCGATCGACTCGCCCGGACCGGACGATCCGAGCCGCAACATCGTCATCACCGACTGCACGTTTGAGAACGGCCACGGCCTCTCCATCGGCAGCGAGATCGCCGGAGGCGTGCAGAACGTTCACGCGGAGCGCATTCACTTCAAGGGCACCGACCAGGGCATCCGCATCAAAGCCAACCGCGACCGCGGCAACGATGTGTCGAACATCAGCTTCAAGGACCTCGACATGGTGGATGTGAAGACCGCCATCCTGATCAGCGAGTACTACCCGAAGGTCTATCCGGAGGGCGACGTTGCTGCGGCGCCGATCGGGCGGCTTACGCCGTTCTTCCACGGCATTACGATTGAGAACGTCCACGCGAAGGGCAGCAACGTGGCGGGCGTGATCGTGGGCCTGCCGGAGTCGCCGGTGAAGGACTTGGTGCTGAAGAATGTCACCATCCAGGCGCAGACCGGCATGAAGATCGCCTATGCACAGGTGGTGTTCGACAAGGTAAAGGTGGTTTCAGCGGACGGTAAGGGCATTCAAGTCGCGCCGACGGCGACGGTGACAGGCAAGTAGATGCGGGTTGCGCTGCGAGTTGCGGTGCTGCTGCTGGTGTTTGGCGGTGTGGGCTGGCTTGCCGCGCACCTGGTCGTCTCGCATGCGGCTGTGTCGACGCCGCAGGCGCAGGTGCGGCTGGCTGCGGCGATGGCGGGGTTGTTTGCCGGCGGCGGGAGCGCGGTGATTGTGGGGATCGCGATGCTGTGGCGACGGTAGAGGCAACGGCAAAGGCTCTCGCGCAGAGGGCGCGAAGGTTGCGCGGAGGGCGCAGAGGAAGACATCTGCTCGGCATCTTTGCTTTGGCTTAGGAGTAGATGCGCTTGCCGAAGATTGCCGTGCCGATGCGCACGCATGTCGAGCCCTCTTCGATGGCCACGGCGAAGTCGTTGCTCATGCCCATGGAGAGTTCGGTAAGTGTGGGGTATGCGGCGAGGTTTTCGTCGCGCAGGCGGCGCAGCTGCTGGAAGAACGGCCGCACTGTTTCGGGATCTTCGCTCCAGGGCGGAACGGTCATCAGGCCGCGCACGTCCAGATGCGGGAGCGGCGCCAGCGCAGCCAGCAGCGCGGGCAGCTCCTGCGGCGCGAGGCCGTGCTTGGTCTCCTCCGGCGAGAGCTTTACCTCGACCAGAACCTCAAGCCGTTTGCCCAACGTCTGCGCAGCGGAGCTCAGCCGCTCGGCGGTCTTGAGCGAGTCCAGCGTGTCGACGGCATCAAAGAGTTCGGCGGCTTTGGCGGTCTTGTTGTTTTGGAGCGGGCCGATGAGGTGGAAGATACAGGGGTCAGGGTCCAGGTTCCAGGGTCCAGAAGACGAAAGGGCGGAGGATTTGGCGGCGAACTCCTGCACGCGGTTCTCGCCGAAGAGGCGCTGGCCGGCGGCGCAGGCTTCCAGGATAGCCTCGGTGGGATGCATCTTACTGACCGCCATCAGCGCGACGCTGGAGCACGAACGACCCGCGCGGGCGCAGGCGTCCGCGACCTGGTCGCGCAGGCGTTCCAGGTTGGCCGCGATGGTGGGGGCGGGTCCGGACATCGTCCTCTCCAGTGTACGGGCGGGCGAAACGCCCGTTTTCGGGACATCCACTTGAGAGTTGGTAGACTTGCATCCAGTTGCGGAGTTTCCACGTCCTAAGATTACGAGGCCGGCTGCACCGAATCAGGCGTTGACCGCAACAATCGGCGACCGGATGGGTTACTGCTTTCGGCTAGATTCACCCTCAGGAGTTGAGAATACGATGTTTCCATTCGACCGTCCCTCTGACTTTGTGCGCCGCGTGGTGGTGCTGACGACCCTCTTCGGCGCGGGCATGGCGCTGAGTTTGCCAACGCTCGCTCAGACGAGCCAGACGCGGGCAACGGATTCGCCCGCGGTGGTTCAGGCGGAGTCCCCGCTGGCCCGGCAGGCGCCTGCGATCGACACCTCCGGCGACTCGCTGTTTTCGTCCAGCACGGCGGAGACCGCGCCGACGACCGAGGCCTCGCTGGTTCCACCGGTGAACTTTGCCAACACCATGCAGTACGGCGGAGGCCAGCGGCGCTACGGCCGCCCGCGCTACCGCGGCGGCAACAGCAACCAGGACGGATCGGCCAAGTGGACCTTCTTCGCCGGCGCTGGTCTGAGCCAGCCAGTGGGCAACACTTGGCACTACTACACGCCCAGCTACGGATTACAAGTGGGCGGCGGTCGCCAGTTCAACAGGAATTTCGCGCTGACGCTCGACTTTGATTACGACCACATGGGCCTAACAGGACAGACACTCACGAATGAGATCACTCTGTATAACAATGACATCAATTATTACTGTAGTTTGAATGCAGCATACTGCGCCGCGAACGGTATAACGGATTACACAAGTCTGGATGGAAATGCGCACGTCTGGTCTTTCACGATAGACCCGACTTACACCTTCTTCCAAGGGGAGTCTGTAGGCGCTTATGCGGTCGCTGGTGTTGGTTTTTATCACAAGGTGACGAATTTTACGACGCCCGCGACTGGAATTGCTTACTCCCCGTTCTATGGCTATTACCAGTACACGGCAAACCAGGTCGTCGACCATTACACCTCGAACGCACCGGGGTTCAGTGGTGGTTTTGGCCTGACGTACAAGTTCTCTCGTTTTTCGAATGAGCGGTTCTTCGGAGAAGTTCGTTACGTGTTTGTTGACAACTCGCATCGCGCGGGCGTCACGGTAACCTCACCTGTGGCCACGACCTATCTTTTGACGAACGACTTCCCCGCCAACAGCAACCATACCTCTTACTTTCCGGTGAAGGTGGGTCTGCGGTTCTAGTGAAGGCTGAGAAGGTGAATCAGTAGAGGCCCGCTTCGGCGGGCCTCTACTTTTGCATATTCCGCCTTGTTAGATGCCCACCGGATATGGCTTCTCGTGCATGGCGTCGCCGCGGTCGCCGCGGCGCTCGAAGAGGCCCTGGAAGATGCTGAGCAGCCCCGTGTACCAGTAGCCCAGCACAAAGAGCAGAAGGAACGGCACGGTGAAGTAGTTCTCGGTACTGATCGCGTACCAGACGGTCGCGGTGAAGTAGCAGCCGATGGCCAGCTCAATCCACGGGATGATGCCGAGCCGCTTGCGGTACTTCTTGGCCTGCGACTTCTCGCCCTTCTTCTTGACGGCGTACTTGGGCGTGCGCGCAAAGGCGCTCTTGATGCCGAAGAGCGCCTCCAGCACGGCCTTGGTGTTGGTGATGGTCAGGCCCACGCCGAGCGCCATGAGGAACGGCACATAAAGGAAGGTCTTGTACCAGGTCTTGGGAAACAGCTCCTTCTGGCTGACTAGGTAGAACGTGGAGACGGACATGGTGGAGGCCATGAACAGCGGCAGATCGATCAGCAGCATCTGTAGCGGGCCCTGCCAGGAGCGGATGATCATAGCGGGCATCAGCAGCGTAGAGAGAACGATCATCAGCGGATAGCTGATGTTCGCGGTGAGGTGATACCAAGCCTCCAGCTTGGTGTGGAAGGGCGCTTTGCTGCGCATGACCGAGGGCAGTATCTTCTTGCCGGTCTGGATCAGGCCCTTGGCCCAGCGCGCCTGCTGGGTCTTGAAGGCGGTCATCTCAATGGGCAGTTCGGCGGGACACTCGACGTCCTGCAGGTACTTGAACTTCCATCCTTTGAGCTGCGCCCGGTAGCTGAGGTCGGTGTCTTCGGTGAGCGTGTCGTGCTGCCAGCCGCCGGCCTCATCGATGGCCTGCCGCCGCCACATGCCGGCTGTGCCGTTGAAGTTAAAGAAGACGCCCGCGCGCGAGCGGCCGCCGTGCTCGAGGACGAAGTGGCCGTCGAGCAGGATGGCCTCCACCTGGGTGAGGAAGCTGAAGTTGCGGTTCAGGTGCGTCCAGCGGGTCTGCACCATGCCGACGCCGGGCTCGGCGAAGTGGTGCACGACCTGCCGCAGCCACTGCGGCGGGGGAACGAAGTCGGCGTCGAAGATAGCGATGAGCTCGCCCTTGGCAGACTTCAGGCCTTCTTCCAGCGCGCCAGCCTTGTAGCCATGGCGGTTGGCGCGGTGGAGGTAATGCACGGGTTGCGGCTCTAGCCCCTGGGTTCCGTCGGCAAACCGCGCCACCGTCGCCGAGGCCACGGCAACGGTCTCATCGGTGGAGTCGTCCAGCAGTTGGATCTCGAAGCGGTCGCGCGGATAGTCGAGCCGGCAGCAGGCGTCGAGCAGGCGGTCGATGACGAACTGCTCGTTGTAGATGGGAAGCTGGATGGTTACGAACGGCAACTCGGCTTCAGTGAAGTGCGCGGCCGGCTCGCTGGATTTGGCCTCTCTGCGACGGTTGCGATAGTAGAGCCACACCAACTGGTAGCGATGGATGCCGTAGAAGGCGAGGATCACCATCACGATGAAGTAGGGGACCAGCAGGGAGATGTCAAAGGCGTTCCAGCGGTACTCGCCGTGGAAGTTGTAGATCTGCGTGGTGTAGTGGGTCTTCCAGTAGTACTTGAGCCCGCGCGGCGAGGCGAGAAAGAGCGCAAGCGCGTTGAGGTAGGTCAGCAGGAAGGATCTCCGAGAGATGCGGTGATGAAGCTGATTTTACGTGAATGATGTGCCTTGACCTCTGTATATACATTTGATATACACAACAGTGGATGGACGTTCATTACATCTACCGTGGTCAGCAGTTCGTCTGGGACGGAGCGAAGGCCATTGAGAACCGTGCGAATCACGGGATTGGATTCGAGGTCGCCTGTGAGGTTTTCTTTGACCCGGAGCAAGAATCAGAAGAAGCAACCGCTGGCGATGAGTTTCGGCTGGCGGTGATCGGTATGACCACGCGGAGCAAGTTACTATATGTGGTTCACGTCGAGCGAGAAGGCCAACAGATACGGATTATCTCAGCAAGGGAAGTAAGCACACGGGAGAGGAACCTATATGAAGACTGCGGCTGAACGGATGCGGGAGAGGTTGGGCAAAAAGCGCGTGATGACGGCGATCAGCCTGCGCATCTCACAGAACGTAATCGAAGATATGAAGGAGATTGCGCCGATGCTGGGGTTCTCGGGGTACCAGCCGTTGATCAAGGCATACATCAGTCAGGGATTGCGGAAGGACCTTGAAAAGCTCGAAGGCGCGCCGGTAGCTGCACTGACAGAGAGTCTTCGGAAGCGCGGCGTGCCGGAGGAGGCAATCGCTGAAGCGATTGCTGAGGCGGGGTTGAAGACCGCGTGATAACCCAAACCTCTGCTGGCGCCGTACTTGCGGATGTAGTGTGGCCAGCCCTCTTGTTGGCTGCGCGTGAGAGAAGCATTTGGGCTATCAGCGCCGGTTTAATTTCGGAGTTGGTGGTTTTGCGATACGTTTTCCCGCTGAGCTGGAAGAAGCCATAATCGTTGACGTTACGATGAACGCCGCATCAGCGGCCTTGGGTGCCTTTCTGTTGCCTGCTGCCGGATTTTTATGGGAGTTCTTTCCCGGCCAGCTTTATATGGGCTGGCTTCACATGGGAACGTTCAATCCGATTACATGGGCGGCTACCTGCATCATTGCCGTATTCTTGTCGACCGGAATCGAATCTGCGGTTGTTCGCGTGTTGTTTGGTTATGAACTGACGAAGCGCCGATTTTGGTCAGTCGCATTGGCGAACCTTCTAAGCACGGCTATCGCGTTCTGTAGCCTGTTGATCCACCCACCACAGTTCTAATTCAGAAACATCGTACGATACAGTGTATCCCGCTGCACCGGCTTGAAGCCCGCATCGCGAATAATGCGCCGCAGTTCCTCTTCTGTAGTGCAGTTCGCCGTGCCCGCTGCCTTGACGACGTTTTCTTCGAGCATCACCGAGCCGACGTCGTTGCCGCCGAAGCGGAGGCCCATCTGCAGGACCTTCAGGCCTTGCGTGACCCAGGAGCTCTGGACGTTTTCGACGTTGTCGAGGTAGAGGCGCGAGATGGCGAGGGTCTTGAGGTACTCGACGCTGGTGGCTTCGTCCCAACCGCGGCCGCCGAGCGCCGTGTTGTTGGGCTGGAAGCTCCAGGGGATGAAGGCGGTGAAGCCGCCGGTCTCTTCCTGGAGTTGTCGGACGACCTCAAAGTGGTTCACGCGGTGTTCCATCGTCTCGCCCACGCCGAACATCATGGTGGCGGTGGTCCTCATGCCGAGCTGGTGTGCGGTGCGGTGGACGTCAACCCAGTCCTGGGTCTTGCACTTCAGGCGGGCGATCTTGTGGCGGACCTCGTCGTCGAGTATCTCGGCGCCGCCACCGGGGATGCTGTCGAGGCCGGCGTCGCGCAGGCGGCTGATGGTGGTGCGCAGATCGAGCTCGCTGTACTCGGCGATGGCGAGGATTTCGCTGGCGCTGAGGCAGTGCAGCCAGATGGAAGGGAAGCGCTGCTTGATGCCGGTGAAGAGGCGCTCGAACCAGTCGATCTTGAGGTCGGGGTGGATGCCGCCCTGCATCAGAACGCCGGTGCCGCCCATCTCGAGGGTCTCGCGGATCTTGTCGTAGATGGTGTCGAAGTCGAGGATGTAGCCCTCGGCGGCGAGCTTGCCCTTGAGCGGCCGGTAGAACGCGCAGAAGGTGCAGTACTCGGTGCAGAAGTTGGTGTAGTTGATATTGCGGTCGATGATGTAGCTGACGACGCCTTCGGGGTGAAGGCGGCGTCGGACGGCGTCAGCCTCCATGCCGATGCCGATGAGGTCGTCGGAGGCGAAGCAGTCGAGAGCTTGCTGGCGGGTAATGCCCATGGCGTAAGTTTACGCCTGCAGAGGCAAAGGCAAAAGCGCGAACGCAGAGGGCGCGAAGGTCATGCAAAGGACGCGAAGGGGATGTTGATGCCGCTACATTGCGATAGCGCGCGCGGCATTGCGGGCGTCACGGATAAGGTCCGGGACGCCGACACCGCGGTAGCTGTTGCCGAGCAGTGTGAGGTTGCCGATGCGGGCGACGAGTTCGTCGAGCTGAGCCATGCGGTCGAGGTGACCTACCTCATACTGTGGCAGGCTGCGCGGCCAGCGGCGGACGGTGGTCAGCTTCGGTTCAGCCGCAGGCAGCGGTCCGAGAATCCTGCTTAGCTGCGTATGCGCTGCTGCGATCACAGCCTCATCCGGCGCGCTTAGCATCGCCTCCGCATGTCTTCCGCCAAAGAACGCGCGCAGAATCCGCCCACCCTGCGGAGCGCGGTGCGAATACTTCTGGTCCACAAACGTCGTTGCGAGCAGCGTCGTCTCCGTGCTGCCCTCCGGCACCAGGAATCCGAACCCCTCCGGCACGTGGATGGACTTAGCAGCCTCGCTCTCCCACCCCATCGCCACGAGCACAGCGCTGCTCGCATCTGTTGGAAGCTGCCGATCGAGCCTTAAGTCATAGTCCGCTCCGGGGAGAAGGGATCGGGCCACATCAAGCGGCGCAGCCAGAATCAGATGCTCAAACTCACCGTCCCATAGGAATTTCGTACCATCACTCTTGCGTGCATCGGGAGCGTCGTAGGTGACATGCATCTTGTCGTCGTGGGGCTTGTCGCAGAACACGTACTCGACGGGCGAGTTCAGGTGCACGCGCTCCATCGGCAGCCGCGCTACCATCGCTTCCGCCAGCGACCCCATCCCGTTCTTCAGCGATTGAAACGCCGGTAGCGGCTTGCGCTCGCCGCGCTCCCTCGCCCGCGCTTGCAGCGCAACGATGAGTGAGCCATACTCCTGCTCCATCTTGACGAACTGCGGCATCACCGCGTGCACGCTCAGCTTGTAGGCATCCCCGCCGAAGACGCCGCCCAGCAGTGGCGCGCCGATCTTCTCGAGCACCTCGTTCCCAAAGTGGCGCTCCAAAAAACTTGCGACCGACTCATCGTTGCCTGGCGTGGCCGCCTTCAATGCCTCTGCGCTCTCGAACTCCCGCGCATACGCCGCGCGTGCGTCGTCTGTGAACAAGGACGATCCCTGCAATGTGTCCAGGTCCTCCGGCACCATCATCCGCATCCGCTGCGGCATGGCCTCAAGCATGCCCTCGAAAAGGACCAGCGTGCGGCGTCGCTTTTCGTTGCAGGCAATGATCTCCTGGCCCAGCCCAAGCTCCTCGGCCAGCTCGCGGGCCCAGGGCTTCTCTGTGACCCAGCCGTCCGGCCCGTCTTCCATCACAAATCGTCCGTTTGGGGTCTCCACGCGAGTGGTGGAGAGTAGCCCGCCCAGTTGACCTGAGGCCTCAAACAGCTCCCACTCCACGGCCGCGCCAGCCTTGCGCTGCTGCTCCAGCTCATACGCTGCGGCGAGGCCAGCGATGCCACCGCCGATGATGGCGATGCGTTTCATCGGGCAGAGACTGGCTCGGCCGTTCGGGGGCCAGCAGGGCTGGTTGGTGCTGCGGGAATTTCATGGGGGTTGAGGCGCACAGCAGGGCGCTGCAGCGCATCGGCGATGGCGTGGATCAGGGTGGGCGAGTCGTTGAGGCTCTCGGCGCGCCAGAGTTGCATGCCGAGAGCTTCGGCCTGCTGCTTGAAGTCGATGTCGATGTCATAGAGGATCTCGACGTGGTCGCAGAGGAAGCCGACCGGCTGCAGGATGACGCCTTTGTGTCCCGCGGCGGCGAGCGCCTGCAACGTGTCCGGCACGGTAGGCCCAAGCCACGGTGCGCCCGCGATGCCCTGGCTCTGGAAGGCGAAGTACCAGTCGGCATCGGTCATGCCGACGGGCCGCAGCGCGGCGGCGATGCGCATGGCGGTCTGCTTGCACTCGACGGGATAGGGGTCAGGAGGCAGGGCATCGCCGTAGTTTTGGATGCCGTCGGCGGGGACGGGTTCGCGGTTCCCCGGAGCTGCGGGTCTCTTCACTCCGGCCGCAAGAGGCGCGGCCTCGGGTCGAGATGACACAGTGGAAGTGGGGGTCATGATGGTGCGGCACGGGACGGCGTGGGCGGTGAAGAGCACGGGAACACGCGCGGCTTGCCCCGGAGAGGCGAGGGCGGCACACGCCTCGGCCCAGACCGGCCACAGGCGCTCGGCGAAGGCGCGGGCAAGCAGCGGCTCGTCGGCCCAGCCGGCGATGAAGTCCACGTCGAAGGCCCCGTCCACCGCGGCTTCAAGCGCCTTGCGGTAGAGGCCGGTGGAGGTGCGCGAGTTCTGCGGCGCCAGGCAGAGCACGCGTGCGTGGGTCACGCCATCGGCCTTCATCTGTGCGACGGTATCGGCGATGAAGGGATGCCAGTTGCGCATCCCGACGTAGACGCGCTCGCCGGTGAGCTGCTGTAGCAGCGCGGCCTGCTTCAGCGTCCAGCGCGTCAGTGGAGGGCCTTCAGGCAAAGGCTCTTCGCGCAGGCCGATCTCGGCGTAGCGATGCTGCAGCTCCGCGACGACCTCGGGTGACATGGGACGGCCGCCGGTGACCTTGTCGAGGTAGGCGGCCATCTCGCTGAGCTTGTCGGGCGTGCCGTGAGCGAGCAGGAGGATGGCGGAGCGTTGGCTGCTCATGCGCGCACCGCCCACTCGCTGAGAGCTTCGCGCGGGGCAAGCGGAGCGCGCGCGACGCCGAACTGCTTTACGAGCTCGACGACGCGGAGCACGTTCTCCACCGGTGTGCCCGGAACGATGCCGTGGCCGAGGTTGAAGATGTGTCCGGGGCGGCCGGCAGCGAGCGAGAGGACCTCGCGCACGCGGGCTTCGAGCACGTCCTCGGGGGCGAAGAGAGTAATGGGGTCCAGGTTGCCCTGCACGGCGCAGCCGGAGCCGGCGGCCCGCCACCCCTCATCGAGCGGGATGCGCCAGTCCAGGCCGAGGACGTCGGCGCCCGTCTCGCGCATGGCGGGCAGCAGCGATGCGGTGTCCACGCCGAAGTAGATGACAGGCACGCCAAGGGAGCGGATGCGCTGGATGAGTTCGGTGGTGGGCGCAAGGCAGTACCGGCGGTAGTCGGCGACGGAGAGCGCGCCGGCCCAGGAGTCGAAGACCTGGATGACATCCGCGCCGGCCTCAACCTGCTGCCCGGCGTAGGCGGCGAGGACGGTGACGAGCTTGTCCATCAGCAGGGGCCATGCGACCCCACCCTGCCCGGCGATGAAGCTACCGGTCGAGGATGGGGCACCCAATCCTGAGGCGTACATCAACTTCTTGGTCTCGATGTAGTTGCGGGAGCTGCCGCCTTCGATCATGTAGCTGGCGAGCGTGAAGGGCGCGCCGCAGAAACCGATGATGCCGAGGCGGTCGCCGGCTGGATCGCTGTTATGGCCTTCGGCCGGGCGCGGGGCGCGGAAGTGTGCGGCGACTTTTTCGATGGCCTTCGCCACGTAGCTGAGTTCGTCGACGCGGTCCGTGCGAAGTGCCTGGATCTGTTCGAGGGTACGGATGGGGTGATGGACGACCGGACCCTCGCCGGCGACGAACTCGAAGTCCAGGCCCATGGGGGTGAAGGGCAGCAGCAGGTCGGCGAAGATGATGGCGGCGTCCACGCCGAGCCGCTCGGCGGCGGTGATGGTGACCTCTGCCGCTATGGAGGGAGTCCGGCAGATCTCCAGCAGGGAGTGGTGCTTGCGCACCGCCATGTACTCCGGCATGTAGCGTCCGGCCTGACGCAGAAACCACACCGGAGTGCGGTCAACGGGACGGCGAAGACAGGCCCGCACGAAACGGCTGCTGCCGTCCGGATGTACATCCAATTTGGGTGCCGCTTCCAGCAAGGCGATGGAGACTCCTGCTCTTCAGCCTAGCACCGCCGCGCGGCAACAGAGCTGCGGGCGGCGAGCGTCAGCGATAGAAGTCCTTCTGTTTGTTGAGCGGGCGGAAGGGGATGTGATACTCCACACCGAAGAGGAGGACCTCCGGTGTCAGGGTGAAGGGGCCGTTGGGATTGCCGCCGGACTTGCCGAGGTTCCAGCTCTGGTACTGGCCATCGACCTTGATCTGAATGTTGTGGACGACATCGACATCGATGCCTCCGCCGAAGGAGTAGACCCGGGAGTTGTCGCTGGTGTATCCGGGAATGAACTTAAAATCGATGGTGCCAGCGCCGATGAGGAAATCGCCATAAGGGTGCAGTCGGTGTTTAATCGGAACCTCGACGCGCAGGCCGCCGAGAAATGTCTTCTCGTTGACTGCGGCGCCGGTGATGATGTTGCCGCGGCCCTCCAGCGAGGGAATGACAGGCAGATGGAAGTAGCGCGTTAGGTCGACGCCGAAGCCCGCACCCTGGTCGTGGTAGGGGGCGTAGTCGGGTCGCGCGCCGGCGTAGCCGCCAAAGGCCGCGATGTCCAGTGACTTTGATGCCGTTGAAGTGGCTTGCGCATGGCCCGTGGCGGGGACGCACAGCATTGCGGCAAACAGGCAGAGGCCGCCTGGCAAAAAAGCGTACATGGAACGCATGCAAGTCTCCGTCTGCAGTTCGGCATTAGGACCTTGAAGCCAGCGGTCCGAAGGGGTGCTACTGTGTTTGAATCCTATTCCGACTATAAACTGGGGAAAGCGCCCTTGTCGTGTTATGAAATGGTTCCGATGGGGCATGGAACAGCGATGTTTTCACAAAATTTGTTGGAGAGAAGAGACGACACCCCCTTATGCCGAACTACCTTGAGCTTCCCGTGGGCGCGAAGGCGCCGGAGCTGGTCAACGCCGTGATCGAGATTCCGCTCGACGGCATCAACAAGTACGAGTATGACAAGAAGCTGGAGGTCTTCCGTCTGGACCGCAACCTGTTTTCTCCGGTGCACTATCCGGGGGACTACGGCTTCATCCCCAGCACGCTGGCCGCCGACCACGATCCGCTGGACGTGCTGGTGCTGGTGGACACGCCCAGCTTTCCCGGTTGCGTGGTGGAGGCGCGGCCCATCGGCGTGCTGGAGATGACCGACCAGGGCCTGGCCGACGAGAAGATCCTGTGCGTCGGCGAGGGCAACCCGCGCTACAAGGACGTGTGGAACTACTCGGAGATCTACCCGCACATCCTGAAGGAGATCACCCACTTCTTCTCCATCTACAAGGACCTCGAGGGCAAGCGCGTGGAGGTCCACGGCTGGAAGGACGCTTCGTTTGCCCGCGCCAAGATCGTGGAGGCGCAACAGCGATTCATCGATGCGCGCAAGAAGCCCAGAGCGAAGGCGAAGTAGTTTTCCTGGCCGGTCCGGCGCGGGCGCGGAGGCCATGCTTCCGCGCCTTCTGTTCCAGATGCCTAGGAGGCCTGATTGTGGGAGCACCCCCTCCCCCCTCTTTCTGCAAAGTTGGCAGAAATAAGGACTTAGCGGTGGACTTTCTGTACGTTGTACATGGACAATGTACAGAACCTCAGGAAAGCCCGACAGTATCGTGAGCGCTTTTTGCCTGTCTTAAATTGTACTGGCGCTGTCAAGGGATTGGTCCGTTCGTGGCGTGACGGTCCGAACGGCTGGGCGGTTGGGAAACTGAGGGCGGTCAGGGTGACGCGGGAGGAACTGCAGGTCCTTCGACTGCGACGCGCTCCGGCGCGTCTCCGCTCAGGATGACAATCCTGTGGTGACACGGGCAACTAAACAGCGAGGCCTCGGCTGAGCCGGATGAATGTGTACACTACCGCGCCGCTTAGGCCAACCAGCGCGGCGAAGAGCAGGGCGTTGAGGCCGAGGACGCGTTCGGCGCGGGCGGCATACATGGCGAAGGCGATCAGCAGCGTGGGGCCGATGCCGGCGGCGACGGCTCCGGCCATGCCGCCGGGGACGCGGAAGGGGCGCGGGAGAGCGGGCTCGCGGCGGCGCAGTACGACGAGAGCGACGAACTCGAGGATGAGGGATGCTCCGTAGAGGACGAGGTCGATGGAGATCAGTCGCTCAAAGGTGAACCGCAGGGCCAACGCCCAGATGCAGGCGCAGAACAGCACGCTGAGCCAGGGCACGCCGAAGCGGTTGAGGCGGGTGAAGGCGTGTGGGGCGAGATGGTCTTCGGCCATCGCGAAGGGGATGCGGGTGTAGCTCATCATCAGCGGGTTGAACATGCCTACGCCGTTGATCATGCCGCCCAGCACGACCGAGAGCGCGAGCGCCGGGCCGACGACGATGCGGGCGGCGTCCGTCCATGCGCCGGTGGAGAACTGCGCGGCGTCCAGGCCCGCAAGGCCCACCGCCAGCAGCGGCAGGATGTACGTCACGGCGACCAGCGCGGCCGAGCCCAGCATGGCGCGGGGGTAGTTGCGCTGCGGATCGTCGACCTCTTGCGCGACGGTGGAGGCGTTGTCCCAGCCCATGTAGTTCCACAGCGTGACGGAGACGGCCCCGGCGATGTCCGGAGCGGCGATAGGTTCCAGCAGCGTCCCCGCGCCGTGGGCGTGCCACTTCCACAGCGCGACCGCAATCAATACAACGAAGGGCGCCATCAGCACACAGAACAGACCGATGGCGCCGTCGCCGACACGCTTTGCGCCGCGCAGGTTCCAGAGCGCGCAGGCGGCGACGACGGCGAGGGCCCAGAGCGCGCCGCGCCAGCCCGCGGTCCAACTGGGAGCGACGCGGCTGAGGTAGGCGACGAAGATCGCCGGATAGATGGCCATGTCAAAGACGCTGGCGGCGAGCGAGAGCCAGGCCTCCTGAAAGCCCCAGAAGGGGCCGAGCGCGCGGCGGACCCAGACGTAGAAGCCGCCCTCGCTGGGGATGGCCGAAGCCATCTCGCCGACCATGAGCGCGGTGGGAAGGCTCCAGACAAAGGGAATGATCGCCAGCAGCAACAGAGCGCGCAGGTAACCGGCCTTGCCGAGGACGTCCTCCAGACCATAGGGGCCGCCGGCCACCATGAAGTAGGTGGCTGCGGCGAGCGGCAGCAGGCGCAGCTTGTTCTTGCGGGCGAGGCTGGCGATGGCGGTCTCCTGTTGCTAGGAGAAGTTATAGCCGATGCGGGGCGATAGCTTTGAACGCAGAGGGCGCAGAGGGAAAAACGCAGAGGGCGCGGAGGGAAACGCGGACGACGCGGAGTAAGGCAAAGCATGTACAGGCTATAATCGAGGTTCACCCCGCAGGAGAGTTGGCCGAGTGGCTGAAGGCGGCGGTTTGCTAAACCGTTATAGGACCAAAAGTTCTATCGGGGGTTCGAATCCCCCACTCTCCGCCACACTTTATTCCTAGATATCTTTCCGACGAACGCCCGTCTAGTGCGGCATCTGCTCCAGGATGCGGCGGGCCGGCTGCGCGATGTTGGGGTCAGAGCTGCGGGCCGCGGCCTCGAGATGGGGCCGCGCTTCAGCGTCTCTGTGCTGAGCGAGCAGCGCCATCCCCAGCCCCAGATGCGCCTGCGGCATATCGGGCCGGAGCTCCAGCACGCGACCGTATCCGGCGATCGCCTCGGCTGTTTCACCCGTGGCGGCGAGCACGTCCGCCAGGTCCTCCTGCGTCTGGCCCCCCTTAGGGTCGTCGCGCACCGCCTCCCGTAGCTCAGCGACGGCGCGCGGCAGTTGATCCATCAGAACGAGCAGACGGCCGTAGTGGTGGTGGGCTTCGGCATTGCCGGGGTCGGCAGCGATGGCCTGCTCGAAGTGGAACGCAGCCTCGGTATAGTCTTTCTTCTCGGACAGCATGCTGCCGAGGTTGTCCTGCGCCTCGGCGAAGTCGGGCTGGCAGCGAAGGGCTTCGCGGAACTCGCGCTCCGCCGAAGGCATATCTCCTTGATGGACTGCGACGACTCCCAGCAGGTTGTGAGACTCGGGCCGGTCGGGATTGGCCCGCACCGCGCGCCGCAGGGTCTCCAAGGCCAGCGCCGCGCGGCCCTGACGCAGATAGGCGTTGCCGAGATCGCTGAGCAGCAGGTCGTCGGTTGGATAGTGTGCCACTGCATGTTCCAACAGTTGGACCGCCTTGTCGTCCTGATGGAGCGCGAACAGAGCAGGAACCAGCACTGCGATGGCCGGCCGGAAGTCCTGACGTTGCGCCAGCGCCCGCTCCGACCACCGGACGACCTCCGTGCCATTGCCTTCGCGTTGGTAGGCCCTTGCCAACGCGAGGTACGGCGCGGGCGCGTCCGGCCGATAGCGCTCCAGCAACGTCTGCAGGCGGACGATGCCGTTATCGTTCACCTGCGCTTCGGCCATTGCGATCGCCGCCGCCGGCGTGGGAGGCGCTGTCTCCGGATAATAGAGCGCAGCTTTCGTTAAGGCGCCCTCCGCGACGACCGTCTCCGCCAGCGGCGCGAGAAGGTCGCGTGCAGGCGGCGAACGCCGAATGTAGTGGTCCGTCATGACGACGTGCACCGCATCGTCGGTGCGGCGTTTGGGCATATGGCAGGTGAGGCAGGTGCTCTGCGGCGGTAGAGCGACGGTGTGCGCCACCGAGCGATGGCAGGTCCTGCAAACTTCTGTGTAGTGCGCCACCGCCTCCTCTCCGCGAGGGATGTCATGCGGGTCGTGGCAGGTCAGGCAGGTCATCTGGCTGTTGCGAAAGCACGCCGACTTGCGCAGCCGGTAGGCGGCATGGGCGATCTCGAAGCTGTCGTCACTCTCGCTGCCGGTCGGCTCGAAGTAAAGCTTATAGCCGGCGAGGGCCTCTCCCGGCCTGTAGGAGAAGACATCGCGGTTGAACAAGCGCTGCTCGTTGGGCTCGTGATGGCTGGTCTCCAGGTGACATTGCATGCAGACTTCGAGCTGGCGCTCGCGGCTGAGGTGCGCGGGGTTGACGATGGTCGATTGCAGCAGCTGCGGCGACGCGTGACCGGACCGCGCCGCCTCCACGTGGGCGCGGCCCGGACCGTGGCAGCGCTGGCAGTCAATGCCTTGCGGCAGCTTGTCAGGAAAGATCGACCGCTCCAGCCCCGGACCGCCGCCGGGATAGCCGTTGTGGCAGAACATGCACTCCGGCGTGATCGCGCGGCGGAAGTCACTCTGGCCCTTCCAGTCATAGCCAGGACTCATGGCCCAGGAACCGCCATCTTCCGCATACCAGCTCACCGGCAGCTCGATCAGCTGCCCGTCCGCGGCGCGATGCAGATAGCTGCGCGAGTGGTTCCCCGACCCGATGATGTAGTCCACCCGCTCTTCCATCACACTGGTCTCTTTGCCGTCGAAGCCTGCCTGCCAACGCCGCTGAAAGAACTCGCCGTTGCGTTTGAGCATGGTGTAGTGCAGACCGGAAGGCGCATGGAAGAGGGTGTTCGCGTGCGTGTAGTCTTCCACGGCGCTGGCCGTGGCGGGCCGGAAGAATGACCGTCCCATGCCGGTCTTGCGGTAGGTTGCCGCGATGTCGCGGTGGCATCTCTCACACACCGCACCGTCCACGTAGTCCGATTGCGCCGCTGCCACCGGCGTTGCGCGCAAGCCGTGCCGTAGCGCTGTCTCCACGGACACGGCGGCCCACAGCACTAGAGCGGCGGAGAGGGAGGCCATCCAGAGAGAACGAAACAGCGGCGAACGAAGAGGCCGGAAGTGGGTGGGAGGGTTCAGCATGGATGACCACGTAGCGGAGGCTTCATCAGCTCTGCGGAAAGTTTTTGGCAAACACCAGCGCGACAGCGCTGCGCAGGCGCGCCGAGGCACCATCATAGGCGGGCCGCAGGCGGATGTTGCTGGCCAGCGGATGCTGCTGCATCTGGGCCTCGATGATATGCCCGATCTCGTGCCACACCGAGGTGATCTCGCCGACGACAACGATCTCCGCGGGGGCCAGTGCCGCTACAATCATGCGCATGCCGCGGCCCAGATGCTCCGCCATGCGCCGGAGCGCGGTGCAGGCTGCCGGGTCCTGCGCGATGGCTAGGCGCAACAGGTTCGTAAAGGTGATGTTCTTGCGCGCTCCGCGCAACTCACTGTAGTAGCGGACCGCGGCGCGGTTGGATGCCAGCGTCTCCCAGCAGCCGCTGCCGCCGCAGTTGCAGGGCGGACCGCCCTCCATCATCTGGATGTGGCCGAACTCGCCGGCCATGCCGCCCTGGCCGCGGGCGATGGCGCCGTTGACGTAGATCCCGGTGCCCAGGCCTTCGGAGACCTCGACCACGACCATGTCCTGGACCCGGACGCTCTCCGAGAACCACACCTCCGACAGAGCGCAGGCGTTGGCGACGTTGTCCATCTCCACGTGCAAGCCTGTTGCGCTCTCAATCTTCGCTCGCAGGCTAACAGTTGGCCAGCGCAGGTTGGGTGCAAAGACCAGACTCCCCGCTCCCGCATCCGTTCTTCCCGGCAGGCAGATACCAATGCCCTCAAACTTTCTGTCGGGGTTCATCTCCATGACCTGACGTATGGCTTTGGTCATCGCGCCGATGGCCTGCGAGGGCTTGGCCGGCAAGCTCACGACACTCTGAGCGACGATTCTTCCCGCGAGGTCGGCGATGGCAAGGGTTGTCTGGCTGGGATGGATATCCAGAGCAATGACGCAGCGCTGGTCGTTCAGAGAAAACAGCACGGGCTTGCGCCCGCGCGAGGAGTTCGCCACCTCGCCCTCCGCGACCCAGTGGCTGGTAATCAACTCTTCGACGATCAGCGAGATCGTGCTGGCGCGCAACCCTGAACGGCGCGCGAGGTCGGCGCGCGAAATAGGCTGCCGGCGCCGGATCATGTTCAGCACAACTTTCGAGTTGATGTGGCGGGGCGTTCGATTGGAAGCTACCTTACTGCTCGCCCTCTCAAAACTCCTCACGCGATGCCTTTCTGGCTTCAAAAGTGCTTGTAACTACTGCGCTTCGATGACCTTTGAAGCAGGCCCCACGCCGTGTACATCGAAGGCCTCAACATCGAAGTAGTATTTCTGGTCTACATTGAGAGATCGGATCGAAACGGAGTTTCGACCGTAAACCATCCACGACGAATAGAGCTTGTCAGGAGCGATGCCCCACCGCACGTTGTACCCCTGGCTCGCGGTTTGCGTGTTCCACGAGACAAGAGCGTTGCGCTTATCGTCTCCGCGCGCGATCGTGATGCCGGTCACCGCGGCCGGCGGGCTGCCGGCGACATTTCCGAAGACCCTGAAGTCCGAAATCGCCAGATAGGGTGTGGGAACGTGCAGGCTTCGGAAACGAACGTAGCGTCCCTCCACCGCGGCGGGCAACTCAACGTAGTCGTTTGGCGTGTCCAGCTTGTCATGGCTTCGGTCCTTGAGAATGGTCCACTTCTTCCGGTCCAGCGAGGATTCAACTACGTATTGTTCGTACAAGCCCTTGGGCCGGCCATAGATGTCCGATTTGTAGTCGTGGTAATTGATCTGAAACGCCCGAATCGTCCCAACCGTTTGCAGGTCGATCTCCAGCCATTGTCCCGGCCCGTTGTCCTGAGCGACCCAGAAGGTCTTCACCTGCTCATCCGTCACCCGGTCTGGAGTGAAGTCTCCAAGATGCGATGAGGCCGTGACCGGCTTCTTGAAGGAAAGCAGCATCCATCCTGTGAAGGCTCCCTTTTTCTCCGGATCGCTCGGCGCGAAGTGCGGGTAGTCGCCGAACGATGTATCAGCATACATGAGGCCATCACTGTCAAAGAACGTAGGGAACATGCCGATGCGGCGCTCGTACTTGTAGTTCACGGCGATCGCCATGGTGGAGACGTGCCAATACTGTCCTCCCGGCCCCACGACGGTGCTTCCATGGCCGGCGCCATTAATAAATCCGCCCGGCTTGTACGAAATCGGATTGTTGGCCGCATACCTATACGGTCCCAGCGGCGACTTTGCCGTATACACCCCATCTCCATAGGTGTCCCATTCCGTACCCGGCGCCGCATACTGCATGTAATAGGTGCCGTCGTGCTTGGTCAGCCAAGCACCCTCAATAAAGCCGCTTAGTTTCGGATCATCGTGGTTCTCGCCAAACCGCTCCCACCCGTATTTTGCTTCGTCGCGATTGAACAATTCAACCGGCGGACCCACCGGAAGAAAGCGATGCTTTGGGTCCAACTCCTCGCCGCGAATAGGAAGCCGGTTGGACGACCCCCAGAACATGAACGCCCGGCCGTCGTCGTCGATGAAAAAATCCGGGTCTTGCAAATTTCGCAGTAAAGCTGGGACTGCCTGCCAGTCGCCCTTCTGTGGATCGTCGGTGTACAGCAGGCTCATGGTGCCCGATGGATCGCCCGTTACATACAGCAGTTCATCGCGGTAGTTGTGAGCGGCGGGTGCGTTTTCTCCTTGAAAGTACCAGCGCTGCGGTGTGATGAACTTCCACTGTGTCAGGTCTTTCGAATACCAATAGCCCAGGGATCGGGTGACAAACATGTAGTAGCCACCACGAAAACGGACCAGCGCGGGATCGGCCCCCGACCGGTAAGAGACATCCTTGTCCGATTCGGTGAATTTGTAGGTGTAATCAAGATTCAACGGATTGCAGAACGTACTGATCTTCGGATGGGGTTGCACCTGTGCGAAGGCATTGGCTCCGCAGCCCTGCAGCATCAAGAGCGCCGCGACGCAAACGAATGAATGAACCAGCCTTCCACTTTCCGTTCTCATGTTTCCCGCGCTCTCCATCTGCCTGGCAAACGAAACCCTCAATCTTCTCTCAGCCCGAAAATCGAGCGCATCGTTCCTCAGAATCCATGCGCCTTTCCGGCTCGCCCATTTTGCCACATTATTTTCGCACTTGCGAGAAAGACACCTTTCAGATAAGTCAGACAGAAGAAGTTCCACGTTCTTCCAGGTACCCTACGATCCTGTACAGGCATCGAAACCTATTGTCGATATTGACCTTTCTTCGATGGAGGACTGCAGGGCATGGGATACGTGTGCAAAACGGCTTTTGTATGAAGTTCAAAGAAAAGCCTTGACGATGCTGCGGAATCTGGTGCTAAATAGCTAACGCCGCACAAGTGCGTTTGGGAGGTGTTATGCATTTTTCTGTTCGTGGGGCGAAGTCTCACAGAGTGATCAGCCACCGTCTCAACGCTATCCTCAGTCTGGCCGTCCTATTGGCGCTGGGAGCTGGGCACGCCCTCGCGCAGTACCGCGCGTCCATCCAGGGAGCGGTGACCGACTCCACAGGAGCGGCCATACCGGGTGCAATGTTGACTCTGACGGACACTGTCAACGGCCACACCCAGACGGCCACCAGTAACTCCATCGGTGTTTACTACCTGAACGCATTGCCGGCCGACAACTTCAAGCTCGTCGTCTCAGCCCCCGGCTTCTCCAACAAGACCCTGACTAATGTCACCATCATTCCGGAGCAGCCCAACACGTTGAACGTGAAGCTGGATGTTGGAGCAGCAAATGAGTCGGTAACGGTCGATGCCGGGGATGTGCCCGCGCTGGATACGGCGACGGCCAACATCAACGGCACCATTACGAATAATCAGATCACGCACATGCCGTCGTTTAGCCGCGACGTCTTCGAGCTGGCCTCCCTGGCGCCGGGCATGTTCGGCGATAATTCGCAGGCGTCCAGCGGCAATGAGAACAACCTGCCTGCCGAGCAGAACGGCGGCATCCAAGCCAGCCAAGGCATCTTCACAAAAGGCGAGCTGACTCCGCAGGTGGTCGGCAACGGCGGCCAAAACAACACCAGCCTCTATGTGATCGACGGCATTCCGACCGCCAGCGCTAGCTGGGCCGGGTCAACCGTGATCATCCCGCAGGAAGATTCCGTCCAATATATGAAGGTCTCCGCCAATGCCTACGATGCGGAGTATGGGCGCTTCAGCGGTGCGGTCATCCAGGTGACGTCCAACACCGGCACCAACGCTTATCACGGCAGCCTGTTCTTCAAAGCAGACCGTCCCGGGATGAATGCGTGGCAACGCTGGAACGGCGCGAACTCGGTCGATCCCGCCAATGCCGCCAAGACGCCTGCCAACCGCGGCCTCAGCAGGGATCCGCAACGCTTCAATCAGTTCGGCGGCAGCGTCGGTGGGCCGATCCTCCACAACAAACTCTTTGCGTTCTTTGCATATGAGACGCTGCGCAACAACAGCGTTGTTACGGGCAGCGGCTTGTTTGAAACTCCGTCCTACGACGCCTCCGCCCCGACCGGCAGCATTGCGTCCAAGTATCTGACCCTGGCCGGCGACCCTCCCGCTGCGACTGGCGTCATCGCCACCAGTTGCTCTGCGACGCTGGGGATAGCGGATGGCCCGTACTGCAAGACGGTCAATGGAATGCTGGACGTTGGATCTCCGCTGAAGACAGCCCTTGGCACTCACGATCCAACCTGGTCCAGCAATACCAAGCCAGGAGTTGGGAGCGGCCTCGACGGTATCGCTGACCTCCAGGAGGTGGCCACGATCAATCCATCCACCTTCACCGGCACACAATACAACGGGCGCATGGACGGCGACGTAACCAGCAAGGACCGGTTAAGCTTCATCATCTACTGGGCGCCGAATATTACCACCAGCTACAACGGTCCGGCCCGGCCTTCCAACTTTGAATACGCCGGCGACATCAACAATGCCTTTACCGTGCTGTGGGACCACACCTTCAGCCCAACGTTGCTGAATGAGGCACGCGCCAGCGCCGTTGGGTATCGTTATAACCTGCTTGCGCAGAACCCCCAGGGCACCTTCGGCCTGCCGACGGATACCTTCTCGGGAGCAAGCAATGCGACCGAGCCCTCGCAGTTCGGCGAGAGCATACCAGGGATATTTGACCAATGGACCTACACGTACCAGGACATCGTAACCAAGAACCTCAACCGCCACAGCCTCAAAGCCGGTTTCCAGTTGAGTCATGTCGAGTTTCTGGACGAGCCTGACTCGAACGCTCATCCGTCGTTCACCTTCCAAAGCTACTGGGACTTCCTCAATGACGCGCCGGTTACGGAGACCGGCACGTTCAACCCGCTCACCGGCACGCCGGTACTGATCCGGAATGATGACCGCCAGAATATTGCCGGCGCCTTTTTCCAGGACGACTATAAGCTCACGCCCAACCTGACGGTCAATCTGGGGCTGCGCTGGAACTACTTCGGCACCATGTTCGACAAGCAGAACAACCTATCCGTTTTCACCCCCGGTGTGGGTGCTGCGATGCTCACGAATGCCAGCTTCGTTCAGACCGGATCTCTGGCGACGAACCAGAAGGGCAACTTCGGCCCGCAGCTGGGATTCGCATGGAGCCCGAGCCGCTACAACAGCAAAGTCGTCTTTCGCGGCGGCTTCGGCATCAACTACGAAGAAAACCAGATTGCTATTACCCGTTCCGGAGACGCGAACCCGCCGCTCTCCCTCAGCTTCACGGCATCAGCCTTCAGTCCTCAAATTGTGTACAACACGGCACCGAACATCAACTCACCGTTCGGGTATCCGTCCAATCCCCATTTCGTGACTACCTTTAATGGCAATAACGTTCCCACCGCTACCGTTATCTCCATCAACGGCGCCTTCGATAACAATCAGAAGACCACGACGGTCTATCACTACTCGCTCGACACCGAGATGCAGTTGCCCTCCAACTTTGTCGCGACGTTGGGCTATCAGGGCAGTTCCGGGCACCATCTCTTCTACGAGGTAGATCTGAATTCGTATGCGGCCGTTCGCGGCTATCCGCTGAATCCCCAGTTGAATCAGGTCATCGACTACACCAACGGCGCCAACTCCAACTACAACGCGATGCTGGCCGGTCTGAAGCACAACTTCAGCCACAGCTTCCAGGTGGAGGCGGACTACACCTGGTCCAAGAGCATGGATGAGGGATCGTCCTCCTACAACCGGGACTCGTACGCCCCCATCAGCATCCACGATGTCTACGGCCGCTCAGACTACAACTTCGGGAACAATATGCGTGTCTTTGGGCTATACCAGCCGAAGTTCTTCCACGAGCGCTGGCTGCATACCTTCGCAGACGGCTGGTCGCTGGGCGGCACCTATGAGTACCATAGCGGCTTCCCATGGACTCCGTCCTATTCCGTGACGACGAACGCCCAGGTCACCGGGACATCGGGACGTCTCTACTATGCAGGCAGCCCCTACAGCAGCATCCGTCCGGCAGCTTATACCGGTACGGGGTTGGTCAGCCATAGTACCGCCACGTTTGAATCCGGGCCCTCCGCAAGTTTCCCGAACGCTAAAAACGCCAACTTCCCAGCCGGTATTGGAGGGGAGAACTATTTCGTCGAGCCAAACTATACCGCAGCGGCTACAGGCTTCAGTGCGACGACCTTTGTTCCACCGCCCGGGCCAGCTATGGAGAGGAACTCCTTTACGGGACCCTCGTATCAGGATGTCAATCTCAGCCTGGCCAAGGGATTCAACATTCCGCCGGCGCGCGTTATCGGAGAGCATGCTTCTCTCGAGTTCCGCGTGGATGCCTTCAATGTATTCAACTTCCAGGAACTTTCCGGAACACCGACCACTGGCATTACCTCCACAACGTTCGGGG
>Ga0302320_10007405_pt1 | contig 24185 bp, 22 predicted proteins | sample Bog_T0_3_FD_202130 | JGI IMG/M metagenome (GOLD analysis project Ga0302320, IMG submission 202130) | Peat permafrost microbial communities from Stordalen Mire near Abisko, Sweden - Bog_T0_3 | ecosystem: Environmental > Terrestrial > Soil > Wetlands > Peat | place: Sweden: Abisko, Stordalen Mire...
AGACTCCGTCGGCGCCCTGGGTTCATCAGCCAAGCTTTCCTCCGCCCCGCGGAGGAAAGCAATCTTCCGAGATCATTGTTGGGACACGGCTGAACGGTTACTTCTCTATTTGGTCCCACCATTTCCAACCTCCGCCGTTCATCCTTTTTTTTCAATCGGGGTCTGATCCATCGCCTCCCCTGCCGCCATCGCCGCCCCTCCCTGCGGCACTACTGCCACCATCGCCGCCCCGAGCACCTTCACCACCGTGACTACCGTGCCCTCCATTACCACCGTCCTGGCCTCGTTTGATGCCGTGGGCTCCATGCTCTCCAGGCGTGCCATCGGGAGATTCACGCGTTCCGCACTCACCATCTTTGGCTCGTTTGGCTCGCTGGACTCTGTCACTTGAAGGGGCCGATGGCTTGGAAGGCTTTCCGCCTGCCATACAAGCGATTGGGGAGAAAACAAGTGATACCAGGAATCCAGTCAGAACCTTTGTCATCTTTTGTTTCATCATGGTTGGCCTCCTTATGCTCTTTTGCTTGAACCAACACGACCACCGTTTCCAACACATGTAGTTCCACCACTTTCAATGAGGGGATTTTTATTTTCTATATGTCATCTGCCATTTCCGCCACGCCCCCCATCACCACCCTTGGCTCCGCAGCCGCCACTCCCTCCAGCACCTCCTTTCCCGCCGGGACCACCATCACCACCGCGCCCACCATCACCGCCTTTCCCCAATGAGTGGCCGCCATCACCACCTTTGCCGCCCGTTGCACCATAGCCCCCCCCATCGCCACCACGGCCACCATCTCCACCTTTTTGTAATCCATGACCGCCATCACCACCACGACCACCGTCGGCCCCCCGGCCGCCCTTACCACCGGCCCCGCCATCCCCACCTCTTATCCCATGGCCGCCATCGCCGCCGGGATGGCCAGGCGACCCCTTCCCGCCGATACCGCCACGATCTCCAGCATCGGAACCATTTCTCCCTCCAGCAAACAAACTACTAGACACAACAAAGGTCAATAAAGTGCCCACGAGGAATAGCCTTTTACCGAACATAACGATTCCTCCACGTCCCAAACTGTGAGAAATTTCACTTAATGCATTCATTTCTACTCTCAGATCCTTTACCTTAATGATTAAAGGAGGGGGGATCCATGTGCATTGACTATTTTTCATTGTCATTCCCTAAACATCAGGAACTGTCTGATAAAACAAAATGTGCTTCGGTATGATTCATGTGGTGCTGTCTATCAAAAAGATGTTCCTTCAAATTTAAGATTAAAATTCAATCTACTAATAAATATTTTTATTGTAGATCCTTGCGATCGAATAAATCCTGGTCTTCAGACTTCCGCTGGTTGGACTACCAAACCAACTCGGCCATTGCCCCTGGGACGGCCACCTCGGCCTGGCAGAATATTCATGCTCCTAAGCATCGAATCATTGAGAAGATGGGCGCTACGGCACCTCGGCTGGGGCTGACCCTGGCGCCGGGCAACAGGCCGACGGCAGCGCGCCATCTGGAGCGGCACTCCAAGTCGAACCCACCCAATGAAGGCAGGGCCATACCCGCCGTCCCAGCCCGCCTCCAAGCGCATGATCCGGAATCATGAATGCCATAAGCCAAGGAGGCAACCGAGCAAGCAATTGCATAATTAGTAAATGACGTAGAGCATTACCTTATTATGGCAACGGTAGCCCGGCCCTCCTGGATTCCTCTGGCGAACGCATGGCGAGGAAACCAACTCCCTGAATCGGGCGGTTTGTACCGGATCCGGGGAATTGGAATCGATTCCCTGGATTACATCGGCCAGACCGGGACCGGCACGATGGCCCTCAGGAAGAGGGTCGCGATGCCTCGGGGAATCTATGGACCCGAGATGCCCTTCTGCGATCCCCACGTGGCGGGTCCTGGCTTCTGGGCACTCCCTCGATGCCGTCGCTGGCCGGGATTCCCGGCCCAGACCCCAAAGGAAGCCCGATGCAGGTGATACTCACGAACGTGGGCCAGCGCTGGTGCCAGCACCAGGCCCGCACCCTGCCCATGCCGGACCTGCCCCGGGGCATCACCCTCCTCCAGTGGAAGCTCCTCCTGGAACTCATGAAGGGCAAGGTCGTTACGCCCGATGGTGAGGTCGATCCCCTCCTGGCCCGCGGCCTGGTGGAGATCCCGGCGCAGCCCATGGACGAGGCGGCCCTTGGACTGCGTCTGCGGCGGAATCCCCTGGAACACATCCGGCGGGTCTCCATCGAGTTCACGACGGCCTGCGCTTCCCACTGCCTCCACTGCCGGAACGCCGCGCGGCCCGCGGTCACGGAGGACGATCCGGGACGGCTGTTCCCGGCGGTGGACCTGATGCTGGACCTGGGGCTGCGCCGCTTCGATTTCATCGGCGGGGAAGTGCTCCAGTTCGGCGACGGCTGGCTGGAGGTGGTGCGCCGCATCCGCAGGCGGAAGGATGCGAGAGTGGCTGTGCTCACCAGCGGCTGGTTCCTGGAGCGGTCGGACTTCACGGCCGCGGGACGCGGGTATGCGACGGACCTGGCGCTGATGAAGGACCTGGCCCTGGAGGGGGTCACCCACCTGGTCTTCAGCCTGGACGGCCCCCAGCCCGTCCACGACCGCTGGCGCGGCGCTCCCGGGCTCTACCGCCGGGTCCTGGACGGCTTCGGGAAGGCTCGGCGCACGGGACTGATCCCCCAGGTCTCCACCATCAGCCGGACCCTCGGCAACGATCCGGAGGTACTGCGCTGGCTGCTGGAGGTGGCCGCGGCCCTCTACCCGGAGACCGCCCGCGGCACTCCGGCAGCGCTCATGGAGCGGCTCCACCGGGACCCCCAGAACCATTTCAGCAGCCTGGTGGACTTGGGCGGGGCCGCGGTGCTCCGTCGCGGGCGGCTGCAGCTCCACCAGGCGCTGGACGCGGACCTCCCCTGCAAGGCCTTCTACCGGCCCGGCCACAGCCTCAGGCTCGGCGCGGACGGCGAGGTGTCCACCTGCCCGCTCATGGGGGACGCGCCCGGGTTCGGCAACCTGCGGGACCGCAGCCTCCTGGACATCCTCAACCGCATGCAGGAGACGCCCCTGTTCCGGCTCAACGCCGAGGGCGGCCTGGCCCGGTTCCGGCCGTTGCTGGACCCGCGCTTCTTCCCGGGCGGCATCGACCATGTGTGCACGTTGCGGGTGGCGCTGAACCGCCTCGCCCTGCTGATGCTGGGGAGGGGGACGGACCCCGGGGACGCGGCTTCCGTCCGCGCCATGAATGAAGCGGTGGCGGGGGAGATGGGGGAAAGGCTCTTTAAGTGGAACGGATAGAAAACAAGCAATATATTGCTTGATTGTTCGCCGACCCTGACTATTATTGGGGGCAGCAACCATGGTCCCGAGACCATGACTACCCTCCCCGGGTGTGTCGGTATCCGGTCGACCCCAGCCAAAGGGAGATTCCATATGTCCATGACCCCTCGTCGTGTGGTCATCCTGGGAGCCGCGGGACGCGACTTCCACAACTTCAACACGGTGTACCGCGACAACCCGGCCTTCCAGGTGGTGGCGTTCACGGCCACTCAGATCCCGGGCATCGACGACCGCCGATACCCGGCGGCGCTGGCCGGCAGGCTCTATCCCCAGGGCATCCCCATCCTGCCGGAGCAGGAGCTGACGGCGCTGATCCTGCGGGAGAAGCCGGACGCGGCGGTGTTCTCGTACTCGGACGTGACCTACGAGCATGTGGGCCACCTGTCGGCCCTGTGCGTCGCCCTGGGGGTGGACTTCGAGCTGCTGGGCGCGGACAAGACGATGATCAAGTCCAGGGTGCCGGTCATCGCCGTCACGGCGGTGCGCACGGGCTCCGGCAAGAGCCAGACCACCCGCTACCTCTCGAACATCCTCAAGGGCCTGGGCAAGAGGGTGGTGGCCATCCGCCACCCGATGCCGTACGGCGATCTGGCCGCCCAGGCCTGCCAGCGGTTCGGCGGCTACAAGGATCTGGTCCTGCACAAGTGCACCATCGAGGAGCGCGAGGAGTACGAGCCCCACATCGACAATGGCTTCGTGGTCTATGCGGGGGTCGATTACGAGCAGATCATCCGCCGCGCGGAGCAGGAGGCGGACGTGATCCTGTGGGACGGCGGCAACAATGATCTGCCGTTCTACGCCTGCGATCTGCACATCTGCATCGCCGACCCGCTCCGCCCGGGCCACGAGGTGCTCTACCACCCCGGCGAGGCCAATTTCCGCCGGGCCGACGTGATCATCATCAACAAGTGCGACTCGGCCAAGGAGGCGGACATCCTCGCCATCGAGGCCAACGCGGCCCGGCTGAACCCAAAGGCGATGGTGATCCGCGCGAACTCGCCGGTGTCCCTGGAGCGGCCGGAACTGGTGAAGGGCAGGCGCGCCCTCATCATCGAGGACGGCCCCACCCTCACCCACGGCTCCATGAGCTACGGCGCCGGGGTCGTGGCGGCGCGGAACTGCGGGGTGGGCAGCATCGTGGACCCCACGCCGTACGCGGTGGGATCGATCGCCTTCACCTACGACAAGTACCCCAACGCCAAGGGCATCCTCCCGGCCATGGGCTACGGCGACGAGCAGATCGCCGATCTGCAGGCCACCATCGAGGCGACCCCCTGCGATGTGGTGGTGTCGGCCACGCCCATCGACATCACCCGGGTCCTGAAGGTGAGCAAGCCCATGGTGCGGGTGCGCTACGAGCTGGCCGAGCAGAAGCCCGGCGTCCTGGCCAGGCGGGTGGAAGCCGCCCTGGGCGCGGCCGTCGGTGCCAGGTAGCCTCTCGTCAGACCGCCCTGCCCGCCGGGATCTTCGGGACGTCGCTGGCGTGCCGGATCACGAAGGCCTTGGCGTGGGCCAGGTCGGTCTCCAGGCAGGCGATGGCTTCGGCCACTTTGCGCTGGCTGATCAGGGCCATGAGCACCCGGTGCTTTTCCAGTTCCACCGGGAGGTCGTCGCTGCTCTTTTCGATGGTGGCGATCACCAGCTGCAGGTCGCGCATCAGGGCCTGCTCGGCCTCGGCCAGGCGCCGGCTGCCGGTGAGGCCCACCAGGGCGGTGTGGAAGGCCACGTGGGCGTTGGCGCCGGCCGCGGGGTCGTTGCGGGAGGCGGCGTCGGCGTAGGCTTCGAAGGCGGCGGCCAGGGCCCTGATCCGCTCCGCGGGACAGGCGGCCGCGGCCTGGGCGGCCTCCCGCTCCAGCACCTGGCGGGCGGCGAAGATGTCCTCCACTTCGGCCATGGTGAGGTGGCGCACCGCCAGGCCGCGGTTGGCCATGCGCGCCACCAGGCCGTCGGTGGCCAGCACCCGCAGGGCCTCGCGGACGGTGCTCCGGGCCACGCCCAGGCTCTGGGACAGGGACACTTCGCGCAGGGGCTCGCCGGGGGCCAGATCGCCGTCGAACATCGCCTGCCGCAGCACCGCGACCACTTTGTCCACCGTGGTGGAGCGTTCGATCTTGTGGATGTTCAAAGGCCCTCGCTTTTCGGCATGGTCATCATTCAGACAAGGTGTTCGTGGATGATCCGGCCTTCCGAGATCACCTGCCGGACCAGCTGGGCGCCGATCCTGCCGCCCAGTTCGTCGGGGTGGCCGCAGTCCAGCACGGTGACGTCGCCCCGTTTGCCCACGTCGAGGGAGCCGCGGTCCCGGTTCCGGCGCAGCACGTAGGCGGCGTTCAGGGTGGCGCCGACGATGGCCTGGGCCGGCGTGATGTGGAACCAGCTGCAGGCCAGGGAAATGGACAGGGCCATGGAGGTGGCCTGGAAGGACGAGCAGTAGTCGGTGGCGATGGCCACCGGGACCTGCTGCTGGATGAACAGCCGGGCGTTGGCCCGCTGCGGGTCCAGGTAGAACTGCTCGGCCACGGGCAGCAGCACCGCCAGGGTCTCGGTGGCCCCTACCGCGCGGATCTCTTCATCCGGCGTGTAGGTGAGGTGGTCGGCGGCCACCGCGCCGCCCGCCACCGCGGTGCTCCAGCCCCGGGAGGGGGAGGAGGCGTCGGCGTGGACCCGGGACGGCAGGCCCAGCCGGCGCGAGGCCTCCAGCAGTTCCGCGGCCAGCGGGGCCGGGAAGTCCCCCTCCTCGCAGGAGAGGTCCTGGAATTCGGCGATGCCCTGACGGACCACCGCGGGCAGCATCTGCTCGCGCACCGTCCGGGCGTAGGCCTCGGCGCTGCCGCCGTCCCCGGGGGCCACGTGGGCGCCCAGGAAGGTGCAGACCAGGTCCATGGGCGTCGAGGCGGCGGACTGCCGGAGCAGCCCCAGCAGACGCAGCTCCTGCTCGGGATTCTGGCCGTAGCCGGACTTGACTTCCAGGGTGGTGACGCCGCCGGCCAGGATCGCCCGGTAGGCCCGGGCGGCCTGGTCCAGCAGCACCTGGTCGGCGGCGGCCCGGGTGGCGAGGATGGTCGACCAGATGCCGCCGCCCCGGGCGCGGATCTGCTGGGAGCTGACGCCCTGGAGCCGGCTCACGTACTCCCAGTGGCGGTTGCCGGCGAACATCGGATGGCTGTGGCACTCCACGAAGCCCGGCAGCACCGTCCTGCCGCTGGCGTCCAGGGTGGGGAAGTCCCGGCCGAAGCCCTCCAGGACCGCTTCGGTGGGGCCCACGGCGACGATGCGCCCGGCCCGGATGGCCACGGCCCCGCCGGGGACCAGGTCCAGCTCCCCCTGCCCCGCTCCCCGCCGCGGCGCGCCATGGTCCCGGATGGTGGCGACCTGGGCCGCGTTGACGATGTTCAGGTCGCCGGCCATCACACCACCTCGCCCAGGACCCTGGCGGTGAGGGTGGTCGCGCACAGCACCGGCAGCCGGGCCTCCAGGGCCACGGTCAGGCGGTGCGCCTCGCTGAAACCCATGTCGTCCAGGAAGATGAGGTCGGCGCCGCGGGCCGCCAGGTCCCGGCCGGCGGCCGCGAGGGCGTCGGCCGGGCCGTAGGGCGAGCCCGGGGCGCAGATCAGGCGCGGGGCATAGGCATGCCACTGGCCGGGGGCTCCGGCCAGATCGGATCCGGGCCCGATCAGGCCGAGGGTGCGGTGCTCGGCCACGGCGGCGATGATCCCGCGCAGGATCCGGATGGGCTGGATCAGCCGGGGGCAGGCGGCGGCCAGGTCCGGGAATTCGCCTGAGCAGAGCAGCAGCACGCTCTGGCAGCGGCCGGAAAGCTCGGCGCCGGCCGCGATCAGCCGGGGCATGAGCGCGGCGCGGGACAGGCCGATGGCCTCGCCGGTGAGGAGCCGGGTCTCAAGGGGGTGCTCGCCGTCCCCGGCGCGCAAGGCCTCCAGCCCTTCCGGGCCCAGCCCATCCAGGGCGCCCTGCTCCAGGATGCGCACCGATTCGCCCAGGATCGCCCGCAAGGTGGGGGTCACATCCGCCCGGGGCGACTGGCCGAGGGTCAGCAGACCGAGGGTGCGCGGGGCCGGGCTCATGATGCCCTGCACGGGAAATGGAGCAGCACCTTGAGCGCCCCGTCCCTGCGGTCCCGGAACAGCTCGAAGGCATCCTGCACCCGGGCGAGGGGGAAGGTGTGGGTGATGAGCGGCGTGACATCGACCCGCCCTTCCCCGATCCACCGCATGGCCAGCGGGAAGTCCCGGCGGAAGTCGGGGCCGATGGAGGTGTGCGCCGTGACGTTCTTGTCGAACAGGTCGCGCCAGCGCAGGCCGTCGATGACCGGGGGCGGGACGCCGAAGCAGAGCATCCTGCCGGCGTGCCGGCAGAGGTCGATGCAGAGGTTGAACTGCTGGTCCTGGTGGCCGACGCATTCGATGACCAGGTCCGGCAGGGCGCCGCCGAGGATCGTCTTCACGGCCTCCACCGGATCCCGCCCGGCGTTGCACACGGTCGCGCTGGCGCCCATCCTGGGGCTGACCCGGAGCCGGCTCTCCAGGAGGTCGATGCCGATGATGTGCCGGGCTCCCATGTTGCGCAGCGCGGCGTTCATCAGCTGGCCCATGGGGCCCTGGCCCACGACCGCCACGTCCTGGTCCAGCACGCCGGGCAGTTTCTTCAGGGCGAAGATCACGGTGCCCAGCGGCTGGGCCATGAGGGCCTGGTCTTCGGGGAGGCCGGCCGGGATGGGCACCGCCCGGTTCTCATCCAGGGTGAACCGCTCGGAGAGCCCCCGCTGCATCACCGGCTGGGCCAGGACCCGGTCCCCGGCCCGCCAGCGGGTCCCGCTGGTGGCGGTGACCGAGCCGATCATCTCGTGCAGGGAATGGCCCCGCTCGATGGGCGCTTCGCCGTTGTCGTTGAAGTACGGCAGATCCGACCCGCACAGGCACCCGATCTCCGGCTGGAAGATGACCTGGCCCGGGCCGCGCAGCTCCGGTTCCGGCGCCTCCACCAGGCGGATCTTTCCGGGGGCGTAGATTTCACTGGTCAGCATGGTCCTCTTCCTTGGATCGCCAGCGAAGACGCCGGCGTCAGCGCCGAGCCGCGCAGGGCGTTGATGGCGCGCGCCGCCTCGTCGAGCCCGCGCAGGGTGCCCGGGTCCAGCGGCAGGGCCTCGGCCCGCTCGGCCCGGCAGCGGCGCTCGAAGTCGCCCGGGATCTCGATGGCCGCGTCCGGGTCGGTGCGCTCCGCCGACCGCACATAGTCGATGTATGCGCTGGCCTCCCGCTCGAACTGCTCGCCGGAGCCCAGGCGCCCGGGGTCGAACACGACGGTGAGCATGTCGTTGTAGAACCCGGCGAGGCCCGGCTTCAGGGGCGGCAGGAGGCCGCCGAACAGGGCGCTCCCCAGCAGGTCGCAGACCATGCCCAGGGCGTAGCCCTTGTGCCCGGCCGCCGGAAGCAGCGCGCCCAGGGGCTCGTCGTACATGACGGAGGGGTCGGTGGTGGGACGGCCCAGGTGGTCGATGAGCGCCCCGGGCGGCACCTGCGTCTTGCGGCTGCGGGCCACGGCCACCTTGCCCAGGGCGATGGCGGCGGAGGCGAAATCCAGCAGGATGGGCGGACCCTGGCGGCGCGGCAGGCCGATGGTGAGCGGGTTGGTGCCCAGCCGGCTCTGGCGGCCGCCGTGGGGCGCCACCGAAGGCTTGCCCACCACGTTGGTGAAGTGGATGGACGCCAGTCCCGCGGCCATGGCCTGCTCGGCCCAGTGGCCCACCCGGCCGAGGTGGTGGGACTGGCGCAGGCCGACGATGGCCACCCCGTGGCGGCGCGCGCGCTCCACCGCCAGCTCCATGGTCTGGAAGGCCATGGACTGACCCATGCCGCCCTTGCCGTCCACCACCACCAGGCTTCCGGTGTCGGTGACGATGGCGAGGCGCTGGTTGAGCTGCAGCCCGCCGGCCTGCAGCGAGCGCACGTAGCGGCCCACCATGCCCACGCCGTGGGAGTCGTGGCCGGCCAGGTTGGCCCCCACCAGATGGTCGGCGGTGAGCCGCGCTTCCTGCTCGCAGCTGCCGGCCGCGCGCCAGAGTTCGAAGATCCACTGGCGCATGGCTTCGGTCGGCAGGGACAGTTGGGATTCCACGTGGGTGCTCCTCGGGATCAGGCTTCGTTCCAGAACGGGGCGAGGCGGCGGACGCCTTCCCGGATCTGGTCCGGGTCGCCGCCGTAGCTTAGCCGGATATGGCCCCGGCCGCGCTGGCCGAAGGCCATGCCCGGCACCACCACCACGCCGCCCTGGTCGCGCAGGCGCACGCAGAAGGCCATGGGGTCCGCCAGGGCCGAGGGGGGCAGCGGCTGCCAGTGGTAGAAGCCGCCCGCGGACCGGCGCGGGGCGGCGCCGAAGCCTTCGACGTAGGCCCCGGCGAAGGCCTCCCAGCGCATCCGCAGGTGCTCCCGGGCCTCGGCCAGCACGGCCGGGGACGCTTCCAGCAGCGCCAGGGCGGCGGCCTGGGACGGCCGCGCCACGGTGGTCACCATGTTGATGTGGATCAGCCGCGCCGGCGCCAGCATGGCCGGGTCGCCGATGGCCCAGCCCACCCGCAGCCCGGGCGCGCCCCAGGCCTTGCTCACCGAGCCCAGCACCAGCCCGCTGCCGCTCACGTCGCGCAGGGACGGCCCGCGCTCGCCCAGGCAGAGGTCCCGGTAGACCTCGTCCGACAGCAGCAGCACGCCGCTGGCCGCGCAGGCCTCGGCCACTTCGGCCAGGGCCCGGGCCGAGGTGCCGGCCCCGGTGGGATTGCCCGGGTGGTTCACCACCGCCATCCGGGCCTCGGGGGTCCGGTCCAGGGCGGCCCGGAAGGCCACCGGGTCCAGGGTGTCGTCCGCGGCCAGGGCGTAGCCCACCGGGGCGGCCCCGGCCAGCCGGGCATGGTTCGGGTAGACCACGAAGCCCGGGTCGGGCACCAGCACCGCGTCGCCCGGGTTCAGCCAGGCCAGGAACAGGGCGAACAGCACCCCCTGGCTGCCGGTGCCCAGCATCACCTGGCCCGGCCGGGCGCCGTGGAAGGCGGCCACGGCTTCCTGCAGTTCGGGCAGGCCGGCGTTGGGACCGTAGGCGCAGCGGCCTTCCATCCCGGCCAGGGCCAGGCGCGCCGGCTCCGGCAGCGCCCAGCCCGGCTCGCCCAGGCCCATGGGGATGGCGTCCGGGGGAGCCCCTTCGCTGATGGCCCGGATCGGGCTGACGACGATCTGACTCATCCTGACTGAGGGTTTCATCACAGGGGCTCCCTGAAGGACTACATCTTCTGGCCGTTGACCAGGGGCTCGGCGACCGCGCTGCGGCCCAGCTCCCACTTGGCGAGGATCCTGGTGTAGGTGCCGTTCCTGATCAGCTCCTTCACGGCCGCCAGCACCGCGTTGCGCAGCTCCACGTTGTCCTTCCTGAAGCAGATGCCGTAGGGGGAGGGGTTCAGGATGGGGCCGAAGGCCTGGAACTTGCCGGGGCTGGTCTTCTCGAGCCAGCCGAACACCTCGGGGCTGATGGCCGAGGCGTTGGCGCGTCCCTGCACCATCTGCAGGCGGGCCGTGGGTTCGGAATCGGTGGGGAGGATGATGATGGCGGCCTTGCCCTTGGCTTCCAGGTTGTCCTTGCTCCACTTCTGGATCTCGGTCCGGTAGTCGGTGGCGGCCGAGACAGCCAGGGTCTTGCCGCTGAGGGATTCAAGGCTGTTGATGGTCTTGAACTGCTCCCGGGTGGTGTAGGCCACGGTGCCGGAGTTGAAGTAGTCGATGAAGTCGAAACTCTTGCGCCGGGCCTCCTTGTCGGAGAGGCCGGAGAGGACGAAATCCACCCGGCTGGTGGTGACCGAAGGCAGCAGCTGGTCGAACTTCTGGTCGTCGAAGACGATCTTGACCCCGAGCACCTGGCCGATGGCCTTGGCGAGGTCCACGTCGCATCCGATCAGCTCTTCGGACCCGGGCTCCTTGTACTCCATGGGCGGGAAGATGCCGTTGACGCCCACCGTGATCTGCTTCCTGGCGGCGACGGCGGCGGGCAGTCTGATGGCCTGCGCCGTGAGGGCGCTGAAGGCCGTGAACAAGGCGATGCAGCCGATCCTGGCGGCCTGGCCTGCGATCTTCATGGGATCTCCTTTGGGGGGTGGATTGGAAGGGGCCGGTCAGCCCGGCACTCGGGAAAGGAAGGCTTGGGTTCGTTCGTTCCTGGGGTTGTCCAGCACCTCGGCGGGGGGGCCGGCTTCCACCACCACCCCGCCGTCGATGAAGACGACGCTGTGGGCCACGCTCCGGGCGAAACCGATCTCGTGGGTGACCACCACCATGGTCATGCCCGACCTGGCCAGGTCCTGCATGACCGCGAGCACGTCTCCCACCAGTTCGGGGTCGAGCGCGCTGGTGGGCTCGTCGAACAGCATCAGCTTGGGCTCCATGGCCAGGGCGCGGGCGATGGCCACCCGCTGCTGCTGGCCGCCCGAGAGCTGGCGCGGGTAGGCGTCTTCTCTGCGGGCCAGGCCCACCTGGGCCAGCAGCCGGCGCGCCCGCTCCACCGCGCCGTCCCGGGCCTCGTGCTTGACCCGCACCGGGCCTTCGATGAGGTTGTCCAGCACGGTCATGTGCGGGAACAGGTTGAAGTGCTGGAAGACCATGCCCATCTTGGTGCGGGCCTGGCAGATCTCCCGGTCGGGCAGTTCGTGCAGCCGGCCGTTCTTCAGCCGGCAGCCCACCAGCTCGCCGTCCACGTAGATCCGGCCGCGGTCGGTGTGCTCCAGGTGGTTGATGCAGCGCAGGAAGGTGCTCTTGCCCGATCCCGAAGGGCCGAGGATGCACGTCACCTCGCCCGGGGCCACCTGCAGGTCGATCCCCTTGAGGACTTCGTGGCGGCCGAAGGCCTTGTGCACGTTCTGGGCCAGCAGCATGGGGGCGGGGATCACCGGACACCTCCGGCGGCGGCCTTGCGGCGCATGGACAGGTTCTTCCACATCCGGCCCAGGAACCCGGGCGGCTCCTCGTGGCTGTGGCCGCGGCCGAAGTGGCGCTCCACCTGGATCTGGACCAGGGTGAAGGCGGTGACGACGATGAGGTACCAGCCGGCCGCCACCAGCAGCAGCTCGATCACCTTGGCGTTGACGAAGTAGATGAGCTGGGCCCGCTGCATGAGCTCGGTGAAGGCGATGGTGCTGGCCAGCGAGGAGGTCTTGAGCAGGCCGATGAACTCGTTGCCGATGGTGGGCACCACCACCCGCATGGCCTGGGGCAGGACGATCCGGCGCATGGACATGATGCGGGTCATGCCGATGGAGGAGGCGGCCTCGATCTGGCCGCGGTCCACGGAGAGGATCCCGCCGCGGACGATCTCGGTCATGTAGGCGCCCTCGTTGATCCCGAGCCCCAGCAGCGCCGCCAGGAACGGGGTCATGACGTCCACCATCCGGCCCTGGTAGAAGCCCAGGTTGACGGTCGGGAAGACCAGGGCCAGGTTGAACCATATCAGCAGCTGGAGGTAGACCGGGGTGCCCCGGAACAGCCAGATGTAGCCGCCGGCCACGGCGTGGGTGACCGGGTTGCTGGACAGGCGCATGACCGCGAACACCACCCCCAGGACCAGGCCCATGGTGATGGCCAGGACGGTGATGAGCAGGGTGTTGCAGAGCCCCTTGAGCAGCACCGGGGCCATGAAGAATTCCCCCACCACCGGCCAGTCGATCTCGCCCAGGGCGAAGGCCCGGATCAGCAGGCCCATCAGCACCAGGACGACGGCCCCGGAGAGCCAGCGGCCGCAGTGCCTGAGGGGGACGATCTGGTCGGGGTCGCCAGTCATGGCCTTCCCCGGAGGCGGTCCTGGATCCCGGACGCGGGTCCGCGCTGGCGACGGCCTCTCCATGACCTGGTGGTTTCCCGGCTCAAGCGATACCCCGTGCAGGACTGTACTACTGTCTGACAATCAGGGTACAGGACCGGACCCCCCTGTCAATGGCCGGCGACTCACCTGTCGCTTTTCAGGCCTTCCAGCAGCGCCGCGTGGAAGGCCGCGGGGTCCTGGATCTGAGGGGCGTGGCCCAGGTCCGGGAATTCCACCAGCCTGGCGTGGGGGATCAGCTGGGCGGCCCGCCTGCCCAGGGCCGGGTAGTGGCCGAGCCTGGCGGCCACGTCCGGCGGCGCGGCGTCCTTGCCGATGGCGGTGTTGTCGCGCTGGCCGATGAGCAGCAGGGTGGGGGCGCGCAGCAGCCCGAGCTCGTAGAACACCGGCTGGGTGCAGATCATGTCGTAGATGAGCGCGGAGTTCCATGCCACCAGCTCCTGCCCCGGCCCCTGGAACAGGCCCGCCAGCATCCGCACCGGCGCCTCGAAGGCCGGCTCCCAATGGCCCGCGTAGTAGGTGGCCTGCTCGTAGGCGCGGATCCGCCCGGCGGTGGTCCCCAGTTCCCGCTGGTACCACTGGTCGACGGACAGGTACGGCACGCCCATGGCCTTCCAGTCCTCCAGGCCGATGGGGTTGACCAGCACCAGCTGGTCCACCCGCTCGGGGAACATCAGGGCATAGCGCACCGCCAGCATGCCGCCGGTGGAATGCCCCACCAGGACCGCCTGCCTGACCCCGGCGGATTCCAGCAGGGCCCTGGTGTTCTGGGCCAGCTGCTGGAAGCTGTACTGGTAGTGGGCGGGCTTGGAGGACTTGCCGAAGCCGATCTGGTCCGGGGCCAGCACCCGGTAGCCGGCCCCGGTGAGCACCTGGATGGTGCGCTCCCAGGTGGCCGCGGTGAAGTTCTTGCCATGGAGCAGCACCGCCGTGCGCCCGTTGGGCTTTGCCGGCGCCACGTCCATGAAGGCCATGTGCAGCTTCACCCCCTGGGAGGCGAACTCGAACTGCTTGACCGGGAAGGGGTATTCGAAGCCTTCCAGTTCGGGGCCGTAGACCACCTCCGGCGGCTGGGGGGGAGGCAGTTGGGCGGAAGCGGTGATGGACAGGAAGAGGGCGACGAGGATGGATTTCATGGGGGCACCAATGAGGTGAGGTAGCGTTTGGGATCACAATCCGTGATATCAAACCCGGAGGAGCGGGCGGGCGGCGCTGGTCTTGAGGTCACAACCAGTGACTTCAAGTTCATGTAATTCAGGCGCGCCGTCAGACCCGGGTGGCCTCCCCGGCGAAGAGCTCCTGCGCCAGGTCGGCCCAGGGCATGGGATCGGGCCGGGCCGCTGCCGCCGCCTGGAGCCGGGCGGCCTCCTGGCCCAGCCAGTCACGGGCCGGCTTGCCGATGCGCATCCGGCCCAGGTCCCCGGCCAGGTCGCCGGGATCCAGCCGGCAGATCCAGCCGTCCCGGTAGGGGCTGCGGGAAACCAGGGCGGGATCCTCGGCGAGGCTGGCGTTGAAAGCCTGCACCCTGCCGCTCACCGGGGCCGGGAAGTGGAGCACCTCGGCGCCGCGCCGGAAGGAGAACAGGGGGTCGCCGCGCCGCACGTCCAGCCCCGGCGCGGGCAGGACCACTTCGCCGACGGGGCCCATGGCCCGCACGGCGCAATCGTCAATGCCGACCCGCACCTGGCCGCCGGGCTCGACCCAGACCCAGGTGTGGCCGCAGGCGAGGAAGGCCCCGCCCTGGCCGGCGTCCTCATGGGCGGTGGCGTCCCCCGCCTGGCTGGGCCGGAGGACCCGGAGCCCCGGCCGGTTCGCGGCCTGGAGCCTGGCCCGGCGCCGGACCAGGAGCCGGTCCACGTACATCGCCAGCTCGTCGGCGGTGAACGGCTTGCGAAGGTATTCGCAGGCGCCGCGGGCCATGGTCTCCACCGCGGTCTCGATGGTGCCGTAGCCGGTGATGACCACCACGTCCACGTCGGGCCGGAGCACCTTGACCGCCTTGACCACCTCCACCCCGTCCATGTCGGGCATCTTGAGGTCGGTGATGACGAAGTCGTAGGCGTCGCGCCGCAACAGGCTGAGGGCCTCCGGACCGGTCTCCACCGTGTCGATGCTGTAGCCTTCAGGGGCCAGGATGCGCCGGTAGGAATCCAGGACGACCTTCTCGTCATCCACCGCCAGGATCCGCGCCTTGGGCTCGACCACTTCGACCCGCTTGAGGCTCGCCGCCTCGTCGGAGAAGGCCAGCCGCACCGGGACGGCCTGGTGCTTCGCCTGCTCCTGGCGCTCGCGCCGGCCGCCGATCCGTCGGAAGTGCTGGCGTAAAAGAAGATCAATCACCACGCCGGCCAACACCATGAAAATGACGAGCATAGTCATGAAGAACCTCTTCTTGGCTGGGTTGGGGTCGGAGGAATGGCAGGTCGCACTTGGCAGCCTATCCGCGCTTTGGGATCCGTCAAGAGATCACACCCTCCGGAAATCGATGAAGCCGCGCTCCACGTCCACCGCCGTCAGCTGCACCTGGACGCGTCGGCCCACCTCCAGGCCCGCCGTGCCCTCCAGCAGCCTGCCTTCCGTCGGCGGACTGAAGATCCGGACCCAGGTGCCCTTGGCCGCGGCGCCCGTGACGATGGCATCGAACCGCTGCCCGATCCTGTCTTCCAGGAACAGCGCGGCCGCGGATTTCCCCACCTGCCGCTCCACCTTGCCGGCGGCATCCTCTTCCCGGGTGCAGCGCGCGGCCAGCTGGCCCAGTTCCTCCATGGTGTAGGGACACGGCCCGGCTTCCATGGCGGCCTTGAGCATCCGCTGGGTGACCAGGTCGGCGAAGCGGCGGTTGGGGGCCGTGGCATGGGCGTAGTCCTTCACCGCGAGGCCGAAGTGCCCCGGGGCCGCGGCACCGGGCTGTTCGGCCACGTATTCGCCCTTGCCCAGCAGCTTGACGATCGTCAGGGAAAGGTCGGGAAACCGCAGCGGGTCCGCGGCCTCCGCCTGGCCCAGGAAGGCTTCCAGCGCCACCGGGTCCGGGGCCTCGGGGAGCCTGGTCCCATGCTCGCCGGCGACGGCGACGATGCGGTCCCAGCGCTTGGGGGTGCGGACCACCCGGCGCAGGGAGGGGTAGTTCCCCGCGGTCAGGTAGCGGGCGGACACACCGTTGGCGGCGATCATGAAATCCTCGATGAGGGCCTTGGCGCGGTCCTTCTCCTCCGCCGCCAGGTCCCGGATCCGGTCGCCGTCGAACACCGGGGTCGCCTCGGCGGAATGCAGGGTCAGCGCGCCATGGAGATGCCGTAGGCCCTTGAGCTTCTGGGCCACCCGGTCCTGCAGGCGCAGGTTCGCCTCCAGCCCCGGCACGGCGGAGAGGGCCTCCGGGGCCGCGCCTCCCTCCAGCCAGGCGGCGACGCCCGGGTAGGCCAGCTTGGCGTGGTTGCGCACGCGGGCCATGTAGAGATCGGACCCCAGGAGGCTGCCTCCGGCGTCCACCCGGATGTCCACCACCACCGCCATCCGGTCCTCGCCGCAGTTCAGCGACGTGAGACCAGTGGAGAGGTCCTCGGGCAGCATGGGGAAGACCTCGGCCGCCGTGTAGACCGAGGTGGTGTTCCAGCGGGCGTGCTCGTCCAGGGCGGTGCCCTTCTTCACCAGGGAATCCACGTCGGCCAGCGCCACCAGGATCCTGGCGGCGCCGTCCGGCATGGCCTCGGCGACGGTGATCTGGTCCAGGTCGGGGGAGTGGTTGTTGTCGATGGAAGCCCAAAGGAGATCCCTCAGGTCCCGGGCCCCGGCGGCGACACCGGCCCGGGCCTTGATGGCTTCCAGCTCCGCCAGGGCCGGCGGCGGGAAATCCGTGAGCAGCCCATGGTCAGCCATGGCCGTCCGGGCGATGCGCTGCAGGATGGCCCGATGGTTTCCATTGAGATGCATGGGCGTGGCCTCGAGGCTGGAACGGAGTGGCTGGAGCAATCCTATCCCTCCAGGGCGATCCCTACCAATGCTTGCCCGTTCCCACCCGCATCTTCTGGAATTCGGCCAGGAACCCGAACGCGGAAAGCACCCAGAGGGCCACGCAGATGACGACCACCACGTTGATGATCCGCTTGATGGTCATCTGCATGGGGATGTAGGTGTTGATGAGCCACAGCAGCACTCCGACCACCACCAGGACAATGACGAGATGACTGAGCAGCATGGTTTCTCCTTCTGTGGAACTGGATTGCGCGCTTGAAACGGTTCAGCTTTCCCCATCACTACCTGCGGCCCCAGTCGCCGCCATGGTGCCAGCCGCCGCCCCCGCCCCAGCCGCCACCCCGGCGCCCGCCCCCATCCGGGTAGATGCAGCTCACGGTGATGCCGAGGACCACGAGGCTGAACAGAATCCAGGAGGCGATGTGAAAGGAAAGGCGCGGTTTCATGCAGGACTCCGTGAGGGTGCCTGGCCTGGATGGACGCCGGTCCTGGTGGCATTTCCGCGGCCCGGTTCGAGAAATGGATGGAGCACGATCTGTACCATTATTTAACTATAATTATTTACAATAATTAACCATGGCGCTTGATATCGCGCCCTGATCACATTGAAGTACCGCCTCGTGAATGCCCAGACCGGTTAGAGTCAATACATGACAACCGAGACCTTCCCCGCCAGCCGCTGGACCAAGGGGAACCGCTTCTTCCCCGTCCTGATCGAAGTGACCGACACCACCGTCACCCAGCGCAAGCGCTCCTGGTTCTCCCGCAACGAGATGTCCATCCCCCTGATGCGGGTGGCCAGCGTGCGCATCCACACCGGCCTGATCTGGTCGGACCTCCTGATCGAATCCACCGGGGGCGGCGATCCCCTGGCCAGCCATGGGCACCCCAAAGCGGATGCCCTCCGGATCAAGGAACTGATCGCCCGCGCCCAGAACGGCCAGGCCCGAGGGCCTTCGCTGGACCGATAGCTTCCAGGCCTGAGCCGCGCCGCCGCCTTATTGATGAGGCCGGGCCTTCATCTTGACCGGATCCACGCCGGCCTCCGATGGTAATGCCTGTAAACAATAGTCCTATGATCCAGGAACGGATCGTGCTTCCATGCCCTTCTGGAAACCACGAAGGGATGCGCCCATGTCCACACCCCCGACCCAGACCGACCTGTCCTACTGGCGGCTGCCCATCGCCGACCTGCTGGCCAAGCTGAGCGCGAGCCCCAACGGCCTGAGCAACGCCGAAGCCGCCACCCGCCTGGACCGGTACGGTCCCAACGTGGTCAACGCGGAGCGCAAGCGGGCAGTGGTGCTCCAGTTCCTCTCCAAGTTCCTCAACCCCCTGGTGATCATCCTGCTGGTGGCCAGCGGCATCGCCGGGGCCACCGGGGACAAGGCGAGCTTCTTCATCATCTTCGGCATCGTCCTGATGAGCGTCACCCTGGACTTCGTCCAGGAGCACCGGGCGGGGCAGGCCGCGGAACGGCTGCGGGATTCCGTGGCGGTGCAGGCCAAGGTGCTGAGGGAGGAGCACGCGGTGGACCTGCCCCTCGCCGCGATCGTGCCCGGCGATGTGGCCCTCCTAGCCGCCGGAGACATGATCCCGGGCGACGGCCGGGTGCTGGAGGCCAAGGATCTGTTCCTCAACGAGTCCCTCCTCACCGGCGAACCGTTCCCGGTGGAGAAGACCGCCACGGAACTGCCGGACCTGAGCGAGGTGCTCCGGGCCGGCAATTCGGTGTTCATGGGGACCTCGGTCATCAGCGGCACGGCCAAGGTGCTGGTGTGCCGGACCGGCCAGGGCACGTCCCTGGGCGAGATCGCCGACACCTTGACCAGCAAGGCCCCGGCCAACTCGTTCCAGCAGGGCACCCAGAAATTCGGCATCCTGATCATGCGCATGACCATCCTGCTGGTCCTGTTCGTGCTCCTGGCCAACGCCCTGTTCCACCGGCCCTGGCTGGAGTCGTTCCTGTTCGCGGTGGCGCTGGCGGTGGGGCTCACGCCCGAACTCCTGCCCATGGTGGTCTCGGTCACCCTCGCCCGGGGCGCCCTGCGCATGTCCGCCAAGAAGGTCATCGTCAAGCGCCTGGACTCCATCCAGAACCTGGGCAGCATGGACGTGCTCTGCACCGACAAGACCGGCACCCTCACCGAGGCCCGGATCCACCTTGAGCAGCACCTGGACGCCGGCGGCAAGGAGAGCCAGCACGTCCTGGACCTGGCCTATTTCAACAGCTTCTTCGAGACAGGGCTGAAGAGCCCGCTGGACGACGCCATCCTGGAGCACAAGGACATCGACCCCAAGGCCTGGCACAAGATCGACGAGGTGCCCTTCGACTTCGAGCGGCGCCGGGTGTCGGTGCTGCTGGAGCAGGCCGGCTCCAGGCTGCTGGTGGTGAAAGGGGCCCCGGAGGACGTGCTGCGCCTGTCCGAGACCTGCGAGCTCGACGGGGTCGTCAGCCCCCTGGACACGGCCAGGCGGGCCAAGGTCCAGGCGGTGTTCGAGGGCCTCAGCAAAGAGGGCTTCCGGGTGCTGGGGATCGCCTCCCGGCCGGTGCCCATGGATCATCCCCATGCCGTGGTGGGCGACGAAGCGGCCCTGGTGTTCGCGGGGTTCGCGGCCTTCCTGGACCCGCCCAAGGAGAGCGCCAAGCAGGCCCTGGCCGATCTCGCCGCGAGCGGGGTCACGGTCAAGATCGTCACCGGCGACAACGAACTGGTGACCCAGCACGTCTGCTCAGTGCTGGGCATCCCGGTCGCGGGCGTGCTCACCGGCTCGGAACTCCAGCAGATGGATGACCAGGCCCTGCTGGCCCGGGTGGAGCAGGTGAACCTGTTCTGCCGGGTGGCGCCGGCCCAGAAGAACCGGGTGATCCTGGCCCTCAAGCAGCGGGGCCACACGGTGGGCTACCTGGGCGACGGCATCAACGACGCCCCCGCCCTCCACTCCGCCGACATCGGCATATCCGTGGAGAGCGCCGTGGACGTGGCCAAGGCTTCGGCGGCCATGATCCTGATGGAACAGGACCTGGGCGTGCTCTATGCCGGCGTGCTGGAAGGCCGGCGCACCTTCGGCAACATCATGAAGTACATCATGATGGGCACCAGCTCCAACTTCGGGAACATGTTCAGCATGGCCGGGGCGGCCCTGTTCCTGCCCTTCCTGCCCATGCTGCCGGTGCAGATCCTGCTCAACAACCTGCTCTACGATGTCTCCGAGATCCCCATCCCCCTGGACAATGTGGACGAGGAATACCTGGTCAAGCCCCGCCAGTGGGACATGAAGTTCATCCGCAATTTCATGCTGATCATCGGGCCGGTGAGCTCCGTCTTCGACTTCTCGGTGTTCTTCATCCTGCTGCGGACCTTCCATGCCGCGGCCCCGCTGTTCCACACCGGCTGGTTCATCGAGTCCATGGCCACCCAGGTCCTGGTCATCTTCGTCATCCGCACCCGGGGAAACCCGTTCAAGAGCCGTCCCAACGCCTGGATCGTCGCCACCTCGCTCATCGTGGTGGCCCTGGCCATCCTCCTGCCGTACACCCCCGCCGGGATCCACCTGGGCTTCGTGGTGCCGCCGCCGCGGTTCTTCCTGGTGCTCACCGTCATCGTCGCCGCCTACCTCCTGTCGGTGGAGGTCGTCAAACGGTGGTTCTACCGCCATCTGGCGCCGAGCTGACGCCATGAGCTGACGCCATGACCCGTCCCCGCACCCTGCCCTGGGCCCTGATGGCTGCCTCTTCCGTGCTGTGGGCCCAGGCCCCGCCCGGCATCAATGCGGGGCCCCTGCCGGCCGCCGCGGTGGACGCCATACCGGCGTCCCTGGACGCCGAGGCCAGGCGCCAGCTCATGGCCGCCGGCAGCTGCAGCTCCTTCTTCCAGGAGCAGCCCGGGATCGACCTGTGCCCCAATCCCGCGGCCGCGGCCGACATCACCCGCGCCCTGGACGCCTCGCATCCCAACATCGGGGTCCAGACCCTGGTGGTGGCGCCCATGCCCGCGCGGCTCGCCGCCAGGGCCGACCGCAACCTCGCGCTCTACAACCTGCTCCACCAGTTCCGCACCATGGAAGGCATCCAGTACTACTCGGCCAGCCATGGCGAGATGCGGGTATTCTTCACCGCTTCCTACCGGGTCCAGGGGCCCGGCAGCCTGGCCATGCTGGCGGACCCCCGCTATCCCGCCATCGAGCCCAGGCACGACCTCTACCTGCTGCAGGACGATTCCACCTTCGGCAAGAACCTCTACGCCACGACGGTCAAGGGCCTGGACCATGGCGCCATCGAGCTCACCATGAGCAACGTGGAGCGGGTCCGCTACGGCCTGCTGCCGGTGCTCGGGCCGGGCGCCCTCAGGCTCACCATGGTGGTGCAGCCCTCGGCCGACGGCAGGTACCTGTACTTCTACGGCAACGTCGGCATCAAGGCCGTCAAGCTGCCAGGCCTGGAAACCACCGTGCGCAACAGTTTCTCCAACCGCATCATCGCCTACTACAACTGGTTCGCCAGGGAGGCGGCCAAGGTCTGATCAGAACCGGTAGGTCAAGCCCACGGTGGCGTAGCCGTTGGTGCGTTTTTCGGTCAGCGGGCTGCGCGCCGCGTCGCCTTCCACGCGCTTGCCGTAGAGGTTGCCCACCAGCAGCCAGTGGCTGGCCAGATCGTACGACCAGATCAGCCCCAGGCTGGTATCGAGCAGTCCGCCCCCTGGCGCGAAGGCGGGCAGGTTGCTGATCAGCGCCTGCTGCGGGGTGATGCCGTAGATCGCCCGGTTCGACTTGGCGTCGGCCCAGGTGGCCTCGGCCACCACGCCCGCGGAAAGGCCCCAGGACTGGAACACCCCCGCCGTGAGCCGGAGGTCCACCTGCATGCCCAGTTCGGCCTTCAGGTGCTGCCGGGTGCGCAGGATGGCATTGATGGGCGCGGGGCCGAGCTTGCCGTTCCACTCGAGATGCGCGCCATAGGAGCCGCCCGTGCCCACATTGGGCAGGTTGTGCTCGATGAGAAAGGGCGATTCGCTGGTCTTGCGGCCCTCCTCGTAGGCCAGCTGCACCCCGGCGTCCAGGCCGGGCAGGAATTCATAATGGGCACCGCCTTCCAGCGGGCCCCGGGTGGAGCGGACGAACAGGAACGGGCTCCAGTAGCGCAGCACCGGGACGGCCTCCAGGTGCTGGGCGGCCGAACCGTCGTAGACGGGCCGGGTGCGCGCGCCGGCGCCCAGCAGGGTGGGATCCGTGGCCGGGTCCTGGGCATAGGCCGAGACCGGCAGGAGCAGGACCAGCATGCATTTCGCGAGGGATGGCATCACTTCCTCCTGTTCTTCACTTCACCGCGCCGAACCCGGTCCTGCCGAGCAGGGTGTAGGTCAGGGCGACGGTTCCCACCGACTGGTGGCTGTCCGGCTGGCCAGGGAAGTGCGCGCTCCGGCTGGATGAGATGTACTGGAACCCGATGGCCTGGCTCCCGAACAGGCGGAGGGTGACGCCCGTGTTGAGCCGGTGGACCGACTCGTTGCCTCCGGGCTGGTCGCTGCCGCTGCCGCTCACGTAGTAGTAGCGTCCGGTGGCATCGAACATGAGCCTGCGGCCGAAGATGAGCCGGAGCGCGCCCAGCGCCTGGGGCGTCAACCCATAGTGGTAGTCCCGCTGGCCCACGGGGGTGACATTGCCGGCCGCGCCGTAGCCTCCGCCCCCGAGGACCGAGCCCTGCAGGGTCACCTGGCTCGAGAGCTTCGCCTGGAAGGTGGTGCCCAGGGAAAGCGAGGTGCTCGAGACGCGGAAGATGTACGGCGAAATGTAGTCGTACCCGCCGTAGAGGCCCGCGATGCCATCGATGGATTCGCCGATTTCGTAGTCGGTCCCCAGCAGGAGGCCCCGGACCATGACATTGTCGACGGTGTTGCCGGAGTTCGCGAGGACATCGAATTCAAAATCGAAATAGTCGAAGGGCCTGGTGTAGGTGTAGCCGTCCTTCCCCGGAAGACCGTAGGCCAGGGCGAAGGTGCCCATGGCCTGGTTCCGGGCGGTGGTGCTCTTGACGCCCTGGTCGTTCTGGTTCGACTGCAGGCCTTCACCCAGCTGCAGCCAGGCGAACACGGCCGGGCCATTGCTGGAGAACGTCGACCGGAACCGGTCGCCGAAGGCATAGCGGTTGAAGCCCGCGGAGGGCGACACCAGGGTTCCCGCCACCTTGCGCAGGAAATTCGGGGTGGCCTCATCGTCCTCGAACAGCAGGTTGGCCATCCGGAACAGCGCCTCGCCGAAGAAGCTGCCGGAGATGCCGGTGGCGATCTGGTCGTTGATGGATGGGGGATCGGTCTCCCCGCCCATCTTCCAGGCATAGCTGCCGGCGTTGTCGTACAGCAGGGCCTGCCAGTAGTTCAGGCCGGCCGACCGGGCGAACCCGTGGAACACGGCTCCCTGGTAGGGATGCATGAACTGGTTGATGGCGAACGGGTCCTGGTCGATCACCCAGTGTTCCTTTTCGATGTGGTCCCAGGTGCTGGTCCAGGTGGAGCTGTAGACCTTCTTTCCCCCCTCCATCTGATTGGGGTAGGCGTGCCGGTCGTAGATGCTGAGAAGCGTCAGGAAGGCGGGGATCTCGATGGCCGGGATCAGGAAGCTCTTGCCGGTGCCCGTGCCCCACGCCCTGGCGGCCGGCCCGGGCTGCGCCTTCACCAGGGGCTCCCTGGTCAGCGCGAGGTTCACGGTCTGGTCCGGGGCCGCTTCAGTCAGCTCGATCACATCCGGCGCGGACCTGGCGACATAGCCCAGGGTCGACCCCATGAGGGTGTACCGCCCCGAGGCCAGGATGTCCACGGTGTAGTCGCCCCGGGCATCGGTCGTCCCGATCCCCGCCAACAGGCCGCTGCTCACCTCTTTCACGGTGATGACGGCCCAGGCCACGCCGGTGCCGGACGAGCTGTCCCTGACCGAGCCCGAGATGACCCCGCCATGGGCGAAACCCGCGCCAGCCATGAGCACCACCATCGCCAGGTTGGCGATC
>Ga0302320_10007406_pt1 | contig 24185 bp, 17 predicted proteins | sample Bog_T0_3_FD_202130 | JGI IMG/M metagenome (GOLD analysis project Ga0302320, IMG submission 202130) | Peat permafrost microbial communities from Stordalen Mire near Abisko, Sweden - Bog_T0_3 | ecosystem: Environmental > Terrestrial > Soil > Wetlands > Peat | place: Sweden: Abisko, Stordalen Mire...
GACGGGGAGTTTACCCGCTGCCGAGCGAAATTCCCTGACCGAACTGGTCGACGTGGAAGTGGCGGACGGGGACAAGCACATCCAGGTATCGGCGTTCGATCTGAACCAGGCCCGCAAGGGCGGCAAATTTATTTACCTGATCGAATACGATCTGATTCACGACATCGAGCGGCGGGGCCAGACACCGTGGGAGGTGTTCAAGCGCCTGATGGGGTGCGGCACGATTCTCGAGACGCTCCTCGATATGGATTCGGCCGGAACTCTGGACGACGACAGTTCGAACCGGTTGCTGCTGGAAGTGCTGTATGCCACCGTGTTCGAGCCGGACATGCTCGAAGGGCTGGTCGATGTGCCGCCGGAGCGCGTGCGGCTGATCGAGAAGAACGGCTCGGTTCGACCGTTGGGCGGCACGCCGATACCGAAGCCCCTCGTTGCGATTGAGATGAAGGCTCCGGTTGAGACTATGCCGCCAGTTCCGATTCCGATAGACGACGTGCCCAAAGCCGCCACGGCCGCGGCGATTCCGCCGGCCGAGACCACCATCCGGTTGAATGTAACCCTGCTCGATTCCCTGATGACGCTGGCGGGCGAACTGGTGCTGAGCCGCAATCAACTGAACGAGTCGTTGGCACGGCAGGACGATCGCGGCATCCGTTCGGGTGCGCAGCGAGTCAGCCTGGTCACCTCCGAGTTGCAGGAGATCGTGACCATGACGCGCATGCAGCCGGTGGCGGGTCTGTTCAGTAAATTTCCACGGCTGGTGCGCGATCTGGCGCGGACGCTGGATAAAGATGTGCAGCTGCAACTGGCCGGAACCGAGGTAGAGATCGACAAATCCATCCTCGAAGGCCTGAGCGATCCGCTCACCCACATGGTGCGCAACGCGGTGGATCACGGCATCGAGTCGCGCGCCGGGCGAGCCGCCGCCGGCAAGCCCGCTATGGGGACGGTGACGCTCAAAGCCTCGCATCAGGCCGGGCAGGTGGTGATCGAGATCGCGGACGACGGCAAAGGTCTGGCGGTCGAAAAAGTGGTGGCGTCTTCGATCGCCAAGGGTCTGGTCACGCGCGAACAGGCGCAGAGTTTATCGGAGCGCGAGAAACTGGCGCTGATTTTCCTGCCGGGAGTTTCAACGGCCGAGAAAGTCAGCGACGTATCGGGACGCGGCGTGGGCATGGACGTGGTGAAGACCAACCTCGACCGGTTGGGGGGAAAGATCGAGATCGATTCGGCGCCGGGACGGGGCTCCGCTTTCCGCATCAAGCTGCCGCTGACGCTGGCGATTATCCCGTCTCTGCTGGTATCGGACGGCGGGGAGCGCTATGCCATTCCGCAGGTGAATGTAGGCGAGTTGATCCGTATTCCGGCGGCGCAACTGGCGGAGCGAACGGACAGGGTAGGGGACGCGGTAGTTCTGAACGTCCGCGACAGGCTGGTTCCGCTGCTCTTTCTGGCCGAAGCGCTGGGCACACCGCGTACCAGGGAATCCGCGCGCGCGCTGAACGTGGTGCTGGTGGATACCGGCGCCTTCGAGTATGGGCTGGTGGTGGAGGAACTGCACGACACCGTGGAAATCGTGGTGAAACCGCTCGGCCGCCACATGAAAGGACTGCACGACTACGCGGGCGCCACGATCCTCGGGGATGGGCGCGTAGCGGTGATCCTCGACGTGGCTGGAGTAGCGGCGCGCGCCAAGCTGTCGGCGGGTAAAGCGGCCGCGGTATGCAGGCAGACGGACGCCGGCGGGACCGGTGGCGCGGGAGAATTGCACGCACTGCTGCTGTTCCAGAATGCGCCTGGGGAAAACTGCGCGGTGCCGATCGAACAAGTGTCGCGTATCGAACGGGTGCTTCCGGAAAAAATCGAATATCTGGGCGGACGCCGCACCATGCAGTATCGCGGGGCCAGCTTGCCGCTGGTAAGCCTGCACGATACGGCGAAGGTGGGCGAACTGACCGCCGAACAGGGCTGGGTGGTGATCGTGTTCGAAAGGCTGGGGCGCCCGCTGGGACTGTTGGCCGCCGAGCCGCTGGACATGGTGGAAGCGGCGCTGGCCATCGATACGGTGACGTTGCGGCAGAGGGGTGTCGCGGGTTCGGCGGTGCTGAAGGATGCGACGTTCCTCTTGCTGGATATCTTCGAGCTGGCCGACGCGGTTCCGTCGGAAGAAGGAAAACCCGCCGCGGCATTCGATTTCCGCGCCACGGCGGGCAAGACGCCAACGGTGCTGGTGGCGGACGATTCGGAATTCTTCCGCGGCCAGATTCAGCGTCTGGTGGAAGCAGTGGGATGCCGTGTGTTGGCGGCCGAAGACGGCCAGGCGGCGTGGGAGATCCTCGACCAGCACGCTGGGGAAGTGGATTTGCTGGCAACCGACGTCGAAATGCCGCGCCTCGATGGCCTGGCTTTGACGCGGCAGATTCGAGCGGATGGGCGTTTCGCCGGATTGCCGATTATCGCGCTTTCCTCGCTCGCCGGCGAGGAAGAGATTGCCCGCGGCATGGCTGCGGGTGTCAGTGAGTATCAAATCAAGCTCAACCGGGAAGAGTTGACAAAGAGCATTCGCAAGGCGGTGGGCGCTGAAGGGAACAGAAAATGACGTGGTTATCGAACATCAGAATCGGCAACAAAATCGCCTTGGCGCTGGGAGCGGCCGTGCTCCAGTTGATTGGCTTATCCGTGTTGTCGCTGTGGACCGTCGAATCCAACGAGCGCCGGTCGGACGACTCCGCGAGCCGTTCCAGCGAGGCGCGGCTGGCGCAGACTATCACCGCCGAAACGTCGGCTCTTGGCCAGACTTCCGGAAAACTGGTCGTGGCGAAAAAGGCTGCCGAGGAGCTTGTGAACCAGCTACTCGATAGCCGTCAGAAGCGTCTCGCGGCGCTGACGAAGTTCCGGGCGCTGGCGAATACGCCGGAAAGCATCAGGCACGGGGAGGAGATGCAGGAACTCGCCCGGCAGAATGCGGAAGCCAACGATCGGATTGTGGGCTCGCTGCGGGCCGGCCGGTATGCAGAAGCACTCAAGGGGTTCGCCACGGCCACCGCCGTCTCCGCCAGCATGCGCGACAAGGCCGAAGAGGCCACTGCCTGGCAGGAGAAGCTTCTCGATCAAGACGAGAAGGCGCGCAAGCAGGCTGCGAGCACCCTTTGGATGGTGATTATTGCGGGCAGTGTCGTGGGGATCGCGGTCTCGGCTCTCAGTGTGGTTGTCCTCAAGCGCGGGATCGCAAATCCGCTCGGTGAGGTCGTGACCAATCTGGATCACATTGCACAGGGCGACCTGTCAAAGGATACGCCGCCGGAACTGCAGAAGCGTGAGGACGAAATCGGCGCTCTGGCGCGGGGCATGCAGACGACGATAGCCAGCCTGCGCAAAATGATCCAGGAGATCTCGGGCGGTATTCAGGTGCTTTCTTCATCCTCGACGGAACTGATGACGAGCTCTGGGGAGATGACTTCGGGTTCCCACCAGGCGTCCGGCAAGGCGCACTCCGTCTCGGCCGCCGCGGAGGAAATGAGCACGAATATCACGTCGGTGGCGGCGGGGATGGAACAGACTTCGACCAATCTCGCCAGCGTCGCCTCCGCTACCGAGCAGATGACGTCGACCATCGGCGAGATCGCGGGCAATTCGGAGAAAGCGCGGCGCATCACGGAAGAGGCCACCCGCCAGGCGGCGCGCATCGGCGATCAGATGAACCAGCTGGGGGCGGCCGCGCAGTTGATCGGCAAGGTCACCGAAACCATTACGGAGATTTCTTCGCAGACCAACCTGCTGGCGCTCAACGCCACGATTGAAGCGGCGCGCGCCGGGTCGGCCGGCAAGGGATTCGCGGTAGTCGCCAATGAGATCAAGGAACTGGCCAAGCAGACGGCGGCCGCCACGGAAGACATCAAGAGCAGGATTGCGGGCGTGCAATCTTCGGCCTCGGGCGGGATTGCCGAGATTGGCAAAGTGTCGCAGATCATTCACGATGTGAGCGATATCGTATCTTCGATCGCCGCGGCTATTGAGGAGCAATCCACGGTGACGAAGGACATTGCGCGGAACATTGCCGAGGCTTCGACGGGCGTGCGCGACGCCAACCAGCGTGTGGCGGAGAGCTCGGTCGCCACTGCCGAGATTGCCCGGGAAATCGTGGGTGTCGACCAGGCGGCGGGGCAGATGGCGGATGGCAGCGAACACGTGAAAAGCAGCGCCGTCGAACTGTCGCGGGTGGCGGAACAACTGCAAACCGCTATGCAGCGGTTCCGGGTTTGACTCGGGTGGAAAACATGTCTCAGACAATGACCGTGTCCGCTGGACAAACAGTTCTGCTGGCGACTTTTTTCGTGAGCGACACGCTTTGCGCGCTGGATGCCACCGGGGTGCAGGAGGTGATTCGGCTTGGCCCGATAACGCAGGTACGCTATGCCCCCGAAGAGGTTCTGGGGATTGTCAACCTGCGGGGCAAGATCGTCACCATCGTCGACCTAGGCGTGCGGCTTGGATTTCCGAGGGCGGTGGCGGGTCCGGACAGCCGCATTTTCATCGTGGAAGATCGCAACGAATTCATCGGTCTGCTGGTGGACCGTGTGGACGAGGTGGTGGAGGTGGAGAGTAGCCAGTGGCAGGCGACACCGGCCAACGTAAACGGACGCCAGGCCCGGCATTTCAAGGGAGTATGCCGCACTGGCGGCCAGGTAATTACATGGCTCGACGCGAGCCAGATTCTGGCGGAAGCCTCCGACTCTCTATAAAGAATCTCGCCCGTTCCGCCGATATTCATACTGGCGACGATGCAAATTCCGAGCGTACGCGGGACTGGCGATGCGCAGGGGAGGACTTCGTGCCGCAACGTGGTCCCAACGGGGAAGCCTAATGGAGATGAAAAATTAATGAAGCCTGCTGAAATTCGAAAGCCGATCGAGGGTGCCCGCCGGGACCGTCGCAAGACTTCTTTCGGAGTCCTGATAACCCTGTTGTCGACACTATTCGGCGCATCCGCGGTACGAGCACAATCGATGGATTGGATGCAGTCCGACCCGATCCAGGAATTGAACCAGAAGCTGCGTGAAGCCACCAATAATGAATTCGGCTTTACCTTTGAAGAGCGGACGCGATGGGAAGAGAAAGACGGCGTTAACTTCGGCAAGTCGGTAAATCAGCAGGACATGCTGAGCCGCGTGCGCATCGGAGTCGATTTCAGTCCGGTCTCGTGGTTCACCATCAGCGCCATGGGTCAGGACGCGCGCGCCCCCTTTTATGGCGTTCCGGCCCCGAACACTTTGCGGGACACGATGGATTTACAGGAAGGCTACATCGAGCTTTTCGGTAAACGCAAGACGGGCTTTGGCGCAATATTCGGCCGCCAGATGCTCACTTTCGGCGATTCGCGGCTGATCGGTTCGCCGCAGTGGAGCAATGTATCGCGCACTTTCGACACGGGCCGGATGTATTACCGCACGGATAAAAACCGTTTCGAAGTTCTGCTGGTCTCCCCCGTCAAGGTTCTTCCGGACCTTTTCAATGTGCCGGATCTGGGCGAGAGGATCTGGGGCACATACAACACTTTTTCAAGAGTATGGCGCGGCGCTTCGGTCGACGCTTACGGATTGCGGCATTCGCAGAACAAGATCGGCGGCTGGACGGGCGCGGGCACCCTGGGGACGGACACATTCGGCGGCCGGGTGTACGGGCCATTGCCGGTCAACTTTGCCTACGACGTCGAAGTCATTGGCCAGACCGGCCACATCGGACTTCTGCAGCAGCGCGCGCACGCATATTTCGCCGGCGGATCCCGCAAGACGGCGCTGTGGGGGCATGCGCTGAATTTTTCGGGGGAATTCAAAGCCGCTTCGGGAACCGGGCCGGGGCAGACGAACAGCGGCACTTTCGACCAGTTGTCGCCCGCCAATCACGACAAATTCGGCCAGGAAGATCTTTTCGGATGGCGCAACCTGCGTACCCTGAAGAGTCTTGAAACGCTGGGGTTGACCAAGTCTTTCGCTTTGAATGTGATGTATACCGATGAATGGCTCGACAGCCCATCCGACTCGCTCTACAACAGTTCAGGAAGCGTGATTGCAACCTCAAAGAAGGGCACCGCCGGAACTCGCGTCGGCCAGGAACTGGATTCGTTCGTGACCTACCGGCATGGCGCGCACCTTTTCGGCGCCGGTGTCGGCCATTTCTTCAAGGGCGAATTCGTGGCCGAGACGACAAAAAATATCAATCCCCGATATTTCTATGTCTTCCAGCAGTACTCGTTTAAATAGTCAAGCGGCAAATAAACACGCAGCAAACAGACAGGAAACTCCACAATGACAGTGCTTTCTAACATACGAATCGGGAGGAAAATCAGTCTCGTACTGGGGGGGATTATCCTCCTTCTGGTGAGCTTATCCGCGCTGTCATTGTGGGGGCTGGGGGTGGATCGGCGGCTGACGAAGGACACGATTGACCGGCTGGAGCAGGCGGAACTGGCGGCCACCATCGCGAGTGAGCAGGGGAATATCAGCATAGCGGTGGGGAAGATGGTTCTCACAAATAAAGCGAGTGAATCGCTGATGCAGGACCTGCTGAACGGCCGTAAGATCCAGGACGCCGCTTTGGAACGCTTCAAGGCGATGTCGAACACGCCAAAATCGATACAGCACGCCGCTGAAATGGCGGCGCTCGCCGTGCAGAGAACGACTGCTTACGACGGTATCGTCGACCACCTGCGCGCGGGCCGCCTTGCGGAAGCGGTCCGTGAGTACAACCTTCCGCTGGGCAAGCTCAGTCTGCGCGCTAAGGGTAAAGAGGCCTCAGCATGGCAGAAGGAATTGGTTGCCGAGAATGAGAAAAGACGCGAGGAAACCTCAGGCACTATCTGGTGGACGCTGGTGGCCGGTTCTTTGTGCGCACTGGCAGGGGGGATTTTCGGCGGAGTTGTTCTCACCCGCGGGATTGCCACGCCGCTCGGAGCGACCGTGGCCCATCTGGATCGCATCGCCCAGGGCGACCTCGCGAAGGATGCGCCGGCCGAGGTTCAGCAGCGCGGCGATGAAATCGGCACTCTGGCGCGTTCTCTGCAGACGATGACCGTGTCCCTGCGCAAAATGTTTCAGGATGTTTCGAGCGGTATTAAGGTGCTGTCTCTCTCATCTTCCGAATTGATGGTCAATTCCACTCAGATGTCGGACGGCTCCCATCGAGCATCGGGCAATGCCCATGCGGTGGCCGCCGCGGTGGAGCAGATGACCGCCAACGTGCAATCGGTGGCGTCGGGGATGGAACAGACCTCGACCAACCTTGCGAGCGTCGCTTCCGCTACCGAGCAGATGACGTCGACTATCGGCGAGATCGCCGGCAATTCGGAAAAAGCGCGGCGCATCACCGAAGAGGCCACCCGGCAGACGGCCCGCATCGGCGATCAGATGAACCAGTTGGGGGCGGCGGCGCAGTTGATCGGCAAGGTCACCGAGACTATTACGGAGATCTCTTCGCAAACCAACCTGCTGGCGCTCAATGCCACGATTGAAGCGGCGCGCGCCGGTTCGGCCGGCAAGGGATTCGCCGTGGTCGCCAATGAGATCAAGGAATTGGCCAAGCAGACGGCGGTTGCCACGGAAGACATCAAGAGCAGAATTGCGGGCGTGCAATCTTCGGCCTCGGGCGGGATTGCCGAGATTGGCAAAGTGTCGCAGATCATTCACGATGTGAGCGATATCGTGTCGTCGATCGCCGCCGCTATTGAGGAGCAGTCGACCGTGACAAAGGACATCGCGCGGAACATAGCCGAGGCTTCAACCGGCGTGCGCGACGCCAATCAGCGCGTGGCGGAGAGTTCTGTCGCTACCGCCGAAATCGCGAGGGAGATCGTGGGTGTCGACCAGGCGGCGGGGCAGATGGCGCAGGGCAGCGAACAAGTGAAAAGCAGCGCCGCCGAGCTGTCGCGGGTGGCGGAGCAGCTCGAAACCACCATGCGGCGGTTCACGGTCTGATGCGCCCGCATGCCATGTCCGAGATGACCACCATACTTGCCCGACCGGCAGGGATGACGTTGCGCATGCGGACCACGGGATGAGCACGCGGGTTCTGGTAGTCGACGATACCGTGGTGTTCCGGCGCATCGTCGCCGACGCCCTTGCCGGGGTGCCGGATGTGGAAGTAGTGGGCACGGCTTCGAACGGTCGTCTCGCCATGGCGCGCATGGCATCTCTGCAGCCGGATCTGGTGACGCTGGATATCGAGATGCCGGAGATGAACGGGATCGAGGTCCTGCAGTCGATGGCGGCCGCCGGGATGGCTGCGGGCGTCATCATGCTCAGCTCGCTGACCGTACGCGGCGGTGAGATGACGGTGCGGGCGCTGGAGTTGGGGGCTTTCGATTTTTTGACCAAGCCGGAAGGCGGCAGTGCGGAGGCGAGCCTCGATTATCTGCGCGGGCGTTTGGTGCCGATGATCCGGGCGTTCGAGCGGCGCCGTGAAATCCGCGCGATTCTCCGGGGAGGTGCTTCAGAGAGCCGTGGTGGCTCAGAGAGCCGGGCGGGCGCCGAGTGCGCACCGAGTCCCGTGCCATGCACAACCAACGCGTCGCGATCGGTACGCGGGGTGCGCCGCACAGGCCCTCCGCTGGTGCTGGTCGGCGTGTCGACCGGCGGTCCCGCCGCATTGACCAAATTAATCCCGGCGTTGCCGCGGGACCTGGGAGCGCCGGTATTCATCGTGCAGCATATGCCTGCCATGTTTACAGGGCCCCTGGCGGTAAGTCTCGACGCGAAGAGCGCCATTCGCGTGAAAGAGGCCGAGGACGGAGAGACCGCACAGGCGAATTACGCGTATATGGCGCCCGGCGGCAGGCAGATGAAGCTGACGGCGGGTCCAAAGGGAGAAATTGTTGTGCGCATTACCGACGATGCTCCCGAAAATGGCTGCAAACCAGCCGCGGATTATCTTTTTCGTTCGGCGGCGCTCAATTTTCCGGGGCGCGCCATTGCCGCCGTTCTCACCGGGATGGGCCGCGACGGGACGGATGGATTGCGCATGCTGAAGCGCAGCGGCTGTTTTTCGATCGCGCAGGACGAGGCCAGCTGCGTGGTTTTCGGCATGCCTAAAGAGGCCATTCAGGCGGGCGTGGTGGATACCGTCGCTCCGCTGGACATGATCGGCGCCGCCATAGTTCAGTCGGTAAGGGATATCCGCGCATGATCAAGCTGCTGCCGGAGGAACACAAAGGCCTGGCCGATTACGTATACTCGCTCTGCGCGGTATCGCTGGACCAGTCAAAGGGATACCTGATCGAAGGCCGTCTGGCTGGTTTGGTCGAAGAAACGGGTTCTGGCAGTTACGGCGGTCTTATGCGGCTGGCGAAATCCGATGCCAGCCGGTCGCTCGAGCGCCGCATCGTCGATGCCATCACGACCAATGAAACCTCGTTCTTCCGCGACACTTCGCCCTTCGATCTGCTGCGCCACAAGATTGTGCCGGAACTGATCGACCGGCGCACGCGTACGGGAGCGGCACGCATGCGGATCTGGAGCGCAGCCTGTTCCACCGGCCAGGAACTCTACAGCATCGCCATCGTCCTCAAAGAACTGCTGGGGGATCTCGATCGTTACGGGATCCAGTTGGTCGGCACGGATATTTCCGACGATGCCGTGGCGCGGGCCAGCCGCGGACGCTTCACCGAGGTCGAGATTGGGCGCGGGCTGAGCGAAGCGCAGAGGACCAAGTATTATGTCCCCACCGCCGGTGGGTGGCAGATTCGCGATGAGATCCGCGGCATGGCCACCTTCAAAAAGCTGAACCTGATGGCCGATTTCTCGGGGTTGGGGCGATTCGACGTCGTCTTCTGCCGCAATGTGGCGATCTATTTCACCGAGCGGGACAAGATCTCGCTGTTCGCAAGGATTGGAAAAGCCCTCGATCCCAACGGCTACCTGGTGATTGGAGCCATGGAGTCGCTGAACGGAATCGGTCCGCAGTTCGATTCGCGACGGCATCTGCGATCCACTTTTTACCAGATCAAAAGCGCGGGCGCGAACGGGAATGCCTCAACAAATCGCCCGCTCAGCCGATAAATAAGTCATGGCTACAGCAACAGCTCCATTCGTGACATGGAACGATACCTGGACGATCGGCGTTCAGGAAATCGACGCGCAGCATAAGAACCTGGTGTCAGTCCTGAACCAGTTGCACCTGGCGATGAGCCAGGGGCATGGCAAAGACGTGATGGGGGCGACATTGAACAGCCTCGTCAGCTACACGCGAGCGCACTTCGCCTCCGAAGAGCGGATCATGCAGCAAAACGGCTATCCCGACATCGCCGCGCACAAGAAAGAGCACGAAGCGCTGACGGACAAAGTCGTCAAGTTTCAACGCGACTTCGATGCCGGGCGCGTTGGGCTGGGTGTAGACGTCATGCAGTTTCTCGGCACGTGGCTGAAAGAGCACATTCGAGGTACGGACAAGAAATACGTGCCGTTTCTGCACGCCAACGGCGTACGATAGCCGGCCTGGTCGACATCACGTCAAATACCCGCCGCCCTGTGCTCTTAAGGCCCAGCTAAACTGTAAGGCGAGTGAATGCCGTCGAATTCGACCGCGTCTCGAAGAGTTACTCCATCTACGAAGCCCCCGGCGATCGCCTGAAAGAACTGGCGTTTTTCGGCGCCCGGTCCTTTCACCGCGAGTTTCGGGCTTTGCGCGATGTGAGCTTTTCGGTGCGCCGCGGCGAAGTGTTTTGCATCATCGGTGAAAATGGCTCGGGTAAGAGCACATCCCTGCAATTGATGGCGGGGATTCTCGAACCCACGGGGGGAGAGTTGCGTGTGAATGGGAGCGTGGCCGCGCTGCTCGAACTCGGAGCGGGCTTCAACGCGGAGTTCACCGGCCGCGAGAACGTTTATCTCAACGGCGCCCTCATGGGGCTGTCGAAACGCCAGATGGACAGCCGCTTCCAGGCGATTGAAGAATTCGCCGGGATTGGCGATTTCATACACCAGCCGGTGAAAACGTATTCGAGCGGCATGGTGATGCGGCTGGCGTTCGCGGTCGCCATCCACGTCGACCCGGAGATCCTTCTGGTAGACGAAGCCCTCGCTGTGGGCGATACCAGCTTTCGGCATCGCTGCATGCGCAAGGTGCATGAGCTGCGCGCCCGCGGCGTTACCATCGTTTTCGTCTCCCATTCGGTGGCGGATGTGAAAGCTATCGGCGAGCGCGCGCTGTGGCTGCAGCATGGCGAAGCGATGGCGATGGGCGATGCGGACAGCGTGGTGGCGCAATATCTGGCCGCCATGACCGAAACCGCCGGCCCGGCGTCGGAACGGGCCGTCAATGTGGTGGAGTCGATTCCTAATATCGACCACCGGCACGGCGATGGTCGCGCGGAAATTCTGGGCATCGCCATCCTCAACGAATTCGGCGAACCGCTGCATATGATGGAACCGGAGAGCCGCATTGTAGTGCGCATCAGTCTGCGGGCGCACGACGATTTGCGCCGCCCCGACGCGGGATTCATGCTGCGCAATCATCTGGGCATCGATTTCGCGCAGACCAGCACGGCGGGCGAAGGACATGCGCTGCCACCGATGTGCGCCGAAGACACGGTAACGGTGGATTACCGGCTGGATATCCCGGAGCTTTATCCCGGAGCGTTCTCCTTTTCGCCGTGGGTTCGCGACGATGTGGACATCTGCGACTGGATCGACAATGCCATCACGGTGCAGATGGCGCGCGAGGAACTGCCGGTCTATGGATATCTGCACTGGCCGTGCCGGATAGAAATGAATACGGCGCCGGAGCAGGGTATTGACTGAATTCACGGGCGAACGCGTCATCCCCGGGCTGGTCGACGCCGATCTGCTGAACGAACACCTGGCGAGGTACCGATTCGCCGCGCGATTCGCCGCCGCGGGCTGCGCAGTTCTCGATGCGGGTTGTGGCTCCGGCTATGGAACGGCCGAGTTCAGCCAGGCGGGGCCGGTTACCGGGATCGACATATCGTCGGAGGCGGTTTATCACGCCAGAGAAAACTTCGGGCGCGCCGGCAGGCGTTTCCTGCAGGCGTCTTCCGAGCGTTTGCCGTTCGCGGACGGCTCGTTCGATCTGGTGACCGCGTTCGAAGTCATCGAGCATGTGGAGCATTGGCCGGAACTGCTCGAAGAAGCGCGGCGCGTGTTGAAGGCAACCGGGGTGCTGCTGGTTTCGACGCCTAATAAGGCTTATTACGCGGAATCGCGCGGGGTGGCCGGGCCCAATCCATATCATTTCCACGAATTCGAGTACGAGGAATTTCAAAACGCGCTTTATGCGGTGTTTCCGCATGTTCGGATGTGGACGCAGAATCACTCCGAGGCTATCGTTTTTGCGCCCATGAGCCCCGCGGCCGAGGTGCTCGAAGCGGGTGGGAATGCGGTGCCGGAGCAGGCGCATTTTTTTCTCGCCGCGTGCAGCCTGGCGCCGGTGAATCTCAACGAAGTCTATGCCTGGATGCCATCGAACGCGAACCTGTTGCGCGAGCGTGAGCGGCATATCGCGAAGCTCGAAGGCGAGTTGGCAAAGAAAGACGATTGGCTGCACCAATCGCTCGAAATCCATGCGGAGCTGCAGCGGGCACACGAAGAAACGCTGGCGGAACTCAAGCGCCAGAACCGGTGGGCGGAGCAACTCAACAAGGAGATGGAGGAGCGCAGCGCGCGGATGCTGGCGTGGATCCACCAGTTGGAGCAGCGGATTGCGGTGGGGGATCGCGAGATCGAACGGCTGAACGCGCAGGCCCGAGAACTTGAGGCGGAACTGGAAGCGCGCGCCGCGTGGGGCCGCGATCTGCAGGTGGAGATAGACCGCCTGCATGCGTATCGAGAACAACTCGAAGCTGAGCTGAACGCGCAGATCGGGCGGGGACGTTCGGAGATCGAACGGCTGAACGAGCACCGCGAGCAACTGGAAGCCGATCTGGCGGCGCGCGCCCAATGGGGGCAGGGGCTCGATGCGCAGTTGCAGGAGCGTTCGCAGCAGTTACTGGAGTTAAGGGCGCAGTTGACGAACGTCGAGGAGCAACGCGCGCGCCTCGAGGAAGAGCACAGGCTCATCGCCGACTCGAAATGGGTTCGGCTGGGACGTAAGCTGAACGTCGGGCCCGAGGTGGATGCCCATGGAGCGGACCGCGAGTGAAGGCCGGATTGCTGCGCCTGGTGCGCGCGCTGCCGTCGCTGATGATGGCGTTGGTGCTTCTGATGCTGGCCGCGGTAGTCGTGGTGGTCGCCGCCATGGCGCTCGCCGTGGTGGATCTGATCTGGCTGGTGGCGGGCCGGCCGCACGTTCCACAAGACAGCGCGCCCGATACACGCGCTGCATCGCTGGTGATCCCCAACTGGAATGGCAAAGGCCTGCTGGAGCGCTTTCTTCCGTCCTGGGTGGCGTCAATCTCCGGGCATCCGGGCAGCGAGGTGATTGTAGTCGATAACGGTTCGACGGACGGCAGCGCGGACTGGATCCGCACGCATCATCCTGAGGTACGTTTGCTGGCGCTCGAAAAGAATCTGGGATTCGGCGGCGGCTCGAACGCGGGGTTTCGCGCGGCCAGGAACGACGTGGTGGTGCTGCTGAACAGTGACATGCGAGTGGAACCCGACTTCCTCGCGCCGCTGCTCGATGGCTTCACGGACGAAAAGGTGTTCGCGGTTTCATGCCAGATTTTCCTCGGCGATCAGACGAAGCGCCGCGAAGAGACCGGGCTGACGCAGGCCTGGTGGCAAGACGGAGGGTTACGCGTGACGCATCGCGAAGATGCCGCCGTCGACTGTCTCTTTCCCTGCTTCTACGGCGGTGGAGGCTCGTGCGCCTTCGACCGGCGCAAGTTTCTCTCGCTGGGCGGCTTCGACGAACTGCTGGCGCCTTTCTATCTGGAAGATACGGATCTGGGATTTCTGGCGTGGAAGCGCGGCTGGAAGGTTCTCTATCAACCGGCGAGCGTGGTCCACCACGAGCATCGCGGGACCATCGGCAAGCGCTTCAGCGGCGCATACATTCAATCCATATTGAAGAAAAATTTCATTCTCTTCGCGTGGAAGAACATCCACGGCTGGGGCCGGCTGGCGAGCCATTTCTTCTTCGCGCTGGCGGGGGCGGCGGTAACGGTATGGTCGGGAGACACTCCGGGGCGCAGCAGCGCGCGTGGGATTCTGCGGGCGGGCGCGCAGCTTCCTCTGGCTTTACGATCGCGCTGGCGGGCGCGGCGTCTGGCGGTGGTCGACGATTCGGAAGCCTTCCGGCGCTCCCAGCCGGCATATTTTCACGATCGCTTTTCGCAGTTTGAGCCGGCGCCCGAACGATTGCGCGCGCTTTTCGTCTCGCCGTATCCGATTTGCCCGCCCACGCACGGCGGCGGCGTATTCATGTACTACACGCTGCGGGAATTATCGCGCCGTTGCGACGTCCACGCCATCGTGCTGCTCGATTATCCGTGGGAGCGGGCGGCCAACGAAGAGCTGCGCGATTATTGCCGCACGGTGGAATTCGTGGTGCGCACCAACGATCGCGATCCGCATCTGGCGTCGATACGTCCACACGCGATCCATGAGTTTCATACGCCGGAGATCGAATGGCTGATCGGGCGTGAGACGCTGTTGCGGAAGATCGACGTGGTTCAGCTCGAATACACGGCACTTGGGCAATACGCGCGGGAGTTCCGGCGCCTGGCGGTGGCGCTGTTCGAACACGACGTTTATTTCCAGTCGATTGCGCGGGCGCTGCCGTACATGAAGAGCCCAGTGGACCGTATCAAGGCGCGCTTCGAATACCTGCGGGCTCTCCGCTATGAACTGAGGATGCTGCCGCGCTGCGATCACATCCAGGTCTGCACGGTAGAGAACAAGCGCTATCTGGAAAGCTTCCTGCCGGCACTGGCGCCGCGCATCGATGCGGGGATGCGGGCCGGGATCAATACGGCGCAATACCCGTTTGAGGGGACCGAGCGGGCGCCTTACACGATGCTGTTCCTCGGCAGTTTCAGGCATGTGCCCAACCAGGTGGCGCTCGATTGGTTCGCGCGTTCTGTGCTGCCGCTGATTGTGGCCGAATTACCACAGGCGCGGCTGGTGGTGGCAGGGTCCGACCCGCCTTTGCGCCATACGTTGCCCGGTCCCCACGATGCCATCGAACTGCTGGGATTCGTGGAGGATGTGCAGCCGCTGTTTTCATCCTGCGCCGTATTTGTGTGTCCAATCCGAAGCGGATCCGGGGTGCGCGTGAAATTGCTCGAAGCGTTTGCCAGCGGGATTCCGGTGGTGTCGACGCGTTTGGGCGCCGAGGGTCTGGCGCGGGAAGACGGTGAATTCTGCGCGCTTGCCGATGAGGCGCCAGCGTTTGCGGCCAAAGTCGTGGGGTTGCTGCGGGACCCTGGGCTGGCAGCGGAAATCGCCGGCCGTGCCCGCCGGGAAGTCGAAACCAATTGGGATACGGGGGCGATCACTGTTAAGCTGGTCGCGAAGTACGGCGAGATCCTGCGGCGCAAGCGGGGCGCGTAAAAACCGGTCATTACAGAAGCGTGCTATAATTATGAAATATGGAAGACCGCCGTGTTATCAATGACTCTTATTTTTGCGGGCGGTTCCGGGTCGATGGCCCGGTTTCCGTTCTCACCACTACGCAATATGTAGTGGCCGAGTACGATGAACGCACTGGAGATATCCGCTGGCAGCGGGTGGTCAACGCCAGCCAGAAAGAAGGCATCCACGGGTGGCTTCGGGAACATTTTCCGGTCAAACCTGAAACCAAACCGGCGGCCCCGGTTACCCGCAAAAAGCAAGCTGCAGCTGTCGCCTAGGCGAACAGTCTCAGCGAAAAACTCCTGTGTGACCAAGGGAATAGCGCCCGGGTTGTGGATAAACACATAACCCGTGCGGCCCCTTGCCTACGGGAATCCTCGCCAGCAGATGGCCGTCGCCGGTATCAAAAACATACACTTCCCGGTCGTACCTTCCCGAAAGCCATAGCTGCTTTCCATCGGCAGAAACGCCACCCATATCGGGACTGCCGCCATGCGGAATCACCCATTTTCCGATCAACTTACGCGTAGCAAGGTCCAGCAGGGAAATGCTGCCCTCGGCCCGGTTCCCGCGGTTTGCTTCGCCGCGGTTCGAGATGTAGAGCACCTTCGAATCGCGGCTCACGTAGAGACCGTGTGTACCCTTGTCCGTCGGGATGAAACCGATCCGCTTAAACGAATCCGGCTCGATTAGGTAAATTCCATTCGCCATCATGTCGGCCACGTAAAAAACCTTGCCGTCGGGCGAAGTTTTAACGTCCTGCGGCATGCCGCCTTTTTCCAGTTTCAGGCTGCCCACGATCTTGTGCGTGGCCACATCCACCTTCAGCAATTCCGACGAGAACTCACAGCTGGCAATCAGATAGCGGCCGTCCGCCGTGAAATCCATATGGTCGATTCCGGGGCATGACACCGGCACGGATTCCACCAGCTTCATGGTGAAAGGGTCGAGAAAATTGAGCTTCTGCTTGCGCTCGGCCACCACGATGGCAAATTTCCCATCCGGCGTGTAGTACATGTTGTACGGATCTTCCACGGGGATGGTCTTGCCGCGGGCGCCGGTGGCCGGGTCGATGTCGGTGGCGGTGTCGCCCAGATCGTTGATGACCCAGAGCTTCTTCAAATCGTAGCGCGGAACTACGTGCTGCGGCTCATGCCCGCCGCTGCTGAAGTGCGCGATTATTTTGAAAGTCTTCGGGTCGATGACATCGACCGTATTGTCGCCGCTGTTCGGTACATAAACGCGGCTGGGATAGTTGCGCACGGTCTCGCTGAGATTGCCGGCGTGGTCGGCGGCATAGATATCATTGGGATCCTGCACGGCGGGCATGCCGGGAAGTGCGTTGGCAGCCCCGGCGAGTGCGGCCGATCCCGCCAGAATCGCCAGAGTGCCGGCCAAAACTGAATGTTTCATGGGTAACTTCTCATTCTACCGTCAGCGCGCCAGCTTAAGCGCGAAGTACGCCACGCTCTGTCCTTTATCGAGCACGAACTGGTGCGGGGTTCCCGCGGGAATATGAATGACGTCGCCCGCTTCGACCTTTCTCGACTCTCCGCCTTTGATCGACGAGCCGCGGATTTCGTTGGGCGTGGTGGTTTTGCCATCCGGAATGACGCCGCCAAAGACCAGCGTGGCCGAGCCCTGCTCGACGATCAGCAGATCGGTTTTGGTTTTGTGCAGTTCCGCCTGTCCGCTCTTCGCCCGGCGCCAAAGCGAGGCCGCGCCGAGGGTCTTACCGGCAATGCCCTTCGCTTCCGCCTCAGACGCGAGTTGTCCCGCGGAGTTTTTCAGATCGAGCCCGGCCCAGATTTCAACGCCGGTGGCTGCGTAAATACTCGAGGCGCAGATGAGTGCAATGCATAATTTGTTCACTCCCCGATTGTGCCGCACACAGTGATGAATGCCGGACTTTCAAGAAAACTTTTCGCCAGTGCCCGGTGGGGCAGATTTCCGATCTGCCCTCGCCATGATCCTGCCAACCGTCGGAGCTTGCCCGGAAGCGAGCGGGCAGATCGGAAATCTGCCCCACCGGGCACATGAGTTTCAGCGGGACGAGTATTCGTCGTTGTGGGTAATGAAATCCGGATACGCTCCGGCGCCTAATTCAAAAAGATCCATGCCCTGGCGCTCGCCTTCGCGGGTGGCCCTGCAGGGGACGAAACGATTCAACAGATAATTCGCGCCCCAACTCACCGGCAGCACGAAGCCGAATAGCGTCGCGACACCCACCAACTGGGCGATGAACTGTCCCGAGCTATTGCCGGGAAATCTTCCGAATAACCCCACCGCCAGCACTCCCCAGATCCCCGCCACCGCGTGTACGGAGATGGAACCGCCGGGGTCGTCCACTTCGAGGCGCAATTCCAGTACTTCGACGGAAAAAGGCACCAGGGCGCCGGCGATCAGTCCGACCAATACCGCGGCGGCCGAGGGCAGGAAAGCGCAGCCCGCGCTCACCGCGACCAGTCCGCCTACCCAGCCGTTGGCGCTCAGCGAGGCATCGGGCATACCAAACCGCGCGCGCGTGATCACGGCCGCCGCCAGTGCTCCCGCGGAAGCTGCCAGAATGGTATTGACTGCCACCAGCGCTACTTGTCCGGGCTCGACGCCTGCAAACAATATCGCCCCGGCGCCATTTAATCCAAGCCATCCGGCGGCCGCCAGAATGCAGCCCGTCAGCACCAGCACGGCATTATGCCCGGGGATCGCCATGGGCATTCCATCGCTGCCGTATTTGCCGCGGCGCGGACCGAGGATCCACACCATGGCGAGAGCCGTCAGCCCGCCGGTCGCATGAATGACGCCGGCGCCTCCGGCATCCACATAGCCCATGCCGAGTCCATAGTTGGCGCCCAGTTTTGCCATCCAGCCGCCGCCCCACGCCCAATGCGCGAATACCGGGAACGTGCAGCCCGCCAGCAGCGCGGTTGACGCGCAGATCGAATTCAGGCGCCAGCGCTCGGCGCCGCTGCCCAGCGGGATCAGCCCCGCCAGAGCAACGGCGATCATGCCCATCCAGGCAGTCAGCAGCGCGTAAGCATGCGGTTGCCCGGCAGCAGGGAAAAGCCCCGCAAAGAACGCCGGCGCCGCCCCGAGCCAGTCCCAGGCTTTGCCCTTGATCAATACGGTATGCGCCTGCTCGCCCAACGATCCCTGCCAACTGCGTCCGCAGATGAAATACACGAGGCACGCCACCGATACCACGCACAACGCCGACATCATGGAGTGCGCCGCGTTACGCGATCGTCCAAGGCCTGTGTTGATCAGAGCCAGTCCCGCGCAGGAAAGCGGAGCGATCGATAGAAAGACCACGCAAAGACCGAATTGCAGATCGGAAAGCTGAGCAGGCTGAATCACGTCAGGCCCGATCCGATCTCAAACGGTCCCGTGACGCTTTCGGTGTCAGGTGCGATCGCACCGCCAGCGCAAATCCCAGCGCTTCGGTCCCGACTCCCGCCGCAATGAAGGCCGCACGTGCGCCCGCCGCCGCAAGCAATATGATCGCCGAAAGCACCAGCAGCCAGCCTGTGGCGAGTAGTAAAAATCCCGCGATTTTCATGAGATGGAGTCAGAGTAGAAAATACCACACGTGGGAAGCTATGTGCGTCCAAAGGCAATAAATAGGCGCTGTATCCAAAACCTTTGTGCCAGCCATAACAAATTTCAATTTCCCTTATACTTTTCACTCCAGGAGTATAGAGGAAAGCTCGACCCCGACTGTCGTGCTGAAGAGGCCCATAAAAGCCTTTGTTTGGTACGTCCAAAATTCAAAACGACAAGGATCAATCGTATGGCGGAAAAGTCCACAGCTGAAATGAAACAAACCCTGGGCCTTACTGGCCTGACCATGAATGCGATGGCGCTGATAGCGCCGGGCGCGTTCCTCTGGCTTACGTTTGCTATTCAGGGGGCCACCGGCAACACCGCGCCATCCATGTGGATTGGCATCATCATCGCGTTGCTGCTGTGCCTGGCTACCGCGATCTGTTATGCCGAACTGGCCAAGTTATATCCTGGAACCGGTAGTTCTTATTATTTTGCGGAGCAGTCTTTCCTCAATCACGAGAAAGCATGGAAGTACGCCCGCCTCTCGAAGTTCATCGTCGGTTGGGGCTCGCACCTGTACTACTGGATCTATCCCGGCGTGATGGTGGGCGTCACCGGCGTCGTGGTTGGCTATGTCGTCGGCACCCTCTGGCCCGGCTTCATGAGCGCCTCGAATCCAGGCCCCATGTTCATGATGGCGGTGGCCATCGCATTCTCGTTCCTGGTGGCTTGGATTGCCCACCGTGGCGTCTCCGGGTCCACCAATGTCAGCATCGCCATCAACGTGATTCAGATCACCGCGCTGCTCATCTTCGCTGTCATGGCCTTCAGCTATCGCTCCAGCCATCCGGCCGGCAGCCCCGCCTGGCAGTTCGACTCCGCTTCGGGCGAGGCCTACACGTATCAGTTCGCCACTCACAAAGTCACCGCCAACGGCGCCACCACCGATGAGATCGATCGCGATTCGAACGGTGTTCCCAAGCCGTTGATGGATGCCTCCGGCAAGCCTACGCCGTTCCTGATCGCTTATCCGGAGCACGACGAAAAAGGTAACTTCATCAGCCACCCGACTCCGGCTTCCGTGGTTGGCGTCCACAACATCGGCTGGGCGTTTGTGCAGGCGACGGTCGCCATTCTGATCCTGGTCGGATTCGAATCCGTCACCTCAATGGGTGGCGAAGCCAAGAATGCCAAACGCGATATTCCCAAAGCGGTGGTGATCTCGCTGCTCGTACAGGGGGCGTTCTGTTACCTGATCGAGTATTTCGCGGCGGATTACTTCTTATCTTCCGGCTATCCCATGACCACCGCCTCGGGATCGTCGGCGCCCATCGGCGACATGATGATTATCATCGGCAACTCGTTCTTCGGCGCGGGCGGCGGCCGCATGTTCATGCTGGTCGAAGCCTTCACTGTGTTCCTCGCTCTCATCGGCACCACGCTCTCCTGCATGAACACGGCAGCGCGCGTCACCTACGCCATGGGTAAAGATGAGGAAGTGCCCGCTCACTTCGGCATGCTGCACGATGAGAACCTGACTCCCCATCGCGCCATCTGGACGCTGGCTGCTATCTCGGCAGTCATCGGCTGCATCGCGGTCTCCATGTTGTTCGGCGACGCACCCGCGCTGGCGGATTCGGCGATTAAGGCGCTGCCTCAGGGTTTCTGGTCCAGCTTCGGCTATCCCAGCCACGACACCATGGCGGCGTTCCCCAACAGCCTGCTCACCGTGACGCTGGCATCTAACTTCGGCACTTTCGTTCTGTACGCCCTCAGTTGCATTATCTGCCTCGTGGGTTATCACAACCATCCGAATTTCAGCCCCATCAAGCACCTGATCATCCCGGTCTTCGGACTGGTGGCCAACCTCGCTTGCATGGCGTTCTACCTGATCGGACCGTTCATGGGCTTCGGCACCAAGCTCGAACCCTTCTGCGCACTCGGTATCGCCGCTGTCTGGGGCATTTACGGTGGCATCTACTTCGTGAGTTCCAGTAAGAAATCGGGACGAACCACGCTGGTAGGCCACGCGGACCGGGCGAGGTCATCGTCGGCCGCCTAGTACCTTCTCTTAAGAAGCATGGACAGGCGGAAGCGCCTGTCCCACACAGGCTGCGGGGCAACCATACAAGGTTGCCCCGCTTTTTATTGTTTTCGGCGTCCGCGTATTGTGCCCATTGGAGGAAATGACGGATCATGTTTGCAGGCGCAGGCAGAGCGGCAAGCCAGGCCCAATCTTCCATGCTCGATCTTGAGTTCTTCGAACTCTCCGATGTCGGCCGCGTTCGCGACCACAATGAGGACTTCATGGGGTGCGCCATTCCCGCCTCCGAGAATGAAGGCCGCAACCAGGGCTGGCTCTTTGTGCTCGCCGATGGCGTGGGCGGCGAGGAACTGGGCGAGGTCGCGTCGCAAACCGCGGTCGAAAGTCTGATTGAAGGCTTCCGCGCATCGCCCAAAGGCGAGCCGCACACCGCCCTCATGCCCCGCATTGTCCAGAAAGCCAACATCCGCATCTACGAATTGGGCAAGGCCGCCAGCCCGGGCGGTTCGCGCATGGCCACCACGGTGGTCGCCTGCGCGCTCCGTTACGATCGCGTAGTGACTGCGCACGTGGGCGATTCCCGCTGCTACCTGATCCGCCACGGCCTCGCTTCGCAGATTACCCGCGACCATACCGTCGTCGCCGAACAGGTGCGCATGGGACTGCTTTCGGCCCGCGAAGCCGCCGAAGCCGAGACACGCCATCTGCTCAGCCGTTCGCTCGGCAACGATCTGTTTGTGAACGTGGAAATTGGCGATCACCAGGTGCATGCGGGCGACGTGCTGCTGCTATGCTCGGATGGATTGCATGGATCTGTGCAGGGATCGGAAATGGCCGAACTGGTGACGTGGAATCCCAATCTGGAAGTCGCCGCACGCAAGCTCATCGCCCTTGCTAACGAACGGGACGGCGGTGATAATATCAGCGTCCAGTTGATCCGCGTGCGCGACGTCGAAAGAATGGGCATGTACCGCGGCAGGCCCTATAAGCTGCGTTAGCGGAAACCTTAACCGATGACTGCCATCCATCCCGGCGATACACTCGATCACTACAAAATTGAAAGCCTCGTCGCCCGCAGCGGCATGGCATCCATCTATAAGGCGACCGACCAGCGCGACAATCGCACAGTCGCTATCAAGATCCCGCATCCGGAAATGGAATGCGACCCGGTTCTGTTCGACCGCTTTAAGCGTGAGCAGGAGATCGGCCAAAAGCTGGACCATCCCGGTGTCATGAAGGTCTACAAAGACGACCACCACAGCCGCATCTACATGGTGATGGAATGGGTGACCGGCCATTTGTTGCGCGATGAGATGGGGGGTGGGAAAAAGTTCCCGCGCGATCGCGCCGTACGCATTGTGGCCAAAGTCGCCGATGCCCTCGACTACGTCCATGCCAACGGTGTGGTGCATCGCGACCTGAAGCCGGAGAACATTATGGTCGACGATGCCGACAATATCAAGCTCATCGACTTCGGCATTGCCGGCCATGAAGGCTCGCGCCGCCTGACTTTTGCGCAGCTCTCGAACGTGATGGGGACGCCGGATTACATCTCGCCCGAGCAGGTGAAGGGGAAACGCGGCGACGGCCGCAGCGATATTTACGCCCTCGGCGTCATGCTGTATGAGATGCTCACCGGCCAGGTGCCCTTCAGCGGCGCCAACCCGTTCCTCACCATGAATGAGCGGCTGCTGAATAATCCGGTGCCGCCGCGCGAACTCGATCCCACCATTTCACCCGAATTGCAGGAGATCGTTTACCGGGCTATTGAGCGCGACCCCAGGAATCGCTATGCCCATGCGCGCGAGTTCGCCCACGATCTGGAACATCCCGATCAGGTGGGCGTGGCGGATCGCGTGGAACTGCAGAACTGGAAGCAGCGCAAGTCTCACTGGCCCCGCAAGATACTGAACTACGCGATGCTGGCGCTGATCCCGGTGGTGATCTTCGGCCTGCTGCTCTGGGTAGCCCGCCGCGGCTAATGTGGGACAGGCGCTTCCGCCTGTCCGTGTTCATGTCGATTAAATATCGTAATACAGCGAAAACTCATACGGATGCGGACGCAGACGTATCGCCTCCGCCTCATTCCGCCGCTTGTAATCGATAAAAGTCTCAATCAACTCTTCGGTAAACACATCGCCCTTGAGCAGGAACTGATGATCCTCCTCAAGCGCCACCAGAGCCTCATCGAGCGACCCAGGCATTGAAGGAACCGACTTCATCTCCTCCGGCGAAAGATCGTAAATATCTTTATCCAGAGGCTCGCCCGGCTCAATCTTGTTCAGCACGCCATCAAGGCCAGCCATCAACATAGCGGCAAAAGCCAGGTACGGATTCGCCGAAGGATCGGGGGGCCTGAACTCCACGCGCTTAGCCTTGGGACTGGCCGAATACATCGGAATACGGCATGCCGCCGAGCGATTGCGCCGCGAGTACGCCAGATTCACGGGAGCTTCATAACCCGGCACCAGCCGCTTGTAGCTATTCGTTGTAGGAGCGATAATCGCCGAAAGTCCGCGCGCATGCTTTAACAAACCGCCGATATAATGCAGCGCCATGGGACTCAATCCCGCATACCCGTCGCCCGCGAACAATGGCTTGCCGTCCCGCCAGATCGACTGGTGGACGTGCATGCCGCTGCCGTTATCACCGAAGATCGGCTTGGGCATAAACGTCACCGTCTTGCCGTATTGATTGGCCACATTACGGACGATGTACTTATACAAAGTCATGTTATCGGCCGACTTCAACAAAGTATTGAAACGCTGATCGATCTCGCACTGGCCTGCCGTAGCCACTTCGTGATGATGGCACTCGATGATCAGGCCGCAGCGCTCCATGGTGTTGACCATCTCGGAGCGCAGGTCCTGATAATGATCGGTGGGAGGCACCGGGAAATAGCCTTCCTTGTAACGCGGCCGATAGCCCAGGTTGTCCTTCTCGCGGCCCGAATTCCACCGGCCTTCCTCGGCATCGATGAAGTAAAAGCCCGAGTGCGGATTCTGATCGAAGCGCACGTTGTCGAAGATAAAAAATTCCGCTTCGGCGCCGAAGAAAGCCGTGTCGCCGACACC
>Ga0302320_10007408_pt1 | contig 24182 bp, 21 predicted proteins | sample Bog_T0_3_FD_202130 | JGI IMG/M metagenome (GOLD analysis project Ga0302320, IMG submission 202130) | Peat permafrost microbial communities from Stordalen Mire near Abisko, Sweden - Bog_T0_3 | ecosystem: Environmental > Terrestrial > Soil > Wetlands > Peat | place: Sweden: Abisko, Stordalen Mire...
TCGACTCAACGGCGAGGGACACGACGTTGAACAATATGGCCAGCAGGACCAGGCTTTTGTTAACCGGCCTGAGCAGAAGATATTCAATCCATAATAGCGGCACGGCAAATAAGGCGACCAGCAAGTCACCAGCGACGCTAAGGCGCCACAAGTCCGGTGAGCTGAGAATGTTGTGTGCTGTGGCCGCAGCGTCACCCGGCACCACGAGCTTATTTGCGACGAATCCTTCGGCAAACGCGCCAAGCAGGATGATTGCCAGGTAAAGAACGCCGCCGGTACGTGCGTAAATTTGCGGGGAAGTCGCGACGGTTCTGATCATCGTTCATGTCCGCGTGGTGTTCGCAAATTCGTGAGCGCTATGAGGTCGATAACAATGTGCATGATGATGGCGGCGATAAGTCCGATCTGGGTGAATACAGTCCCCAATAGCATGGATATCAACAAGACGATCAGCGCATACACAGCTTTCATGCGATTCATCGATTGAAAGCCACCCGTTCTGGCATGAAGAGCGGTGAAAATCACGCTAGTCAGGCCTATCCCTAGCAGCGGCTGCAGCGCACCGCGGAATAGCATCTCCTCGCCGATGCCGGCGCACAGGCTGAACCATAGCGGATTGAAGCCGCTCAAATCGGCGCGGCTTACGATGTCGACCAATTGGCGCCGCAGCGGGTCCAGCGATGAAACGCGATTGATCAATACGCCCGCGGGTACGGTAACCAGCAGGCCAATGACAATTCCGCATGCCGCTTGTACCGGCCAAGGCTTACCCTCCGAGAGCACATCCAATAACGGCTGTCTCCCAAAGCTCACGCTGATCACGACCGCCAGTCCCACGGTAAGCAATATAGTCAACGCCACGCGCCAAACGTTGAGAGCAAGTTTGGGTTTGCCTTCCACTGCGTCTGCCGACATCGACTATTCCTCCTTAGTTTCCACGCCGAGATAACCCAAGAAGCAGCGCGTCAGCTCCCGCCTTAAGGTTTGGTCGTCCGTGGGAATGAGTCCCCTCCACAAAATCCGATCCGGTGTATTGACGACAATCTCCCATAAGGCACCGGCAATCATCACAACGGCGAGGCCGATCGCTGCGCGCGGGTCGGGGTGAGCGATCTTGCCTCGGCTTTTCACCAGAAGATCGACACCGTAGTCCATCGTCCGAACCTCGATTTTCGTCACCTTCTGCCAAAACGGCGTGCCGTGCCGGTCCTGCGTGAACTGGCGCACGGCGCGCAGCAGCCGCGCTTTTCTGCGGTAGCTGACGAGCATGCCATCGATGACCTGTTCCGCGAGCACAGCGAAGCGGATTTGCGCAGCCATTTCCGGCGTGATGGATTGCCGCAATGCCTTGTCCTGTTCTTCCAGGAGTTGCAGGATCATTGTCTCGAGCAAAACATCCTTATTCTTAAAGCGTCGATAGACTGCCCCCGGTGTCAGCCCCGCGTGCTTCGCGATGCGCGGAATGGTGGCTCCGGCAAGTCCATGCTGGCTGAGCACCTCCGCGGCCGCATGCAGCAAACGCTGCAATGACTGGCGGCTGCGCGCCTGCTGCGGCACCAATGAGCGGCTTGGATTACGCATTGGATGACTATACTCAAACCAAATTGCTATGTAAATGGGATTTTACATTTACATATGAGAACTTCGAGAACGCCTATGCACCACCACTCGATATCGTTTATTCGCTCGGAGGTTCGGTCCGCCGCCAGGACGCCATGCTCGCGAGCACGCCGTCGCGGCGGATCAGGCCGTGGAACAGTGCTGCACCGAAGTGCGCGAGAATCAGCGCGAAAAGCATATAGGCGAGGTAGGTGTGCAGCTGCCGAAGCAACGCGTAGAGCGCTAGGTCGTGCGGCAAAATCGACGGTAGGTGTAGCCCACCATATAGGATGATCGGGTAGCTCGCTGCCGAGAGCATTCCCCAGCCGACCAGCGGAGTAATGAACATCAGTACGTATAGCAGGATGTGGGAGGCCTTCGCGGCCACGCGTTGTACCGGCGGTAGGCTGTCGGGCAGAGCCGGGGGTGGATTGATTCTCCGGTTTAGGAATCGAATCACGACCAGAATCAGGATGGCGATCCCGAGCGGCTTGTGGATCGAGACCAGAACTTTGTAACGCTCGGATACCGAAGCTACCATGCCAACGCCGATACACAGCATTGCAATAATCATCACCGCCATCAGCCAATGAATGACCCGAGACGGAGCCGAGAATCGTGCTTGCTGGCCGGTCATAACTTGCCTCGCGCCGGCACACCCTGTGTGGTGATTGCGCTTGGCGGCTTCTCATGCTGCTCGCCTGCGCGCAAGGTAAAGGAACGGGCATAGACCGCTGATCGGGCGCTCAAGATGGGGTCGTCCGAGGACTCGATGCCGGACGGCAGCACCAATGGATCGTAGTTGATATCGGTGCACGCCCCGGTGGCTTCGCTGGACACCTGATCAATAGTCACCGTGCCGGCATCGATCTGCTCGCGCTCGCTGGGCCAGGGCAGCGTGGCATCGTTGGTGGGATCACCCGGTTGGCCGATGGTGACGAGCAGTCGCCATTGCAAAGAATGTTCAGTGATCTGCGCGATCAGATCACTGAACAAGTAGTTCTTGTCCGCAGGCACAGATTGCCCGGTGCCTTCCGCGACGAAGGCCTGGGCCGGCACAAGCGACCAGCGGACGGGGACAGAGGCACCTGCGGCACTGACGAAGCGAAAGGCGTTGAGGCCGTTGAAAGTGGAATTGGCAAAGCCGGTCGAGATGGGGCGTTCCTTGATGATTGCGAAGGCCTTCACGGCTTCGGGATGAGCGGCCAGAAACGCGTTCATCCTGGCGGGATCAGGCTTGCCGGTGGCCGGATCGGGCGTTGAGGCGACGGTTTGGTCGTAAAAGCCCTGAGCAGAGTTCACAATGAATACGGGAATGTTGAGGGCTCCGATGCGCCATTCCTCGGCTCCGCGCGGAGTCAGACGCAATGCCAACGCGCGCACCGTTCCCGGGCTATCTGTCTGTAAAGGCATGCCGCCGGCGAGCGAAAAGCGGCCAATCAACGGCACGCGGCCCGGCTCGAAGACAGCCGCTTTGGACAGAGTGCTCGCCTGCCCGTTGCTGTCGAACCAGCCGGAAGCGCAGAGGCCCTTCGCATGATTGAGGCGAAAACCAGGATGAATCCCATTGGCCTCCTGAAGGGCGGCGGCCATGCGATCCTGAGTCAGACGTCCCGGCGATAGCCAGCCTCCCACGTAGGCGAAAGCCACGGCCGCGAGCAGCATCGCCGCGCCGATCGCTCCTAGTCGCACCAGTGCGTCGCCACTCGTCAACGCGCCTTTGGCAGCGGGTCCATCTCGCGATCCATCCTTTGGCATATGGCGCTCTTTGCTCTTTGGAGCCTACAGTCCTGTACGGAGAAGTTCTTCGTCCGTGCGTTATCGTACATAATCCAGGCGATTACCGCGCGCTCAGGCGCCGCAAGGATTTTCCAAACACTGGAAACAACATGCCCGCCGCGGCGACGATGCCCGCGTACAGCAGCCAGAAGTTTGTGGCCGACCAATGATCGTAGAGGCCGCCAAGCCTGGCTCTAATCAGTCCGCCAAAAAAAACCATCGAGGGCCGTAAAGGCTCCCATGATCAGGCAGCCGAGCTTCAGCTTGCCAATTTCGTCCGGCTCGCGCCCCGTGGCGGCAAGCCATCGCCAGAAGAGCAGACGTAGGTGCCGCGCGCGGATCAGGTTGAACAATCATGAAGTGGAATATACATGGGACTTCCCCTTACGCTCGTCCGGGTTGCCGAGCCGTCGCGCCTTGCATACACTTTGGCTCCTGTGACCGGCCTCTTCTCCAGGACATTGCGCAACAAGCAGCTGCATCGGTCGATCGGTGCGATAGCGGGCCTAGCCGGAGCTTTTTCGGTGATGGTGGGGACTCTCGCGGCCTATGCGACCCCGAAGGGCTGGGGTCGCGTGACCATGGCGCTGCACATGACCAAGAAGCCCTTTCTGGTCAAGGTGGCGCCCATCGTGACCGGTGTTGCCGTCGCGTTGGCGACGGCGGCGGGGTTGATCGGCTTCCTCGTGTGGTGGCTGGAAGGTCGCGAGACCCCGAAGCAAGGCACCGACCGAGACACCTAATGCCAGCTGCCCACCGCCTCGCGCGCGGCTTGATTGAGGGGGCGCGCGATGAGCCCGCTCTGCGAGACGTTGATTTGATAAAGCGCGCCGTCCGCCATGGGCAGGTAGGTGGCGCTGCCGTAAAGCGCATCCACCCACGGCACCCAGGAACGATAGCGGTGCGCCAGCGTCCATAAATCGACGCGTTCGGGTGGGTTCAAGGAATAGACGCTGCGCGGCAGACGGCGCTCATCCTCGATGCCTGAGTAGCGGCCGCTGATTCTTTCCAGCCGGTATGCCGCGTTGAAGCCGAGCATTTCGGCAATTCCATGCCACTTGAGCACGCGGGCATCGATTTGCCAGTCATCGCCGTCCAAGCTGAAGCCGGCATGCTCTCCGCTGGGGTACGTCAACACCGCGTTGAATTCGCGCTCGCCGCTGCGCGTCAATTGCAGCTCGCCGGCAGGCTGCTCGTAGGTCAGGCGTTGGTAGGTGCGCAGATCCAGCGCGATCAGCCCCGCGCCGGCCGCTGCCAAGAACAACACGAGTGCAGTCAGCGCTCCCACAGCGCCTCCGATCAGCCGCCGCCGGCGCAGCCGGCGAATGGCGGCAATGAAACACAGCAACCCCAAAAGCAGGAAAATGGCGATGAGTGCGATGAGTGTCAAAGCTAAAAGCTCCAACGGAGACGGGAACCGGAACCGAACCTCATGGGACTAACAAAACACTTAGCCCGGTTCCGGCGTCTCGTTGCAGACACCTATAGTGTGCTGTGTTCGCACCGATTTGCAAGTATCGCGGTGCGCGCGCTCCGACTTCACCGCGCGTCGCCGAGCGGGGCAGCAGTGTTTTTGCGATAATGGCTGATGGCAATGCATACGCTCGCGACAGGGAATTGCTAGGCAATGTGGATTGTTGAACTTGCGCTGCGGCGGCCCTACACGTTCTTGGTGATGGCGCTGCTGATCCTCCTCGCGACGCCTCTCGTATTGCTGAAAATGTCGACCGATATCTTTCCGGAAATCAACATACCGGTCGTCAGCATTGTTTGGACCTATTCGGGCTTGTCGGCACAGGACATCGCCCAGCGCATTACTGCGGTCAACGAGCGCAGCCTGACCACCACGGTCAACGACATCGAGCACATCGAATCGGAGTCGTTGTCGGGCTTCTCGATCATCAAGATATTCTTTCAGCCGGACGCGAACATTCCCACGGCGATCGCACAAGTGGTGGCGATCGAGCAAGCCCAATTGCGGCAGCTGCCCCCCGGGATCTTGCCGCCATTGGTCATCAAATACTCGGCGTCCAGCATTCCCATCATTCAGCTCGGCCTGTCCAGCGCCACCATGACCGAGCAGGCGGTGTTCGATGCGGCCGTCAACTTCCTGCGTCCGCGCTTGGTGACCATTCCGGGTGTGGCCATACCTTACCCGTACGGCGGCAAACAGCGCGTCATCTCGATCGATCTCGACACCAATGCGTTGCTGGCCAAGGGGCTGACCCCTAACGACGTCGTGAATGCGGTGAATACTCAAAACCTGGTGCTGCCATCGGGCACCGCCAAGATCGGCGCCACCGAATTCGTTCTGGCGACGAATGGTTCCCCGGACACCATCGCCGGGCTCAACAGCATCCCGGTGCTGACCCGCAACGGCGCCACCACCTATCTTTCTGAAGTCGCGCATGTGCGCGACGGCTTCTCGCCGCAGACCAACATCGTGCGCCAAAACGGCGAGCGCGGCGTGCTGGTGTCGGTAATCAAGAACGGCGGCTCCTCAACCCTGGACATCGTCAGCGGGCTGCTGGCGAAGTTGCCGATCGTCGCGCAGATCTTGCCGAAGGATTTGAAGATTACGCCGCTGTTCGACCAGTCGGGCTTCGTGCGCGCCGCCATCAGCGGCGTGGTGCGCGAGGCGCTGATTGCCGCGTGCCTGACGGCGGCGCTGATATTGCTGTTTCTCGGCAACTGGCGCAGCACCTGCATCATCGCCGTCTCCATCCCACTGTCGATCCTGACCTCGATCATCGTGCTGTACGCTCTGGGGGAAACCCTGAATATCATGACGCTCGGGGGTCTCGCCCTGGCGGTGGGCATCCTGGTCGACGACGCCACCGTGACAATCGAAAACATCGAGCGGCACCTGCACTTGGGTTCCGACTTGCACAAGGCCATCCTCGAAGGCGCCGGCGAGATCGCCATTCCGGCCTTGGTGTCCACGCTGTGCATCTGCATCGTTTTCGTGCCGATGTTCTTTCTGTCCGGCGTCGCGCGCTATTTATTCGCTCCGCTGGCCGAGGCTGTCGTGTTCGCGATGATTGCCTCCTACATCCTGTCGCGCACTCTGGTCCCCACGCTGGTGATGCTGCTGATGGATCACGCGCCGGCGGAGCCGGGCGCCCGGCAGAGCCCGCTGCAGCGAGTGTATCGCGCATTCGACGCGCGCTTCGAGAAGATTCGCGGCGGCTACGCGATCATTCTCGCGCAAGTCCTCGCGCGGCGGCGGACGTTCGCAGGCCTGTTCCTGGGTTTTTGCGTGCTGTCGTGCTGCCTGGTATTCATCCTGGGGCGTGATTTTTTCCCCAGCGTGGACGCCGGGCAGATCCGGCTGCACATGCGCCTGCCGTCCGGCGCGCGCATCGAAGAAACCGCGCGGGTGGCCGACGAGGTCGAAAGCGTCATCAGGACGATCGTGCCGGCAGCCGAACTCGGCGTCATTCTCGATAATCTGGGCGTGGCCGTCAGCGGCATCAATAAGTCCTACAGTAATGCAGGCACTTTCAGCAGCTTGGACGGCGAGATCCAGATTTCGCTCAATGCAGGGCACCGGCCCTCGTCGCGCTATGTGGAGCAGATGCGGCGCGACCTGCCGCGGCGCTTCCCCGGCGTGGAATTCTTCTTCCAGCCGGCCGACATGGTCACTCAAATTCTGAACTTCGGGATGCCCTCGGCAATCGACGTCAAGGTTTCCGGCGCCAATTTGCGCGCCGACTATGACGTCGCGGCGAAACTGATGAAGCAGATCCAGCGGGTGCCGGGCACGGTCGACACGCACATTCAGCAGAGGCTGGATTTGCCCACCTTGTCGCTGCACATGGACCGAACGCAACTGCAGCACCTGGGACTCAGCCCCAACGACGTGACCTCGGACTTGCTGGTATCCACCGCTGGCACGACTCAAACATCGCCCGCCTTTTGGCTAAGTCCCGCGAACGGCATCGTGTACAACCTGGTGGTGCAGTCGCCGCAGTACGAGGTCGACAGCTTGGATGCGCTGCTGCGCACCCCGGTGCGACCGGCGTCGGCTGCGGCGGGGGTGGGGACGGCGCCGCAGTTGCTGAATAATCTCGTCGCAGTGACCCCGGCGGTGCAGGAGGCGGTGGAGTCGCGCTATAACCTGGCGCCCACCATCGATATCTATTCGAGTGCGGAGGGCCGCGACGTGGGGAACATTGCCACCGATATCCGGCGGCTGGTCGACAAGATCAGCCCCGGGCTGCCGCGCGGCATGAGCATTGCGGTCGCCGGCCAGATACAGACCATGCGATCCTCCTTCGTCCAGCTCGGGGTCGGCCTGGTGATGGCGATCGTGATGGTGTATCTGTTGATCGTCGTCAATTTTCAGTCGTGGGTGGACGCCTTCATCATCATCACCGCACTGCCGGCGGCGCTGGCCGGAATCTGCTGGATGCTGTTATTGACGGGCACGACCTTGAGCGTGCCCGCGTTGACCGGGGCGATCATGACCATGGGCGTGGCAACCGCGAACAGCATCTTGGTGGTGTCCTTCGCCCGCCAGCGCATGGGCGAGGGGCTCGACCCCATCAATGCGGCGCGCGATGCAGGCGCGACCCGCATACGACCGGTGCTGATGACCGCCCTGGCGATGATCATCGGCATGATCCCCATGGCTTTGGGCCTCGGCGAAGGCGCGGAGCAAAATGCGCCGCTCGGCCGCGCCGTGATCGGCGGGTTGCTGTTCGCGACCGTGTCGACATTGTTCTTCGTGCCGGTGATATTCGCAGGCATGCACCGCCGCCTGGCGCAGCGTAGACAGCGGCGATTAGCCGGCACGCCTCCCATCGCCGAAGGGAATGCCTAAGATGTCCGAAGTAGAATCTTCCATGGTCCTGAGACGCGCGAAATACCTCGTGGGCGGCATTGTCTGCCTGCTCTTGCTCGGCGCCGTCGTGGTGCTGATCCTGCGCAGGGTGCACGCCACCGCGTTGGAAGCGTCCACTGCCGTGCACGCGCAACGCTATGTCACGACGACCACGCCGCAGGCCGGTAGCTCGGGTGCGCCGCTGACCCTGCCGGGAACATTGCTGGGGGTCACCGAATCGACGATTTATGCGCGCAGCAATGGCTACATCCTGCGCTGGGCGAAGGATATCGGCGCTGCGGTCAAGAAGGGCGACCTGCTGGCGGAGATTTCCGCTCCCGAGGTCGACCAGGAGCTGTCGCAGGCCGAGGCGTCGCGCGCGCAGGCGGCGTCCAGCGCGAGCTTGACCAAGAGCACGGCGGATCGGTGGGAGAGCCTGCGAAAAAAGGACGCGGTGACCCAGCAGGATTTGGATGAGCGGCAGAGCCTGTACCAGCAAGCCGAATCGAATCTGGCTGCTGCGCAGGCGAATGTCGAACGGCTGCGCAAGCTTCAGGAATTCAACCACGTGCTCGCTCCCTTCGACGGCGTCGTGACCCGCCGCGACATCGATGTGGGCGATCTGGTCAACGCGGGCAACGGCGGCACGGGTCAGGCGCTATTTTCGGTCGCGCAAGTGGATCCGCTGCGCCTCTATGTGTACGTGCCCCAGGCCTATGCGCCGAAAATCCAGGTGGGAGATGCCGTCGTGGTGAGCCTGGCGGAGCGCGTGGGCGAGGAATATCGAGGCGTCATTGCGCGTACCGCCCGCGCCATCGATACCAACACCCGGACCATGCAAGTGGAGATCCGGGTTCCCAACCCCACGGGCGCCTTGTTGCCGGGCTCCTATGTGCAGGTGGTGATGCCGATGGGCGTCAATCTGCAATCTTTGGTGGTTCCCACCAATGTTTTGCTGTTCCGGCCCGAGGGCACTCGAGTCGCGGTGGTCGACTCCAACGGCCGGGTGCGCCTGAGCCCGGTCAAATTGGGCACCGACTTTGGCACCTCCGTGGAAGTCCTGAGCGGCATCGGCAGCGGCGACAATATCATCGTGAATCCGGCCGATGCGCTCGCCGACGGCGACATGGTGACCGTGGTGCCGCAGCAGCCGAAGGCTCCTTGAGCATGCGTGCGCCACGCAGTGCAGTTTGCGCCGCCGCGCTGCTGACGGCGGGCTGCGCCGTGGGCCCCGATTATCACAAGCCGGCTGCCGAGGTGCCTGCGGCCTGGCAGCCGGAGCCGCCCTGGCACGAAGCGGTACCTGACGATGCCGGGCTCAAGGGCCGGTGGTGGGAGCTTTTCCAAGACCCGGATCTCAATCCGCTGGTGGAGCGAGCGCTCGCGAATAACCAGAATTTGCGCGTCGCCGCCACGCGGCTAGAGCAGGCGCGGGATGAGGTGACGGTGACTCAGTCCGCCTTCTATCCGCAGCTGGGCTTGACGGCATTGGCGGACCGAAGCAAGACCTCGGCCGAGCGCCCGCTGGCGCAGTATTCGGAACCGAATTATTCCACCGTGCAAAACAATTTTGTCCTGGGTCCCACGGTGAACTACGAGGTCGACCTATTCGGCCGGATCCGGCGCGAAGTGGAGAACTCGCGCGCCTACGCGCAACAGGCGGGGGCGGATTTTGAAAATGCGCGTTTGATGTTGACCGCAGGCTTGGTGACGGATTATTTCGAGCTGCGCGAGCTCGACGCCGAAATAGGCGTTGTGCGCCATAGTCTGGATTTGGAACACGATGCCCTGAATTTCGTCACCGCGCGGCATGACTTGGGGGACGCCACCGGACTCGACTTGGCCCAGCAGCAGGCGCTGGTCGATTCCAGCGCGGCGCAACTGGAGCTGCTGCAAGACCAGCGCGCTCAGTATGAGCATGCCATCGCCACCTTGGTGGGGACTCCGGCCCCGGGCTTCAGCATGACACCCGCCGTGAATGCCTTGGCGGTGCCCACCATTCCCGTCGGCCTGCCCTCGGACCTGCTGCAGCGCCGCCCGGACGTCGCCTCGGCCGAGCGCGCCATGGCTGCGGCCAATGCCCGAATTGGTGTGGCCAAGGCTGCTTACTTTCCGACCATCGACCTCGGTCCCACTCTTGGGGTCCCGAACGCGGGGTGGCAGAGCAATGCGCTGTCGACTTTGTTCAGCGCGCCGAGCCGCCTCTGGTCAATCGGGCTTTCCGCGACCCAAACGCTGTTCGACGCCGGCAAGACCAGCGCCAACGTGAGGATAGCGAAGGCCGATTACACTGCCGCGGTGGCGAGCTACCGTCAGACCGTGCTCTCGGCGATGGAGGAGGTCGAAAACGGCATCACGGGTCTGGCTGCGCTCGATCGGGCCGCCACTCACGCCAATGCCAGCGTGCAGAGCGCGCAGCGCGCCTTCGACATCGCGAACGACAGCTACAAAGGCGGAATCGCGACCTATCTCGATCTGATCACGGCGCAGCAAACCCTGCTTGCCGATGAGCGCCAGGCGGTGCAAATCCATGGCCAGCAGTTCACGACGGCGGTTTACCTGGTCAAGGCGTTGGGCGGAGGATGGGGCGAGGGCGGCATGACGGCATCGCGCAATTGACGATGTATACGCTTTTTTACAGCCCGGGAACTGCGAGCATGTGTGTCCATCAGGCGCTGATCGAGACCGACGCGCCGTACCGGCGCACTATTGATGATGGTCGCGACGCGACATCCGGAGGCCGGTCTGGCGCCCCGCGGAGAACTCCGCGGCCCGAGCTGCCTGGTATCAGTGGACCAGACGGACCAGCCCTGCGCTTCGATCGCCGCGACCAGCTAAGACCGCGAAGCAGCTAAGACCGGCAAGCAGCTATACCCTTGCCAGTGAATCGATGGCCACCGGCGGTGCCAGCGCGTGCGACTGGACGAAGTCGACGCCGAGCGCCGTCAACCATTCCAACTCCGGGGGAGTCTCCGCGCGCTTTGCGACGGTGTGCATGCCCAGCACCCGGGACATCTGCACCACCGCCGAAATGGCCGCTTGCGCCACTTTGTCGGTGCGCATTTTTGCCGTGATTTCCGGCGCCAGCTTGACGTAGCGGACTCCCGGGAGGCGCAGCAGGGCGAAGCACTCGGTGCGCAATGCGAAGTCGTCGAGCACCAGGGGACATCCGAGTCGGTGCAGCGCCACCGCGACGGTGCGGATTCGAGCGGCGAGCTTCACGGCCGTCATCACGTCGACCTCGAAGGCGATCGTTCCCTTGGGCAGTTTCGACTTCGCGAGGCACAGTTCCACAAACTTGATGAAATGTTCGTCGTGCAGAGCGGTGGTGGTGAGATTCACGGAGAACAAGGCGCCTGTGGCTTGCCAGACCTTTTTGTTGCGGACCAGCCAACCCATCAGTTCCGTCAACACGCGGCGGTCGATCATAGAGCCCAGCCCATGCTCGACCGCGGCCTTCAACATGGCCTGCGGAGCCGAGTTAGGCCCATCGCCGGACTTGGAACGCAGCAGCACCTCGAAGCGTTGCAGTTGGGTACCCTTGGCCAAGGGCATCAGGCGCTGCACGTGCAGGCCGATCGGGGTGCGGCGCAGGGCGGCGTGCAGCCGCTCGATTTCAGGAGTAACGGTGGCCGACGCACGCGCGGGCGCACCTGCGGGCGCGCGACCAGGCGGCGTTGGCAGCGTTCTTTGCGGCGGGGCCGCCGCGCCGGCGGGGCGCATCTGGGCGAATTCCGCCAGTGCCCGCTGCAGCTTGGGTGTAATCAGTCGGATCGGGCCGCGTGAATCCTGGCGCATGACGCGCGTATCCATGACCACCATGATCGCTCCCACCATGGCCGCCCCGGCATTGACCACCCGCAGGAGAACGGCGGAGCGCCCGTCACCCAAGTCGTAGGTCAGTATCGGTGGTCCGTCGCGCTTGGCAAAAGCCTCCATCGCCTCGCGTACCGCATTATGCTCGTCGGGTCCCATGGAGCTTTCGGTCAGCCACAGGATGTCTCCGCGCTCGTCGTGCAGCGACACGGCATGCGCCCGGGCCGGCTCCATGGCCGCCCGAACCCGCTGGCAGACCGCGTCGAAATCGACGAGTGCACCATCCGGGGCGGTTGAGGGATTGCCCTGCTCCATAGATCCTGCTTTGGGAGTAAGCGTGTATATCTACCGTATGCGCCACTTCCCTGCTGTGATGCTCTTCGCCAAAAGCGGGCCGGCGTGCCCTCGGTATGACATATCCTCGGCGGCCTGAAGCGCTTGCGGCTACACTTTGCGCGTGAACGAAACGGCGCAAAATCGACAATACCGCTACTACGATTTTGTGATGGCGGCCTACGTATGCGTCTTGCTGTGCTCCAATTTGATCGGTCCGGCCAAGGAGACCTCCATCGAGGTCCCGCTGTTCGGCACGGTGACCTTCCTTGCGGGCGTGCTGTTCTTCCCGATTTCCTACATTTTTGGGGACATTCTGACGGAGGTGTACGGTTACGCCCGCGACCGGCGGGTGGTTTGGGCGGGATTCGGCGCTCTGGCGTTCGCCTCCCTGATGGCGTTCGTGGTGGTGCACCTGCCGCCGTCGGCATCCTCGTTTGCAAACCAGGCTGCGGTAGAGGCGATATTCGGCAATACCCCGCGGATCGTGGTTGCCTCGATCGCCGCCTTTCTGTGTGGAACCTTCATCAACAGCTACGTGCTCGCGAAGATGAAGATCTGGACCCAAGGCCGGTGGCTGTGGACGCGCATCGTCGGCTCGACCCTGTGCGGTGAGCTGGTGGACTCGGTGATATTTTACTTTGTCGCCTTTTATGGCCGCATGCCGCCGGCGCATTTGGTGGCGATCATGTTCACGCAGTACGCGCTCAAGAGCGGCTGGGAAATCCTCGCAACGCCCGTGACCTATCGCATCGTGGCCTTCCTCAAGCGCGTGGAGAACGAGGATTACTACGATGTCGGCACGAACTTCACGCCCTTCTCCCTGAAAACCTGAATTCATCGTCATGGCTCCACAATTTGCCACCGCGCCGGCGCGCCGGCGCCCGGATGTTTTATTGAAATAGCTCCCGGAAGGCGGCGAGGGTCGTCGCCTCGAATGGTCAAAACATCGGGAGCAGCTGTCATGAAGACCGCGTTATCAAGAGTAGTGTGGACGGTGGGTTTGATGGGTGTCAGCGTTGCCGCCATGGCGGGCGACAGCAAGGTGGCGCCGCCTCAAGAGCCGATGGGATTTGTGGCCGGCGGTGTCATCGGCGGCCTGGCGGCGGGGCCGTTCGGCGCCGTCATCGGCGCCGGAATAGGCACCTGGCTCGGCAGCCGTGTGCACCGTGCGGGCGAGGCCGCTCGAGCGGAAGCCCAGGTGGCCGCTCTGCAGACCGATAAGTCCGCGCTGCAGGGTGAAAACACGGCGCTGTTGACCGAGAAAAGCGAATTGTCCGGCACGAACCAGGCGTTGAGCGCGCAACTGCAGGAACTCTCGAAACGCGTCGAGGCTGCGCAAGCCGCCAAGGATGGCGGTGACCAGGCGGTCGCCGCCGAGGTCCTCGACGGGCTGCAGGGCGATGTGCTGTTCCGTACCGGCAGCGCCGAGGTCAACTCCGAGATGGCCCAGCAGATCCAGGCCCTGGCGCAGGCCGTGGCGAAATCTCCCGAGCTCAAGGTGCGGCTCGATGGCTTCGCCGATCCCCGCGGCACGGTGGATTCCAATCTCAAGCTCTCCGAGGAGCGCGCCAATGCGGTACGCGATCTGTTCCTCGCGGCAGGCGTCACTGCGGACTCGCTCGAAGTGAACGCCTTTGGCAAGAGCCAGAGCGTCGCCCAGGACGCGGACGGCTACGCGATGGAGCGCCGGGTTCGGCTGACTTTGCAGGCGCAGTGCGGCGATACCGATGTAGCCCAGGTCGGCGCCAATAACTGAGGGCGTGCGGCCCGGCTTCTTTAGCCGGGCCGCACTTGTTTCCGCAGGCGTGCCGCGCCTACGATAGGCCATGGGCGGACACCCAAAAGTACTCATTCTGAATCGCCTGCTGCCGGGCGAATCCGCCAATCCCTCGCCCGAGAAAATACTCTCCGGAATTCCCCGCACCCGTGTATCGAACCAGTACGCGGACGCCAGCCAGCAATTCTTTTGCGGCATCTGGACCAGCACCACGGGCAAGTGGAAAGTGAAATATACCGAGCATGAATTCTGCGTGTTCATCGAAGGCCGGGTCCGCCTCGAATCGCTCGACGGCGAGAAGTTCGACCTGCGGGCGGGCGATGCCTGCGTGGTGCCTGCGGGATTCGAGGGCACCTGGGAGGTCGTGGAGCCGTGCAAGAAGTGGTACGCAATATTCGAATCGAAGGGGCCGGTATGAGCGATAGACGATGCGTGTGGCTGTCGGCGGCTGCGTGCCTGTTGATTCTCCTGGGAGTCTCGCCGCAGCGGACGCAGGCCGCGCCGGAGGCAGCCGGCATCGCGTGGTTCGAAGGCGATGTGAATGCTGCGTTCGATGCGGCCAAGGCGGCCAACAAGCCGGTGTTTTTGTATTGGGGCGCCAAGTGGTGCCCGCCGTGCCAGCAATTGAAGTCCTCGGTTTTCCTGCGCAGCGACTTCATCGAGAAGTCCAAGGAGTTCGTCGCCGTTCACCTGGATGGCGACGATCCGGGCGCGCAGCAATGGGGCGAGAAGTTCCACGTGGTCGGCTATCCCACGGTGGTTATCTTGCGCGCCGACCATAAGGAGATCCTGCGCATTTCCGGCGGCATGGACCTGTCCCTGTACGCCGATCTGCTGGACATTGCCTTGAGCGACGTCAAGCCCATGGCGGATGTGCTGGCCGCCGTGCACGGCAACGGCGCGGCTCCCTCGCACGGCGACTGTCAACGGCTTGCCTACAACGCGTGGGATTTGGGCGACTATGCCAAACCGCAGCGTGCATCGGTTGCGACGGATCTGGCGCATGCCGCGGCAGAGTGCGCGGCCTTGAGCTCCATCGAACGCGCGCGGCTGATCATTGCCTCGGCCGCGCTGAAACAGTCGCCTGAGAGCGTCACGCAGGTGATCGGCATCGTCGAGGATCCACTGGTCGCGCCGCGAGTCGTCGACGCATTGGAGACCCTGGATGAGGACTTCTTCAAGGACGTTCAGTCGCGCGGTGCAAACGTCGCGGCTCAGTTCCTCACCGCCTGGACGCGCGCGATGGATATCGTCGCAAACAATCCCGCGGTGATCGATGCCGATCAGCTCTACGCGATCGGCACCAAGCTCGAGCTGGTCAAGCAGTTCGCCAAGGACGACAAGGTCCCCGCCGATCTTGCCGCCGCCGCGCACGCACGCATCGCCGCGGCGCTGGCCAAGAATCAAGACCCGTTCGTGCGTGCCGGGATCGTCAATGCGGCGTCGCACATCTACGATCAACTGGGTGATGAGCAGGCCGATTACGCCATGCTGAAGGCGGAACTCGCGACCGCCAAGGCCCCGTACTACTACATGGCGGATCTCGGCGAGATAGAGGAGAAGCGCGGCAACAAGGCGCAAGCCCTGGCCTGGTTCGCGCGTGCCTACGCGCAGTCCCAGGGGGTCGCGACGCGATTCCAGTGGGGGACCCTGTATTTGGACGCGCTGCTGCGGCTCTCGCCCACGGATCGCACCCGCATCCGCCAGACCGGCATCGAGGTCATTGCCGAACTCGACGGCCCGGAGCGGATTCAGGCGCGCACCAGGATGCGCCTGGACAAGCTGGATGACGGGCTGCGCAAATGGAATGCCAAGCACCAATACGATGCGGACATCCAGGCGATGCGCGCCCGTATGAGCAGCGTATGCGGGAAGCTGCCGAGCGGCGATGCCGGCTACGCCAGCTGCCAGAAATTCTTGAGCTGAGGCTGCTTAGCTTATGCGGTTTCGCGAATGACCGCCGCCAGGGTCTCGACGATGCGCGCGATGTGCTTTGGCTCGATGATCAATGGCGGCGACATGGCGATGATGTCGCCCGTCTGCCGCACCATGACGCCCCGCTCGAAGCACTTGAGGAACACTTCGAAGGCGCGAGCGCCGGGCTTGCCTAAGCGCGGCTCGAGTTCCACCGCGCCAATCAATCCGTAGTTGCGCACATCGATGACATGCGGCAGCCCGCGCAACGAGTGCACGGCGCTCTCCCATTCCGGCGCCAGCGTCGCTGCCCGGGTCAACAGCCCTTCCTTGGTGTAGACGTCGAGAGCGGCCAGCGCCGCGGCGCAGGCGACGGGATGCGCGGAGTAGGTGTAGCCGTGAAATAATTCGATCGCATTCTCCGGGCCCTGCATCAGCGCATCGTAGATCTTGCGGTGGGAAAACACCGCGCCCATGGGCACGGCGCCGTTGGTCAGGCCTTTGGCCGTCGTCATGAGGTCCGGCGTGACATCGAAGGCCTGGCTCGCGAACGGCTTGCCGATGCGGCCAAAGCCGGTGATCACCTCGTCGAATATCAGCAGAATCTCATGCTTGTCGCAGATCTCGCGCAGGCGCTTCAGATAGCCGGTGGGCGGCAGTATCACGCCGGCGGACCCGGAGATTGGCTCGACGATGACGGCCGCAATGGTCGAGGCATCGTGCAAGGCGATCAGGCGCTCCAATTCGTTGGCGAGATGCATGCCGAAGCGCGGCAGGCCGCGCGAATAGGCGTTGTGCTCGATGTCCAAGGTATGGGGTAGATGGTCCACGCCCGGCAGCATCGAGGATGCGAAGATCTTGCGGTTATTGACGATGCCTCCGACCGACATGCCGCCGAAGCCGACCCCGTGATAGCCCTTTTCGCGGCCGATGAAGCGCATGCGCTGTCCGGCGCCGCGCGCGCGGTGGTAGGCGATGGCGATCTTCAACGCGGTATCCACCGATTCCGATCCGGAGTTCGTGAAGAAAATACGATCGAGGCCGGGGGGCGCGACCGCCGCCAGCCGATTGGCCAGTTCGAAGGCAATGGGGTGTCCCATCTGAAAGGTGGGCGCGTATTCCATGGTGCCGAGCTGCCGGGTCACCGCCTCGGTAATCTCCCGCCGGCCGTGGCCGGCGTTCACGCACCACAAGCCCGCGACCGCATCCAGCACCTCGGCGCCATCCGCCGTCCAATAGGACATGCCCTCGGCGCGCACCAGCAGCCGGGGATTTGCCTTGAACTGGCGATTCGCCGTGTACGGCATCCAGAAGGCGTCGAGATCGCCTTTCGAGAGGGCGGGGGTGAGCCTGGCGTTCATGGGAAGTCCTTCGGGGGTCAGGCCATCGGGCGGCATCGGGCGGCATCAATGATAAGAAAAATCGACACTAAGCTCAATATTCGTCTATTTTCGCCTTAACTAGCTTAAATCTGTTTAATATAATAGACATCATGAGCTCTGATGTCGGTAGCCACCTGAAGGCCGTGCGCCAGATGTACGGACTGTCGCAACGCGAACTGGCGAAGCGCGCCGGCGTGACCAATGGCCTGATCTCGCTCATCGAGCAGAATCGGGTGAGCCCGTCGGTCAGCTCCCTCAAGAAGGTCCTGGATGGGATTCCCATGGCGCTCGCCGACTTCTTTACCCTGGATCTCGCCGGCAAGCCGCAGGTGTTTTTCCCACGCGAGGAACTGGCGGACATCGGCACCGAGAGCGTGGAGCTGCGGCTCGTCGGCGGCCGATTGGCGAACCGCTCCATGTCCATTCTGCACGAGCGCTATGCGCCCGGCGCGGATACGGGCGAGGAGATGCTGAGCCACGCGGGCGAGGAGGGCGGAGTCATCGTGAAGGGCAAAATCGAGCTCACCATCGGCGGCGAGTCGCGGATCCTCGGTGCGGGGGACGCCTATTACTTCAAGAGCTCGCTGCCGCACCGCTTCCGCAATATCGGGCGGGATGAATGCGAAATCGTCAGCGCCAGCTCGCCGCCCACCTTCTAATACTTCAGGTAGCATTCAGACCATGAGCACTGTCACCGTCGCGGCCACGCAAATGGCCTGCAGCTGGGATCGTGACGCCAACGTGGCGCGCGGCGAGGCATTGATTCGCGAGGCCGCGAACCGCGGCGCGCAGGTCATCCTGTTGCCGGAACTGTTTGAGACGCCGTACTTCTGCAAGGATCACTCCTCGCGCCACCTGGAACTGGCGAATCCCTTGGACGGCCATCCGGCGGTGGAGCATTTTCGCTCCGTGGCGCGCGAGCTCGAGGTGGTGCTGCCGATCAGTGTGTTCGAGCGCGCCAACAATGCCTTCTATAATTCGGTGGTGATCGTCGATGCCGACGGCTCGGTGCTCGGAAGCTATCGCAAATCGCATATTCCCGAGGGACCCGGATATCATGAGAAATTCTACTTCTCGCCCGGCGACACAGGTTTCAAGGTGTTTGCGACCCGCTATGCAAAATTGGGCGTCGCGATATGCTGGGATCAATGGTTCCCAGAGGCGGCGCGCTGCATGGCCCTGATGGGCGCCGAGATTCTGATGTACCCGACGGCAATCGGTTCGGAACCGCAGGATGCGAGCATCGATTCCAGCGGGCATTGGCAGCGCACCATGCAGGGTCATGCCGCAGCGAACCTCATGCCGCTGGTCGCCTCGAACCGGATCGGCACGGAGCAGGGCGAAAAGTACACCATGACCTTCTACGGCTCATCGTTCATCGCTTCTCCGACCGGCGAGAAGCTGGCGGAGGCGGATCGAGTCAGCGAAACCTTTCTCACCGCCGCCTTCGATCTGGAGGCAGTGCGCCGCTATCGGCACTCGTGGGGTGTATTCCGCGATCGGCGGCCCGATCTGTACTACCCCCTATTGTCGCTCGATGGACGCGGCTGAGACGGCGGTTCCGCAAAATCTGGTATTCGTCGATCTGGAGACGACCGGGGGCAATAGTGCCTACGATCGCATCACCGAGGTCGGCTTGGTTCGCGTGCAGAACGGCGAACTGGTCGAAGAGTGGAGTTCGCTGGTCAATCCAGAACGCCCGATTCCGGCGTATATCGAGGCATTCACCGGCATCAGCAATGAGATGGTGGCCGCCGCGCCGCGCTTCGCGGAGATTGCCGCGCTGGTGCGCGACAAGCTGCGCGGCGCCGTGTTTGCGGCGCATAGCGCGCGCTTCGACTACTCCTTCCTGCGCAGCGAGTTCCGCAGGCTCGACATGCCGTTCTGCGCCAAGGTGCTGTGCACCGTCAAGCTGTCGAGGCGGCTGTTTCCAAGCTTCGCGCGCCACAATCTGGACGCAGTGATCGAGCGCCATGGACTTGGCTGCGATGCGCGTCACCGGGCGCTGGGCGATGCGCGCGTACTTCACGAATTTTGGCGCAAGCTGCGCCTCGAGGTCGCGGGCGAGGTGCTTGACGCCACGCTGAAAAGCCTGCTGGAGGGCCCGAAACTGCCCGATCATCTACCCGCCGGCCTGGCCGATGAATTGCCGGAGGGTCCCGGCGTGTATCGGTTCTACGGCGAGGAGCGCGCGCTCTTGTATGTGGGCCGGAGCAATTCGCTGCGCGCGCGCATGCTGGCGCAACTCGCGGGACGCTGGTCGGGCGGCGTGCGCGCCGTCGATTGGCTGCAGACGGCCGGCGAGCTCGGGGCGCGGCTGCGCGAGACTGATTGGATCAGGCGCCAGAGGCCGCTGCACAATCGGCAAGCGCCGGGCAACTCACAACCGTTCACCATGCGCCCGGCAGAGAGCACCGGAGGCATCGAGCTGATTGCCATCGGCGAGCTCTCACCTGCGGAATTGCAGCGCTGCTTCGGCGTGTTTCACTCCGAGAAGGATGCTCGCAAGGCGCTGCTGGATATAGCCCGCGCGCAACACCTGTGCCTCAAGGTGCTGGGCTGCGAGCAGGGCGAAGGCTCGTGCTTTGCGTTGCAGATGGGAAAATGCAAGGGCGCCTGCACCGGCAAGGAGCCGCTCGCGCTGCACGAGTTGCGCGTCAAGCTGGCCTTGTCGTCGCTCAAGCTCAAAAGCTGGCCGTTTCCCGGGCGCATCGCGTTGCGCGAATGCGATGCGTGGCAAGGCGCGGGCGACGCCGCTTCGCTGAGCGCCGATCTGCATGTGCTCGACCATTGGGCTTACCTGGGCACGGCGCGATCCGAGGACGAGTTGAGCGCGTTGGCGGCTCAGGAATCGCACGGCCGCTTCGACCCCGACGTGTATCGGATCCTGGTGCGCCATTTCTCCAAGCATCCCAATCTGGATTGGCGCCCCGTCAGCCCCGTTCCTGTCTGCTCGTGAGCGAGGACGTGCGCTATTGGTTTGCGACGGCGCCGGTAGGCGCGGCCTCGGTGCTGGCCGAGGAGCTCGCCGAATTCGGCGCCGGCAACATCCGCGCGCGCAGCCATGACGTGAAGTTCCAGGGCACGCTCGAAGTCGGCTACCGGGCTTGCTTGTGGTCGCGCACTGCCACGCGCGTGCTGTTAAGCCTGGGGCAAATCGAGGCCGGCAGTTCGCAGAGCCTCTATGAGGCGGTCAAGCGCGTCGACTGGCGCGAGCATTTGGCACCGGGAGCCACACTGGCCTGCGACTGCAGCGGCGGCAATGAGGCAATCCGGCACACGATTTACGGCTCGCAGCTGCTGAAGGACGCGGTCTGCGACTATTTGCGCGATGCCACGGGCGAGCGGCCGAATATCAAACCCGAGCGCCCCGATGTGCTGCTGCACCTGCATGTCGAGGGTCCGACGGCTCTGTTGTCAGTGGATTTTTCCGGCGAAAGCTTGCACCGGCGCGGCTATCGCACCGAGGGCGGCCGCGCGCCGCTCAAGGAAAACGTGGCGGCGGCGGTTTTGCTGCGCGCGGGTTGGCCGCTCATTCGCAGCGCAGGCGGGTTGCTGCTCGACCCGATGTGCGGGTCGGGCACCTTCCTCACCGAAGGCGCCTTGATCGCCGCGGATGCAGCCCCTGCGCTCGAGCGCGAGTATTTTGGATTCTCCGGCTGGCGCGGTCACGATTCAGGATTGTGGGAGCGCTTGTGCGCCGAGGCGCGGGCGCGGCGCGCGGCACGCGCTGCGACGCGCTGCATTTTCGGATCCGATGTCGATGCGGAGGCGGTGCGCATGAGCATCGCCAACGCCGAGCATGCGGGTGTGGCGGACTGGATACACGTGGAAAAACGTGCGCTCAGCGAACTCACCCGGCCGGCAAGCGGCACAGGTCTGATCGTGACCAATCCGCCCTATGGCGAGCGCATCGGTGCGGAGCACGGGCTGCCGGCGGTGTATTCCGAGCTGGGAAAGACGCTGCGCGAGCGCTTCAAGGGCTGGCAGGCCGCGATCCTGACGGGCAATCCGCCGCTGGCCCGCAACCTGGGGATTTACGCCAAGCGCACGCACGCGGTGTTCAACGGCACCATCGAGTGCCGTCTGCTGCGTTTCGACCTGGACGAGGCGAGCGAACAGCGCCCGGCCGAGGAGGTTCGCGCCGATTGGTCCGCGCGTCCCGGAGCACAGATGTTCGCGAACCGGCTGCGCAAGAATCTGCGCCGCTTGGAGCCGTGGGCGGAGCGCGAACACATCGATTGCTTCCGCGCATATGACGCGGATATGCCGGAATACTCCTTTGCCATCGATCTCTATGGTCGTGGCATCCGCCATGCCTATGTGCAGGAATATGCCGCGCCAAAGACCGTGAGTCAGGAGAGCGCCGCCGAGCGCCGCAGGGAGGTGCTGGCGGTGTTGCCCGAGGTGCTGGGCATGCCAATCTCCCAGGTGCACTCGCGCGTGCGCAAACCGCAGAAGGGCGCCGAGCAATACAAGAAACGCGATAGCGCCGCGCAGCGCCATGCCGTGCAAGAAGGCGGCCTGAAGTTCTGGGTCAACTTCCGGGACTACCTGGACACCGGCCTATTCCTCGATCACCGCATTCTTCGGCAGTTGCTGCGCGAATGGGCGAAGGACACCGATTTCCTGAATCTGTTTTGTTATACCGGCAGTGCCACCGTTTACGCGGCCGCCGGCGGCGCGCGCAGCTCGACCAGCGTCGACATGTCCAATACCTATCTGGAGTGGGCCCATGAAAACCTGTTGCTGAACGGCTTTGAGGGTCCGCAGCACGAATTGCATCGCGCCGATTGCCTGCAATGGCTGGAGGAGCAGGCTACCCGCGGCCCGCGCTTCGATTTGATTTTCGTCGATCCGCCGACCTTTTCGAATTCCAAGCGCATGGAAGGCGTGCTCGACGTGCAGCGCGACCACGTGGGGATGATCCGTCGGTCGCTGCAGCTGCTGCGGCCCTCCGGGCGATTGGTGTTCTCGACCAATTACTCGCGCTTCAAGCTGGACACGGCGCTGCTCGGGGATTTGGCCGTGGAGGACATCAGCGCGCGCACCATCCCGAAGGACTTCGAGCGTAACGCGCGCATTCACCGTTGCTTTGTCATCCGCTGCAAAGCACCGTAACACCCGGCACCCTAGGGCATTTGACATATCGTCGATTTCGCTACGCTTCAAGTGTTTAAGATTTTGTAGCTATTGACAGATTTCGGTGCCTGTGAGCTCCAGGGGTCCGAGTGGTGTTTTACTATATTGCTGCACCGCAGCAATGACGCCTAAGTGCTGGAAATGCCTTAATCTTAGGCGATTTTGTCAACCTTCACGGGACGAGGCGGTGCCGGTGTGGTGTAATACGGTCGTATAGAAAGCCTCGGCATCTCGCCGGGCGTTTAATATATTAAACATGTCGCGTTTGCCGCTTATCGGGATCCCAGCCGATCGCCGGCTAGTTGGAAAGCATTACTTCCACATGGTCGGCGAGAAGTACATCGAAGCCGTCGCGGCGGGCGCGGGCGCGATACCGGTGCTCGTCCCCGCCTTGGGGCCGGAGCTCGATTTGTCTTCGTTGCTGAGCGCCTGCGACGGATTGCTGCTCACCGGCAGCGCATCGAATGTCGAACCACACCACTACGGAGGACCGGCCAGTTCGCCGGGGACACTGCATGATCCAAATAGGGATGCTACGACGCTTCCGCTGATTCCGCGGGCGGTCGCCGCCGGGCTGCCGGTGCTGGCGATTTGCCGCGGATTTCAGGAAATGAACGTTGCCTACGGCGGCACGCTGCACCAGCGGCTGCACGAGGTGCCGGGGCACCTCGACCACCGGGACGACGAGTCTTTGCCGCTCGAGGCGCAATACGGGCCGGCCCATGAAGTACTGCTGGAGCCTGGAGGGCTGCTGCGCAAAATCGCCGGGGCGGAGCGCCTGCAAGTGAACTCGCTGCATTGGCAGGGAGTCCGGGAACTGGGTGGGGATTTGCGCGTCGAGGCACGGGCCCCGGACGGGGTGATCGAAGCCTTCCGGGTGGCGGACAGTCCCGGTTTCGCACTCGGGCTGCAGTGGCATCCGGAATGGCAGTTTGCGAAGAATCCATTTTCTCGCGCGTTGTTTGCCGCATTTGGCGCAGCAAGTCGACAACGCGCATCAGCCGCAAGGTGATTTATGGCCAGCACGATTCAGCAATTCTTGAAGGAACACGGTATCTCCGAGGTCGAAGCGATCATTCCGGACATGGCGGGCGTTGCGCGCGGCAAGCTGATGCCGGCGGAGAAATTCGCCGAGGAAGAGGGCATGCGCCTGCCGGAGGCGATCTTTCTGCAGACCGTCACGGGCGATTACCCGGAGGATCAGAGCGCAATGAACCCGTCGGATATCGACATCGTGCTCAAGGCCGATCCGAGCACCGTGCGGGTGGTGCCGTGGGCGGCCGAGCCGACCGCGCAGGTGATTCATGACTGCTTCTACGGCGATGGGCGCCCCGTCACCATGGCGCCGCGCTATGTGCTGCGGCGGGTGCTCGAACTGTACGAGGCGCACGGCTGGGAGCCCGTGGTGGCGCCGGAACTGGAGTTCTTCCTGGTGGAACCGAACATTGATTCCGACTACCCGTTGAAGCCGCCCGTGGGGCGCTCCGGCCGGCCGGAAATCGGCCGTCAGGCCTACAGCATCGCCGCGGTCAACGAGTTCGATCCGCTGTTCGACGACATGTACTCCTTCTGCGAGGCGCAGGACATCGAAATCGACACCCTGATTCACGAA
>Ga0302320_10007412_pt1 | contig 24173 bp, 21 predicted proteins | sample Bog_T0_3_FD_202130 | JGI IMG/M metagenome (GOLD analysis project Ga0302320, IMG submission 202130) | Peat permafrost microbial communities from Stordalen Mire near Abisko, Sweden - Bog_T0_3 | ecosystem: Environmental > Terrestrial > Soil > Wetlands > Peat | place: Sweden: Abisko, Stordalen Mire...
TAAAGGAGGACGATCCGGACAAGCCAGAAGATGAAGCAGCTACAGTCACAAAGAAACGCCTTGGCGAAACACCGCCCCTCTGCAAGCCTGCGCGGAAGCTGCGAAGTCCTCCGCGTGTTTCGCTCGCTCGATGATGAATCGACCTTATTGATTGATCCAGACAACGTGCGACTTCTTCATTTGAGAATGTTGTTTTCTGAGTTCGCGCGCCGTGGTGCCGAGCGGAATCGCCTCCGGCTGCGGAAAATCAGAAGCCGGACGATAGCCCTCGGCCAGGTTGTAACTCGCGGAACTGAGCACGCTCTGCTCCGGAGTCATCGCCGTGTAGTTGGCGTGAGCCGGATGACTCGGCGGTTCAAAAATGATCGGTTGATTATTCAGAACCGCGCCCGAGCCGCCATAATACTGGGCAAAAGCGGCAGTAGACGAAAGCAGGCAAAGGACGAACAGGGTCTTTTTCATCGCAGGGTCTCCCATTGGCGAAAGGAGCGACCCTGTCGGGGTCGGCGGCCAGATGCGCTCCTTTTCTACACCCTTACTAAAGCAACCCTGATACCACGACTCATGCTCGAAAATGGCCGTTTTACGGGCTTTTTCGAGCCGAGACGACAATAGTTTGCACACTTATAGGAAGGGACCGGGAGCCGCCGCCAGAGCGGGTCATTCCGGCCGATCTTCGACCCCGTGTACAATTTCACATGGCGTGGGGATGCTCGACGACGGAGAAACGCACCCGCTTCACAACCCTCCAAGACTATGTTCGGCCCAAAGCATGACTACATGACTAAGAGAATTGGCGGATTCGCGTGGCGCGGGCGGGAGTAGGCGGCTCATTGCGTTCTTTTGGACAAGACGCCTCCGTCTTGAACCAAACCGTGCGCCCCGGGACGTTGAAGCGCACGCTGAAATTTGCCGCGCCATATGTCCGGCTGCTGGCCGTATTTCTTTTGATTGTCATTCTCGACGCCGCAGTCGGGATCGCCAATCCGCTTATCTACCGTTCGCTGATCAACAACGGCATTCTCAAGGGAAATTCTTCGCTGGTCATCCAACTCGCGATTTTGGTGGCCGTGCTGGCCGTGTTCGACGGCGCCTTCGGATTAACACAATCCTATCTCTCCGCAAAAATTGGTGCCCGCATCGTGCTCTCTCTGCGCACCAAACTTTTCGAACACATTCAGCAAATGCCGCTTGCCTTTTTCACTCGCACGCAGACTGGGGCCCTCGTCAGCCGGCTCAACAATGACGTTGGCGGAGCGCAAAGCGCCTTTACCGACATTCTTTCGAACGTCGTAGGCAACGTCATTACCGTGGCGTTGATTCTGGCAGCCATGTTCGTACTCTCGTGGCAAATCACTCTGGCGGCGCTTATCCTGCTGCCGCTCTTTATTTTCCCTGCGCGCTTCTGGGGACGTAAGCTGCAGGCCATCACGCGCGAGAGTTACGACCTCACCGCGGCGATGAATAACCTTATGGTCGAGCGCTTCAATGTAGCAGGCGCGCAGTTGGCAAAACTTTTCGGGCGGCGCGAGGACGAAAGCAAGACCTTCACGGCGAACGCCGCGCGCGTCTCCGACATCGGTGTCAAACGCGCCCTTTACGGACGCATCTTCTTTACCGCCCTCATGCTGATGGCCTATTTCGCGACGGCCCTGGCTTACGGATGGGGCGGACTACTGGCGATACGGCACGTTCTCGATATTGGTACGGTCGTGGCGCTGGTCTCCTATCTTGCGCGGATCTACGCCCCCCTGGTCGGCCTTTCCAATATTCAGGTCAGCGTGATGACAGCCCTGGTTTCATTCGAACGTGTTTTTGAGGTGCTCGATCTCGAGCCCATGATTCGAGAGAAACCGAATGCGGTCGCAATTCCCGATGGCCCTGCAACGATTTCCTTCGATCATGTCTCCTTTCGCTATCCGTCGGCCTCTGAAGTTTCGCTGGCCTCGCTGGAATCGATTGCGATCAAAGATAAGACTTCGGAAAAAACGGTGCTGCACGATATCAGCTTTACGGTTCGCCCCGGCCAACTCGTCGCTCTGGTTGGTCCGTCCGGCGCAGGCAAGACTACAATCACCCAACTTGTTGCAAGGCTTTACGACGTGCAGAGTGGAACCGTCTCCGTCAACGGTGTCGATGTCCGCGACGCGAAACTTGACTCGCTTCATCAGCGTATTGGCATCGTGACGCAGGATGCCCATCTTTTTCACGACACCATTCGCGCCAATCTTCTTTATGCGAAGCCCGATGCTACCGACCTGCAAATCACCGAGGCTTTGCGGGCGGCGCAGATTTATCCCCTCGTCTCTTCTCTGCCTAAGGGGTTAGACACGCTGGTGGGCGAGCGCGGCTATCGCTTCTCGGGAGGTGAAAAGCAGCGCCTCGCAATTGCGCGTCTTCTTCTCAAGGCGCCGAATATTGTCATTCTCGACGAAGCCACCGCGCATCTCGACTCGGAGTCCGAGGCGGCGATTCAACGCGCCCTTGAAATTGCGCTCGCGGGTCGAACCTCGATCGTCATCGCGCATCGCCTTTCGACGATTCTGAAAGCCGATCAGATTCTGGTTGTCCAGGACGGACGCATTGTGCAGAGCGGCACCCATGCCGAATTGCTGGAACGGCAAAGCCTCTACGCCGACCTCTATCAGCGGCAGTTTTCGCAGCCCGATGTTGCGGTCTGAAATCGTTCAAAATCGTACAAGGGTGCTACGCTCGCGAGAGTCTTTTGCTCACGCAATTTACCCCAACCTACGTCCTGTTGAACATCCCCTTTCGTAACCCTCTGTTCATTACCGGTGAATGCGTCTGCATTTACAATAGAAGAGGGTCGAATCATTGGGGAGTTCGCCGTGGACAGCATAACTAGAAACAGAGAAAGACAGAAGCTGATGTTGGAAATGTTGGAACGAAAAGTACGTATGCGCGCTCGTCAGATTTACGAGCAACGCGGTAAGACCGGGGGGCAGGAATTGGAAGACTGGGTGAAAGCCGAGTCAGAAGTGTTGCAATCTCCGATTCTCAAGCCGCTCTGGAATAAGCGCCACGATCGCGAACTGGTGGAAGTATAAGGCTGCTCCCGCAGCCGTCACCTTCCGCATCGCAAATTCGGAATCTAAGTCCTTATTCAACCTCAACTCTAGAGCTGTAGCGCTTAATTTGTGGCCTCGCCACAAAAGCTGACCCTCAGCCACGCCTGACTGCGTTCTCCCGCGCGCCTCTTGGTTTTGCCAATCGAATCTGATAGCTTTCAGCCTCAGCAAGTGGCCAATTATTTTCGCCGAATTCTTTCCGGAGGTTGCGCGTGGTTTCCAGAACATTGTGGTTTACCTTTTTCATCTTGTCGATATTTGCCGGATCGATCGCCGCGCAACAGCCGTCTCCAGACGACCTAGCGTCGCGCAAACTCGCGCTTGATATTTTTAAACAGCTGATCGAAATCAACACGACCGATTCTGTCGGCAGTGTCACTGCGGCCGCCGAGGCCTTGGCGCAGCGCTTCCGCGATGCCGGATTTCCCGACACTGATATTCATCTCCTCGGTCCCAATGACCGCAAGAAAAACATCGTCGTGCGCCTGCACGGTTCAGGCCAGCACAAGCCCGTACTGTTGATCGGCCACCTCGACGTGGTTGAAGCGCGCCGTGAAGATTGGACGACCGATCCTTTTCAGTTCATCGAAAAAGACGGTTACTACTACGGCCGCGGCACCAGCGACATGAAAGAGGGCGATGCCATCATGTCGGCCACTCTGATCCGCATGAAGAAAGAAGGATTCGTTCCCGACCGCGACATCATTCTCGCCATGACCGCCGATGAAGAAGGTGGGACCTCGAATGGCGTGGACTGGCTGCTCAAGAATCATCGCGACCTGATTGAAGCCGAGTTTGTGCTTAACTCCGACGGCGGCGGAGTGCTCGCCGATCACGGCAAGCCGGTCATGATGGAAGTGAACGCCACCGAAAAACTTTACGGCGATTTTGTGCTCACCGCGACCAATCCCGGCGGACACAGCTCTCTACCGCGGCCCGAAAATGCCATCTATGAACTCGCGAATGCGCTCACTAAAATCGAGCACTACCAGTTCCCTTTCGAACTCAATAACATCACGCGCGCCTATTACGAAGAGCAGGTCAAACTGGCGAAACCCGAGCGCGCCGCTGATCTGAAAGCGATGCTGAAGACTCCTCCCGACACGGCCGCCATCGCGCGGCTATCGCAAGATCCCATGGACAACTCGATCATGCACACGACCTGCGTAGCCACGCGTCTTAGCGGAGGCCATGCCAACAACGCCCTGCCGCAAATGGCGCAGGCGAACGTGAACTGCCGCATCGAGCCCGGACATTCGCTCGAGGAGATCCGCCTGACCCTCGAAAAAATCGTCGCCGATCCCAAAATAAAGGTGCAATTCCGTGAAAATAATAACCAGCTTCTCGACCACGGCTCCGACCGTCACAGTTATGTGCCGCCCGCTCCGCGCAAAGATGTCTTCGATCCGCTGCAAAAAGTCGTGGCGAAAATGTGGCCGGGAATTCCCGTCATTCCCAGCATGAGCACCGGCGCGTCCGATGGCGTCTACACGAACGGCGCCGGCATGCCTACCTATTGCGTCTCCGGAGAACAATACGACCGCGACGATATTCGTGCCCACGGAAAAGACGAGCGCATCGGAGTCCAGTCGTTTGCGCGCGGCGTTGATTTCTACTACGCGTTCCTGAAGGGCGTGACCGCGGAATAAGACTCCTTCGCTTCTCGAAGATGTTTGTCCTGGATTCACAGGATGCCGAGCGCCGCCATCACGTTCACCCCGTTTGTGCGGGTCAGAACACCGGGCCGCACTCGGTAATCGAATCGCATCTCGCCATCCTCATAGTGCTCTTCAAAGTGAACGTTAATCGCCCGACCCCCGAAGACACTTACTATTTCCGTTAAAGCGAGATCGTGCGTCGTAACCAGTCCCACCGCGCCGCTTTTTGCCAGTTGGTCGATCACCGCCTTCGTACCCCACAAGCGATCGTTTGAATTCGTTCCCCCCAATACTTCGTCGAGCAAAAAAAGGACACGATTCTCGTGCGCCAAATCCAAAATCCATTTCAGACGTTCTGCTTCAGCTCGAAACCGCGATTTCCCATGGCGAAGTGAATCGTGGATATCGATCGAGCATCCGACCTGCAGTTGCGAAATTTCCATCCGCGTTGCGCGCACCGGTCCACCGGCAAGCGCCAAAACGGTGTTCAACCCAACCGAGCGCAGTAAAGTACTCTTGCCCGACATGTTGGAACCGCTAACCATCAGAAGTTGCGTTCCTTGCGCACCGAGCGCGATGTCGCAGCGGACGCAAGTTTCACGTTCAAGTAAAGGATGACCCAATCCTTCCGCCCGGAACCGCGCCGACGGCTCGCGGTTCAGAATCGGAAAACTGTTCTCTGGATTTTCGTAGCTGTACTGCGACAAGCAAAGCAGAGATTCAAACTGACCGAGTGCATCGAGCCATCGCACCAGCGCCAGCCGGTTCTGCTGTCGCCAGCGGTCGATGAAAATTGCCAAATTCGTGCCCCACAGAATCAACGAAGCAGGCGCCGCGAAGTACTCAAATTGTCGGAGCTCCAGAAGCCAGACCAGAATCCGTAGTCGACGAATCCGTTCCAATGGACGCTCCCCCGAAACCTTGAGTTGCGACTGAAGCGATTTGAGCAGCGGATCCTGAAAACGCGCGTCCCCCATTCTCGCCAGTAAGGGAGCAAGTTTGCTAAGTTCGAAGGAAGGCGCGACCAGGTTGGAGGCCGCTCTTCTTATCTTTTTCAGGAAAAAAGTCGATAGTACCGCTTCGAGTCCCACCGGAACACCGATGGCCAACCCCCAGTAATGACCAAGAAGTCCATTCCACGCAATGAACGACAAGACGACTACTAACGCTGGCAGCACAATCGCCAAGCTTCGCGCATAGCCGGGAAATTCGTCTTCCGAGGCACTCGCCCAATCCCGTAACGCGGACGCAGGTTGATCGAGCGTACTGCCTTCTGCCGATGCCCAGTCTTCTCGAAAATCAAGTTTGTTTCGAAGTTCGGCAACCGCCGCCTGTCGCTCCGTGGCCACGGAGCAAGGCGCGGGTTCCAGTAGCCAGCTCGCGAGCGTACCTCGCCCCACTCCGGTCCGAGCCGTGCAGAGCAGCTCGAACAGCGATCCTGCGCCAAACAAATCCAGATCAGAGGCGTAGGCGTGAACTTCGGGCCGAAACTCCTCACCCCCCACGCCTCGCCCTTGCCACTCCTCAGCAAGCCTCCCCAATCCGCTCTCGTAGAAGCGAACCATTCGCCTTACACGAGCGTGCATTCGCGCGTTCTTTGCCAGCGACTGGGCCGACGACAAAGTTATCGCTAAGGGCAACAGCAGCCAGATTTTCGACAAAGCTGTCGGTGAGTGCGCAGCGTAGAGGATCCCCACGCCCGATAGAGCGGCAATAACAATGTAGGTCCAGAGAGCACGGTGCAGATTTTCAATTCTCGTCAGCTGTTGTTGTCGTTCGCTCAAACGGCGCGTGTATTCACTTCGCGGCGTTTCACACGCAAGGTCACTACCTTGATCACAGCCTGCGATTTCAGGGACACTCATGGATTCATCTCCTCATTTTCGGGCAGAGGGATCCCGATTCGTTGCCTCGGGACGATCGAAGGCATGCCACGCGAAACCCCAGACTGCGGCACGCCAGCACTTCATTCAGTTAATTCGGCTCAAGGGTGAACTAACGGCAACGGCTAGGCGGGGGACGCTGGAACAGAAGAGAGAAACTTGGTTCGTTCACAACAGCAAGTGTGGTTTCGGATCGCTCGATCCATCGCCGATCGCTGCGGAACGGGAAGAGCCCCTTGGGCAACGCAGTCAGGCAGGCAATTACCAGGCTGCCGAGATTCGACGAATGGACCGCTACGAAACTCAGCAAACATGCGAAGACTAAAGCAATCGCTAACTTAACGACGCCGCCAGCAAGCAGGGGGCGGGGATCGACCAGACAAAACGTGACCAGGCAGTAAGCTGCGTTCACCAGCCAGTCGGTATACCGATATCTGCCCATGGTTCGCTTCCGTTGTTGAGTATAGCGTGCTTCCTCCGGCTTAGACATTGGCGCGGATTCCAGCATGCTCCCCGGCAGTTATTGACATTCGCCATGCATTCGCCTATGCTCCGGGCATGGCGATCACCCGGCGTCAACATGAGCTGTATGACTTTCTATCGCGCTTCGTGGCGGAGAAGGGCTACTCCCCTTCGTTTGAAGAGATTAAAGAAGGCATGGGGCTGAGTTCCTTGGCCACGGTCCACAAGCATGTCACCAACCTCGAGAAAAAAGGGCTTCTCACCCGCGACTACAACCGCAGTCGCTCGATTGACTTGATCCCCCCCAAGGGGAAACTGAAGCAATCGATGTCCGTGAACACGGCGATGGTATTGCCGCTGCTGGGGAGGATCGCGGCAGGGCGTCCCATCGAGGCGGTGCAGAACAACGAGACCATTTCTCTCGCTGATTTTGTGCGCTCCAAGGAAGTTTTCGTGCTGGAAGTGCGCGGCGAATCCATGCAGGACGAGGCCATCCTCGACGGCGACTATGTGCTCGTCGAGAAGACAAAAACGGCGCACAACGGGGACATTGTCGTAGCCCTGATTGAGTCGACAGATGCCACGCTGAAGCGCTTCTTTCGCGAGGGAGATAACATCCGGCTGCAGCCTTCAAATGCCGCCATGAAACCGATTATCGTGCCCGCGGCCTCGGTTGAGATTCAAGGACGCGTTATCGGAGTGCTGCGGAAATACTGAAAACCAGCTGTCGGCTCCCAGCCATTAGCTTTCACTAAAGGCAAAAGCTCACTGGATTCGGCTTGGCACCAAACGGCCCGGACAGTTCGTCCGGGCCCCGGCGATTCCAAAACTGCAATCCGAAAACTGATGGCTGAAAGCCGACAGCTAAGCCCTTACACCAGGTGCTTGTCGAGCGCTTTCTGAATGTCGTCTTTCGAGCGATATCCTACCAGTTGTTCCACCACCTGGCCGCCTTTGAAGACGAGCAGCGTAGGAATGCCAGTCACCTTGTAGCGCATGGGCGTAGCGCCGTTGCGGTCGACGTCCATTTTGCCGACCTTGACTTTACCTTGATACTCGCCGGCCAGCTCCTCTACGATGGGAGCGATCGCGCGGCAAGGACCACACCACGCAGCCCAGAAATCGACCAGTACGGGCGTTTCGGACTTCAATACATCAGAATCAAAATTGGCGTCGGTAACCTCGACGATGCCGTTGCTTGCCATTCATCCTCCAGAGATGCAGTTCCCCGGGCGACCTCGTGGTCGTCTTCGGGGCGGGACTACTATCGTAGCACTGTACATTGGATGCTACGCAAGCGCGAAGGTCGCACGGCCCTCCGGCAGCCGGACAAACCCCGGATTGCACCGTAAAATTACGCTTTTAGGCATGGTCTGCCAAGTATGCTTTGCGCGAATATGCTTTGCACCTTTATGGATGATTGCACCATGAACGCTCGCACAAGGAATGTCCTCCCGTAGATGACGAACGATCTCGACAATCTACGCGTCGTCCTCGTGGCGACGCGGAACCCCCTCAACATCGGCGCCGTCGCCCGCGCCATGAGCAACTTCGGCGCGCTGCGGCTGCGGGTGGTCAATCCCTACGAAAAGGCGTTCCGCGAGGCGCGGTCCGCGGTCGGGGCCTCCGAATTGCTGGCTAAGGCAGAAGTCTACGACGAAGTGGGCGAGGCTGTTGCCGACTGCAAACTCGTGGTAGGCACGACCGCAGTCGGAGCACGCGATATGCAGCACCGTTTGTATAAATTGAAAGACGGCGCACTCTCCATCAAACGACAGTTGCAGACCGCGCCCGTCGCGCTGTTATTCGGTTCCGAACGCTATGGACTATCCAACCAGGAGTTGAGCCACTGCCATTGGGTGATGCGGATTCCGACACGCGAAGAGCACGGATCGATGAACCTGGGGCAAGCCGCCGCCGTCTGCCTCTACGAACTTGTGCGCGGACGGAAGACAGCCGTACCAAACAACGTATCTAGCAAGTCTGCCAAAAAAGAGCGCGTCTCCGCCAACTCGGGAGAGATTGAACGCCTGACCCAGGTATTGCTGCAGGTCCTGCAAGACAGCGGATACATCAAGCCCAGAGCCGTCGCTCCCGACGAAAAATTGCGGCGACTGATCCGCCGTCTGCATTTGAATCCCAACGACGCCGACGTTTTGCTTGGGATGATGCGTCAGGTGGCATGGAAGCTCGGCGTCAATGAGGGTGGCAGCAAGAAAGATTAATACCAAGCAACACTAAAACGACCAGGAGTAACAAGAAATGCCACAGCCTGAACAAACCCTAAGTGTTGTGTGTCTCGCAGCTCTCTTTTCGTCGGCCCTCTAAAGTTACTTCCGCACCTTCCTAAATCCTCCACATTGCACAAAACTCAGCTAACGCTTGTCGACCGGGCGAGTCGAAGTAAATAGACGGGACGCACCCGCATTGCAAGATTTTCTGCTCTTCGCGTTCCCTTCTAGGACGACTTCGAGGTGCCAAATGCGCATGCTGATGGATACCTTCGCGCAGACTCTCAGAACCTTATGGGCACATAAGCTGCGGTCGTTCCTGACCATGTTCGGCATCGCCTGGGGTGTCGGTTCGCTCCTGCTGCTCGCCGGAGTTGGCGAAGGCTTTCGCAATGGCAATCGCAAACAACTGGAAACCTTCGGTAAGAACATTATCTTCTTCTTTGGCGGACGCGCTCCGGCCGTAGAAGGCAGTTTCAATTCGATGAAGTGGTTCAACCTCACTTATGACGATTACGTCGCAATCAAGAATGAATCGAAACTGGCCATCAATATTTCTCCGCTGATCGCGCGCGACGATATACGCGCCGTCAGCGATTACACCAGCACCAACGGACAAGTCTCAGGCGTGCCGCCCATCTACAGCCAGGTCCGCACGATTCCTATGTCGGTGGGGCGCTGGATCAACGACGACGACAACGAGCAGCGCCGCCGCGTCTGCATCCTGGGACGCGAGATGACGCGCAACATGTTCCCCGGACGTCCCGCGGTCGGCAACACGATTTTGCTCAATGGCGTGCGTTTTCAGGTGATCGGCGTGCTCTCGATGATTGGCCACGAAGAGCAAAATGCCACCAACATCCGAATTTTTGTCCCGTTCAACACCATGCGTGAATTGTTTCCGCTGACCGGCGATAACTCGAAAGAAGGCAACGCGATTTCTTTCATTAACTATCAGCCTCGCAGCTTCGACGAAAACGAAGACGCGAAAGACGAACTGCACCGCATTGTGGCGCGTAATCATGGCGGATTCGATCCCAAGGGCGCCGACGTTTGGGAAGAGTGGGACACCATCAAGAACCAGAAAACGATGGGCAAGATTTTTACCGCCATGGATTGGTTTCTTGGCGGAGTCGGCCTCGTCACCCTCGCACTCGGCGCCATCGGCATCGTGAACATCATGCTGGTCGCCGTCACCGAACGCACCCGCGAAATTGGGTTGCGCAAAGCGCTGGGCGCGACCAATCGCAGCATTCTGTTTCAGTTCTTTCTTGAGGGAGCATTTCTGACCCTGTTATCGGGCGCACTCGGCGTCGGCGGGGCGATGCTTGTCATCCAGTTGCTCTCGGGAGTGCAACTTCCGCAAGGCTTCGATACTCCGCGAATTGTGCCCGTATCGGCAATCGGCGCGGTCCTGTCTTTGGCGATCGCAGGAATTACAGCCGGCCTGTATCCCGCCCGCAAAGCGGCCATGCTCGAACCAGTCGAAGCTCTGCGGCAAGAGTGAGAACAATTGATCAGAGGTAATCGCCAATAGGGAATAGGGAATTAAACATCCCAGCTAGTGCTGGTTTTACATTCACAACTACAAATCACAAATTACAAATCCGATGACCAACGACCTGATCAAAGAAGCCTACGGAGCGATGCAGCATAATCGCCGCCGCACCACCCTCACTATGTTAGGTATGGCCTGGGGCATCGCAACAGTTGTCATTCTGCTGGCCTTCGGCTCGGGATTCGAACGCGCGATCACTCTGATTTTCAGCTCCTGGGGAACCGATGTAATCGGAGCCTTTCCCGGGCGTACCTCACTCCAGGCTGGCGGCGCAAAAGCAGGAGCCGAGGTGCGGCTGAAATTGGCCGACGTGGATTACATTCGCAACGAAGTGCCGATGGTCAAAGGGGTCACTCCCATCTTCGACAAGCAGAATGTCACCATTCAGCATGACACCCGCACGTTTACAAATCTTTTTCTGACCGGTGTCTACCCCGTCTACCAGCGCATTCGCGGCTTTGATGTCGCCTCCGGCCGCGGCCTCAGCGATCAGGATCTCCTCGAACACGGTCGCGTCGCTGTGATCGGCGACGAAGCGAAACGAAGGTTATTTTCCGGCGAACAGGCACTCGGACAAAGCATCCGCATCAACGGCGTCAGCTTTCAGGTGATCGGCGTCTACCAGCACAAGGTGCAGGGCGGCGACAACAACGACAACACGCTGATCGCGATCCCCTTCAGCGCCATGGGCGACTTATACGACACGCGGTACATCACCGGCATCTTCATGGATTACGAGGGACAGGACCACCAGCAGCTCTCGCGAGTCGTGCGCAGTGTTTTAGCGGGACACCACAACTTCCGTCCCGATGACAAGCGGGCCGTGTTCATCGCCGATTTCAAACAAGACTTCGACGAGTTCGCGGTGGTGACTACGGCGCTCAAGATTTTGCTGGCCTTTATCGGCGCGCTTACGCTCGGAATTGGCGGTATCGGCTTGATGAATATCATGCTCGTTTCCGTCCAGCAGCGCACGCGTGAGATTGGCGTGGAAAAGGCGCTGGGCGCGCAGAAAAGCCACATCCTTTTTCAATTTCTCGCGGAAGCTCTCGCCATCACCTTCGCCGGAGGAGTCGCTGGCATCGGAATCGCTTACCTGATTTCATGGGTCGTGGGCGCGCTGCCTTTGATGAGCGCTTTCGGAGATAACCTGCAGGCGGGAGATATCCATCTGCAAATCAATCCCGGCAGCCTCCTCGTAGCAACCGGAATTCTGGCATTAGTCGGAGTGTTAAGTGGAATGGTCCCAGCCATTCGCGCCGCGAGGCTCGACCCCATCGAGAGCTTGCGCTACGAATAGGATTGGCGGCCGCGTTGCATCGAATCGACGATCACTTTGCCGATGACTCCGAGTGTCATCAAGGTAATCACACCCAGGGATATGGCGCAATAAACGCACCAGACGCCAAGCACGAGCGCTTCTATATCCGCGAGATGGATCGCGAAAACCAAGGCGACCGTCACAAACGGCAGCATCCACGGATAGGCTTTACCGGCAGCCAGCAGGCCCAGCAGTACATATCCGGCGATCCCAATCACGGCCACGGGAACTCCGTGGAACAAAGCGTATGGACTGTGATTCACGATGCCACAATCCCATTTCTCGTTGATGCTGCAAGGTGAAGCATCGGTCCGATAATGTTCGCGCAACGCGAGCGAAGAAGCGGCAATTCCAGCCACGGCGAGGATAATCAACACCCATCTCATGCAGGACTCCCAGTTTTATAACGATCTGTTCCTGAAAGAGATATTATCCACGATTTGTCGATTCGATTTTGCTTCGGAGCAGAAACCGTCTCCCCTGACCCGGCAAACTAGTCGTGATAACGCTGTTCTCCCGCCGGAATCGGAACGCTCAGGCGATTTTGCGGTGGCGGCAACGGACAGGTCGCATAGGCTGTAAACGCGCACGGCGGATTCACCAGTTTATTGAAGTCAAGCCAGACCTCGCCCGGCTGATCCACTCCATGATCGGGCAGTTCCGTATAGAGAAAACGCCCCGCCCCGTAGGTCTTCGTCTTGCTGGTCGCGTCGCGCATTATAAAAAAGAGGTCCTTGGATTTCGGGTCTTCGAGCACCGGGTCGAGCCGCACGACTTGTCCATCCAAACTAAATTCGACGGCCCCCGGCGCGGACATGTGAGTCGTCGTGCCCAGAACGGTCGGAATGTCCAGCACCTTGGGGGGATTGTAGGGAATCCACTTTGCATGAATACGGTAGGCGGCGTCAGGGGCATACCAGCGCAGTCCGTGAAAGCCGGTGCGGGTCGGCGCATCCAGGTCTTTCACGCGCAATCCAAATTGCTCGTCGCGATGAATCACTATCACCGTCAACGTTCTGAGTGTAAGCTTCGAGGGCTTCTCGGCATCGTCAGCGAGCAATATCTGCTCTTTCGCCGCTTGACCATCGACCAAAAGATCTTTGGGAAATCCTCCCGCGGGAGGCAGTAAACGAATCTCACCTTTCTCGAGCCGCACGACCGCGATGTGCGCTGGAGCTTTCGCCCCGATCTGTATGCGGCTGTCTTCCGAAGTGCCGAAGGTATTGTCCCCCTCTTTTAGCCAGCCCAGAGCGATCAAAGACAGCCAGCCTTCCGGGGCCTGCAGGTTCGTCGCCCGTTGCGCCCGCCAACTGAGCAGATCACGTTGCCATGCGCCGTCATCGCTGGAAGTCTTGGCTTCCGAACCCAATGCAATTGTCGCAGTCAAGATCGCCAGCACCAAAGTCGCCAGCGTTACGCTCGATAACTTTTTTCCCATAAGCAAAGCTCCGTTTCAAAATCGACGACCCATACAACCTGGCAAGTATTCTAATGCAAATGTCTACTCAGGTGATCGACATTAAAGCGGAAGGCTCGTCTGGCAGCCGAGAAGACGGTTTGCTTTCACAAAAGAGACTTGAGACGCAAGCGCTAGTTGGCAACGCCCGCGAGCGGTTGGACCGTAAGTTCAAGGCGAATTTTACTTCCTGGCTGAACTTGCACTCTCACACCGCCGCCGAGGTAAGGCCTAAGCGCAGCCGGATTCGCCCACTCCAAGTCCCATCCCTCGGCAATTGCAAAGGCGGTATAGTCTCCGGGTAGTATCCGTAGAAAAGTAAAACTTCCGTCGCTATCGCTCTGGTCGAAGCGGAAGCGGTCCAGATTGTGCGCGGGATCGTTCGGCACTAGAAAGACAGCAGTTTGGCTGACCGGCCTGCCGCTGCGTAGGGCGAAACCATCAACCGTACCGGCATACTTGGTCATGAATATGGACAATCGAACGGGTGCTCCGGATTGGATCTCGATCTGTTTTCCGACGACCCTCGCGCCACTTGCTGAAATCTCTTTGACCCAATAATCGTCTTCCGGACTCATTGCCAAAACAAGATAAACACCCGGTCGCACGCCTCCATCGATTTCGAAGCCCTTAGGGGTTTTCCTAGCAACAAATGCTTCGCCAGAGGGCAGGCTCAGAAGCTGAATATCGCAGCGCTGGCATGACACTTCGGTCCCATCGAGTAACACGTTGCCCGTAACAGTGCTGACGGATTTGGTGCTTTCGCCGGGAACAACCTCCGCATCGGCAACCAAGTCGATCATTTGCTGTTGTGGCAGGCCGTCCGCTCTTTGCGATGGAAGTTCCAATAGATAGCGTCCTGGTGCCAAGCTGCCCAGTTCTGCACTGTCCTGATCGAAGTTCTGGGAGGCAACTTGGCGCGAATAGGAGAATATCCGCTCGCGCAGCACAAGGGGGCTCGCCGCGTTTGTGAAAGCGGGTTCGCCTCGGATCTTCAGACGTACGGCAGGCACCGCGACAAGATGTACATCCGCCGTCGCCCGGTCTGCGGGCTTCAGAACAATTGGCGTTGCTAGTTCCGGTTCTGTGGCGTTCACGTAGTACCGTGTCTGAAAGGCTACATCCAACTCGGAATGCATAGGCCCCCCACGCGAGGTGACGGAATCTTTAGGCTGAGCGGGCCCTTCTATTTCGGGTTCTCTCTCAGGTACGAGCGATGCACTGTCTTCTCCATCTTCGGAATCGTCTCGCGCGTACCACGGATGGGCAGATACTGCCAGATAGTACTTGCCTTCCGTTAGGTGACTGAACTGGAACTGGCCTGCATCATCGGTTTTTTGTTTTGACCTGAGCCTAACGATCTGTGCCAAGTCGGGCAAACTCTTGAAGAGCAAGACCTCGGCCAAACTGACTGGGTCTCCAACCTCATCCGTCACCGTGCCCGAGATCGATGCGTCGCGCTTCAACCCGAAAATCAAATTGTCCGATTCGAACCCAGGTCCAGTGACAATAGCGGTAGCAAGCCCACGGTGTTGCTGGTATGCCTGTGCCAGGTAGCCGTGCCCGCGAGCGGAGAGCGAGTACTTGGCTGGAGCCAAGTCGCTAAATCCAAATCGGCCATCTGACCCGGTGACCACAGATTGCAGCGCGTGGTCCGCCCTGTTCACACTGATCGAAACCTCAATGTCAGGAAGGACCTCGCCACGAACGGCATCTACCACCGTCCCGGAAATTCGAAACTTCATCGGGGCCTGCGGAGGCGGTAGCTGAGCAGCTGCCGCAGCCACCGTGAGCACCGTTGTCAGAATCCTTCTGCGGAACATAAGACTTATTTGTCAAACAGAACCAGTTGCGGGCTTGCTGTTACCACCTGCCTCTCGGCCACACTGACGAGCGCGCCGCGCGACAGATAGCTGCTCAGCACATCCATATTCCTGAACTCCAGACCTTCGACGCGATCGAAGGCAAGCAGAATAAAACTTCCGGGACGCACTTGTTCGAATTTGAATTGGCCTGTCGCCTCTGTGACCACGGTTCGGATTTCCTCGGAGGATCCGGATTCGGGCACCAACAGTACGGTAGCCGAGCTGTCATGCTCAGGCAACTGGACGCTTCCGGCGACCTGACCGCCATCATCGCTCACTACAATATCGATGGGCGCAACATGCCCATCCTCCGGAACCAGCAAGTCGTCATGTAGGAGGTCCGTCGAACCAGAGGTGGCCGATTTTACATAGGCACCGTACGAGCTGATTTCAACGGAATAACTCCCCGGCTCCGCGCCAGCAACTTCCATGGAGGTCTGATCACCATTTGCAATTTGTCGGGCTACGAACTGGAGCGGATTGAGAGAAGGTGTTCCCCCTGTCAGGTTGACTGCCGCGCTCAACCGATTTGACTTTTGATTGTGGTTGACGTCAGTCTCGTTGCGCACTTTCACCGCAATGGGCGGTCGGCGCCCCAACACAACGCGAATCCCGACCATGTTCGACGTGATTGTTAGAGGCACTGTCGCTTGCCATACCTGCCCCTCCACCTCAGCCGAAGCCCGCAGAGTATATCTACCCTCGGTAACATAGGCGGAGAAGTCGTGCCGTTCCGGGTGGAGCTGCACCAGCGGCAAAGCTTCTCCCGAACTATTGCTCAAATCGACCTTTGTGTCGATGGTCTCCTGAAGGCCAGCAACTTCTCCTGAGACTTCGAAAAGCGGCTCCTGACTCAAGGAAAAGTCAGCCTGCACCTGCTGTCCTGGCGCCACAGTGATCACACTGGCAGCCGCGAGCCCCCGTGCATTGGGATAAAACACGGATGGATATCCAAGGTGTTTTGCTCGGGGCGGGCGGGGTCGCCATCGCTCCGGACCAGCGGAAATGACGACCGACTCTGCAGGCATCCCAAAGACTCGGAAATGGCCGTCTTCGCCCGAACTCATGGAAGGCACCTTCTGCCATTGCACTTTGCCGTCGACAATGTTTCGGTAGTACACACGGACAGGAAAACTTTCTATCGGTGTTCCTTGGATGTCGCGAACATATCCGGCTAGCTCGCCCTGTGGCACAAGCTTCAAAACAACGCCTTCGACATCGGCTATGACTTGTACGCTCACCGAACGTCTTATTTCTGTTCCCACCTCGGAAGGTTGCAGAAAGCCGGGTCTTTCCGCTTCGAGTTGTGCCAACCCTTCCGGAACTCCTTCAAATCGGAACATACCGCTGGCGTCCGTCAGCGCGTGACGAACAGTTTGGGCATCTAGTTCGACCAAAGCACGCGCGATCGGCATCCCAGTTACGGAATTGGTGACGGTACCGCTGACCACGTGCACACCAGCCCTCGGTGCCCGATTCTGAACTTGTTCGGTCTGGGCAAGCGCTAAGGGGGCAGCAATCCCACAAACTAGTAGCGTCAATCGAATCGCGGCCTGAACTAAGGACGAAAACACGGCCAATTGACATCGATCCATAGCTTTACCCAAGACTGATGATTGTTTAGTGTAACGGGATGTTAGGCCACCTGAGGACTACTGGAACTACGCTACTCGCACCCGAAGACTTCACTGGCGAATTCTCTTATCCAACGCGCATTCCGGTTGTCGTAGACCTCGTATCTGTAGTTCTCGGATTAACAACAGCGACATGGTTCGAATCGCGAAGCTCTTCACAGCCAATAGACTACTCTGACGCACTCGGGCTTTCCACCTACAATCCTGCAGTGCAGCGGAAAGTCATACGGTTTACCTGTTGCCGATTTTCCAACAAAGAATTGGGGCGGCAAGGGGGGGTCGACAATTTTTCCCGAAGTGTACTACCCCGGCCTTTCGTTGACTTGCCGGTTTCGTCCACGTAAGATTCGCCACAAATGATTGGGCAAACCATCTCCCACTACCGGATTCTCCAGAAGCTCGGAAGTGGCGGAATGGGTGTAGGGCCGCTGCTACCGTGTCAGGCGACCCGAGTGATATCACCGGCATTTCCTCCACTCCAATCGCCAAAGTTCTGGCAAGGCAACTCAACATAAAGGTGACTGCGTACATGGTAGGCACCTATTTCAGTCTGAACAGCGCCGCCAATGCCACTAGCAATAACTGGACGGGAGAACCAAACCCCCTTCCGACGAGCCTTCCTATGTACTTGATCCCGGAAGGACCGCATGGAAACAAAAAGCTACCGACGGCATTCTGTGCTGTTGGGAGCTGTCCGAACTGAACGCGCACGAGTGATCTTATTTGGATGCTCTGCACGGGAGACGAAAAATGAAACGGGTCGCATCGGTCGGAATCACCTTGATGCTGTTTGTTGTTGCGCTGTCCGCTCAAGACACCGCATCAATTGCAGAAGCAGGAAACGAACCCATCAAAGGAAAGTCACGCACAGAAGTTGTCGACGAATTATGGCGCATGGCCACTCGGGGTGAACTCCTGACGCCTGAGGGCTGGCATCAGGCCTGCGGATTCTTCACAAATCCGACTCCGTTTTCGGGGAACAAGGTAATCCTTGTCATGTCAAACGATTGGGGCCCATCTTATGGAGATAGATCAAAAAGCGACAGTACCGACGTGGAACTCGGATACTTTGATATGGGGAAAATCGATGCTGAGCTACGATACACGCCTCCGCCGAAAACGGAGTTCGTTAAAACGGGGTTTCTGTACCACCTGGCTGCTGTCCCTGCATACTCGATGATGTATGGCCCCGATGGGAAAACGTTGGTTGAGAAAAAGCCTGTAGGGTATCGCTTCTGGCAAATTCAAGGCTCACCAGGCCTCCCGTGGACAACCGTGAATACGGCGATTCGATACGTGCTGGAAATGCGCGGGAAAACTACTGACCCGACAATCAAGAAGAACGCAGATGAAACCTTGGCCAAGCTCTTGCGTCTTCACTAGATACGCAGTCGGTGGTGCAAGCTCTAACCGCGGATGGCCGACAACTGTGGCAGACCACATCGCCAACGCTCAACAAGAACAGCGTCCCGGATGGTGCCGGCGGATTGATCGTTGCGCAATACGACACCTGCACTCCGGGACAGACCATGCCCTTGACCGTAGTCGATTTGGACCCCGTGTACGGCCAACCGATGTGGTCATTGCAGGCGGCAGGTATTCAGCAGGGCAATTCGATCCTCTACTGTTACGGGGGCGGCGACGCGCCGCAGATCGCCGTTCGCGGAGACGGGGCCGTGGTTGTTTCCGAACCGACAAACAACGGATTCCCGCCGCTATCCGTGATGAATATTCCGCCGAACGGAGCCGGAGTATCCTATCCGATCCCCACTTCGACCAATACGATGAACGGAAAAGCGATCGACGTGCAGTGCTGCATGGGGCCGCCCATGGTGAATGTGGACGGAACGATATACGTAGAATATGAGGTGCGCAACACGGTAAACAACGTCATCACCTCGGATACCCTTTACCTGCAGCAGATCAATGTGGACAATTCCTGGCCCAGTAAGGTGCTGAGCTCGACCACGCAGAACCAAGCCTTGCTTCCTGGGTCCATCATCCCCCATGGCCAAGGAGGAGTTTTGGCGACTTGGACGATCTCTCCGTGTTGCCCGCCCAATCCGCCGGCGATTCAGTACCCCTACAGGCGGCGGACGTGGTCGCTATGCAGGTAGGGACGCCGTACAACTTGCCGTTCAGTCCGACAACAGTTGTTTTTGGGCAATCTCCGACAATTGTCCTCGGGCAAAACGGTGACGGGATTGCTACCAATGGCACGGATGCTGTTAATGGACCCGTCGTTGCTTCTTTCAGCCTTACCTCAGGTTCCGTCAACTGGAGTTACCAGGGCACCGCGGGAGACACTCTATCAATCATCCAAGCCACAGTTGACGGTGGCGTCACAATCAACGATTCCAACACCGGCGTTATTCAACTTAGCTCGACCGGTAGCCCTGAACTCCGACGTGCGGGTCGCCAGAAAGTGCACGGGAGTATCGCTATCGCGGGCGTGTCTTCAGCGCTCCAAGGTGCCGTTCCTCTGGACCTGAGCGACTGGATATCTACCGCTAGTGGGTCGGCCAGTCTTATTTGGAGTCCCAACGGCTCAAACAACATTCCGACACTCCTGGCTCAGACGGTATATCCAATGGCAAAGGGCAATGCCCAGGGTCAAAGCATATCCCCCTTCTGCCGCCGACAGACTTCTAATTGCGTGCTCGCCCCCCAAAGCGATAGCACGTTTTCTAATCCATTCGTTCCCGGTGTCCAAACAAGAGAAGTAATATACGAACTCTTTACACTCCAGAATGGAGCTTTGGCGCCCATCGTGGGTAACTCTCAAACCAAAATAACTGTGACGGAAGAGAATTCCACAAATCCTAATACGAAAATATGCGACTGGTTGACGCCCCTCGGAAAATGCCAGAGCCTAGGAACGTACCCTGACGACTACATCGTTGGCAATACAGGAAACTTTACGGTCGAGCAGATATTCGCCATCGATCGTTGCCAATCCCAGGTATTCTGGCCAACCGACGGTTTTAACTCGCAAGGATTTCCGATACAGACTTGGTATGGCGCGCTAAGTCAGAACGCAATTGTAACCACCAACTGGGCGACTATCCAACAAAACAGCCCCAATATGCAGGCTGGCGCAACCTGTTCGCAGGGGTGCAGCTCGATACAAGCCAACGGCACGAAATGAAAACAGTATTAAAGCGGATCCTTCGACTGTCCATGATGGTGCTCGCTGTTGTTCTGCTGGCACAACTAACCCTCTTGATTGCTAACATTCGGACACGTAGCCGGGCAGAGCAACTACTGACTTCGCTGCGAAAGCTGGAAGTTGGCAAATCAACCTTCGACGACGCGAAGCCGATACTTGTTGCCTATAAAGGGGAGAAGGTTCCGCCGGGCAGTGACTGTCCATTGGGGATCACATACGGTATCAGTATTTCGAATAACACGATCGACGGTCTTGGGACGAACTACCCATTACTGCTGGAAGCTGGCGTGAGGCCCGTGAGCGCGGTAGCAGTGCTTTCTTTCGAAAGTGGCCGTCTATGCGAATTTCGCTACGGATCAAGCGCACTGCTACCGGCAAAACGATACCCGTTTAGAGATAGCCGCTCGATGGCGTCTCGATTGACTGAGCTCTCCGCTCTAACCACCCTGCGGGCAGCTAAGGGCGGGGAAAACTATGACATCAGCAGCTTCGAAACCATTTTGCGGGGAGTTCGGGAGGGCGGGATTGATTTCGGCCTCCGAGTTGTAATGACACCCGACGCGACTCCGTCTGAGCTACAACACGCTCTCGCATTCGACCTTTCTTGCTTTACCTCGCTTCGTGGGTGTCAAACGTTGTGTGAACTGATGCCGCAGGCCGTGCAGGATGCCATCCCGAAGTATCGCGCCCGCGGATTGCCCATTCCGGAGGTATTGAGGAAGGAGAGCGAATATCCAGCCTGCTCTAACGTGGTCGCCGCAAATCGGTGACCAGACCAAATCCATATGGCGGACTAGAGGAAAACAGGGCCAAAGATTGGCCCATATTTACCGGAGGAAGAATGTCAAATGCCGCTTGCACCGCTACGATTTCAGACAGCCCTTGGAATGATTGTCCGCTTTTTGTCCGCCCCTGATCCCAAGAATCCCCTGTTTTGCCACAGTCGCGCCAAACCATCACAATCGGGATCTGGACCCAAACCCAACCTACTCAGACAAATACGGGAAGAATCTGGAGGCGCGGGCGAGAATCGAACTCGCGAATAAAGGTTTTGCAGACCTCTCCCTTACCACTTGGGTACCGCGCCCAACGTTTCACATTAGAGTCTCTTTCCAAGTTTGTCTATGAGTGTGCGCCAGCGACTTTTCCTGTTTATTTCGCTCTTTCACCTGTGCTACAAACGGCAACATGAGTTTGCTCCGCAATGTACTTCCGGACTCCGCTAGCTCGGCAATCCCCGCCCGGACGCTCGATACTCTAAAAAGAGACACTGTTCTCGCATCCTCCCGCGCGTTAACCAGCGGATCGAGAAAAGATGCGTCCTCATTTTGTCCCAACTGTTCGACCGAACTAAGCGGCCACCGCTGCAAGGCAGTCTGCAAAAAGTGCGGCTTCTATTTGAGTTGCTCTGATTTCTATTAGCGCAAAACTGAATCGCACGCCCGCCTCTTTGCGGACGGCCTGATCAAAGCTGTGCTTCCCCCACCGAGCACTTTCCCTTCCCACCTCTTACAATAGACAGGCAACGATTATTTCGCTTCTCTTAATTCGGCTTCTTTAATCTGAACGACATCCGTACGACAGGAGATGGCAATGCAACGCAAAGCGAGCGCAGTTTGGAAGGGTGGTCTGAAGGACGGTAAGGGTTCGGTTTCGTCCGCCAGTGGCGTGCTTTCGAATACGCCCTATTCTTTTACCACGCGATTTGAAAATACGCCCGGCACGAACCCCGAGGAACTGATTGCGGCCGCCCACGCGGCCTGTTTCTCGATGGCGCTTTCCGCGCAACTGGGTGGCGCAAATCTGACGCCTGAGAGCATCAGCACCTCCGCGACCCTGACCATGGAAAAACTCGAAGCCGGCTGGACCATCACCGCCGTTCACCTCGATGTAGTCGCGAAGGTTCCCGGAGCCAGCGCTGAGGCGTTCAACACCGCGGCGGCAAACGCCAAGGCGGGATGTCCCGTCTCGAAAGTTCTTAACGCAACCATCACCATGGATGCGAAGCTCGGCTAGATTTCCGCCAGTGCATCTGAACTCGGCGCGTAATTAGAATCAAATTTGTCCTCCCGAACCTAGTGAGGGATCTGCAGTCCGCGGCCAAACGCAGATCCCCACCCCTTTCGGGATGGCGTTTCCTTTTGGCGCGTCTCAACTCTGGGAGCGCAAGATCTCGCGCAGCTTTTGATTGATCTTCACCGCATCCTGCGAGGCTTGATCGATCAACTCCACCCAGCGGCGTGTCGCCTCGGGCGGACCGGCCTGCGAAATCAGATAAGTAGCTTGCACGATCGTTTCCAGTGAATTGCTTAGATCGTGAGCCAGCTTTCGCAGGTCTTTGGATAGCTCCGGGGGAATTTTTTCAGATGCACTTGGCATAAGCCTTCGAGCGACTCGCCGGTTCGCGCAGTTTGACACCAACCGCAAGCCAGTAGATATTAGTGTAGTCGTCCTTTTGGGGTGTTGCCCTGCCGATTTTTTTCTTTTTATGCGGATATGGCGGAACTGGCAGACGCGCTAGGTTCAGGTCCTAGTGATCGCAAGGTCGTGGAGGTTCGAGTCCTCTTATCCGCACCAAATTTCAGCCCTTTGCCTGGAACCGTTGGCCTGCCCGATTGGCCTTACGCGCCCGCGGATAGCCGGTGCGTGCTTCGCGCCTGCGCAATTCCATATTGCCGGATCTTATAGAGCAGCGCTTTATAGCTGATCTGCAAGAGTGCGGCCGCCTGCTTGCGATTCCAGTTCGTTTCTTCCAGAGCTCGCGCAATCGCTTCCGCCTCGGCGCCGTCTTTCGCGTTGCGCGACAAGGATTTCAATCCGCCCGTCGAGTCGCCCGCAGCGACAGCATTGCGGCCGACAGCCTCGGCATGCATTCCAGCTCCACCATCCGGACGCGGTTGCAACTCGGACGCGGCCAGCGTTTCGTCTCCCAACACGAGATAGCGCTTGATGAAGTTGCTCAATTCCCGCAAGTTGCCCGGCCACGAATGGCGCAGACACGCCTCCATCAGAGGAGGCGAAAGCGGCAGCGGCGCTCGCGCGTACGATTCCGACATGCGCGACATGAAATGCTTGAGCAGAATCGGAATCTCTTCCTTGCGCTCCCGCAGCGGCGGCAGCGACATCGTAAAAGCGTTCAATCGGTAATAAAGATCTTCGCGTAGACGCTTCGTTGCCAGCGCCTCTGGAATATTAATGTTCGTCGCCGCCAGTATCCGGACATCCACTTTAACCATGGTCCGGCTGCCCAGCCGTGAGAAAGTCTGATCCTGCAGCACATGCAGCAGCTTGGCCTGCAACAGCGGCGGCATTTCGCCGATTTCGTCGAGCAGAATCGTGCCCTTATTGCAAAGTTCGAACTTGCCCGGCTTCGCGTGATTCGCGCCCGTGAAAGCGCCCGCTTCGTACCCAAACAACTCGCTCTCCAGCAAATCCGCCGGTACCGCCGCACAATTTACCTTCAGAAAAGTCCGATGCGATCGCGGAGAAAGTTTGTGGATCAACCGCGCCAGCACTTCCTTCCCGGTTCCACTCTCCCCCAGCAGCAGAACGGGAATATCGACATTCGCCACCAGCGCCGCCTGCGAACGGATCTTCTTCATCGCCGGACTCGCCGCCACGAAAAACACGTCGTCACAAAGTTCTTCGACTTCGCCAGCGTAGCTTTCACCCTTGGCCGTTCCCACACACTGCCCGATCACCGCGTCGAGTTCCGCTTTTTGGAAAGGCTTCGTGAGATAGTCGACCGCGCCCAGGCGCATCGCTTGCACAACTTTTCGCGTGTCGTTCACGCAAGACAACATCACTACTTTCAGCCCCGGCTTCAGGTGGCGCAGTTTCTCCAGGG
>Ga0302320_10007417_pt1 | contig 24165 bp, 19 predicted proteins | sample Bog_T0_3_FD_202130 | JGI IMG/M metagenome (GOLD analysis project Ga0302320, IMG submission 202130) | Peat permafrost microbial communities from Stordalen Mire near Abisko, Sweden - Bog_T0_3 | ecosystem: Environmental > Terrestrial > Soil > Wetlands > Peat | place: Sweden: Abisko, Stordalen Mire...
TGCGGCTGACTCGGTCGCCGATCGTCAGGTCCTGGATCGGCTGCAGGTAGGCCGCGATCCCCGCGACGCCCGCGACCTCCGTCTGCAGCCGCTCGATGATCTGGGAGGCGCTGAGCTTGCGCTGGCTATGGGCCTTCAAGTTCACGAGCATCCGGCCGCTGTTGACGGTCGTGTTGGCGCCGTCGATGCCGATGAAGGAAGAAAGGCTGACCACGTCCGGATCCTTGAGGATCGCCGCCGCGAGGTTCTCCTGCAGGCGCGCCACCACCGCGTAGGAGGCCGACTGCGGCGCCTCGGTGATCACCTGGATCAGGCCGGTGTCCTGGACGGGGAAGAAGCCCTTGGGAATGACGACGTAAAGCAGGGCCGTCAGGGCGAGCGTGCAGATGGCGACCACGAGGGTCAGGGTCTGGTGGTCGAGCACCCAGGTCAGCAGCTGGCTGTAGCGCTGGATGAGGGCGTCGAACCAGGCGCCGGCCTTGCGGCTCCAGGCGGGCTCCTCGGCCTCGGGGCGGTGCCGCACCAGCTTGGCGCACATCATTGGCACCAGCGTCAGCGAGACGACGGCCGAGATCAGGATCGTGACGGCGAGGGTGATCGCGAACTCCCGGAAGAGCCGCCCGACCACATCGCTCATGAAGAGCAGCGGGATCAGGACCGCGATCAGGGAGATGGTGAGCGAGATGATCGTGAAGCCGATCTGCTCCGAGCCCTTGAGGGCGGCCTCCAGGGGGGAGTCGCCCTTTTCCACGTAGCGGGCGATGTTCTCGATCATCACGATCGCGTCGTCGACCACGAAGCCGGCGGCGATCGTCAGCGACATCAGCGAGAGGTTGTTCAGGCTGAAGCCGAGCAGGTACATGACCGCGAAGGTGCCGACGAGCGAGAGCGGGACCGACAGGCTCGGGATGATCGTCGCCGGCACGTTGCGCAGGAAGACGAAGATCACCAGCACGACCAGGATGACCGCCAGGGTCAGCTCGAACTCGACGTCATCGACCGAGGCGCGGATCGTGTCGGTGCGGTCGGTGAGGACGCTCACGGCCACCGAGGGCGGCATGGACATCTGCATCTCCGGCAGGAGGTCCTTGATGTTCTGCACCACCTTGATCACGTTGGCGCCGGGCTGGCGCTGGATGTTGAGGATGATCGCGGGGGTGGTATTGTACCAGGCGCCCAGCTTCGTATTCTCCGGCGCGTTCTCCACCGTGGCGATGTCGGACAGCCGGACCGCCGCGCCGCCCTTGTAGGCGACAATCAGGTCCTTGTATTCCTGGGGCGACTTGAGCTGGTCATTGGCGTCGATCGTGAAGGCCCGGGAGGGCCCGTCGAAATTGCCCTTGGCCGTGTCGACATTGCCGTTGGTGATGGTGGTGCGCAGGTCGTCGATATTGAGCCCATAGGCCGAGAGCGCCTGGGGATTGACGCGGATGCGGACCGACTCCCGCTGCCCGCCGCCGACGCTGACCAGGCCCACGCCGGGCAGCTGGGAGATCTTTTCGGCCAGACGGCTGTTGGCCAGGTCCTGCACGTCGGTGAGCGGCATCGTCTTGGACGTGAGGGCCAGGGAGAGCACGGGCGCGTCGGCCGGGTTCACCTTGGCATAGATCGGCGGGGCCGGCAGATTCGAGGGCAGGAGATTTTGCGCGGCGTTGATCGCGGCCTGCACCTCTTGCTCGGCCACGTCCAGATTCAGGGCCAGGGTGAATTGCAGCGTGATCACCGAGCAGCCGGCCGAACTGGTCGACGACATCTGGTTGAGGCCCGGCATGTCGCCCAGCTGCCGCTCCAGGGGGGCGGTGACCGACGACGTCATGACGTCCGCGCTGGCCCCCGGATAGAACGTCTGGACCTCGATCGTGGGGTAGTCGACTTCCGGGAGGGCGGAAAGCGGCAGGAGGCGGTAGGCCACGATCCCCACGATCAGGATTGCGGCCATGAGCAAGGTCGTGGCGACCGGCCGGAGGATGAAAATGCGGGAGGGACTCACAGCTTGCGGTCTTAGCCAGGAAATTGATCTGCCATGGGTTAGATAATGGGAGGCCGAATCACGTTGGATCGGTGCTGCCAGAGAAAGATCAGACGGATTCCAGGCAAGAATGTCACACCCGGAAGCTGAACTTTTGCCCGGATTTGGCCCATGGACGGGAACGGCTTCTTTAAAAAAATATCGATAAACAATAAATTGTGTTGACGAAGATCGATATGGTTTTATCGTTTATAAATAAATCCAACTCCTATGAAATCTCCTTCCTTTCTAATTCGAGTGCTCAAGATGATCTGCATCATCGGCGAATTCATCGCCTGCTTCACGCTTTTGGCCGCGTTGATTTTGATCCCAATCTCAAAATCTCTGGTCAGCGACCATCGGGCCAATGTCGGAATCTTCGTGCTGGACGGCTCGCTGGATTGGGGGCTTTTTGCCCCGATTGGCCACGGCGGATCGTTTAGTTACCATTCGTCGGAAGGCGTGGTGGTTGGCGGCAGGCTGCCGGCCGAGCCGGTCAAACGGCCGGCTTCCACCAGCGGATTGGGCACTCTCAGCATTGGTCCGTTCCGGATGCGGGATGCCGGCGATTCCTCGTCGCCGGCAACGGTGGCAGGCGCCAATGGAGTCGTGCATCAGCCTTTGAGCGAAGCCCTGACGTTCACGGAGGATCGGGACGTCGCCCAGCTTTGGGATCTGATCAAATGGCCATTCGGGATCGCCGTCCTCTGCGTGGGCGGAGCCGGACTCATCATCCTGGAGCTGCTCCGGCGCATGCTGAAGCGGGTCCAGCGGGGGGAGGCCTTTTCCGGGCGCAACATTCGGGACATGCGACGGATCGCATTCACGCTCATCGGATCGGCCGTACTGAAGGCCTGCGCGCTCGCCTGGCTCATCGGGTCGATGGGCAATTACGCCGCTCAACGCGCGGCGGAGAAGTTCACCTTTGCCGTCACCAGTGGGCACGGCCTGCCCGTCTTGGTGGTGGGGATGGTGGTCCTGGTGCTGGCGGCGATCTTTCGCGAAGGCTTGCGCCTGGAAGAGGACGCCCAGCTGACCGTCTGAACGGGAGATCTCAATATGCCCATCCAAGTGAATCTCGATCAAATCATGCTCGCGCGAAAAATCAGCCTGACCGAGCTGGCGGCCCGCGTCGATCTGACCCTCGCCAATCTTTCCATCCTCAAAACCAACAAGGCCCGGGCGATTCGCTTCAGCACGCTGGAGGCGCTCTGCCGCGAGCTGCAATGCCAGCCGGGCGACCTGCTCCGGCACACCCAAGCCGATCCGGCTCCTGGCGGGCCGCCTTAAGGCCAATCGCGGCATCGGGCTCGGACGCTGCCGCCGCGGCGCGGAACCGAAGGCGCCGGCTTCCACTCCGGCATTGACCGCGCCGGAGCCCGGAGTAGCGTAGCCAGTTCTCCCTCCGCCACCGCCCTTTTACCCTCCTGTGAACGTCCAACTCAGCAGCGTTTCCGATACCCGCAAGAACCTCGTCGTGACTCTCGATGCGACCGAGGTCGACGCCGAGCACCAGGCCGTCGTCAGCCAGTTCGTGCAGCAGGCCCGCATCCCCGGCTTCCGGCCCGGCAAGGCGCCCCAGGCCATGATCGCCAAGCGCTACGGCAAGGAGATTGCCGACGAGTTCAAGCAGAAGGTGATCACCCTTGCCTACCGCGGGGCCCTGGAAAAAGAGAAGCTGCCGGTGCTGAACGTCGTCAACGTCGAGGAAGGCAAGATCGAGCCCGGGCTCGCCGCGGCGATCACAGTCATCGTCGACGTGCAGCCGGAGTTCGTGCTGCCGGACTACAACGGCCTGCCCGCGACGACCGAATCCACGGACGCCACCCAGGCCGAGGTCGACCAGGTGATCGAAGGCCTGCGCGCCGAACGCGCCGATTTTAAGGCCGCGGCCCGCCCGGCCCAGAAGGGCGACTTTGTGAAGCTGGCCTACACCGGCTCGATCGAGGGCCAGCCGATCTCCGAACTTGCTCCCAACCAGCAGCTTTATGGCAAGGTGCCGCAGACCTGGGAGGAGGTCGAGGGCGCGCAGGAGGGGCATCTGCCGGGCCTGGGCAAGCAGCTGGCCGGCGTCCAAGCGGGCGACAAGAAGACCATTGAGGTCGTATTCCCGGCGGATTTCGCGGCCGTTCCCCTTTTGGCCGGCAAGACCGCCCGCTACGAGCTGGAGATCCAGGAAGTGCGCGAGCGGGTGCTGCCCGCCCTGGACGAGGCCTTCTTCAAGGCGAACCAGGCGGCCGACCTGGCTGCCCTGCAGGAGCAGGCCCGGCGCAACCTCAAGATGGAGAAGGAGCACCGCAACCAGGCGGCGACCCGGCGCCAGGTGACCGAAGCGCTGGCCGCGAAGGTCGATTTTCCGGTGCCCGAGAGCATGGTCGAGGCCGAGACCCAGGCGGTCCTGCGCCAGTTCATCGAGGAGAACATGCGCCGCGGGATCCCGGCCGAGCAGTTCGAGAAGGACAAGAAGGAGCTCTTCGCCGGGGCCCGCCAGTCGGCGGAGCGGCGGGTCAAGCTCCAGCTGATGCTGGGCAAGATCGCCGAGGCCGAAAAGATCGAGCCCACCGAGCGCGACCTGGACAACTACATCTACCGCGAGGCCAACCGCGTGAACCAGCGCCCCGAGAAGTTCGCCAAGGACCTGGCGAAGGACCGCGGGCGGCTGCGCTCGATCCAGCAGGGCATCATTTTCGACAAGGCGGTTGATTTCCTCGTCGCCAAGGCTAAGCTGACACCGTCAACGCCGTCCGCTTCCTAACCACCGACCCGTCTTCCGTCCCCATCCTTTTGTGAGCTACTACGTCCCCATCGTCCTGGAAAACACCGGCCGCGGCGAGCGGTCGATGGACATCTACTCGCGCCTGCTCAAGGACCGGATCATCTTCATCGGGACTCCGATCGACGACAACATCGCGAACATCGTGATCGCGCAGCTTTTGTATCTCCAGATGGAGGACGCCAAGAAGGACATCCACCTGTACATCAATTCGCCCGGGGGGGTGGTGACCGGCGGGATGGCGATCTACGACACCATGAATTTCCTGCAGTGCGACATCGTCACCTACTGCATCGGAATGGCGGCCAGCATGAGCACGGTGCTGCTGGCGGCGGGCACCAAGGGCAAGCGCTTCGCGCTGCCGAACAGCCGGGTCATGATCCACCAGCCCTCGGGCGGGGCGGGCGGCCAGGCCTCGGACATCGCGATCGCAGCCAAGGAGATCCTGCGCTGGCGCCGCACCCTCAACGAGGTGATCGCCAAGCACACCGGCAGGCTGCCCGAACAGGTGGAGAAGGATTCCGACCGCGACTATTATCTCAGCGCCATCGAGGCCAAGGAATACGGGATCGTCGACCACGTCGTCGCCTCGACCCGGGACGCCGAGAAGCTGGTGGTCAAGGCCGCCTGAGGATCCGCAGATTTTGGCCTCAAGTTTGGCCGGTTGGGGACGAAAGTCGTCCTTGCCGGCGAAGCCCACCGCCTGCATATTGGTCCGTGGCCGGGATTCCCGGCCCGCAAACTCAAATTCGACCTAATTTCCCATGGCTAAATCCTCGCGCATGACCCTCTGCTCCTTCTGCGGAAAGTCGCAGGCGGAGGTGAAGAAGATCATCGCGGGGCCGGGCGTCTACATCTGCGACTCCTGCGTCAATGTCTGCAAGACGATCATCGACCGGGAGGTGAAGCAGCCGGTGGCCGATGCCAAGCCCGCGATCCGCCTGGTCAAGCCCGCCGAGATCAAGAAGGTGCTCGACGATTTTGTGATCGGCCAGGAGCACGCGAAGAAGGTGCTGTCGGTCGCCGTCTACAATCATTACAAGCGGCTGCTTTTCGATTCCGGCCAGGGGGCGAAGGATTCGAGCGCGCTGGCGCCGGAGTTCAACGACGTCGAGATCGAGAAAAGCAACGTGCTGCTCGCCGGCCCGACCGGTTCGGGCAAAACCCTGCTGGCGCGCACCCTGGCGCGCATCCTGGACGTGCCGTTCGCGATTTCGGATGCCACCACCCTGACGGAGGCCGGTTACGTCGGCGAGGATGTGGAGAACGTCGTCCTGCGGCTGCTCCAGAACGCCAACTACGATGTCAAGCGGGCCGAGTGCGGCATCATCTACATCGACGAGATCGACAAGATCCGGCGCACGACCGAAAATGTCTCGATCACCCGCGACGTCTCGGGCGAGGGCGTCCAGCAGGCCCTGCTGAAGATTCTCGAGGGCACGGTCTGCAACGTGCCGCCGCAGGGCGGCCGCAAGCATCCGAACCAGGAGTACATCCAGATCAACACGACGAACATCCTGTTCATCTGCGGCGGGGCCTTCGTCGGCCTGGAGCACATCGTCAAGAAGCGCCTCGGCCAGAACTCGCTCGGCTTCCACGTGCACGCCGAGGACCGCGAGCTCAAGCCCGAGGAATTGATGAAGAAGATCGCCCCGGAGGATCTGGTGCGCTTCGGGATGATCCCCGAGTTCATCGGGCGGCTGCCGATCGTTTCGGTGCTGGATCAGCTGGCGGTCGCGGACCTGGAGAAGATCCTCCTGCGCACCAAGAACGCGATGGTGAAGCAGTATTCGAAACTTTTTGCGATCGACGGGGTGCGCCTGCGCCTGACCGGGGACGCCATCCGGGCGGTCGCCGCCAAGGCGGTGGAATTGAAGACCGGGGCCCGGGCGCTGCGCTCGATCATGGAGAACCTCATGCTCGAGGTGATGTACGATCTGCCCCAGCGCGACGATGTCGCGGAGGTCGTGATCGACGCCGGCGTGGTGGCGGGCAAGCACCGCCCCATCCTGCGCCGGACCGTCAAGTCGCTGCCCACCGAGAACGCCGCCTGAGGGCGGCCGCTTGGGGGATTGCCAAGGCGCCGCAGATCGCCCCACGCTGGGGCCGTCTTGCGCATGACCATCTATCCAGCCATCGACATCAAAGGGGGCCGCTGCGTGCGGCTGGCGCAGGGGCGCGCGGACCAGGAGACCGTGTACGCGGAGGATCCGGCCGCAGTCGCCGCGGGCTTTCTCGCGGCGGGCAGCGCCTGGGTGCACGTCGTCGATCTCGACGGCGCCTTCACCGGCGAACCCCGCAATCTGGCTCCGGTCGCCGGGATCGTCGCCCAGGGCCTGAAGGTCCAACTGGGCGGCGGCCTGCGCACGCGCGCGGCGGTCGAGCGGGCGCTCGCGGCGGGCGCGGCGCGGGTCGTGATCGGCACGCGGGCGGCCGAAAGCGCCGAGTTCGTGGCCGAACTGGTCCGGGAGTTTGGCGACCGGATCGCGGTCGGCATCGACGCCAAGGACGGGCAGGTCGCGGTTAAGGGGTGGGTCGACACGACCGGCACGGGCGCCCTGGCGCTGGCCCGCCGGATGGACGACCTCGGGGTCGCCACCTTGATCTACACCGACATTGGAACCGACGGAATGCTGACCGGCCCGAACTTTCCGGCCCAGGAGGCGATGCTGGCGGCGGTGCGCGCCCGGGTCATCGCCTCCGGCGGAGTGAGCGCGCGGGCGGACGTGGTGCGCCTGGCGGCGCTCGCGCAGGCCCGGCCCAATCTGGACGGGGTCATCGTCGGCAAGGCCCTGTACGAGCGCCGGGTCGATCTGCCGGACCTCCTCGGCCTCGCCCGCTGAGCCTCCCTCGGCCATGCAGCGGCGCGATCCGGTGGGGCAGGCGGCGGCGACGAACGCAGCGACTCCGGCGGCCCCGCCGGCGGCGCGAGCTATTCCGCTCGTGGGCCTGGCCAGCAGCGCCGAGCCGCTGGCGCGGCCGGAATTGGGCCGGCTCCTGGACGAGCTGCAGGGGCGCTGCGGGCTCAATGCGTTCTTCCCCTTCATCTACACCCACATCGCCGAGTGGGTGGGGGTGCGCCGAGGCGATTTCCGGGGCGGCAACTACGCCATCCCGCATATGCAGTATTACCGGGACACGGTGCTCACCTACGAGGATATGCGCGGACCCGAATTCGGCGAGGCGGACCTCCTGGAGCGGGCGATCACCTTTGGCCGCCCGCGCGGCATCAAGACGTTTGCCTGGATCCTCGAGGACAACCAGCGGCCGAAGATTCCCCATTGGGAGCAGCTCTATGAAGTCGATTTTCACGGGCGGCGGGCGGACCGCCATCCGGCGGGCCCCTGTTACAACCATCCGGCGTACCGCGGGTTCCTCCTGGGCCTGGTGGAGGACTACACCCGCTCCTACCCGATCGACGGGCTCATGTGGGGCTCGGAGCGCCAGGGCGGGTTGTTCAATGCGCTCGGGGCGTACCATAACGGCGCCCGATCCGACCCCGGCAAGGTCACCTGCTTTTGCGAGTTCTGCCAGCGCAAGGGCCGGGGCCTGGGCATCGACGTCGAACGGACCCGGCGCGGCTTCGGGGAGCTCGAGCGCTTTGTGCGGGCCGGACGGGCGGGGCAGCGGCCGACGGACGGGTATTTTGCCTCGTTTTGGCGCCTGCTGCTGAACTACCCCGAGCTTCTGGCCTGGGAGGGCCTTTGGATGCGAAGCCGGCAGGAAGTCCAGGCCGGGATCTACGCGAAGATCAAGTCGATCCGGCCTGACCTGCCCGTCGGCTGGCATCTCTGGCACAACCTCTCGTTCAGCCCCTTCCACCGGGCCGAGATGGACTACGCGGGCATGGCTGCCTACGCCGACTTCCTGAAGCCGGTGCTGTACAACAATTGCGCGGGCGAGCGGATGCATAGCTTCGTCGACAGCGTGCACGGCAATGTCCTGGGCGACTTGCCGCCCGACGAGCTCACCGGTTTGCTCTACCGCGCGCTGGATTACCAGGAGGCGCCCTACGGGAGCCTGCCGGCCGCCGGGCTGTCGGCCGACTACGTGCAGCGCGAGACCCGGCGGGCGGTGGCCGCCTTGGCGGACACCACGACCCAGGTCTGGCCGGGGATCGACATCGATGTGCCGGTGGCTCCGGGCTCCAGTCACTGCACGCCCGCGAGCGTCCGCTCCGCCGTGCGGGCGGTCTTCGCCGGCGGCGGCCACGGCGTCCTCCTGTCGCGCAATTTTGTCGAGATGAAGCCTGAGAACCTCGACGCGGCGGGCAGCGCGCTGCGCGAGCTGGGCCTGGCCTAGCGGCCGCGGGCCCGGCTAGGGATCGCGGGGATCGGCGCGCCGGCTGATCCGCTCGGCGAGCTCCTCGAGGGGATAGGTCACGATCTCCGCCAGCGTCGGGTGGTACCAGGGTGCCCGCAGCAGGTCGAAGACGGTCGCTCGCAGCGCCAGGGCGGCGCTGAAGCAGTGGATCAGTTCGCCGGCGTCCGGACCGACGATCTCCGCGCCGAGGATCCGGCCGCGCCTGGGCTCGGCCAGGACTTTCACGAAGCCGAGCTTGGCTTCCATCAGGATCGACTTGCCATGATCGTCGAAGGGGTACGAGGCGCTGAGGTAGGCGACCTTTGCGGCCGCCAGTTCATGCTCGGGCCGCCCGATCGTGGCCAGCTGCGGGTCGGTGAAGACCACGTTGAGGAGCAGCCCGTAATCGATCGGCTTCAGACCCTTGACCCGCGCCGCGTGGCGGGCGGCCAGTTCGCCCTGCTGGATCGCCACGTGCACGATCTCGACCGGCCCCGAGCAGTCGCCCGCCGCGTAGATGTGCGGGGCGCTGCTCTGCTGCCAGCGGTTGATCAGCACCTGGCCGTCGTCGTCCGTGCGCACGCCCGCGGCCGCGAGGTTGAGGCCGGCCGTATTCGGACGGCGCCCGCACGCATTGAATAGATAGCGCGCGCGGCGCGTGAGCGGGGCGCCGCGGTGCCGGAAGGCGATGCGCACACCGCGCTTTTCCGCCGCGACCTGGGTAATCGTGGTGCCGGTGAACACCTCGATCCCGTCGGCCCGCAGGCCCCCTTCGACGACCCGCGCGGCTTCCGGCGAGTGGTCGCGCAGGGTGTGCGCGCCGCGCTGGAGGAGGACGACCCGCGAGCCGATGCGGCGCAGGTACTGCGCGAGCTCCACGGCGACCACGCCGCCGCCGAGCACGAGCACGCTCGGCGGGACAAAGTCCAGCGCCAGCACCTCGTCGCTGGTCCAGCACTTCACCCGGTCCAGACCGGGCACCGGCGGAGTGGCGACCTTCGAGCCGGTGGCGATCAGGAAATGGCGGCCCGTCAGCCGGCGGCCGTCGGAAAGCTGGATCGTATGGGGGTCGAGGAAGCGCGCCTGGGCGCGGAACAGGCGGTAGGGGCCGGCCTTGAGCTGCCGGAAGCGGTGGCCGGCAAAATCGCCGATGATCCGGCGCTTGCGCGCCTGCAGGGCCGGCAGATTGGCGCGGGCGCGCCCGATCGTCAGCCCGAAGTCGGCGCCGTGCTGCGCCCGGTGCAGGATTTCCGCGGCATAGAGCAGGGTTTTCGAAGGCATGCACCCCCGCAGAATGCAAAGGCCGCCCAATTGGCGGGCGCCGTCGACGACCGCGGTCCGCAGGCCGTGGCCGGCGGCCACCCGCGCCGCGTTGAAACCGGCCGAGCCGCCGCCGATCACGATGAAGTCGTAGGTTTGCGCCATGGAGGAAGATTCAGCGCCCCTTGCCAAAGAGCATGATTTGCACGGTCTTCAGGGCGATCGAAGCGTCGAGGAGAAACGAGAAATGCCGGATGTAGTACAGGTCGTACTCGAGCTTGCGCAGGGTGTCCTCGACCGAGGCGCCGTAGGGATAGTTCACCTGCGCCCAGCCGGTGATCCCGGGCTTCACCAGGTGGCGGAAGGAGTAACAGGGGATCTGGCGCTCGTACTCGGAGACGAGCCGGTCCCATTCGGCCCGGGGGCCGATCAGGCTCATGTCGCCCCGGAACACGTTCCAAAGCTGGGGCATCTCGTCGATCCGCGTGGCCCGCAGGAAGCGGCCGACCCGGGTGATCCGCAGGTCGCCCGGCCGGGTGTACAGGTCGGCCGAGGCGGAGTCCGGGCGCATGGTGCGAAGCTTGACCAGCTGGAAGGGCGTGCGGTTCCGGCCGACGCGGCTCTGCCGGAACCAAACCGGTCCGCGGTCCTCCGCCCAGATGGCGACGGCCGCGACCGCGATGAGCGGGGCCGCCAGCACCAACCCCACCCCCGCCAGGCCAAGGTCGCTCGCCCGCTTGAGGCGCTCGAACACCGGCTCGCGCGCGATCTGGAAGCCTTCCTGAAAGAGCCAGGTCGGGTTGATCCGGTAGAGCGGAATCTTGTGCCAGTACACCTGGTGGAAAAGCTCCAGGGTGTAGGTCGGCACGCCCCCGAAATGCAGGTCCATGAGCTGCTGGGCCGTGTCCGGCGGCAGGTCCCGGCTGGATTCCCGCAGGATGATCGCCTCCACCCGGTACTTGCCGCTGCGGATGCCGGCGATCCGCTCGGCGAACGCGGCGGGAATCCCGGGCGCCTGGCTCTCCAGGGCGGTGTAGAGCACCTGCTGGGCGACCCCCATTTTGCGGCACTCCTCGCGAAAGGCCTCGCAGCTGGGCGCGTCGCCGAAGTAGAGCAGGCTGCGGCCGGCCCGGGAGTGCGCGATCCGCTGGTAGATGAGGTGGCGGTAGGCGAGCGTGACCGGGACTAGGGCCGTGAAGCTGAGCGCGATCACGCCGCGGCTCGACTGCAGTTCGTAGCCGGCCGGCAGGACGACGAAGGTCAAAAGCAGGGTGGTCACGGCCGCGCAGCCCACGGCAATGATGTGCAGGCTGGTGTAGTCCAGGCTCTGCATGTCGGTGCGGGACCGATAGCCGTCGATCAGGTAGATGCTGAACAGCAGCAGGCCGAGCGGGGCGAACAGCGGGCTGAAAATGAAATGCTCGGCCTCGAGGCGGTAGAAGCTGACGACATTGAACACCACGATGGTGCTCGCGGCATCCAGGGTGAGCAGGGTGAGGACGGTCTTGCGCTGCGTGGTCATGGGGCTTGGGGGCGTCTTTCCGGGTTCAGAGGACCGGCCGGGGTTCGGCGGCGCCGGGGGGCGGGGCGGCGTTCGCCAGGACCTCGTCCCAGGCGGCGGCGGCGGCCTGGGCGTTCCCGCCGGCGGCGCTGAAGCGCAGGGCGGCCGCCCGCAGGGGAGAGCCCGTGGCGGGCGCGGCGCAGAGCGACCGCAGAAAAGCGGCCGCTGCCGGCACCTGTTCCGGAGAAAAGGCGCGGCCGAAGCCCGCCGCCGTCACGGTCCGGGCGGGCTCGCAGCCGAGGGGGCCGAGGAAGAGGACCGGCCGGCCCACCGCGGCGATGCCATAGATCTTGCTTGGGAAGACGTAGTCCTCGCAGCCCGGCCGCAGCGTCACCAGGTGGAGGTCGGAAGCCCCCAGGCTGGCGGTCAGGGCGGCGCGGGGCTGAGCCGGCCGGAACTGCACGTTCGCCAGGCCCCGGCTCCGGGCGGCTTCCTCCAGGGCGAGGCGCTGCGGCCCGCCCCCGGTGAATAAAAAAACGATTTCCGGGGTGTCCGCGAGGGCGGCAGCCAGGCGCAGGACCGATTCCAGGTCGTGGACGCGCCCCAAATTGCCCGAGTAGCCGACGACAAATTTGCCGATCAGCCCCCAGCCGGCCCGCAGCGCCCCGACTTCGTCCAGGCCGGGCGGCCCCAGGCCGGCGGGCGCCCAGTTGGGCAGCACCCGGATGCGCCCGGGCGCGACTCCGGCCTGGGTGAGGACTCCGGCCATGCTCCGGCCGAGCGTGACGCAGCCGGCCGCCCCGCGCCAGGCCCGGTCGCGCCAGGGGCTGAGGACGCGCAATTCGGGCCGGCCGGTGAGCGCGAGGGCGACTTCCGGATAGATGTCCTGGACCCAGTGGAAGCAGCGCGCGCCGCGCAGCCGGGCGACCAGCCAGGCCCCCGCGCCGATCAGGGGCGGGTCGGTGAGGGCCACGATCGCGTCGCCCCGCCGGGCCGCGCCCAGGAGCCGCGCTGTGGCCCCGGCGAAGAAAGTCGCAAAATCCAAGGCCTTGGCCGCGAGCCCGGTGCCCCGCGCGCGCGTGCTGCCGATCCGCAGGATCCGCACGCCGCGCCGCGACTCGCTGGCGGACTGGTCGGGGGGCCGGCTGGTGATCACCGTCACCGTCCGGCCCTGGGCGGCGAGCCCCTCGGCCAGGTCGGTCAGCAGCTGGGCCGTGGCGGTTTCGTCCGGCCAGTAGAAGCGGTTGACGAACACGACGCTCATGGCGGCGGCGGCGCGCGGCGCAATTCCGCCGTCTTGGCGACGCTGAGGAACTCATAGATGCCCATCAGGCGGCAGAAGACGTACCCGCGGTAGCCGTCGAGGAAGCCGCCGCGCAGGAAGTAGTGGTAGCAGAAACGCAGGGCGGGCCGGCCCGGCAGGCGGGCGGCCGCGCGCTTGAGCCAGCGCTTGCGCGCCAGGTTCGCGCCGAGCGGGGCCGCGGCGGCCGCGGCGCTGCCCGCGGCCGAGAGGCTCAGGCGCGCCTCCCAGTTGCTGTACCGGTTGTGCTTCTCGACCCAGACGGCGATCGTCGGGAAGGCATAGTGCTCCAACTCATGGGTGAGGCGCGCCGCGCGTCCCTGCAGGAGCACGTGCTCGTGCACCTCGTTGTCGCCGGAGCCGGTGTCGGCCACCCCCGCGAATTGCTCGTACCGGCCGAGGCGGTGCCGGAAAAAGCGCAGGTTCCAGCTCGGATAGTACCCGCAGTGGCGCAGCCACCCGCCAAGAAACCAGAAACGGCGGTTCACGTAGTAGCCGTCGGCGGCCGGGGCGGCCGCGACGGCGGCGAGCTCCCGGGCCAGTTGCGGAGTGATCCGCTCGTCGGCGTCGAGGATGAAGACCCACTCGAATTTCCAGGGCACGTGCGCCAGCGCCCAGTTCTTCTTCTTGGGCAACGCGCCGTTCCACGCGAAATCGACCAGGTCCGCCCCGAATTCGGCCGCGATCTGCCGCGTGGCGTCGGTGCTGCCGGAGTCGACGACCACGATCTGCCCGGCGTCCCGCGCCGACTCGAGGCAGGCCCGCAGGTGGCCGGCCTCGTTCTTGACCGGGATCAGGACCGAGTACGGCGTGCTCATGGGGAAGGCCGCCCGCGGGCGGCGCGCACGAGCCGGGCGTAGGCCACGGCGAGGAAAAGGCAGAGCCACCAGCAGAATTGCACGGCGAGATTGCCGAACGGAAACTCGACCGCGGCGTAGAGCAGGATCAACCCGCAGCCGGCCAGCAGACAGGCGGAGATTGGGTTGCCGAGCTCGCGCCCGCCGCTTGAGGCCAGCGGCAGGGCCGCGCAGAGGCCGAGCAGGAGCGTGCCGATCAGCCCGTGCTCGGCCAGGGCCTGGAGCCAGTCGCTGTGGGCATCATGGTAGAATACCGGCAGGTGATCGATCGGATTGGGCTTCTGGGTGTTGTAGAGCATGAACACATGGGGGTACGAGGCCGCGCCCCACCCGAACCAGGGCCGGTCGCGGGCCATCCGCAGGGTGTTCCGATAGAGCGCGGCGCGGTCGCCGAGGCCGCCGAGGCGGTGCATTGCGGCCAGCTGCTCCTGGGTCTTGGCGTACCGACGCTCGATCGTCTCGCCGGCCAGGTACCAGATGGCGCCGAGGGCGAGCAGCGCCACGGCGAGGCCGCCGGCGAGCGGGCCGACCAGCGGGGCGTGCTCGCGCCGGCGGCTCCGCACGGTGCGCACCAGGGCCCGGAAGCCGGCGCCGCCCAGGAGCGCGATCAGGAGCAGGGTGCACAGCCGCGCCCCGCAGAGGGGCACCGTCACCGCCAGGAGCAGGATCGCGACCAGGCCGGCGAAAGCCGGCGTGCGGAAATAGTGGTCGGGCCCGCAGCGGGCCGTGTAGCGCCAGACCAGCCCGAGGGCTAGGGCGGTCATCAGGACCGCGAAGGCGCCCCAGTGGTTGTCATAGATGAAGGACGCGAAGAAGTAGCTCTGCGGCGACTTGACCAGGCCGAAATAAAGGCCGGTCGCCCCGGAGAGCTTTTGCAGGGTGCCGAAGATCGCCAGGGCGACCGCATTGGCCGTCGCGAAAAGCAGGAAGCCGCGCAGGAGCCGGCGCTCGGTCACGACCAGGGCGAGATTAAAGGCGGTGAGGAAGATTCCGTCGAAGAGCCAGAGATCCGGCAGGGCCAGTCCGGGCAGCGCGGCGCTCGGCCGCCAGTCCGGGACTCGCAGCGGGATCAGCACGGTGTCCGCCCCGGCCGTCATCAGGCGGCCGCCGGGGGTGAGGCAAGCGAGGAGCGCGAGGGCGTTGAAGAGCGCCAAGGGCCACAGCCAGCGCAGGGGGGAGGGCGCCAGGGCGCCCCCGGGCCGGCTGGCGGCGAGGAGCAGCGGCAAGCTGAGGCTGGCCCAGCCGGCGAGCCACGGCCGGATCCAATGGGCGTTGCCGCCGAAGCCCCAGGTCGTGGCCGTCAGGAGGATCCCGGCGTGGACCAGGGTCCAGACTTGGAGAGTTCGGCCGGCGGGGCGCGCGGAGCTGGGCGGCATGGACGGTTACGGCCGGGGCGCGGCCGCGAGTTCGGCGTAAAATTGCGCCAAGGCGCGGGCCGGCTGGGCCCAGGAGTACTCCCGCAGCACCCAGGCGCGGGCGCGGGCGCCGCGCTCGGCGAGCCCGGCGGGCCCTTCGGCGAGCGCCGCCCGCAGGGCGCGCGGGTAGTCCTCCCACGGCACGCACCAGCCGGCGCCCGGACCGTTCAGGGCGGACCAGGGAGTTCCGTCGGTGACCAGGGCCGGAACCCCGTGCGCGAGCGCCTCGGCGATCGCCAGCCCGAAATTCTCGCTGTGCGAGGGCAGGAGGAACAAAGATCCGACGGCGTAAGGGGCGGGCCGGCCTTCGCCTGAGAAAACCTTGACGCGGCCGGGACCGGACGCGCGCAGGGAGTAGTCTTCCAGCACTTCGACCGTGTAATCCTCGGGGATGCCAACCAGCAGGAGGAGCCACTCGCGCGGCGCGGCGGCCACCCAGGCATCGATCAGGTCGAGCACCCGCTTCTTGCGATGGAAGCGCGAATAGAAGACGGCCACCGGCCCCTGGGCGACCTCCGGGCAGGCCTCGAGCCAGTGGTCGCGGGCGGTTGCGATCGCGCCGGGCAGCGGCTCGGTGACGCCATTGGGCGCCACGCAAATCGGCTGGGTGTACCCGAGGGCGCGGATATCCGCCGCCTCCTCGGGGCTGGTGGCATGCCAGCCCCAGGCGGCGCCGAGCGCCCCGGGATGGATCAGCCAGCGGGCCATTTGCTTGCGGAAATGGTGGTGGTTCCACGACCAGCGGCTCATCATTCCGCGCGGGGAGATGACCAGCGGCCGCTCGGCCCGGGCCGCCGCCCGGTGGGCGTAATGCAAGGTGCGCAGCCAGAGGCTGTGGTGGTGGATCACGTCGGCATCGCTCGCGCGCAGCTGCGCGCGCAGCGCCGGCGAGCGGACGATGCGGCGGGGCCACTCGCGCGCGCACAGATGCACCCGCAGGGTGCCGGTCACCGGCGGCGCTTCGGCGGGCGAGCCGGTGGCCAGCAGTTCGACCGCGTGGCCTTCGCGCGCCTGGGCGAGCGCCAGTTGGTAGACCGACCGGCTGGGGCCGCCGTGGCGGGCGTGCAGGCTGGGGACGACTTGGCAGATCCTGGCCATCGTTAGGCTGGCTCGGGACGGGGCTTGACGGGCCGGCACGGCTGGCCGACGCAGATTTGCCGTCCAGGCTGATCGCGCAGGACCACCGAGCGGGCTCCGACCACGCACAGTTCGCCGACCGTCACTCCGGGCCCGACGAACACCTCGGCGGCGAGCCAGGCGTTGGCGCCGATCACGATCGGCTCGGCGACGAGCGGCATGCTCCAGCGGGTCAAGTCGTGGGTGCCGGCGCACAGGTGGCAGTACTGGCTGAGGTTGGCGCCGTATTCGATTGTGACCGGCGCCAGATTGTAGATCAGCACGTGCGGGCCGATCATCGCGCGGGGCGCCAGCCGCAGCTTCCACGGATAGACCACCCGGACGGTCGGGAAGATCACCACCTGGGAGGGCGTGGCGATGTCGGCCCCGAAGGCCCGCAGCAGGCGGGCGCGGAAGCCATGCCAGGGCCGCGGGCTCCAGCGGAAGAGCGTGCATTCGACCAGGCGCCAGAAGGAGCGCCCGGCGACCTCGCGCCGGGAGACGGGCGTCCGGCAGCCCTGCCCGAGATATGGTCGTTCGCTCAAGGGCCCCATGGGGGGATCGTGACCCCGGCCTGGACGGGAGGCGAGCCCATTACGCTTGGGGCGCAACGCGTTCCGCGGTCATGGGGATGCCAGGACGCGAAAGTCCGCCAGGAATTCGGCCGCGACCGCGGCATAGTCGAACTGGCGGGCGGAGGCGGCCGCGGCGGCGGCCAGGCGGGCGCGCTCGGCCGGTTGCTGCAGCAGGAGGCCGAGCTGGTCGGCGAGCAAGTCGGCGGCGTTGGGCGCACGGTGGTCGAAGACCAGCCCGTTCTCGCCCGAGCGGATGGCGTCGCGGTAGCACTCCAGCGCCGACACCACCGGCACGGCCCCGGCGGCCATCGCCTCGATCGGCGCCACGCTCAAGCCCTCGCCTTTTTCGGCCAGGCTCGGGTAGCAGAACACATCCATCTGCCCGTACGCGCGCGCGAGCGTTTCGGCCTGGTAGATCGGCGGCTCGAGCGTCACCGGGGCGCCCGAGCGCGCCGCCCGCTCGCGCAGCGAGTCGACGTAGGCCTCGCCGCCGCCGCCCTCGGCGACCCGCTGCGGACCGATGACCCGCAGGCGCCAGCCGGGCAGGCCCCCGCGCCGGTGCAGCACCCCGGCCGCCTCCAGGAGGATCTCGAGGCCTTTTTCCGGATTCATGCGGCCGACGTAGCCGATTGTCCGCGCCTCGGAGGGCGGCGCCTTCGCCGCGCTCGCCTGGTGCAGCTGCCAGTCGATCGGATTGCGCAGGATCCGCGTGCGGGCGGCCAGGCGGGGGTTCTCGGCGAGGAGCTGGGTGCGCACCGCCTCGCTCGTGGCCGCCAGCCGGTCCACCCGGCCGTAGAAATGCCCGTGGCCCTTCGGCATCCGCCCGAGGAAGGCGACCACCCGGCCGGCGGACGGCCGGATCAAGGACAGATAGGCCGGCAGGGTCACGGTGTTGCAGACGACGATATCGGCGGGCGGCAGGCGGCGGGCGACGCGCAGGCCCCAAAGCAGGTCGAGGAGCAGATTGCGCGGCAGGCTGCGCGTGTGGCTGAAGCCGGGCAGGCGCCGCAGACCGACGCCGCCCAGCTGCTCGGAGTCCGGGAAGCCGGGCCAGCGGCGCGAAAAGAGGTTCACCTCGTGGCCGGCGGCCGCGAATTCCTGGGCCAGGCGCAGCCAGATCTTCTCGATCGCGCCTCCCTGCACGGCCGGGACGGGCAGAAAAAAGCCGGTGACGATCGAAATTTTCATGGGCGGGAGGGAAGCAGGCTGGCCAGCGCCGCTTCGAGGCCGGCAGTGGTCTGGGAATAGGTGTAGCCGGCGATCCGGCCGGCCACCGCCCGGCGGATCCGTTCCCGGTCCGCCCCGGGCCGGCTGTCGACGACCGCCTCGGCCAGGGCCCGGCGCAGGCCCTCGGGCGAGTCGGCCGCGAAGACCCAGCCGGTCTCGCCTTGGGTCACCAGGTCCTGCTGGCAGCCGACAAGGTCGCTCACCAGGCAGGGCACCCCCATGTGCATGGCCTCGTTCACGGCCAGGCCCCAGGTTTCGTAGCAGCCCCGCGAGGGCAGCGCGAAGATGTCGGCGAGGAGGTAGCGCGAGGGCATCTCCGACTGGTTGGCGAACGGCAGGAAGTGAACTGAGCCGGGCCGGGCGCGCGCCGCCTCCGCCAGGAGCGCCGGCTTCTCCTCCCCCTCGCCGACGAAGACGAGGGCCGAGCCGGGCAGGTCGAGCGCCCGGAAGGCGGCCAGCAGCTCGCGCGGCTGCTTCGCCGCAATCAGCTTGCCGGCCGCGAGGACGACGCAGGTCGAATCCGCCAGGCCCAGCTGGCGGCGCAACGCGGCGGCCCGCTCCCGGTGGCCGGGCGCGGACGGAGCGAAGAGCTCTTGGTCGACCGCGTGCGGGGCGAAATGCAGCTTGCGGGCCGGCACGCCGAGAGTTTCGAAGTAGGCCCGGTTGGCGCGGCCGGTGTAGAGAAAGGCGGACATCTGGCGGTAGAGGGCGCCAAGGAGGAGGCGCCGGCGCCAGTCCGGCGCCCCCCGGCCGAGGAAATGTGAATCGCCCCGAAAGAGGACGGGCACGCCGCGGCGGCGGGCCCAAACGAGCGCCCGCAGGTGGCTCGCCCACGGGTAGCCGAAGAGCAGGAGGGCCTCGGGGCGCCAGGCGCTGAGTCGGCCCGGCAGGCCGGGATTGCGGAAGCCCCAGAAATGCTCCGGGCCGGGGCGCCGGGCGCGGTTGGGCACAAATTCGCTTTCGTAGCCGGAGAGCAGGTCGACGTCCCACTGGAAGGTGGTTTGGAAATTGGGGTCGCGCTGCCGGGTGACGCCGAAGTCCCACAAATAAAAGACCCGCAGCGCGCCGGCCGGCCGGCCGGCCTGCAGGGAACGAAACCAGGGACTGTAGTATTGGGTCGGGTGGGACAGGACGACGCCCAGCCGGAGCGGCCGCGGGTTCACGCGGAGTCCTCCGGGCCGGGCGCATCCTCGGCCGCGCGGCGATTGGGGGTGCGCCGGACGAAGGGCAGGGCGGCCAGCACCAGGGGCTCGATCGCCTGCGCGACCGAGGTCACCAGCACGCTGGCGACCATTTCGACCGAATTGGCAAATCCCAGGAAGATCGCAAAGCCGAGGAAGCCCTCGAGCGAGAGCACCATCTTGCGGGCGGTGGCGTTCTCCAGCCAGGCGAAGAACAGCCCCAGGCACCCGCCGAGGATGAGCCCGCCCCAGATCGGGCCGAAATTGCCGTAGGCCTCCGGCAGCAGCCCCCAGGCGACGTAGGTCGAGTAGGTGGAGAGCAGGTCCTGGCGGCCGAAATAGACGTTCAGGCGGATCTGCCCGGCGTGCGGGTGCGGCTTGTTCGGCCACAGCAGGGTCGGCAGCAGCATCGGCGGGATCAGCAGATAGGTCTCGCCGCCGAGGGGCGCGAGGTGGCGGCGGTCCATCGCGTCGACGACGAACAGCAGGTTCTGCAGATTGTTGATCCGGTCGAACAGGCTGTGGCTGTCGGCCTTCTTGGCCTCGGCGCTCTGCCAGGTCGCCGCCTGATCCGCGCCGCCCGTGACGGCGTCGACGCTGGCGCCCAGCCATTCGGCGTAGGTGGCCGGCATCTGGGCCAGCGAGAACGAGGTGATCGGGTCGCGCCCCTCGACGTTGATGTGCCAGTAGCGATCCCGCATCGCGTACTTGCCCAGATTGAGGAATCCGAGGATCGAGATAAAAACCAGGAGAAACCGCCACGGGACGCGGCCGGAGCTCCAAAACAGCCCGGCGATCGCCGCGAACACGATGTAGATCACCGTCGAGAGCAGGAACGAGGCGGCATTGATGAAGCAGTTGAGAAACAGCAGCAGCCAGAACAGGACGCGCTCGCCGGGCTTGAGCTCCCGGCCGCCCGCGAGCATCGCAACCAGGAAAAAACCGCAGGTTCCCGCCGCGCCCACCAGGGCGTTCGCCGCCGAGCCGGACCCGGTCGGCAGGAGCGCCATGATCGGATCGATCGCACCGGCCGCCTGCAGCACGAGGTAGCCGGTGGCCGCGGCGGCCAGGCCGAAGCCCGCGGCCTTGACCTTGCGCCCGCCGCCCCGATGGAAATCGGTCAATACGTAGGAGATCGGCAGCGCCGGCCGGAAGGTGCGCATGCCGACCTGCCAGGCCGCCAGCAGGGCCATCAGAAAGATCAGCACCTCCTCGCCCGCCTTGGCCAGATCGCGCGGGGCGTAGCCGAGGACAACCTCGTTGCCGGTGAGGACCGGCAGTCCATAGGCGACGAACTGCTGCAACACAAACGCCGGCAGCAGCGGAATGCCGATCCCCATCTCGCGCCAGCCGAACAGCGCCGCGCAGGCCCCGCCGGCGATCATCCCGAAGCAGACGGCCCCCGGCCGATCGGCGACGACGAGATACAGGGTGATCGCCGCCAGGACCGCCGCAAACGCCGGCAGCGTCTTGCGCAGCAGACGGCGGACGCTGAGCGCGATATCGCCGACCAGGGCGTAGCGGTCGAAGGTGGCGGCGCCGGACTTCATGGCGGGGGCAAGAGCGCGCGCGCGAAGAGTTCGCACTGGCGGCGCGTCAGCTCGGCCGCCAGGTAGCCCGCCCGGAAGGCCGCCTCGTTGCGGGTCGGCTGGGTGTCCGCGGCCCGGCCCGCCAGGAGGAGCCCGAAGAATGTTTCCAAAGCCGCGTGGGCCTCGTCCTTGGGCTCCCGCTCCCGGAAGCGCACGATGCAGGCGCAGGCCAGTTCGTCGAGCACCCGCTCCATCACGCTGTCGCGGAACACCAGGGCGAGGATGGGCCGCCGCGTCAGGTAGTAGTTGTAGATCTTCGAGGGCGAATAGGCGAGGTCGCTCGAGCCGAGCACGAGCAGGACGTCGGCCTCCTGCTGCACGCGCAGCGACTCGAGCAGGCCGATCCGGTGCGACAATTCGCTCACCTGGTCGGCGACGCCGTGCGCCGCCGCGATCGGCAGCACCGACGGCCGGGCCCGCCCGGCCGGCGCATAGCTCGTGCCGACGAAATGGAACCGCAGACGGCGGGCCGCCGCCGGCTGCCGCTCCCGGAAGGTCCGCAAGGCGGCGAAGAGCACGTTGAGCGCGTGCGGCATCACCGGGCCGGAGGCGCCGGTGTACAGGAGATGGATCCGGTCCCCGTCCCGGTCGAAGCGGTACGGCACCTCGGCGAGGCGGGCGGCGTGCTCCAGGTCCGCGGCGCTGGCGCCGAAGGGGATCACCGCCGAGGGGATCCGCTCGAAGCCCGGGTAGCGCCCGCGCAGGTCCTCGAGGTAGCGGGGCGAGACGCTCATCACGGCGGCGGCGCGGCCGAAGGCCCAGCCCTCGAACAAGCGGGCCTCCAGCCGGGCGAATTGGTATTTCCAGCCGCCGGGCGGCCGGCGCGAGCCGGGCCGCTCGTAATAGTCGGTCCGCCAGGGATCCTGCACGTCGACCACATAGGGCACGCCGAAACGGCGCTTCCACAGCGGGCCCAGGGTGACGCAGGTGAACTGGGTGGTCGAAAAGAACACCAGGTCGAAGTGTTCCCCGCCCAGCAGCTGGCGGCCGCGCCGCCAGAGGTGAAACCAGGAGCGCAGGCCGAGCGAGCCGAAGCCGAACCGGCGCGTCACGGCGGGGGAAAAGGCCCGGCTCCATTCGATGCGCGTCTGCCCCGGCACCGTCTGCGCCAACGCCGGCTCGAAGACGCCCGCCTGGTACCGCGCGGCCACCGCCAGGACGACCGGCTCCCAGCCGTGCTCCGGGTAATAGGGCAGGCTCATGCGCACGCGCTGCATGTCCGGCGCGTTGAGCGGCGGGAAATGGGGGCTGACAATGAGGACTTTCTTCAGCGGCAAGGGGCGGCGGGGCTATACGGTTTCAAAAAAGAACTCCTCGTCCGAGGAAAAGCAGGCCGCGAACTCGGGCGGGCAGACCGGCTGGTCCCAGGGCGGCAGGGGCTGGAACTGGGAAGCGTAGAGGGCGAGCGCCTGCTGTTTCAAGGCTGACTGGCCCGGAAAGAACGCGCGCCAGACCCGGCGCGAGCCAAGGAGGGGGCGCACGAGGCGCTGGGGGCTCCACCGCGCCCAGATGGGATATTCCAGGAGCCGGGGCCGCGGGTTCACGCCGCGGACCGCGGCGAGGATCAGGGGGAAGGCCGCGTCGTGCTCCGAGCTGCCGTCGCGCCGGCAGGGCAGAAACACTTCCGCGGGCCGGACCGCCGCCAGCACGCCGGCGATCGCCGCGGCCAGGGCCGCGGCTACCGCCGGCTCCAGGCGGTTCAAGGTCCCGTCGCGGGCGCCCAGAAAATGCAGGCGCCCGGCGGGCACTCCGAGCAGCGCGGCCGCTGCGGCGGCCTCCTCCCGCCGGAGGCGGACGAGCTCGGCGCCGGCGATCCGGGGATGTCCGGGATGGGAGGCCGAACCATCGGTGAGGTAGGCGACGTGCACCGGCTGCCCCGCCTGGTGCTGGAGGATCATCAGGCCGCCGCAGCCGAGCGCTTCGTCGTCCTGGTGCGGCGCGAACACGAGGGCCGGCGCGCCCGCAGCGGGGCGAAGCGGCCGGCTGCGCAGGCGCAGGGCCAGGGCGAGCAGGGCGCCCAAGGGGCGGCGAACGCGCCGGCGGACCGCCGGGAACGGAAGCAGGTGGGCGGAGGGCCCCGGGGCCGGAGACGGCGCTCCGCGGTCGCGGTGCGCCGTCACGGCGGGATCTGGCGCCAGCCCGCGGCGAAGTACCAGCGCTTCGACTCGGCGACGTAGTGGTGCATGACTGCCCGGGGATGCTGGACTTCGCTGCGGGAGGGCAGGGTCAGGTAATCGTCCGCGGCGGCGACCGTGCGCTCGGGCACCCGCGCCATCAGCATCGCGACCAGCGCCTGCTCGAGGTAGTAGTTGGTCTTCTCCGCGGCGATCAGTTCGGCGCACCAGGACTCGAGCTCCTCCCAGTCGAGGTCCTCCCCCCGCAGGCCGCACAGCCCGACGTTGACGCGGCTCGGCAGCGGCGCGCCGGCCAGCCGCTCCAGCAGGGAGCGGCTGTACCCGTAGGATTCGGCGCAGTCGACCGCGTGGAGCGGGCGGTCCGGGGCCTCGAACCAGCGCAGGAGCTGGTCGGGCCGGCGGAAGAAGAGCAGATCGGAGTCGATCACCAGCTTCCACCCGCGGCTGCCCACGTGCGGATCGGTCAGCTTGCGCAGGTTGGGATAGTTGCGCCAGCGCTCGCGCAGGACCGGAAAGCGCGCGGCGGGCAGGTGTTCCTCCAGCCGGGCGAGGATGTCCGCCTGCCGGTGGATGCGCAGCCGGGGGCCGAGCCGGAGCAGGCGGCCGGTGATTTCCGCATCGAGGGTGCCATCGTCGTAGATCTCGGCCTGGACGCTGGTTTGCGCCGCGCGGGCGAAGGAATGCAGGCAGAACGCCGTCTGGTACCAGAATTTCCGCCCGGAGAGCAGGTGCAGGACGACGGGCGGCCCGGCGCCGTCGACCGGCAGCGCCGGCAGGTCTCCGGCCGCCCGCTCCATCTCGCGGCGGTTGCGCGCCGTCTGCCGTTGGGCGAGCGGTCCGCCGGCGCGCCAGGAGTCGCGCACGAGGCCCACCGGATAGTGGTACAGGTAAAGCAGGAGTTTGCCCGCGGCGCTCATGCCGGTTCG
>Ga0302320_10007418_pt1 | contig 24165 bp, 24 predicted proteins | sample Bog_T0_3_FD_202130 | JGI IMG/M metagenome (GOLD analysis project Ga0302320, IMG submission 202130) | Peat permafrost microbial communities from Stordalen Mire near Abisko, Sweden - Bog_T0_3 | ecosystem: Environmental > Terrestrial > Soil > Wetlands > Peat | place: Sweden: Abisko, Stordalen Mire...
TCGCCAGCGCGCTGGCCGCCCTCGGCCGCGAGGAGGCTCTCGCCCGGCTGAAGGATGCTCTTTCGCAAGTGCGATAAGGCGCTATAAGCGAAGGCGAAACACGCGTTTGGACGCGGGCGCCATTGGCATAAGGGGACGCGCGCATGGCCGGCAATTCCACGCTCATCGTCGACAACAAGAGCTACGAGCTGCAGATCATCAAGGGCACCGCCGGTCCCGACGTGATCGACGTGCGCAAGCTCTACGACGAGGCCGACGTCTTCACCTTCGACCCGGGGTTCACCTCCACCGCGTCCTGCGAGAGCAAGATCACCTATATCGACGGCGACGCGGGCATTTTGCTGCACCGCGGCTATCCCATCGAACAGCTGGCGGAGGACTCCAGCTTCCTGGAGGTCTGCTACCTGCTGCTGAACGGCGAACTGCCCAGCGCGGCGGAATTCGCCGACTTCGAGCACACCATCACCTATCACACCATGCTGCACGCGCAGTTCGACCGGTTCTTCTCCGGTTTCCGCTCCGACGCCCACCCGATGGCGATCATGACCGGCGCCGTGGGGGCGCTGTCGGCCTTCTATCACGACAGCATCAACGTCGATGATCCCCGCCAGCGGGAGATCTCGGCCCACCGGCTGATCGCCAAGATGCCGACCATCGCCGCGCGCGCCTACAAATACTCGATCGGCCAGCCGTTCGTCAGCCCGCGCAACGACCTGCCTTTCGCCGAGAACTTCCTGCGCATGGCCTTCTCGGTCCCGGCCGAGGACTGGGTGCCCAATCCGGTGCTGACCCGGGCGATGGACCGGATCTTCATCCTGCACGCCGACCACGAGCAGAACGCCTCCACCTCGACGGTGCGGCTGGCCGGCTCGTCGGGCGCCAATCCGTTCGCCTGCATCGCCGCCGGCATCGCCTGCCTCTGGGGTCCCAGCCACGGCGGGGCAAACGAGGAAGCGCTGATGATGCTGAAGGAGATCGGCACCGTCGACCGCATCCCCGAGTACGTCCAGGGGGTGAAGGATCGCAAGTATCGGCTGATGGGCTTCGGCCACCGGGTCTACAAGAACTTCGACCCGCGGGCGAAGGTGATGCAGCGGACCTGCCACGAGGTGCTGGCCGAGATCGGCGACAGCGACGACCCGCTCCTGAAGGTGGCGATGGAACTGGAGAAGGTGGCGCTGAACGACCCCTATTTCGTCGAGCGCAAACTCTATCCGAACATCGACTTCTATTCGGGTATCACATTGAAGGCGATGGGTTTTCCGACCACGATGTTCACCGTGCTGTTCGCCTTGGCGCGGACCGTCGGCTGGATCAGCCAGTGGAAGGAAATGTTCGAGGACCCGCGCCGCAAGATCGGCCGGCCGCGCCAGCTCTACACCGGCCCGCTGAAGCGCGACTACACGGCCATCGACACCCGGGGCTAAACCTAACGAAGCCGATGGGCGTCGGGAACTTTCGCCGACACTCGTCACTTAAGCTTCTGTGCGGGCAGCCAGGCCCGCGCGGGAGCTTTCGCCATGGCCTACAGCACCATCCGCCACGAAGTCGTCCAGGCCCTCGCCCAGACCAACGACCTGATTCATGACGCCGAGGTGCTGCTGGCGATGGGCGACGACCAGGAGAAGGTGGTGGCCGCCGGGGAACTGGAGTTCCTGGTGCGCCAGCAGCTGATGTTGCAGGCGCGCCTGGTCGAGGTCGATGAGCGGATCGCCGCGCACCGGACCCTGTTCAGCTGGTTTCGCCAGGAATGGTTCAATCTGAAGCTCCAGCTGGAGAGCTGGATCGCCCACGGCTAGCCGCCGCGCGGGCTAGATGTAACCGGCGCGCTCGCGGATCACTCCTAGCACCGCCTCGGCCGCCGCTTCAGATGGGTCGGGGCCGCCGCGGCCGAGCTTGGCGATGGCGTCATGCTGGCCGGCGATCTGCCTCGCCCGCAGCGCCGGATCATCCAGCAGCCGCGCCGCCTCCCGGGCCAGGGCGGCGCCCGTGCACCGATCCTGGATCAGTTCCGGCGCGATGAACGCCTGAGCGGCGATGTTGATCAACGCCACATAGGGCGTGCGGACCAGGAACCGGGCGACGAAGTGGGTCAGGTCGTCGAGGCGATAGGCGATCACCATCGGGCAGCCGGTCAGCGCCAGTTCCGTGGTCACCGTCCCGCTGCAGGCGATCGCCGCCGTCGCCGCCGACATGGCGTCGAGCTTTCCGGCCTCGCCCTCGACCACATGCGCCTTGTGCCGCCACCCGGCGACCCGCGCCTTGACCACCTCCGCCACCGTGTCGGCCGCGATCACCAGCACGTGCAGATCGGGCCGGGCTTCCTTGAGCAACGCCGCGGCCGCTTCGAACGGCGGCAGCATGCGATCGATCTCCCGCGGCCGGCTGCCCGGCAACACCAGCAGGATCGGATCGTCCGGCCCGGCGCCGATCTCGGCGCGCAGCCGGGCGGGGTCGGCGCCGGAGATATCCCAGCTGAGCACCGAATTGCCGACGAAGGTGGTCGCCAGGCCCTCGGCCTCGAAATAAGGGGCCTCGAAGCCATGGATGGTCAGCAGATGGTCCACCGCCCTGGCCAGCACCCGCGCCCGGCCCGGATTGTGCGCCCAGACCTGCGGGGCGACGTATTTGACCAGTGGCAGGTTGGGGGCCCGACGGCGGATGCCCTCGGCGACGCGGATGGTGAAACCCCAGGAGTCGATCAACACGACCACGTCCGGTTGCTCGTCCATGGCCTGTTTCACGGTCTGGACGACCCGGCGCAGCAGTCGCGGGGCCGCGGTGACCATCTCGACCAGCCCCAGGATCGACAGTTCGGCGATGTCGAAGGGACTGGCGACGCCCTCGGCCGCCATCTTCGAGCCGCCGAGACCGACGAAACGAACCCCGTCCTCGCCCAGTCGGCGTTTCAGCGCCCGCGCCAGACCGGCGCCCAGGGCGTCGCCCGAAGCCTCGCCGGCCACGAGCATCACCTTCAGCGGTTCGCTCACGCCTCCGGATCCACGCCGACCACGAACAGGCCGAGTTCGTCGGCCAACCCCACCACCGCCTCCCGGTCCATTACCAGCACCCTGCCCGCCTCGCCGGCGATGCCGGCCAGGCCGGCGCTGGAGCATTGTTTCAGCGTGTGCAGACCGATGGTGGGAAGATCGACGCGGGTTTCCTGGTGGGGCTTCGGCGCCTTGGCCAGGACCCCGCGCGGCGCCTCCGGCGAGCCTCGCAGCGCCTGCGGCAGACGGGCCACCCGCTCCAGCATGGCGTCCGTGCCCTCCTGTGCCTCGACCGCCAGCACCAGTCCGGCGCAGACCACCGCGGCCTGGCCGATGTCCTCGCGGCCGATCACCCGGGCCACCTGCATCGCCCGGAGGATGTCGCCTTGGTCACGCGCCTGCGGTCCGTGGCGGCCCAGCGGCCCGATCGGCAAGGTGAGACCGCCCATCACCTCATGGGCGCCCTCGACGTGGAAGCCTTCCTTCTCGAATTCCTTCAGCATGAAGCGCAGCAGGCCGTCGTCGCCGGCCCGGGCGGCCAGGATCACCCCCGGCAGCGCCATCAGGCCGCGCATGTCGGGGCGAAGGGCGGCGAAATCCGGCCGCGAGACGGTGCCGGCGAAGCATACCGACTCGCAAGCCGCGCCGCGCAGCAGCTTGAAACCACGGCCGAGCTCGGCGATGCCGGCCTCAGCGCCCGGATAGTCGGCCAGTTCGGGCCCGGCGAAACCTTTCAGGCGCAGCACGAAGAACGGCCGGCCGGAGGACTCGCAGTGGGCGGCCAGTTGCACCGGCAGGGCCCCTCCGCCTGCGATCAGGCCGAGCTTTTTCATGGCTTGCGCCCTCAGATCTCGCGGGCGGGCATGGTGATCGGCCGCCCGTCTTCCGCGCGGATGAAGTCGATGATCTCCATCACTTCCGGCGAGTCCGCATAGGCGGCGGCGGTGTCGTCGACGCGCTCCTGGAAGGTGCCTTCCTCGGCGAACAGCAGCCGGTAGGCGGCGCGCAGGGTGTTGACCGTCTCGCGCGAGAAGCCTCGGCGCTTCAGGCCGACCAGGTTGAGGCCCTCCAGGTGGGCGTGGTTGCCCCAGACGCTGCCGAACGGGATCACGTCGTGGTTCACCCCGGCCATGCCGCCGATGAAGGCGTGGCGGCCGATCCGGCCGTACTGTGCGACGGCCGACAGGCCGCCGAGGATGGCGTAGTCCTCGAGGATCACGTGCCCGCCGATGGTGGCCGCGTTGGTCATCACCACATGATCGCCGACAATGCTGTCGTGCGCCACGTGTGCGCCGACATAGAAGAGGCCGTCCGAGCCGACGGTGGTGACGCCGCGGCCGATCGCCGTGCCGGTGTGCATGGTCACCTGCTCGCGGATCAGATTGCGCTCGCCGATCACCAGCCGCGTCGGCTCTCCCTGGTGCGCGGAGTGCTGAGGCGCGGCGCCCAGGCTGGCGAAGGGGTAGATCTCGCAGTCCACGCCGATCTCGGTGTGGCCCTCGACGACCACGTGCGAGCGCAGCCGCGTGCGGGCGCCCAGGACGACATTGTCGCCGACCGTGCAGTAGGGGCCGATCTCGACGTCCTCGCCCAGCTTCGCGCCCGGCGAGACGATGGCTGTGGGGTGAATGGCGCTCACGAAGGGGTCTCGACCAGCATGGCGGCGAATTCCGCCTCGGCGGCCAGCTTGTCGCCGACCAGGCCGCGACCGCGGAACTTCACCACGTCGCCCCGGGCCCGCATCACCTCGACGTGCAGCTTCAGCACATCGCCAGGGCGTACCGGATTGCGGAACCGGCAATTGTCCACCGACATGAACAGGATGATCTTATTCTCCGGCGCGACATCCCAGGACTTGGACATCAACAGGCCGCCGGTCTGGGCCAGGGCCTCGATGATCAGCACCCCCGGCATCACCGGCTGCCCCGGGAAGTGGCCCGCGAAAAACGGCTCGTTCATGGTCACGTTCTTGATGCCGACCAGCGACTGGCTGGGCTCATAGGCCTCCGCCCGGTCGACGAACAGGAACGGTGGCCGGTGCGGCAGGCGCCGCATGATCTCCAGGATGTCGATCTCACCCGGGGCCGAGGCCTGGACCGAAACGCCCTTCATCCCTCGCCCCCCTTTTTGCGCCGGCCGGCGGCGGCTTTCTCCAGCCAGACCGTCTCGCGCAGCCACTGCTGCAGCGGTCGGCCCGGAAACCCGCCCCAACTCTCGCCCGCGCCGACATTTCTGAAAAGCCCGATCCGGGCCGCCAGCCTGGCGCCCGCGCCGATGGTGACATTGTCGGCGACGCCGGCCCCGCCGCCGAGCTGGGCGCCGTCGCCGATGGTGACGCTGCCGGAGATGCCGGTGCAGGCGACGATGACACAGTTGCGCCCGATGACCACGTTGTGGGCGATCTGCACCAGGTTATCGATCTTGGTGTTCTCGCCGATGACGGTGTCGTCGAAGGCGCCGCGGTCGATGCAGCTGTTGGCGCCGACGGTGACGCCGTCCTGCAGCACCACCCGGCCGAGCTGCGGAATGTCGACCAGCCCGCGCGGCCCGACAGTGACCCCGAAGCCGGATTCGCCGATCACCACTCCGGCGTAAACCTTCACCCGGTCGCCGAGGAGGGCGCAGCTGATCACCGCATTGGCGCCGATCCGGCAGTCGCGGCCGATGGCGACGCCCGGACCGATCACCGCGCCGGCGGCGATGGTCGAGCGCGCGCCGATCTGGGCGTTCTGGCCGACCACGGCCCCGGGGGCGATCTCGACCCCCTCCTCCAACACCGCCGTCGGATGCACCGGCGGCGCATTGGGCTCTACCCGGCGCGGCTGGTGCAGACGCTCGGACGCCAGCGCCCAGGCGACCCGAGGCGATGCGCAGATCAGCGCCACGCAGGTTTGCGGAACGATGTCGAGGTTCTCGCGATGCACGAAGCAGGCGCCCGCGTGGCTGCCGCGCAGAAGCTCGGCCCGGGACGGCAGCCCCGCGCGCCTGGCCTCGTCGAAGAAACTTACGGCGTCGGGCCCGGCCTGGCCCAGGATCGAGACTACCGAGATCGACCGCTCGGCGTCGGCGCCGTCGGTCAGCTCAGCGCCGGTCAGCCGGGCCAGCTCCCCTAAGGAAACCGGCCCGAGCGCCTCATAGAACCGAGGATCCGGCACGCCGCCCTGCGCCGCCGCGGCTACTGCGCGCCGCCGGTCTGCGGCGGCGGCGTTTCGCGGTCGAAGGTCAGGGTCTGGATGCGGGCGTTCAGCGCCGTGACCGCGGCATTGGTCAGGTCCATGCCCGGGTTGGCGAAGATCACCGCCTGGCCGTTGATCAAAATGCTGCAGTGCTGCGTCTGGTAGATGCCCGGCAGCACCTGGGCGAGCTCGGCGTCGATCCGGCTGAGCTGGTGCTGCTGGGTGTACTCCAACTCCTGCTGGCGCTGGGTCTCAAGGTGATCGAGGTTGGAGCGGCGCAGGTTGAGATCGGCCGCGCGCTTCTGAGCCGTCGGCGCGTCGAGGGTCGCCCGAGCCGCCTCGAAGGCGCGCGCGTCGGTAGCGAAGGTCTGCTCCTGCGGCGAGATTTCGGCGCGAACCTGGCCGACCAGCTGCTGCAGCCGGGTGACCACAGCCTGGCCGACCAGCGACTTGCCGATCGTCGCCTGCTCGTTGAAGTAGCAGACGCCCGGAATCACCGGACCGTGGGTGATCTGGATCTGCGGGGTCGCGGGAGCGGCCGGCGCGGCGGGCTGGGCGCCGGCGAGGCCGGAAAGCCCGAGGAGGGCGCCGGCCGCGACGCCGGCGACGGCGAGAGTTCTGATTTTCATGGGGTGTCTTCTTAGAATTTTGTTGAGGTTGAGAAGCGGAAAGCCTGGACCTTGTCGTACGGCTCTTTGACCACAGGATAGCCGAGATCGAAGCGAAGCGGCCCAAGCGGTGACTTCCACCAGACGCTGACGCCGACCGAGGCGCGCAGCCCCAGGTCGTCGCGAACGGTGGTGAGCGGCTCGTTGGTCAGGGGGTCGAACTTGTCTGACTTGTCCAGCAGCCCGAGCGTGCCGACGTCGGCGACCAGCGCGGCCTTGATCCCGTACTGCTCGGGCAGATAGGTCGGGAAGGTCTGCTGGAATTCGTCGATCAGGGCGAGCTTGCCACCGAGCGAGTCCTGGAAGTGGGTGTCGCGCGGCCCGATGCCGGCGGTTTGGAAGCCCAGGAAGCTGTCGCCGCCGCGGTAGAAGCGATCGCCGATGCGGATGCCATTGCCGTTCCAGCCGTCGATATAGCCGCCGGACGCGACGAAGCTGAAGATGAAGTCCTTGGTGAAGCCGTAGTACCAGCCGCCGTCCACCTCGGTCTTCACATAGTGCACCGAACCGCCGAGGCCCGCGACGTCCTGGCTGAGGTCCACATAGTAGCCGCGGGTCGGGGTGACCGGATCGTTGCGCTTGTCGAGGCGGACGCTGTAGCCCACCGACGAGGTGAGGTACGAGCCGCGCTCGTCGCACAGCACCACCGAGACCAGCTCGTCGCCAGGGGTGCAAAGGCCACTGGCGACGATCACCGAGTCGTAGCGCAGGGTGTAGCGGGTGGTCATCGACGAGTTGACCGTCAGCGGGAAGCCGAGGCGCACGCCGCCGCCGGTGGAGGCGCTGTCGTACGACGCGTACTGGCTGAAATTGTAGCGGGTCGAATAGAGGTCGAAGCCGGCGTGCAAGTCGCGGTCGAGGAACCTCGGCTCGGTAAACGAGAAGCTGATCTGCTGCTCCAGCGAGCCGATCGAGACCTGGGCGCTGACGTCCTGGCCGCGGCCGCGGAAGTTCGACTGCTTGAAGCCGAGGTCGACCACCAGCTGGTCTACCGACGAATAGCCGGCGCTGGCGGAGAGCTCGCCGGTGGGCTGTTCGGTGACCTTGACCAGCAGATTGGTGCGGTCCGGGGCGGTCCCCGGCTGGTTGGTGATGTCGATGTCCTTGAAGAAACCGAGCGCTTTGACCCGGTTCTTCGACTGGTCGACCAGCACGCGGTTATAAGCGTCGCCCTCGTCTACGGCGAGCTCGCGGCGGATCACATAGTCCAACGTCTGGGTGTTGCCGACGATGTCGATGCGATCGATGTAGACCCGCGGGCCCTCCTTGACCTCGAAGCTTACGTCGACTGTGTGTTTGTCGGGGTTGGCGTGATACTCGGGTCGCACGTCGACGAAGGCGAAGCCCGCGGCGCCGGCGGCGAAGGTCAGCGCGTCGGTGGCCGACTCGATCTTCTGGTCCTCGTACATCTGGCCGGTCTTGATCGGCAGCAGCTGGCGCAGGATATCCGGGTTCAGCTTCTTCAGGTCGGTGACGACGGTCAGCTTGCCGAACTTGTACTTGGCGCCCTCGTCGATGGTGTAGGTGATCCCGAAGCCGTTCTGGTCAGGCGACAGCTCGGCGATCGAAGAGATCACCCGGAAATCGTAGAAACCGCGGTTGCGATAGTATTTGCGCAGCAGCTCGCGATCGTACTCCACCCGGTCTGGGTCGTAGTTATCCTCGGAGCTGAAGAACTTGTACCAGATGCTCTCCTTGGTCGCGACGACGTCCCGCAGGTCGTTGTCCGAGAACTCCTTGTTGCCGAGGAAGTTGATCGCCAGGACACCGCTCTTGGGCCCTTCGTTGATCTCGAAGATCAGGTCGACGCGGCGCTGCGGCAGGTTGACGATCTTCGGCGTCACGGTGGCCGAGATGCGGCCGGCGCGGCGGTAGAGTTCGACGATCCGGCCGACGTCCTCCTGCACCCGCGCCTTGGTGAAGATGCCGCGCGGACGCACCTGCACCTCATCCTTCAGCTTGTCTTCCTTGATGCTGGAGTTTCCCTCGAACAGCACCTGGTTGATGATCGGGTTCTCGACCACCTGCACCACCAGGGTGTCGCCCTGCAGTTCGATGCGGACGTCGGAGAACAGCTCTGTGCGAGTCAGGGTCTTCAGCGCCAGGTCGAGCTTGGCGGCGTCGACGGTGTCGCCCACCTGGATCGGCAGATAGGAAAGGATGGTTTCCCGCTCGATCCGCTCATTACCCTGAACATCGATGCGCGCGACGACGCCGGTCTGGGCGACGGCCTGGGCCAGCGCAAAACCCGGCGCGGCGAACACGACGGCGCCCGCCGCCAACGCCACGCTCGAAAACAGGGCGGCGCAGCGTGCGCGGGATTTTGTCATCGGTTGCGTCATCACTAGCCGGTGACTCTTGATTTAGGAAAACAGGGCGCCGAAGAAGTGGAACATCTTCTGCAGGTGGAGGTCGTTTCCGTTGGCGAACAACATCAAACCGACGAGCAAAGCAAGACCAACGCGGTAGCCCGCCATCTGAACGCCCACGGAAAGTGGCCGCCGGACGACACCCTCGTAGGCGTAGAAAAGCAGGTGGCCCCCGTCTAGCACGGGGATGGGCAGCAGGTTCAAGATTCCGATGCTGATGGAAAGGCTGGCGGCCAGCGCCACCATATTGACGAGCACACCCAGCACCTGACCGGCCGGATCTCGGGGCGCGTCGTTCACCGCCTGCTTGGCGATGGCGCCCGAGGCATGCGCGATGCCCACCATCCCGTGCAGTTGGTCGAGGCCCACATGGCCGGTGACCAGGCGGCTGAGATAGTAGCCGGTGGTGGTCACGCCCTGCCACGTGCGCTCGGCGCCCATGCCGATTGCCGAGATGGGGTCGTAGTGAACGACCTGCGGTCGCCCGAGCGCGGATCGAATGCCCAACTGGCCGCCGGTCTGGGCGCCAATGAAGCTGGCGATCTGGCGGCGGGCTGGCGTGGCGACCAGGTGGATCAGCGTGCCGCCGCGGTTGACCCCGAAGTCGATGCTCACACCGTCTCGGTAGACAACGTATTCCGCCAGGTCTTCGAACCCGCGCAAGGGGTGGCCGTCGGCGGCGACAATCACGTCTCCAGGCAAAAATCCGGCGTGCTGGGCCGGGCTTCCCGGATCCACGGTTCCGATCCTGCCGGGTGTCACGACCTCTCCGAGCGTGCCGAACAGCAGGGCAAAGAGAGCGATCGACAGGATGAAATTGGCCGCGGGCCCGGCGAGCACCACCAGCACGCGTTGCCACAGGGGCTTGAAGAAGAAGTAGCGCTTCTCCGCTCCAACGCCTTCGCTCAGGGCGATCTCGGCGCGCATGGAGGCCAGGTCGTCCTGGTCGGGCACGCTGGCCACGTTCTCGTCGCCGGCAAACTTCACATAACCGCCCAGCGGCAGCCAGGCGATCCGCCACTCAACGCCCCAGCGGTCCTTGAACGACACGATGGCCCTTCCAAAGCCGATCGAGAACCGATCGACCGCCACGCCGCAGGCGCGCGCCACGATGAAGTGGCCCAGCTCATGGATGGTCACGATGACCGTGATGATCACCAAGAACGGGATGACGTAGAACGCCGCGTTCGCCAGCAAGGCCAACATATTCGGAACGGTTCCTTCTTGAGGGCTTCAGCCTTTGCCTGCGAATCGCGACAGGACTTGGGCGGCGACCCGGCGGGCGCCGGCGTCGATGGTCATCGCCCACTCCAGTGGGTCGGCGTCGGTTTCGGCGGCGAGGTCGCCGGTTCCGTTCAATCGGTCGATGGTCTCGGAAACCAGCGCGGCAATATCCAGAAAGCCGATCTGGCGGTCAAGGAAAGCGGCCACGCCGATCTCATTTGCCGCATTCATCGCCGCCGGCGCGCCGCCGCCGGCCTTCATCGCCTGGCGGGCGATGCCGAGGGCGGGAAAGCGGATCTCGTCGGGCGCCTCGAAGGTCAGCTGGCCGACGGCGGCCAGGTCGAGCTTGGGCGCCGGCCAGTCGAGCCGGTCGGGCCACGACCAGGCGCAGGCGATCGGGGTGCGCATGTCGGGCGCGCCGAGCTGGGCCAGGGTCGAACCGTCGGTGTATTCGACCAGGCTGTGGACCACCGACTGCGGATGGATCAGCACGTCGATCCGCTCGGACGGCATGTCGAACAGGTAGGAGGCCTCGATCATCTCCAGGCCCTTGTTCATCATCTGGGCCGAATCCACCGAGATCTTCTGACCCATGCTCCAGTTGGGATGGTTGACCGCCTGCTCGGGGGTGGCGTCGGCCATCTGCTCGCGGCTCCACTGGCGGAACGGGCCGCCGGAAGCGGTGAGGATCAGCCGGGCCACCCGGTCGGGGCCGACCGGCTGCAGCACCTGGAAGATCGCCGAATGTTCAGAATCCACCGGGATCACCCCGCCGCCGGCGGCCTTGGCGGCGGCGAGCAGCGCCGGTCCGGCGCAGATCAGGCTTTCCTTGTTGGCGAGCGCGATGATCGAGCCGGCGCGGGCCGCGGCCAGGGTTGGCGCCAGGCCGGCGCTGCCGACGATCGCCGACATCACCCAGTCGGCGCCCATGCCGGCCGCCTCGCAGATGGCCGCGGGCCCGGCCGCCGCGCCGATGTTGGAGCCGTTCAGCCGCTCGCGCAGCTCCGGCAGCAGGCTCTCGTCCTCGATCACCACCACCCGGGGCCGCCAGCGCTTGGCCTGTTCGGCGAGCAGGGCGACGTTGCGTCCGGCGGTCAGCGCCCACACCTCGACCTCGACGCCGGCCTTCTCCAGCAGGTCCAGGGTCGAGACCCCGATGGAGCCGGTCGAACCCAGCACCGCGATGGTTCGGGCGGCCATCAGTGCGCCCAGCCCAGGAACACGATCAGCCGGGCGCCGGCGAAGACAATGGTCGCGAACATCAAGCCGTCCACCCGATCAAGCAGCCCCCCATGGCCCGGTATGAGATCCCCGGAATCCTTAACACCGAACCTGCGCTTCAACATCGATTCCCAAAGATCGCCCATCATCGTGGCCAGCCCGCCGATCAGCCCGACCAGGGCCGCGCCGGCGAGAGAGAGATGTATCAGAGGCTGCCCGTCCGAGGGCAGAGGAATAGAGGCGACCCCGACGGCCGCCCCCACGGCGCCCACGAGGCCGCCAAAGAATCCCGACCACGTCTTGTTGGGCGAGAAACGGGGCCAAAGTTTAGGCCCTTTCAAGGCGTTACCTGCAACATAGGCGACAACATCGGCCGCCCAGGTGGTGGCCAGCAGCATCACCGTCCAGCCGGGCCCCTGCCGGGTCTCGTGCAGCCAGACGATCGCCAGGCAGGCAGGGGCGATATAGAGAACCCCATAGGCGGCGTCCATGGCTCGCTCGGTGACGCTGCGGGCGACCACCGCCGCCGCCAGGGCGCCGATGGCGATCATGGTGATCGCCGACCAGATGTAGTCGAGCCGCGCGGGCGCCTGAGGAGACGGCGGCGCCTCATAGGCGATGAAGATCACCGACAGCACCGACAGCATCAGCACCACCGCCACCCGGGCCGGGGCCCTGGGCGCGATCATCACGCTCCACTCGTAAGAGAGCAGCGAAACGGCGACCGCCACCAGCACCAGGAAGGGCAGATAGTCCCACCAGTCCAGCCACACGATCACCAGCGCGGCTGGCGCGAGAATCGCCGCCGACACCACCCGCGCTCGCAGGTTATTCCAGTCGAACCGCCTAGCCCGTGGCAAGGATGTCATCGACCGCCAAGCCGCCAAAGCGCCTCTCGCGAGACTGGTATTCGGCGATGGCCGCCTTCAATTGCTCCGGCCCGTAGTCGGGCCAGTGGACGTCCTGGAAGATCAGTTCGGCGTAGGCGCACTCCCAGAGCAGGAAGTTGGACAGCCGCCGCTCGTAGCCGGTGCGCACGATCAGGTCCGGCGCGGCCGCCGGCGCGGTCGAGAGTTGCGCCTCGAACAGCGCCTCGTCGAGGTCCTCGGCCTTGGCCTTGCCCTGTTCGACCAGCAGGGCGAAGCGGCGGGCGGCGTCGGCGATATCGGCCCGGCCGCCGTAGTTGAAGGCCACCTGCAGGAAGAAGGAGTCGTTGCCGGCCGTGCGCGCCTCGGCCTCCTCGACGATGGCCAGGATGTCGGGCGCGAGGCCGACCCGGCGGCCGACGATGCGCACATTGACGCCGTCGCGCTCCAGTCGGGCCAGGTCGCTGGCGAAATAGGCCTTCATCAGGCCGAGAATCTCGGAGACCTCGGTCTCCGGCCGGCTCCAGTTCTCGGTGGAGAAGCCGAACACGGTCAGCCGCTCGATGCCGAGCTTGGCCGCGCCCTCGACGGTCCGGCGCAGCGCCGCGACGCCGGCCCGATGGCCGAACGCCCGGGGCAGGCCGCGCTGCTTCGCCCAGCGGCCGTTGCCGTCCATGATGATCGCCACATGCAGGCCGCCCGCTTTCGGCGCGCGCGGCGCCGGTGCGGAGTCCTTGCCGGTCGGGCGGGACATGGGGCGGATGACCTCTTGCTGGTCCGCGCGGCGGCGCCGCATGGTCAAACCTGCATGATCTCATGCTCTTTGGTTTTCAAGGCTTCGTCCACCCGCCGGATCGCCTCGTCGGTCATCTTTTGCGCCTCGCCTTCGAGTCGCTTCTGTTCGTCCTGGGTGATCGCGCCGGCCTTCTCGGCCTTTTTCAGGTCTTCCATGGCCTCGCGGCGGACGTTGCGCACGGCGATGCGCTGCTGTTCGGCGTATTTGCCGGCCAGCTTGGCCAGGTCGCGGCGACGCTCTTCGGTCAACGCCGGGATCGGGATGCGCAGGTTCTGGCCCTCGACCACCGGGTTGAGTCCCAGCCCGGCGTTGCGGATGGCCTTTTCCACCGAAACGATCAGCCCCTTGTCCCAGACGCTGACGGTGAGCGAGCGCGGCTCGGGCACGGAGACCGCGCCCACCTGGCTGATCGGCATGTTCGAGCCGTAGGCCTCGACGGTCACCTGATCCAGCAGGCCGACGCTGGCCCGGCCCGTGCGCAGGGAGCTGAATTCGTCCTTCAGCGCCTGGATCGACCGGTCCATGCGGTCGCGATACCGCGCCATGTTGGGTCTCTCGGCCTCAGCCATCGCCGTCGCCTCCTTCAGGTGTTGTCGTGTCGCAGGTCGGCGATGGTGGTGTGCACCCCCTCGCCCTTCAGCACCCGCATCAGATTGCCCCGGCCGCGGATCGAGAACACCACGATCGGAATGCCGTTGTCGCGCATCAGGGCGATCGCCGAGGCGTCCATCACCTTCAGGTCCCGGGCCAGCACCTCATGATAGCTGAGGTGTTCGTAGCGCTGGGCGTCAGCGACCTTCTTCGGATCGGCGGTATAGACGCCATCGACGCTGGTGCCCTTCAGGAGGGCGTCGCAGCCCATCTCGGCGGCGCGCAGGGCCGCCGGGGTGTCGGTGGTGAAGAACGGGGCGCCGAGGCCGGCGGCGAAGATCACCACCCTGCCCTTTTCCAGGTGCCGGAGCGCCCGGCGGCGGATGTAGGGCTCGCAGACCGCGTCCATCGGGATCGCCGACTGCACCCGGGTCTGCACGCCGATCTTTTCCAGGGCGCTCTGCATGGCCAGCGCGTTCATCACCGTCGCCAGCATGCCCATGTAGTCGGCGCTGGCCCGCTCCATGCCGCGGCCGGCCATGGAGACGCCGCGAAAGATGTTGCCGCCGCCGATCACCAGGCAAAGCTCGATGCCCTGACGGACCACCTCGCCGATGTCCTCGGCGACCGCATCCAGGGTGTTGAGATCGATACCGAAGGGCTGATCGCCCATCAGCACTTCGCCCGACACCTTCACCAGGACCCGGCGGAAACGAAACGGGGCGTCGGGCATGGGCGATTTCACCTCGTTCGAGTCGGACAGACCCACCATAAACCAAGGGCCCGGCGCGCGTCGAACGCGCCGGGCCCTCTTAGTCGTCCAAAGACGAAGTCTTTAGCTCGCGCCGCTGAGCGCGGCCACTTCGGCGGCGAAGTCGTCGGTCTTCTTGTCGATGCCTTCGCCGATGGCCAGGCGGGTGAAGCGGGCCACCTTGATCGGCTGGCCGAGCGCCTTGGCCGTGTCGGCCGCCAGCTGCTCGATCGTCTGATCGGGGTTCTTCACGTAGCCCTGCTTCAGCAGGACGACGTCCTCCATCCACTTGCGCACCCGGCCTTCGACCATCTTCTCGACGACGTTGGCCGGCTTGCCGGACTCCATCGCCTGTTCGGTGAGGATGGCCTTTTCCTTCTCGACCGCGGCCGGATCGAGTTCCGACGGGTCGAGCGCCAGCGGCGCGGACCAGGCCCCGTGCTGGGCGATATTGGCGCCCAGTTCGGCCAGTTTCGCCTGATCGCCGGCGCCCTCGATGGCCACCAGGGCGGCGATGCGGCCGAGATCGGTCGCGCCTTCGACCTTGTTGTGCACATAGACGCCGACCGCGCCCTGACCCACGTGGAAGCGGGCGACACGGCGCACGGTCATGTGTTCGCCGATCGTGGCGACAAGGCCGGTGATCAGTTCGTCCACGGTCTCGCCGTTCGAGGTCTTGGCCGCCCGAAGGGCCTCGACTCCGCCGGTGACGTCGAGCGCCACCTTGGCGATCTCCCGGGCCACCGCCTGGAACTTGTCGTTGCGGGCGACGAAGTCGGTTTCCGCATTGAGCTCGATGGCGGCGGCGGTCATGCCGGCGCCGTCCGTGCGCGAGGCCACCGCGATCACGCCTTCGGCGGCGATCCGGTCAGCCTTCTTGGCGGCCTTGGACAGGCCCTTGACCCGCAGCAGGTCGGTCGCCGCCGCGGCGTCGCCGCCGGTTTCTTCCAGCGCGCGCTTGCAGTCCATCATGCCCGCGCCAGTGCTTTCGCGCAGGTCCTTCACCATGGAAGCCGTGATGTCGGCCATGGTCTTGCCTCCGTTCAGAATATGTTGTCGCGACGAACCCCAGAAAGGGCCCGTCAGGTTCAGACTTCCGCCGCGGGCTCGCTCTCGGCTGTCGCCTCGTCCGCCGCCGCGGCGGTGGTATCGGGCTCAGGCACGGGAGCGGCCTCCGGTTCGGCCTCGGCCTCGCCGGTGAATTCCGCTTCCGAGACGACCGGTTCCGGCGCGGCCTCGGCTTCGGGTTCAGCTTCCGGCTCGGGCGCCGCGGCGATGGCCGTCGACTTGCGCAGCGCCGGCTCGACCGGGGCGATCTGCGCGCCGATGTCGACGCCCATGGACACCTGGCCTTCGGTTAGGCCATCGAGCACCGCGTCGGCCACCAGGTCGCAGTAGAGCTGAATGGCCCGGGCGGCGTCGTCGTTGCCGGGGATCGGATAGGTGATCCCTTGCGGGTCGCAGTTGGTGTCGAGGATCGCGACCACCGGGATGTTCAGCTTGCGCGCCTCTTGAATGGCGATCGCTTCCTTGTTGGTGTCGATCACGAACATCAGGTCGGGGATGCCGCCCATGTCCTTGATGCCGCCCAGGGAGAGTTCCAGCTTGTCCCGCTCGCGGGTCAGCTGCAGCAGCTCCTTCTTGGTGCGGCCGGAAGCTTCCGGATTGTCCAGCACGCCTTCCAGTTCGCGCAGGCGCGCGATGGACTGGCTGATGGTCCGCCAATTGGTCAGCGTGCCGCCCAGCCAGCGGTGATTGACGTAGTACTGGGCGCAGCGCTTGGCGGTGGCGGCCACCGGGTCCGACGCCTGGCGCTTGGTGCCGACGAACAGCACCCGGCCGCCCGAGGCGGCGACTTCGCGCACCTTCACCAGCGCCTGATGCAGCAGCGGCATCGTCTGGGAAAGGTCGATGATGTGGATGTTGGACCTGGAGCCGAAGATGTAGCGTTCCATCTTCGGGTTCCACCGGTGGGTTTGGTGGCCGAAGTGGGCGCCAGCTTCCAGGAGCTGACGCATGGAGAATTCGGGTAGCGCCATAGTGAGATGACCTTCTTCCGGTAGACCTCCGCAGGCCAAAACCCCTAAGGGCCCGGAACGGAAAAACGCGGGTGTCATCCCGCGTGTCGCCGTACGCCTGCGTGTGTGATGGTGGCCAGATAGGGTGAGACGCCGAAAAAGGCAAGCCCGCCGCCGTGTCGCAGCCACCCCCGCCGAAGCTTGGCCGTTTAAACACCGCAAAACGACACGCTTGAGATATATCTATTGTTGCGTGGCGGCAATTCGGTTCGTATAGCTCTCGATATATCTTTTTAGCGAGCGGAACGTCGACCATGGATCTTCTCAACGGTATCCGGCGCGGCCTCGGGCGAGCGCCGCTCACGACATGGCGCCTCACCTTGCAGGACGCCGAGGCGGTGACACCGAGGATGCGGCGGCTGCGGTTCGAGGTCGGCGAGCCGGGCCGGATGCAGTGGGCGCCGGGTCAGGACCTGGTGCTGAACCTGCCGGGGGCGCCCAGGCGGCACTATACGATCCGAGCCTTGCGGGGGACGTCGCTCTACATCGACTTTGTGCTGCACGGGCACGGCGCGGCGGCGGCCTGGGCCCGGAACGCCAAGCCCGGCGAGGCGATCGAGGCGATGGGCCCGCGGGGACGTACGCGCCTGGCCCACGACGCCCCTTGGCATCTTTTCGTCGGCGACGAGACCTGCCTGCCCGGCATCTTCGCGATGCTGGAGGCGCTGCCGAAGGCGGCCCGCGCCTTCGCCTTCATCGAGGTCGAGACAGCCGCCGAGCGGCAGGAGGTGATCACGGCGGCGAACCTGCAGCTGGAATGGGTGATCCGCGGCGGCCCGGCCGCGCCGAACAGCCTGCTGCTGGACCGGCTGAAGGCGTTCGAGCCTCCCGCCGGCGGCGGCCATGCCTACGTCATCGGCGAGACCAGCGGCGTGCGCGCCGAGCGGCAGTATCTGCTTAGCCAGGGCTGGGAGCGCGAGCGGATCACCGCCGAGGGCTATTGGCGCCCGGGCCGGGTCGGCGGCCACGACCACGTCTGACCGCAAGAACGATCAGGAGGCACGTCATGGACGACAAGGTGACCGCGGTCCTCACCGCCTATCATCAACGGATGCGCGACGAGCGCACGCGGACGCGCAACGTCGGCCCGGGCGGCGGCGCGGACTGGCGGGACAAGGTGCTGCTGGCGGTGGGTCCGGAAACCGGCCAGCTGATCAACATCCTGGCGGCCAGTCTGAAGGCGCCGCACATCCTGGAGATCGGCACCTCGTACGGCTATTCCGGCATCTGGCTGGCCGAGGCCGCGCGGACGACCGGCGGCCGGCTGACCACGCTGGAACTGCAGGACTACAAATCGGCCTACGCCCGCGAGATGTCGACCAAGGCCGGTCTGGCCGAGTTCGTGGACTTCAAGGTGGGCGATGCGGTGGAAGCGATCGGCGCCCTGCCCGCCGGCATCGATTTCGTGCTGCTGGACCTGTGGAAAGACCTCTACACGCCGTGCCTTGAGGCCTTCTTTCCGAAGCTCAATCCGGGCGCGATCATCGTCGCCGACAACATGACCATGCCGGGCGGCGAGGACGTGGCGCGCTACGCCCGGGCCATCCGCGCCAAGCCGGGGATCAGCAGCGTGCTGCTGCCGGTGGGCTCGGGGATCGAGGTCAGCCGGTACCTGCCGGGGTAGCGGCAAGGTCGCACGTCTGGAAAAACGGACCGAGACCGACAATCGCGTTGCGGTGGGTCGGCCTTTAGGCTTGGCTGTCGCCCCAGGATCCTGACGCACCCGAGATTCGATGAACGAGCCGTTCCCGATGGCCGCGATCATGAGGACGGCGACCATCGCGGGCGCCGTGCCGTCCATGGGGATGCGGCTGCCGCTGGTCAGCGTCATTCTCACCGCCCACAACTATGGTCGCTTCCTGGAGGCGTCGATCGGCTCGGTGTTCGGCCAGAGCTATCTGGATGTCGAGTGCATTGTGGTGGACGACGGTTCCTCCGACGAGACACCGCGGGTCTTGGCCGCGGCAGCCCAAACGGCGGGCGCGGCGCTAACCGCGATCCGCAACGAAAGGCCGCTGGGCCAGGGCGCGACCAGCCGGATAGGCTTCGAGGCCAGTCGCGGGCAGTATGTGGTGTTCATGGACGCCGACGATCTGCTCGATCCCGACTTCGTGCGCGACCACATCTTCGTCCATCTGTCGTCCCGGATGCCCGTGGGCGTCAGCACCAGCGACATCTACCAGGCGGTCGACAACCGAATTGTCGTCGCCACCAACGAAGCATTCGCCAACGCCGTGCTGCGCACGCCGCCGCAACCGGACTTGTTCCGGCCGCTGGCGACGCAGCCGATCGGCCCCTGGCTGTTCGACGGACCCGAGACGGCGATCCTGGGCGACGTGAGGCTGATCCCTCCTGGCCAGACCGAGTGGCAGTGGTCGCCGATGACCGCGAACATGTTTCGCCGCGACGCGCTCGATCTGCTGATCGGGCCGGAACTGGACGGCCTGCGGCTTTCCACCGACGTCTACCTCTGCACCGGGGCCGGTGTGCTCTGCGGCAGCGTGCTCATCGACAAGCCGCTGTCCTACTATCGCATCCACGGGGAGAACTGCGGCACCTACCAGGCCCAGCTCACCAACATGCGGGCGGTGCGCGCTGAATCCGAGCTCTCCAGGCGCGCCAAGGAACAGCTTGTCGAGCGCTTTACTGGCGCCGCCCCCGAGATCTGCGCCCGCCTTTGGCGGCCCGAGCCGCTGCTGACCGCCCTGCGGGCGCTGGAGACCGACCTTGCCCAGTGCGGAGCGCCGTCCTTCGTCGCCGAATGCCTTCAGCGTCACCAGGCAGCGATGGCCTCGGCGGTCGGCGACAAGAAGCTGGACGCCTGGAACGCTCGGCGGGCCTTCGCGAGAAGGTTCCGCTGGTCCAGACGACCGGCTTCCAACGGCGTCAAGGAACCGCGGCAATGATCCTGGCGGCCCTGAGCGCCCGTCTTAGAGGTCGACGGCCCGGCCCATCCACGCCCGGCGTGAGCGCGCCGCGCTTCCTGTTCCTGCAGGTGAACAAGCGCTGCAATCTGAGGTGCGTCCACTGCACGTTCTGGAAGGACAACGACGACGATAAGGCCAACTATCTGGATCAGGCCGCAAAACGCCGCCTGGTCGAGGAGTTCGCGGCCATCAACCCGCGCGGCGCGGTGGTGATCTGCGGCGGGGAGAGCATGCTCGACATCGACGACTACTTCGACCTCTGCCGCGATACCCGCGCCGCCGGGCTGACGTGCATCTCTGTGGTCAACGGTACGCGCATCCGTTCGCCGAAGATGGCCGAGCGGATGATCCGAGAGGGGCCGCACGAGATCTCGATATCGCTCAACAGCCACCGGCGCGAGCTGCACGACGAGACCCGCGGGGTCAAAGGCGCCTTCGATAAAGCGGTCGGCGCGTTGCGTCTGCTGGTCGATGCGCGCCGCCGGCTGGGCGCATCGTCGCGCATCTACGTCATGGGCCTTATCTTCGATCAGAACTACCGCGACCTCGAGGACTTCTACGACTTCGTCCTGGGCGACATCGGCGCCGATAAGCTGAAGCTCAATTTCATCCAGCCCACCTTCGGCGGCGCCGAGACGGACCGGTTCCTGGCCGATCACCACGACATTGACCCCGACGAACTGGAAGAGGTTATCCACCGGTGCGACGTTCGTTTTGAGCTGGGGATAAACCCCGTCTGGATGGCCAATGTGAAGATGTACCTCACCTCGCTGAGGGAGGGAGCCGGCCTTGATCGCGGCTGGGCTAGCCCGACGCGGACCCGCGAGCACATCTGCAACACCTACGAGCGAAACATCATGGTCGACCACTATGGCGTGGCCCGGCTGTGCTTCTCGACCGAGTTTCGCGGCGCGTCCTTGTCCGCGCCCGGCGACCTCCGAACGTTCTGGGACGGGGCCAACGACGTGCGCGCCCAGATGCGCGGCTGCAACCGGCTGTGCGGCGTCAGCCATAGCGTGCGCCGGACGAGTTGCACGCTCACTCCCGCCGCCTACGCCGAGCCAACCTGAGTCGCTGCGCCTTGGCGGCGGGCGCGACGGGTCGCTGCGGAATGCGGGGGCTCAGCCCAGCAGGCCGGCTTCCACGGCCGCGCCGGTTCCGTCGAAGCCGGCGGCGGCGCGGTTGAGGTCGAGGATGTCGATGCCGATCTCCCGGCCGTCCTCCAGCTTCAGCTTCAGGCCGGGGATCTTGCCCGAGCCATCCTTGTCGCTGGAGACCAGGGCCGAGAGGTCACCTTCCAGGTTGCCGCTGGCGGTGCGCCCGGCGCCGCGCTGGTAGACGTCGATCTCATAGGTCACCGGCAGCTGACGTTTGAGGAACAGCAGCACGCCAGCGCCCCGCAGGGCGCCCAGCAGCTTCAAAGGCGCGTGGTCGCGACGGCCCCTGCCCTTCCATGGCGACGGCGCAGGACCGCCCGCGCGCGCGTCGTCACCGGCCGGCTGTTCGACGTCGTCGGAACTCGCGCTCATGGGTCTCGCCTTCTGGGGAACGGCCGCAAAGACGTGCGGAGCGCGTCGGTTCGCGGCCTGGCCGGCGGTCGCGCCAGCTTCCTCGCCCGTAACATAGCACGTTAGAGCGTCCGCCTGGCCCCTTCGGTTCCATCCAGCGGTTGACAGGGGGCCGGACGGCTCCGAGGCTCCGCAACGATGCAAAGCCTGATCGAAACCACTCTGGAGCTGGCGGCCGAGCGCGGCGGGGACCTGACGCCGCTGGTCTACCGGCGGCTGTTTACCGAGCATCCCGAGATGGAGGCGCAGTTCATCCGCGACCACAATGGGGCGGTGAAAGGCGAGATGCTGGCGCGGGTGTTCGAGGCGATGCTGGATTTCGCCGGCGAGCGCCGCTACGCCGCCCAGCTGATCCAGTGCGAGGTGGTCACCCACGACGGCTACGGCGTGCCGCCGGAGGTGTTCCGGGTGTTCTTCGGCGTCGTCGCGGCCACGCTGCGCGAGGTGCTGGGCGACGACTGGACAGGGCCGATCGACGCCGCCTGGCGCCGGCTGCTGGCCGAGCTCGACTTCTACGTCACCCATCCGAACCAGGCCGAAACCCTCAATCGGCCGGCCGCCTGACGCCAATCCGGTTTATGCCGGGCCCGATGCGGGCTAGGAAGGCGCATATTCGCCGAAGGAGGTCGCCGCCATCGCCCGCAAACCGAACTATAATTTCGAGCGCCAGGAGCGCGAGCGCCTGAAGGCGCTGAAGGTCGCCGAGAAGGCCGAGGCCAAGCGCCAGGCCCGCGAACGCGAACGCGACGCCGAGACGCCCAACAGCCCCGAAGACGACGCCTAAGCCCCCGGCATGACCTCCGGCGTCAGCTACAACCACGAGACCGTGCCGCTCGACGGCGAGGTGTTCGACGATTGCGAGTTCCGCGATTGCCGGCTGGTCTATTCCGGCGGCGAACCGCCCAGCTTCACCGACTGCCGCTTCGCCGACTGCGACTGGCGGTTCGAAGGCGCGGCCCAGAACACCCTGGCGCACCTGAAGGTGGTCTGGGGCGCCGGCGGCAAGGCGCAGATCCAGGCGCTGATCAAGACCATCACCGAGAGCGGCGGCCGCTAAACCTCCGCCGGCTCAGCTGGCCAGCCGCTCGTCGGTCTCCGACAGCACCGCCCCGATCTCGGCCAGCAGGGCAGCCGGCGAGATCGGCTTGGCGACCACGCCGTTCATCCCCGCCGCGCGATATTCCAGCCGCTGGTGGGCCATCGCGTTGGCGGTCAGGCCGATGATCGGCGTCCGCGAAGCGGGGCCGGCAAGGCCGCGGATCGCCCGGGTGGCGTCGACGCCGTTCATGTGCGGCATCTGGATGTCCATCAGGATCAGGTCGTAGCCGCCGCCGCGCGCCGCCTCCACACCGACGACCCCGTCCTCGGCGTCGTCGACGGTGGCGCCCAGCCGGGTCAGCATGGTCCGCGCGACCAGCCGGTTGGTAGGGTTGTCCTCGACCAGCAGGATGCGCACCTGGTCGAGCAGGCCCTCGTCGGCTGTTTGGGCGATGACCGGCGCCGCGGCCGGCGCATCGAATTCGAACCAGAAGGTCGAGCCTTCGCCCGGACGGCTGCTGAAGCCGATGTCGCCGCCCATGCGGCGCGCCAGGCCCCTTGAGATCGCCAGGCCGAGACCGGTGCCGCCGAACCGACGGGTGGTGTCGGCTTCCGCCTGGCTGAAGCGCTCGAACAGCTGCGCCTGCGTCTGCGGCGACATGCCGATGCCGGTGTCCTTGACCTCCAGACGCACGCGCCGACCCCCGGTCGCCGACGGCGTCAGCGTCAGCCGGACGGCGATGTGGCCCTTGGCGGTGAACTTCACCGCATTGCCGACCAGGTTGAAGGCCACCTGGCGCAGGCGCACCGGGTCGGCTTCGATCCAGCGGTCGTCGCCGACGATGTCGCATTGGAACGCCACGCCTTTGGCCCGCGCCTGGCCGGCCAGCAACGCGCACACCGCCTCCAGCGCCTCGCCGGCGTCCACCGGCTCGGGCGACAGATCCAGCTGCCCGGCCTCGATCTTGGAGAAATCCAGCACGTCGTTCAGCAGCTGCGACAGCATTCGCCCGCAGTCGGCCGCCTGGCGCAGCAGCTCGCGCCCCTCGGCCGAGACGCGCTCGCGCTCCAGCAGATGCAGCGCGCCCAGGACGCCGTTCATCGGCGTGCGGATCTCGTGGCTGACGTTGGCCAGGAACTCGGCCTTGGCCTGGTTGGCCGACTCCGCCTCCAGCTTGGCCGCGCGCAGGGCCGCCTCTGCCTCGACCCGTTCGGAAATGTCGCGGCTGATCTCCACGACGGCCACCGGCGCGCCGTTCTCGCAGACCACCTTGGCGTTGGTCTGCAGCCAGACGTAATGCCCATCCTTGTGCAGCACCTGGGTGGTCAGCACCTCGGATCTGTACGGCGGCGTCTGCATGCGGCTCAGCGCCGCCATGATCGTTTCGATACTGTCGGGGTGCACCAGCCGGCGGCGGCTGGTGCCGATCAGCTCTTCGGGGCGATAGCCCAGAATGGTCAGCACGGCGGGCGAAACGAACTGGAACACCCCCTCCAGGTCGGCGCGTACGATGATGTCGGTGACGTTGTCGGCCAGCGCCCGGTATTCCTCGAGACTGGCGTTCAGCCGCCGCCGAGACGCCTGGTAGGAGGGCGTGTCGAAGGCGCGGCCGACGCCGAACAGGCAGCTGAGGCCCAGCGCCAGCCAGATCGGCGCCGCCTCGCGCCAGCCGAAGCCCTCGCGAAGGACCAGCACGGTCAGGGCGGCGAACGGGGGCGCCATACCGGCGGCCAGGAACGCCAACGGGGTCATCGAGAACAACAGCACGATGGTCAGGGAAATGGCGCCCAGGATGATCGCCCCGGACGCCTCGCCGGCAACGGTTCCGGCGCTGAGACAGGCGCCGCCCAGCACCATCCAAAGCAGGTTCTCCAGGGCGTAGTTGACCACGAAACGCCAGC